>Ga0308400_1000091_pt1 | contig 37177 bp, 30 predicted proteins | sample HotsprSampOS1265_FD_203451 | JGI IMG/M metagenome (GOLD analysis project Ga0308400, IMG submission 203451) | Hot spring phototrophic mat microbial communities from Octopus Spring, Yellowstone National Park, Wyoming, United States - 20060914_OS12-65 ...
GGCCGATCATCATCGTCGTCACTACCCGACAACGCAGTGATGTCGTAGGCAAAAGCCGGTAAACCCGGCATGCCGATCAGGTTGTTGTTAAAGACTGTGACCGTCGGCGTAACATTAAAGGTGCTGGTCAGCAAGAACGTATCGGTAATCGTAAAGTTCTCGGCACTCAGTTGCACCAATTGCCCACTGCGGGTTGGCTGGAGATAGTTGGCATCGTAGCTAATGGTAAAGGTAATAGTACGGGTCAACTGGCTGCTGGCAACTGGTATAGGTGCTGTGCGATCACCGGGCGGCAATTCCGCGTTCAGGTCTTCGATAGCAGCCGTGAGCGGGTTATCGACAAAGATCCGCTTCCATGGCAAGCCATAAAGAGTTGTAATCGACAACACTTTGTAGTCATACGCATTGAGGCCAAGCGCAGTGCGCAGATAGCGTAGTTTCGCGTTCACCAGCGCATCGCCAATACTACGCCCGACGTATGTCTCACCGTTGGTAGCGCTCGTGTCGGGACGCACCTCATTCCGCACCAGCTCTTGGGTTAACAGCGCCGCCAGTCGTTCACTGTAGTCCACCCCATCGAGCGTACCATAACCGTAGCCGGTATTGCCGATCCAGTTCCCGGCGTGGCGGTTGAAGGCTTGGGCGAAGTCAGCAGCGTAGAAAGGAGTGGGTATATCGAGTAACTGATCGATAGCCTGATATGGCACATTGTAGCCACTATGACAACCGACAGAATAGTAGAGTGTGTTGGAGAAGAATCCTGGGCATATCGAAGGATAGAAATCACATGATGTAGCGGGTCCACCAAAACCTGGACTGTACGCTACTGATAGAATACGCTCGGCCGGAAAGTTCCCGCCACCGGTAACCGCCGGGATCAGTTGCCAGTGATCGAAATGCGCATTCAATGAACTGACCAGGGTCTGCGTTCGCGAATAAAACTCCAGGGTTGACGTGAAAAAGCCGGGTGTGCTAAGCGGTTGCTCAAGCCATTGGTTTTCAAACGCATTGCGATTCCACGTATTTTCGTTCAAGACCCGTTTGGTCATACTAACGCTGGTTGCCTGCTGCAAGGTGCGTGAAATCGCATTGGTGCCATCGATCAAGAAGTCGTAGCCGGTCAATGATAGGCTGGTATTGGAAGTTTCATAATACGGATCTACCCGCAACTGGATATTATTATCACTCCACCATGGCGCATTACGGCGTAGAAAATCGGCAATCTCGCCGGGACGTTCAACAATACGCCCGACCGCTAATTCCGGCACAAAGAGGGGGAAGCCGTAGAAACGGTAGGGCCGGTCGGTACCGTAGGGGTTATCGCTCAGCAACATTCGATTGCGCAGCGCCGCACCAAGCGGGTTGCTGGGCGAGATCAGGCTGGCGCCATTAGAACGCGAATCAACAGTCTTCAGATACTCCAGATAATCGGCTTCGTTGGCAATCGTTGTTAAATCGGGCAAACGGAAGAACGGTATGACCTCATCACTCCCGATCAATACAATATGGCGCACGTTCGGATATGGCGTATCTGAAGTGTTTTCGTTGCCTGAGTTAGTGTCGTTATTCGCCCGTATCTGGTATCGTATCCGCACATCACCCGAACGGCCACTGTTATCAGGGGCAATTGCTGCCTCGATCACGTGATCGATAATCTGGGCCAAGAAGTTCGCATAGAGTGGATTGGCTTGATTGACTGGCTGGCCCCAGTCTTCAAGCAATTGATTGAATGGCTGGGCGCCGCTACCGGCAATGACTTCTAGATTTGCCAGATCGATCACCGCCCCCTTTTCCACTATCAGATCATTCTCAGAAGCCCCATAGACTAACGTCTGAGTCTGCGAGTATGATCCCCGAAGCGTTGTGGTAATTGCACTGATGGCGGTCAGCTCACTCGGATACAGCGCTTGCATCCGCGCCGAATTGATGATATAGAGCGTAGAGACGTCAGGATCAGGGGTATCAACGAGAAACTGCACATGCGGCGCCGGCCCCAGTGATTGGAGCGTGCTACGCTCGAGCGTAATAGTCAGTTGGTAAGGTAATGAACTGGTCTGGCCAGCACTGGCTGGGGCAACAGCCACAAAATAGCGGCCCGCCTGCCAGACGATGGTTTCGATCCGCTCATTCTGATTACCAGGATTGACGCTGATAGAAGCAATCTGTCCACCGATAGAAGCAATCTGCCCACCGATAGAAGCAATCTGCCCACCGATAGAAGCAATCTGCCCACCGATAGAGGCAATTTGCCCGCCAATCTGGGTAACATCCTCCAGACCTGGCCGACCAGGATCAAACTCGAAACTGTCGGTTGATCCACCCTGTCCGGTAACCGGATCAACTCCACCGCCGAAGACCAGATCGTAATCGGCGTTCAGATTAGTCAGTTCGATGGTCACTAGCGATCCGGGCGCAGTGATGTCGAAGGAAAAGTAGTCAATATCATCGGACGCAGAAATGACCCCGCTAATCGGCTGGCGCCAACTATCGGTACGACCGGTCGCGATTGCCTGGGCCGTAACGCTGGGTGGTGTAATCCGATTGTTAGGTTCTACTTCTCCTATTGCCGGTAATTCAGTAATCGTTGTCAGCCGAACCGGCTCAGTTGCAGCCGCCGTTACCGCCTGCGGACGAGAACTCAACGCCATTGGCGCCAAAAAGAGCGAAAAGATCACCAGTGTGAACAAAAAGCGTTGCATAGTGGTCTCCTTTACGGCAGGGAAAAGGTTCCTCACGCCAGCAATTGATCGGTCAGCGCCAGATCGCGTTGAGCACTCAGTTCGGTAAAGATGGCACGTGCTTCAGCGCGAGCCGCTACTGCTGCTACACTATCGTTGCGGGCAAGCGCCAGGCGGGCCTGTTGATAACGTACTTTGCCGAGTTCATACCGATTCGCTAGTGGCAATAGCAGGGTACTGCTCCGTTCAAACAATTCCGCAGCCGTGTTTAGCTCGCCAGCAGCCAGGGCAATTTCACCCAATACCCGATACGCAATGGCCGAATCATCGGCCTGACCCAATTCTTCAGCCGTAGCCAGTGAGCGCTGAGCATAAGTACGGGCTTGATCCAGCCGACCCAGCGCGATTTCGGCCAGAGCTGCCAGCCGAAAGACTTCAGGCAAGAAACTGCGGGCGTTGATCGCTTCCAGATCAGCGATAGCTGCCGTAAACAGAGCAAGTGCTTCAGCAGCATAACCCTGGTTGAGCAACACTTCGCCCCGGTTGTAGCCGGTAACTACCACGCCTAGGCGTGAACCGATGCGGGCGAAGAGTTCACTGGCACGCTGATACAACGCACCAGCACGGTCTAGTTCATTACGCCCAACCAGCACCACCGCCAGATTATTCGCAGTACGGGCCGTTGCCAGCACATCGCCAATCGCCTCCGAGATAGCCATCGACTGCTCGAACACCGCAATCGTTTCGTCCCAACGCCCGGCTTGCGTATACACTCGTCCAAGGTCATTGAGCACATCACACAGCCCGGCCAGCATATTTGCCTGTTCGTAGAGGGTGCGCGCTCGATTCAGTGCTTCAACAGCCTGTATTCGATCACCCTGATCGTTAGCAATGTTGCCAATAATCTTGAGTGCTCGCGCCTGATCGGTCACACTATTGCTTTGTTCGGCCAGCTTGGAGCCGATATTGGCCCACTCCATCGCATACTTATAATCGCCAGTGCGATACGCGATCCCGGCGCCTAGCAGATAACAGCGGGCCGTCTCGGCCTGCAAATCTTTGTGGGCGTGCGCCATCCCATCCGTCAACAGCGCAAAAGCACGCTCATAATTTGAGCGCCGTTCTTCAACCGCAGCCAACATGCGATGCATGCGCAGCCAGCGTTCGCTCACCGGTTGGTTGGCGAGGGGTATACTCAACTGTAACGCTTCGCGGAAATGGTGCTCGGCTTCGTCATATTCGCCTAGCGTGAGATAAATCTCCCCAATCGCCTCATGGATTGCGGCTACCTGATCGATCAATCGCTCTGGAGCCAATACTGTCGCCAGTCGTGGTGCAATGTTGAGCACAGTGGTATAAAGGGCCAGGGCATCGCGGTTGGCAAAGCGACGGTAGGCCTGCGCCGCCGCCAGCAGATGGTAGTGCATTGCCGGCTGCCACTCTTCGGCTTGCAAAAAGTGCCACGCCAGCACGGCGTACTGTTCTTCAAGTTTGTGCGCAGCAATCTGCTCAATCCGACGAGCAACTCGTGCGTGCAACATCCGCCGCCGGGCGTAGAGAATGCCTTCATACGCCACATCGCGGAGCAGGGCATGCCGAAACATATAAGCCAGAATCTGCTCTTGCTGATCGGCCTGGAACAATTCATTTTCAATCAATTGTTGTAAACTCTCATCAAGCACCGGTGGATTCGAGTACACTCCTTCAACCACCGGGCGTTGGAAACGGCGTCCGATTACCGATGCCACCTGAACCAACTCTTGGCGTGGTTCATCGAGCCGATCAAGACGTGCTATCAGCAAGCCTTCAATACTCTGCGGGATTTCGATCTTTTCAATTGGTCGCGTCAGTTGCCATGGCCCTCCTGGCTGCTCACGTACCAGTAATCGATCACGGATCAGCGTCCGCACCAGTTCTTCGATGAAAAATGGGTTGCCCTGCGTGCGATCCAACAGCGGCCATATCTCGCCTGGCGGTGAACTACCGAGTAAGGCAACCAACAATGCTCGACTATCTTCCGGCTGTAACTCACCCAACACCAGATGCACCGTGCCGGGTAGATCATCCCACGGCGCCGGTGAGACCATTTCGGGCCGGTAGGTGAGCAGTAACGCCAACTTTCGACCCGATGCCGCTTTACTCAACCGTTCCAACACCTCGAGAGATGGCACATCAGCCCAGTGACAATCTTCAAGCAACACAAGCACCGATTCACGGTCGGCCAGCGCAAGAAAGATGGCAACGATCAATTCCTGTAGACGATCATGACGTTGTTGTGCTGAAAGGCCGGCCGTCAACGGGGTATCGGCAATCGGTACCCCAAGCGCATCGGCCAGTAACGGCGCAAAGCGACCGACTTCCGGCACCAGGTATCCGACGCGAGCCACGACACTGGCAGCAATACGATCCGGTGTATCCCGTAGATCAACGCCTAGCGCGCTCAGCAAGGGCATCCGAATCGCCGCATACGGAGTCCGCTGTTCATAACTCTGACAATCGCCGAAGAGTAGAGTATGGTGAACGGCGGCACCCCTTCAGCAGGATCGTGAGACACCGTTGAATCGATGACCAGGCGCTGAATTGCCTCCTCGGCGAGCCGGGATTTACCGGCCCCCGCCTCGCCGACCAACACAATAGTGGCGCCCTGACCTTTTAATGCGGATCGGGCCGTCGTCAACACCTGCTTCAATTCAGCATCGCGTCCGATCAGCGGTGCCGTCAACAGGTGTTCGCTATCGTGGCGCGTGGTTACACTCGTTGTATGATACAGAACCTGCGCTGGCGTCACCAGCTCACTCAGCCCTTTCAGGGTCAGAGGAGGGTCCATTTTGAGCGCAAAATGATCCCGTACCGCAACCTGCGTGCTCGGTGAGAGATAGATAGCCCCTTCGGGAGCCGCCGCCATTAACCGCGCCGCCAGATTCACCGCCGATCCCATCACCGTGTATTCATAACGGGTCGATCCACCAACGCGCCCGGCAAAGACGGTACCAGTATTGATGCCAATTTTCTGCCTCAGTGGTATTACATCCATCCCTACTCGTTCGCCGATCTCGCGATTTACATCCCGCATGAGGTTTCGTAGTTCGAGTGCACAATGGACAGCACGAATAGGATCATCTTCATGGGCCGTAGGCGCACCAAACAACACCATCAGCTTATCGCCGTGGGTGTACATATCCACTTTATTCACAATCCCTTCATAGTGATGTACAACTGCCTGGGCGCGCCGATAATACGCATTGAAGATCGTAGCTGCCAATGCTGGAGCGTTCTCTAAGCGGTTCAGATACGCTGAAAAGTCATAAATATTGACAAAGAGCACCGTCACCGGGCGAAATTCACCCAATTCGCCGGCCGCAGGATCAAGGAAACGACGCGGTAAACGATAGACGAGGTACGGTTGCAGAGCTGCCAGTTGGCGTGCCAGCCGATTGAGTGTAGCCAGATCATCTGGCCCGCTGAGCGGCAATATCAACGGCGATACTGATGGCAGCGATGTCATCGACAGATCAAGCAGACGGTAAAATCCTGCCCGTCGCTGTTCCACGTGATAGACGGCTAAGCGATGCAGCGTTTGTTCGGTCACAACCACTTCACCGGGTGCAGCAATCTCTTGAGCTAGTGCCACCCGATTCACCTCCGGGCCGGTCACTAGCAATTCAATATGACTCTGATCACCTACTTCAGCCGCAAATACGCGCCCGACATGCACGCCAACTCGTAAACGCAGGGTAAATTCGCCGGCGCGCGTCGACAGATTGGCGAATTCGGTCATCCGTGTTTGCATCGCCAGTGCCGCCGCACAGGCCGCCATCGCGTGGTGTTCACCCAGGATTGCGGCGTCGAAGAAGACCGTCAGCGCATCACCACCAAACTTTAGTAACGACCCACCGTGGACTTGTACTTCGTGCAATAACGCTGCAAACAGTCGATTCACCACTGCCGAAACCTCTTCGGCGCCCTGTCGGCCCAACACCGATAGTCGTTCGGACAACGCAGTGAAACCGGAGAGATCGGCAAAGAGGAGTGCCCCTTCCCAAAAAGCACCGCTGGTACGACCGGGCTGCGGATTGATCAGTTGATCGCGCACCAATTGTGGCGGGATATAGGCAGCGTGCGCAGCCAGCCGGGAGCGTAACTCGCGACCTAGACGCGACCTGAACTCGGCAGGTAGATCACCTGTCATCATCAGTTCCGTGAGCTGGTGCGGCTCAAGGTAGCCTTCCAGATCACGCCATTCCGTTACCTGACCGGTCATGAGTGTTTCCATACATCCCTTCGGCGGTGGTATATATGTTTACATACCTAAACGATCCATCGCCGAAGATTGTTTCAGGGTTACGCCCGGCAAATCTCAAGCATGACCGGTTCAGACGACCGTACATCGCTACGATTTGCGGCTGTATCCCTATTGTGCAACCAAGATCGTCAAAAGAGAAGAGGGAAAAAAGGCCTATTGGATGAAAAATTTTTTAGTGGCCTCTCGAGAATGTTTCCTTGAATAATAGTACTCTTTAGAAACGCGATGACATTGGATAGATCTTTTAGTGACCTCTTGACAATATCTCACCCGCAGTGTATACTCATCACAATTCTTAAAAGTGTAATAATAACACTAAATCGGAGTACCATCCATGGTTGCCCAGCTCTACGAAACGACCGGCGAAACCGCGGCAACGCTCGTTGCCGAGATCAATGAATTGCGCCGCCAGCGCAACGCGATCATTCTGGCCCACAATTACGAATACGGCGAAATTCAAGAGATCGCCGACTACGTTGGTGACTCACTCGGTATGGCCCAAGCAGCAGCGCGTACTGATGCCGATGTTATTGTGGTTTGTGGCGTCTACTTCATGGCCGAAACGGCGGCCATTCTTAATCCACAGCGTACCGTGCTGATCCCCGACGCCAATGCTGGCTGCTCGCTGGCCGATTCGATTACGGTCGAACAACTGCGTCAATGGAAAGCAGCCCATCCAGATGCAGTAGTAGTTAGTTATGTCAATACTAGTGCAGCCGTCAAGGCCGAGAGTGATTATTGCTGTACTTCAGGCAATGCCGAACGGGTAATCAACGCTATCCCTGCCGATAAAACTATTCTGTTCTTACCCGACATGTTTCTGGGCAGTTATCTCCGCCAAAAGACAGGCCGTCCAATCAAGATTTGGGCCGGTGAGTGTCACGTTCACGCTGCGATTCGGCCAACAATGATCGAACAAAAGCGATCAGCTATGCCCGATGCCGAGTTTCTGATTCACCCTGAATGTGGCTGCGTCACTAGCACTATGGACTATTTGGCCCGCGGAGTGATTGATGGGCGGGGAACCCATATTCTCTCGACCGAAGGCATGATTGCGCATGTCAATCGCTCACCGGCCAGCCGCTTTGTTGTTGCTACTGAGATTGGTGTGCTGCATCGGATGCGCAAAGCCAATCCTGACAAACAGTTTGTACCGATTGATGAGTCGATCAGTTGCCGGTATATGAAGCTCATTACGCTTGAGAAGGTGCGTAACAGTCTCCGTGATCTGCGCGAGCAGGTTACTGTGCCACCAGAGATTGCCAACCGGGCACGGCTGGCGATTGAACGCATGTTGGCGCTATAGCTCGGCTTTTATCTTTGTCTTCTTCCACGCTTACACTGGGAAGAAGATCAGATACTTGTAACAAAGGAACCATGTATGGCAACCGTTCCTTCCTTACGCAGCATTCTTAGCAGATTACCACCGGTGCGCAACCGACAAGTTGATGTATTGGTAATTGGCGCCGGCGCCGCCGGCCTGACCGCAGCACTAGCTGCCGCAGCTCGCGGCGCACGGGTGTTGGTACTGGCGCGTGGATCGCTGCCTGAAAGCAATTCAGCCTGGGCCCAGGGCGGGATTGCCGCTGCCCTTGATCCAGCCGACTCGCCTGGTATTCACGTGGCCGATACCCTGATCGCCGGAGCAGGACTGTGTGATCCATCTGCTGTGGCAGTGCTAGCCCACGAAGCGCCGGCCCTGATGCGTGAATTGGCGATGCTAGGCGTTCCCTTCGAGCGTGATGCCGACCGGTTTGCGCTAGGACTGGAGGGTGGTCATTCACGTCGTCGGATTGTTCACGTTGGTGATGCAACCGGACGGGCAGTGACGCAGGTGCTGATCGAGCGTGTCCGGGCAACACCGCTGATCGCTATCCGCGAGCAGGCCCAGGCGGTTGAACTGCTAACCGCCGGAGAGCGAGTGGTTGGCGCTCTGGTACGGTTAGCTGATGGTAAATGGTGGCAGGTACTGGCCAAAGCAACCGTCTTGGCCAGCGGTGGCGCCGGTGCATTGTACGGACTAACTAGCAATCAGCCAACGGCATTAGGTGAAGGGATTGCACTGGCCTATCGGGCCGGTGCTGAAGTAGCCGATATGGAGTTCGTACAATTCCACCCTACCGTCTATCGGACTCGGGCCGGGCATGGCTTCCTGATCACCGAAGCAGCACGCGGTGAAGGTGGTCTGCTCTTCACGCCCGGCGGGCGCCGCTTTATGCCCGACTACGACCCGCGTGCCGAATTAGCGCCACGTGATGTCGTGACGCGCGGAATCGTTGCGGCGATGCAGGCCGAAGGATGTGACCATGTCTTGCTCGATCTGACTCACCTACCGGCCCATCTGATCGAGCACCACTTCCCGACGATCTGTACCCATCTTCGTGCCGATGGCATTGATCCCACCCGGACTCCGATACCCGTCACACCGGCGGCTCATTATCTGATGGGTGGTGTGCGTACTGATTTGAGCGGTGCAACCAGCTTACCCGGTCTTTTTGCCGCCGGTGAAGTGGCTTGCACTGGTGTTCATGGTGCCAATCGCCTGGCTAGCAACTCGCTGCTTGAGTGTCTGGTATTTGGGCGGCGGGCCGGAGAAGCAGCAGCGGCCCTTCGCGATCAGGAGGTACCGCTCCCCGATCCGCTACCACCTGCACCTATTTCAGCGCCACCCGATGCCAACTGGCGGACGATCCTGGCCGATATTATGCGTGCTGCTGGGCCAATCCGTCACGGTGACACCCTTAGTGCAGCATTAATCAGACTGGCAACCTGGCCGGTCAGTGCCGATCCTGATGAAGCCGATCACCTTACTGCCGTTAATGCAGCGCTTACCGCACAATTAATTGTTGCCGCAGCACTGCTGCGCACTGAGAGTCGTGGTGGTCATTTCCGGCAGGATTATCCACACAGCGAGGAGTCATGGCGTAAGCATATTGTCTTACGTCGTGACGATGAACCGTATGCCGTGTCAACAATTGCACAGGCGACCACAGGGGTGGGCAGCGCTTATGATCCTTCCTGCATCGACACGGTCAGCACGAATTTCTAAATCACGTATGGCCCGCGTGGAACATATGAGTGCCTATCCGAATACCCGCCTCACGGTACAACGAATGAAACCCATCGATGGATGGACGGGCGCAGCGGCGCTGCGCCCCAACCGATCTTCTTCTTCGACAGGGTATTCCGGATAGGCTCTAACTGGCAAAGCCATCACTCAGGGATTAGGATTGCCAGCAAACTCCATTACAGTAGACGGCAACATCGTCGGTGTTGCGATTGCAACCTTTGTGATGTCACTGCTCTCGAATACATGGGAAGAGGTCGGATGGCGAGGATTCGCCCTACCGAGATTACAGAAAAACCACAGTGCCCTTGCGGCAACGCTCGTAGTAGGTGTGTTATGGGGAATGTGGCATGTACCGCTGTTTCTTTGACAGGGCCATCCAATGTCAAATTATCCCTTTCTGGCGTGGTTCATCGGTACTATTGCAGTATCTTTCATCTACACCTGGCTCTACAACAGCACGCGAGGCAGTCTGTTCGTTGTAACGATCTTCCACGTCCTCACGAATACGTATGGAGTCCTTGTTTCAGGGGTATCTGTTGCTGCGCTAGCGATGGTATACAGCTTGGTAGCACTATGCCTTGTGGCAATTTTTGGCAAGAACCATCTCGCTCGATAAGAACGAATAGGCACAGGCTATCTCCGTTAGATTAGAAGAACACGATCAATTGCCGGTATTGCTGAATAGATCGTGTCCCGCACCAATTATAACCGCCGCTGCCGGTAGAGGCAGATTGAGAACCCACTCGTCATAGCGTACTGATGCTGCCCAAAATGGGGTGTGTCAACGAAGATAATGCCTTGCAATCGCACGTGATTCGGTATGCTACGTCTGCGCAAAGAATATCTTGTTGGTGTATTGGTGTAGATGCAGCTTCAGCGTATGATCCGGAAATATAGCTCTATTTTTCCGTATGCAACCCCCTGCCTCTTCGCATTGTGGAAGAGGCAGGGGGTAAAGGACATTGTCACGCTCATTCAGGTATCGCCCTAATGAGCAAGAGTTCTACTGCGTGCTGCGACGGACAATCATCCCACCAGCTACGGTGAGCGCCAGCGCCATCAATACCAGTGCAACTAGTGGCAGGGTCTCGCCACCTGTTGTAGGCAGTGCCGTCGGTGCAGCAGTTGCAACCGGTGCTGTCACGGCAAGTTGGGGTGTGATGCTGGCAACAAAGTTCGTCGCGAAGACGCTGTAAATTTGACCAGCATCGACCTTTGTTCCGGGCAAATTGATCACCACTGCACTTCCACCTGCCGGGGTTACCTGTAAATCGTAGGTACCTGCTGGCACCTCCAGATAATTGCTCGCATCGGGGAAGGCCAGATTACTGATCAGCGTTGTCCCATTTGCCAGCTTGACATCAACTGCGGGCGCATCAGGTGAGAAGTGGTAGACCCGTACCTTAGCCTGACCGGCAGCCGGAGCACTCAAATTATCAACGATTATCTGTGGCTTAATACTGGCCACCGGTCCAACCGCAGCAATTGTATAGGCTTTCCCGGCCTCAATCGTCACATTTGCATCAATAACTGCCGAACCTGCACCGGCACCGGTCGGTGCGACCTGCACCCGATAAGTGCCTGCCGCGAGATCAAGGTATGGACTGGCGGCAAAAAAGCCGACGTTAGTCAATACTGCATTCCCATTAACGAACACATCAACAGCCGGCGCATCGGGCGAAGCATGAATGACCCGTACTTTAGCTGTACTACCCTGTGCAAATGCAGCCGGTACCACCAACAGAGCGAACAACAACGCCGTCGTCACCACGATAGATAACTTGCGAATCACGGGACACTCCTCCTTACAAAACCACGGTTCACATAACACCGGAATTGCCAACACTTTATCAATTGTTTGCACAACTTCCGGCTTCACTCTTCTTTACGTAGCAGAACGACAAGTGGATGTGCCCCTTGAAGATGTCTTTGGATGTATTTGAACGTTCGCTGCCCGCCGGTAACAATGGATGCGATAGTATGAGGAGAGCGATAGGAGCAGGTTTGGAACCTACCATTGCCATGCGCTGACAGGTATAAAAAGAGGATGCAGAGCAGGTCGGGGAAATGGTGTGTGCAGGGTTTGGTCGTGTTCGCTCGCCAGTGTCGTTCACCTCGCATGACGATCCCCCACACGCAATCACCTGGATGCATCATTGGAAGCAATCATTTGGCGCATCGGCACTCTACCGCATCACCTGTTTGCAGGAGATCAGGGTGAGCACCCGCCCTTACTCTGCGCTAACGGGCATCAATGGCGAGACAAGAGGGAGTGGACGCAGACGACCGTCAGAACGAGAAGCTGCACATATCCTGAGGCCCTGTGGATAGATTGGGAGCCGCCGCTGCTACGCTCTTCTCACCTGGGCAGAGTGAAACGTTGCAAAGCCATACGCATCCTTACGGCATTTGCATAATTGCCTGAACTATGCTATAATTTATGAGCAAACTGAATACGACCCCGTAGCTCAGTGGATTAGAGCGTTTCCCTGCGGAGGAAAAGGTCGTGCGTTCGAATCGCACCGGGGTCGCCAGTACATCCGCCAAGTTTGGCGGATTTTTCATTCTAGGTACGGCAAGAGCACCCCTTCACGCATTAACAATGCACGCTTCCGTGCAATCCCCCAACGAAAACCGGCGAGCCTGCCATCAGTACTCATGGCGCGATGACACGGAATAACGATGGCCAGCGAGTTGGCGGCGCAGGCCTGACCAACAGCCCGTGCAGTACTGGCAGGTAAGCCTAGTTCTCCGGCTAATTGACGATAGGTGCGAGTCTCGCCACGCGGAATGCGGCAAAGCGCCTGCCAGACTAAGCGTTGAAACGGTGTACCAACCGGATCGAGCGGCAATACCGGCAGCGGAGTTTGATCGCACAGATAGGCAGCTATCGCAGTAGCCGCCACCTTCGGAGTAGGGCCTGAACCAATATGTGCTGCCGGAAATTCGGCGTGGAGAGTCTGAAGCAGGGCTGTATCATCATCACCCAGATAGACTGCACAAAGTCCGGTATCGGTAGTGGCAACTAACACTCGCCCAAGTGGGCTATCGGTAAACGCCACGCCAATCGGTCGCCCGGCATGCGCGTAGCGTCTGGCATTTGACGATGGTCGGTGAAGACCCATCGGTAGCACCTTTCTCCTGGTAAACGGAACCGAACAAAGCACCCGCTCGCATCGAAATCAGCAATAGAGGGACACGGTATGCTATGCCCCTCCCTTACCCCAGTGATTAACAAGCCAGTGCGATGTGCCCACCGCATCCGATTATGCCGTCGTTCACCCACCAGCCTGCAACTCTTCAGCCAGATCAATTGCGCGTAATGAGGCAGCCGCTTTATTACAGCTCTCGTTGAACTCGTATTCAGGTGTGCTATCGGCAACCACCCCAGCCGCCGCCTGCGCGTATGCAATGCCGTCTTTCACGATCAGTGTACGTAAAGCGATACAGGTATCGAGATCACCGTTAAAACCCAGATGCCCAACAGCGCCGGCATAAATCCCACGTTGTTCACCTTCCAGCTCGGCGATGATTTCCATCGAGCGAATCTTGGGTGCACCGGTGACCGTACCAGCCGGGAAACAAGCCCGTAAGGCATCAATCGGCTTCAGATCGGCGCGTAACCGACCGGTAACCTCTGAGACGATATGCTGAACGTGACTATATTTTTCAATCGTCATAAAGACCGGTACCTGCACCGTTCCAGGCTCACTGATGCGACCCAGATCGTTGCGCCCCAGATCGACCAGCATCAGATGTTCGGCCCGCTCTTTTTCGTCAGCCAGGAGTTCGGCGGCCAGCCGATCATCTTCGGCAGCATCACGCCCACGCCAGCGTGTACCGGCAATCGGGCGTGTAGTCACCTTACCATCACGTACCTGTACCAGCATTTCAGGTGATGCCCCGACCAGATCACCTTCGCCCGTCCGAATGTAAAACATGTACGGTGATGGGTTGATGGTACGTAGAGCACGATAAATAGTGAAGCTGTCGGCATCGGTCGCTTTACTGAAACGCTGCGAAATCTGTACCTGAAAGATGTCACCAGCCATGATGTATTCTTTGGCACGCAGTACCGCTGCTTTGAATTCAGCCTCAGTACGATTCGAGGCTACCGGGTTAGTTGTGATCCGCGTTGGCGTGTTGTGCGGCTCATAGTTGCGCAAACTTAGCCTAATGCCCGGTGGCAACGGTCGTTGCAGCCGAGCAATCAGGGTTTCGATCCGGTTGATAGCACGCTGATACTCGGCAGCCAGATCTTCGACATCAAGATGCACGTGCGAGATAACAATAATCTTGTGACGCACGTGATCGAAGGCCAGGATCGTGTCAACGAACATCCACCAACTTTCAGGCATATCGTAGGGGCGCACCGGTGGAATCGGTAATCGCTCGAAATAGCGTGCCGATTCGTAGCTGAGATAACCGACTGCGCCGCCGACGAAGATGGGTAAGTTGGGGAGTCGGATCGGGCGGTAGGCACTGAGATAGCTTTCTAAGACGATCAGTGGATCGGTGTAGTGCAGCGTTTGCTTGTATCCGCCGTGAGTGGCTTGCGCAACACCATCGTGCATGCGCAGCACCATGTAGGGATCGCTACCGATAAATGAATAGCGACCGATATTCTGACCACCGGTTACACTCTCTAACAAGAAACCGATCCCACCCTGGGCAATTTTGAGATAGGCCGAAACTGGAGTTTCCAGATCGGCCATGATTTCACGGTAGATCGGGCAGAGATTGCCCTGATGACGTAGTTCCCGCAACTGGTCGAGTGTTGGATAGTACATACGCTTCCTTATCTGCGATCTCGGGGGAGTACAAAGCCAACCCGCTCAAGAATGAGCGTCATCTTTGGCTCGGCAACTGCGCGCGCTTGCTCGGCGCCAATGGCCAGGATGCGATCAAGCTCTGCCGGGTCGTCCATCAGTTGATAGTAGCGTTCACGGATCGGACGCAGCGCCTCAATGACGACTTCTGCCAGCTCGCGCTTGAGTACACCATAGCCCTTGCCGGCGAAGTGGGCTTCGATTTCAGGCCGACTACGACCGGTCAATAATTCGTAAATCTGCAAGAGATTATTGACACCAGCACGCTCCGGATCATCGCTAAAGCGAATTTCATTGAAGGAATCGGTTACGGCCCGTTTAATCGCCCAGCGAATCTCATCAGGATCATCAATAATCCGAATGGCATGACCACGGGCTGTTTCCGACTTACTCATCTTCACCGTTGGATCGTCGAGACCCATGATCCGGGCACCGCTCTCGCGAATCACCGGCTTGGGAATCACGAACGTTTCCCCGAAGAGATAGTTAAAGCGCTGTGCCAGATCGCGCGTCAGTTCGATGTGCTGCTTCTGATCCTCGCCAACCGGCACCTCATCGGCATCGTAGAGCAGAATATCGGCAGCCATTAACACCGGATAAGTGAGCAAGCCGGTCATCACACTCTCTTGCTTTTGCGCCTTGGCTTTGTACTGAGTCATACGTTCAAGCCAGCCAAGAGGCGTGATGCAACTAAATACCCATGAGCATTCGGCATGGGCACGCACATGACTCTGTACGAACAGCGTGGTCTGCTGCGGATCAATACCACAGGCAAGCAGGAGTGCAGCCAGCTCGCGGGTCTGTCGGCGCAGATCGGCCGGATTCTGCGGTACCGTGATGGCGTGCAGATCAACAATGCAGATAAAGTTCGTCTTCTGGCCCTGGCCGGCGACCCATTGCTGGATAGCGCCTAAATAATTGCCGATGTGTAGATTACCTGAAGGTTGAATCCCCGAAAAGACACGTGGTTTGTGAGTCATAGGTCCCCTCTTGTAGCACGAGTGAAAATAAGGCGTGATATACTAAGTGACGTCAGGTATTGTTCGTATCAGGGAAGCAATGAAGCATCTTATCCTCTTCCTATTAATTGGCGTGCTTGGCAGTGCATGGCTGCCAGCAATACCGGCACACGCCGCAGCTCACGCCAGCTTTACCAGTCAACAACCGGTTGCCCAACCTTTGGTTCCGGTTACTATCGCCGTACACATTCCCGACTATAACGGATCGGCGACGCTCATCATCTTTGACGGCCAACAGCGCTTTGCCGGGAGCTTCCCGCTGACCATCGCCAATGGTCAGGGCCTGGTCGAAGTCATACCACGCGGTGCATTGGGCAGCCATTGGGCTGCTCTGTTCACTGCCGATGGTCAGATAGTCGCGAACGGGCCGATCTATCATCTTGAGACCGAGACGACTCTGCACAGCGGCGTAGCTGCTTACGACCAATTGTATCCGACCGTCCGTCGCTTTATGGCAGCCGACCGGCTGAGTTATCTCCTTGATGGACAATTGGTTACAGGCTACCGGTCGCCAGATAGTCCGCTGCTGTGGTTGCGCGATCACTATTATCAAAACCGCGCCTTCCGCTACTTCGAGACCGACCTTCGCTCGTTGCCGGAAGCATTTGCTCGTATTCAGGCTGCCGACGGTAGTCTGCCGGATTTTCTTGCCCGCCCGGAATGGGAAATTCCTGCCTTCCGCACCCCGGTTGAGGCAGACGTTGAATTTCTCTTTGTCCAATTGATTTTCGAGACGTGGCAGGTAACCGGCGATACGGCCTGGATGCTGCGGATGTTGCCGGCAGCCCAACGGGCGATTGACTATACCATGCGTGATCCGCTGCGTTGGGAACCGACCCTGGGCCTGGTTAAGCGTCCGTTTACCATCGACACCTGGGATTTCGAGTACGGCCCGCCGATGTTCAACCCGAATACCGGAGAACTTGGTCCCCGGCATTGGATTGATGAGCAGACTAAATGGGGTATCTTTCACGGCGACAATACCGGTCTGGCCGCAGCCCTCAATGCACTGGCGTTGATGGAAGAGGCGGCCGGTCAGTCTAATCTGGCAGCGGTACGTCGTACGATAGCCGCCGATCTGATGACGCGCCTCAATGCGCTGAGCTGGAATGGCCGTTTTTACACCCATCATGTCAAACTTATCCCTTACGATGTTCCCGGTGTTGATGAAGCCGAGCAGTTGAGCCTCTCGAATGCGATTGCGCTCAATCGCGGTGTCTTAAGCGAAACGCAGGGGCGAGCGATTGTTGCCGAGTATCTACGTCGGTTGAATGATCCCCAACGTATCGCTTTCGCCGAATGGTATAGCATTGATCCACCTTTTCCATCAGGCACTTTTGGGATGAACGGGCGTCTCGGTGAACGTCCTGGTGAATATGTCAACGGCGGCATTATGCCTCTCGTTGGTGGTGAGCTGGCACGTGGCGCATTTCGCTATGGCTACGAGTCGTATGGCTTCAACATCCTGCAACGCTACATCGACCTGATCGAACGTACCGGTGCAACCTATCTCTGGTACTACCCAACCGGTGGTATTGCTCCGGTACATGAGTTTTTGCCAACCGACGGCTGGGGCGCCAGCGCGATGCTAGGAGCAATGGTCGAGGGTGCCGCTGGCATCGAAGACAGCGCCATCGGTTTTCAGAAAGCTACCATCTCCCCGCGCTGGTCAGCCGATCCGATACACGATATCCGAGATGTCTACGCCGTAGCCCGCTATGCCGCCAGTGATGCCTACACCGCTTACCGTTGGCACATGACGCCGCCAACCGCAAATCGTCCTGGGCAACTGGTATTAACGGCAACCGGTAGCGGTGAACTGTTTCGCCTGCGCCTGCTCTTACCTCCTGGTACGACCCCGCAAACGGTTACATTGAACGGAGCCACACTACCACTTCAGATTGAACAGATCGGGTTTAGTCGTTACCTGATACTCGACGTCAAAGGCCCGATCATCACGGTAAACGTTACCTTAACCCTCTAAGCAGCCTGCACGAGCGAGACGCAGATTCCCGCGTCTCGCTTGTTCTTACTACGCACCCACTGCGGGCAGCCCGGCCAATGCCATTGCCACTTCGGCATCAGAATACTCGTAATCACGCAACTTGCCGGCCTGGTAATCCATATAGGCTTGCAGATCAAAATGACCGTGACCGCAAAGGTTGAAGAGGATCACGTCACTCTTGCCCTCTTCTTTGCAGCGCAGAGCTTCACGGATCACGCCGGCGATAGCGTGGTTAGCTTCCGGCGCCGGCAGGATTCCTTCGGTGCGGGCAAACTGTACACCGGCGGCGAAGGTTTCAAGTTGCTGAATAGCAATCGCCTCAATGACCCCTATCTCAAGCAGGTGACTAACCAGCGGTGCCATTCCGTGGTAACGCAGCCCACCAGCGTGAATACCGGGCGGAACAAAGCTACTGCCGAGCGTGTGCATCTTGACCAACGGTGTCAGATGGGCAGTATCGCCGTAGTCGTAGGCATATTTCCCCTTGGTTAGCGATGGACACGCGGCTGGCTCAACAGCGACCACACGTAACGGACGTTCACCGCGCAATTTCGCTCCGATAAAGGGGAAGGCGATACCGGCAAAATTTGATCCACCACCGGTGCAACCAACCACCACATCTGGGTAATCACCGGCCATCTCCATTTGGATCATCGCTTCCTGACCGATGACCGTTTGATGAAGGAGCACGTGATTGAGCACACTGCCAAGCGCGTAGCGTGTATCATCGCGCTGCACAGCAACCTCAACCGCTTCAGAGATTGCAATCCCCAGACTACCGGTACTCTCCGGATTCTGGGCCAGAATCGCACGACCGGCAGCCGTCTCCATACTGGGACTGGCAATCACCCGTGCACCGTAGGTCTCCATCAGAGCACGGCGGTATGGCTTCTGCTCATAGCTAACCTTCACCATAAACACTTCCACTTCAAGCCCAAAGAGTGCACCGGCAAAAGCCAGTGATGACCCCCACTGACCAGCGCCCGTCTCGGTGACCAATCGGCGGACACCTTCTTGCTTGTTGTAATACGCCTGCGCCACTGCCGTATTGGGCTTATGGCTGCCTGCCGGGCTGACACCCTCGTACTTGTAGTAGATGCGGGCCGGCGTATCCAGTGCCCGCTCGAGCCGACGGGCGCGGAAGAGCAGGGTTGGCCGCCACTGACGGTAGATAGATCGCACCTCATCGGGGATAGGAATAGCCCGCTCGGTACTGACTTCCTGCCTGATCAGCTCCATCGGAAAGAGCGGCGCCAGATCGGCAGGACCAATCGGTTGACCGGTAGCCGGATGCAGAGGCGGCGGTGGCAGAGATGGTAGATCAGCGGCAATGTTGTACCAGGTCTCCGGCAAGCGATCTTCACTGAGCAGATACTTGATAGTCTCCACAGATCCCTCTCCTCACTACAAAACACGAATAAAAATCTCTCGACCAAGCTGGTCGAGAGACGGGAAAACCGCGGTGCCACTCTCGTTCGCCGCTGTTCACACAGACAGCGCACTCTGCAGGTGCTGTCGGCAAAGCCGCTTCACACCTAGCGCCCTGATAACGGTGGCGTCTCCGGCAACGACTACTGCGGATGAACCCCGGTTCGCCGTGCGACTCCCAGGCCCATTCACGAGCGCCGAACGTGCCGATCTCGCACCATCATCGGCTCGCTGGATCGTCGCCACACTCGCTACTCTTCCTGTTCAACGTCGGCTATTGATTTGTGTAGCGGAAGTATACCATTCACGCCGAGGCGTGTCAATGGGGACACGAGGGATGAGAGCGTTTCAACGTTCTATCCCTCCTCGACAGTGGCAACAGAGGAGAGATTGGAAAGAAGTGAGAGGGAAGAGTGAGTTCTCGACCCGTCTGCAGCAGTGCGAAGATGCGCTGCTTGCCGTTCTGACGTTGGTCTGCCCGCCGTTGGCTCGCCGATCATGCGTGTCAGCGCATTGCAGGGGTGGGCTTGAAACCTGCGCCCGCTGGTATATTAATGTGACAAACGATAGTGTTCGGCCATACGCCGCAAGATGCGGGCCGCTGGCCCACGCACCCAGGTACTAGGAATGAGGCAGGAGCAGAAGGGAAGGAAGAGAGGGTAAACTTCAGGAAAAACATCTTCAGACTCACTCTGAGATCATCATTATCTTAGCAGCGAGCCTGACGCCAGCTAGAAAAACCAAGCATATATGCGCAATTTCTCGCCATGAAGAACTCTACAAAAGTGCTACGATTGAATAAACACAGCTCCATCAAAGACATCTATCCTGGCAGCGACTTGCAAGAAGATTTTTCCAGCCGCACCGGACAAAACTGCTTCAAAACCAGACCCAAAGAAAGGAAGCATCGATGAGAACGGACAAATCCTCACCTGACGCAATTGTCCTCCCGGCCCAAGTCAGTCGAGATTGGTTATTCCAGCTTTATAGTAATGCCCACTTCGACGTTGAACTCGACAGCGACGGCGACATCTGCATCCGCGATGATTTTCGCATCTGGGTACTTCCCATCGGAGAGGGGGAACAGATTCGGTTTATGTCGCCGTTTTGGGCCAATCCGGCGCACGACCTTATAGACCGCTTGCAATACGCTAATCGCATCAATGACGAGTTTGCATTTATTCGCTGTCACGTCGATCGCGACGGTTACATTGTTTTCGAAGGCTATCTTATCGTGTCAGGGGGCGTGACTCGCCGTAACATCGTTCTTGCAACACGAGCTTTCATCGACCATGTACGAGCAGCTCTGGCAGAGGATGATACCGACGTCATGGCTTAGAGCCTATCCGAAACACTCTGTTGCGGGAGAAGAAGTTCAGACGACGATGGACATCATAGGCTATTCAGTAAGCGGCGGGGCATGATCGTATGGGCAAGACGGCGCCTTACTCCCTTGACCCCGCGCCCAACATATGATGCCATCGGTATCAGGCTGGTCGTAAATCATGGCGTATCTATCGACAGGTTTCATTCGTCGTGACGTGCCGACGAGTTATTCAGATAGGCTCTAAGAGGATGATCGAAAACTTCATTGTCACTGCGACACAACCTGCTGGCATTCCGCGCATACGATCTGACGTCAGAAACGGGTGCTCGATCCAGTCATCGAATGATAGCGATCGGCTGCCGATGGGTGTGGCGCCAATTATCGTATTGCCACCGTCGATCCCAATCGTTCCCATCGCATCGCCCGTTGCGGTATCACGTATCGCCTGTTGCAGCATCGCACAATTGCTTCCCAGGTTGTTTACTAGGCGCTGAAAGGGGGGGGAATGGCGCCATTGCCATCATGGAGGGCAATGCGTGCGTCACCCCTCCAACCACTGTCGGATAAGATTTCGTCATAGCTTCATTCCGCATACGGGTATTCCCAATGCCCAACCACATTCGGGGGACGATGGGAGTCCCACCGGCCATTCGGCCATCGTCGGCGCGAGTGTGGTGGCAAGGTGCGCCTCCATCCCCACATACTCCCAGGTGGGAGTATAGGTATAGATTCGGCCATCGTCGGCGCGAGTGTGGTGGCAAGGTGCTGCCTTACCACTTGCCTCAGCAATGCCAGGCTGATGATGCCAGTGGCATCAGGGTCGTGAGTCATGGTGCATCCATCATGAAGTGACGAGAGTTATTCGGATAGACTCTCAATACACAGGCCATCGTCGCCCCATGCTGCGCTGGCATAGACTAGTGCCAGACCTACTCACCGTGACATTCTGATGCTGCCTGAAATAAGGATTACCCTTATTTTTGCTGCCCTTGAAACAAAGAAACAGGCGCATCAGAACTTGCCAGGTATGCCTGATATTGCCGAAAGACCAGAAATCCGTAGATTCGTGATAATCATGACGAATATCACACTCACATGAATCAACAACGGCCACCTGTAAAGTGGTGGCCGGAGAGAGGGGAGAGGAGCGGTGTGTGGATTCGAAGCTTTTTGTCTGGCCTTGACCACCGCAAATCAACTTGCCTGACGCTATTGATGATAGCCTGGATAGATTAGCTCTCGATTAACAGAGTATTAGACTAGTATTAACATACAAGGCACCATAGATCACACATCAAGTTATCCACAGATTCCACCATTTATCCACAATTTGAATCACATGGACAGCAGCGTGCACGCATCCACAACCTACGGTGCTCCTGAACTCGCAGGTACTGTGACCGTGGCGGAAAAGTGATGTATACTCAAAAGGGAGTACCACAATCGATCCGTACAGGACAGAGGAGCAGGACGTGTCACAGCGTATTATTATTGTCGGTGCCGGCCCCGGAGGATTGGCCACAGCTATCCGGCTGGCCGGGCGCGGCTATCAGGTTGAAATCTTTGAGGCAGTTGATCGACCGGGTGGGCGGATGCGAGGCTTCTCACTCGGCGATTACCATTTTGATACAGGACCAACTATCTTGCAAGTACCGCGGGTATACGACGATCTCTTTCAGAGTGTTGGCCTGCGTTTTAGCGATTATGTGACGCTGGTGCGTCTCGATCCAAACACTCGTATCCGGTTTTGGGACGGTGAGTATCTTGATTTGACGTCGAACATTTCTGCATTTAAAGCCCAATTAGCACGATTCGACCCGAATCTACCCACCGAATTTGAACGCTGGTACATCGAACATATCCGTAAAAATGTGGTCGGTTATGAACCGTACCTCGGCACACCAGTACGTAGCCCGCTGGGGTACCTGAAACCACGTGAAATCGCAGCCGCCCTGGCATTCCGGCCATGGGAAAGTCTTTACGATCACTTCAAGCGCTTCTTCCGTGATGAACGAGTTGTTTATGCACTGTCGTACCAGGCCAAATATTTGGGGATGCATCCAACGGCCTGCTCAAGTATCTTTAGTCTGATAACCTTCCTCGAATTTGCCGAAGGTATCTGGCACCCACTGGGCGGATTTCGCGCTCTGGCTGCCGGACTGGCAAAGGCGGCTACCGATGTAGGCGTAATGATCCACTATAACCGACCCGTTAAACAAGTCATTGTCGAGCAGGGACGAGCCTGCGGCGTTGAGCTAAACGACGGTAAGCGTGTCAGTGCCGATGCAGTTGTGGTTAATGCTGATTTTGGGTATGCGCTGACCCACCTTATTCCGCCACACGCCCGTGGAACGTACACCGACCAAAAACTGAACAAGATGGAGTTCTCATGTTCGACTTTTATGCTCTATCTGGGCGTTAATCGACGATGGGATGATCTCCCTCACCATCAACTGTATTTGTCAGCCAACATTCGTCGCAACGATCCGCTATGGGCAAAGAGCGCAGTGCTCGATGAAGACGATCCGTCGTTCTATGTCTGCAATCCGACCATCGTCGATCCATCGAATGCCCCCCCTGGCCATAGTACACTCTTCGTATTGGTACCGGTACCTAATTTACGCTACCCGGTGAATTGGGCGGATGTTGAACAGCGATACCGCGATCTGATCCTTCGTCAGATGGCAAAACTCGGCTTTGAAGATGTTGAACGCCATATCGTGGTTGAGAGACGGTACACCGCAGAAACCTGGCGTGACGAGCACCACACCTATCTTGGCGCTGTTTTTAACCTGATTCATAGTTGGAGTCAGCTTGGGCCGTTCCGCCCGCATATCCGTCATAATGGAGCACGCAATCTCTACTGGATAGGTGGAGCGGTGCATCCAGGGAGTGGATTGATGACGATCCTGGAAGCGGCTAAGAGTGCGGTCCATTTCATAAGTGAAGATTTGCCCCTTGGTCAGCCAACCGAGGTGAGGAGTGTAAGGTAAGAAATAGGGAAGAGAAAAGAGTAGAGGTCGCACCGTTACGCACGTCAGCAGACAGGTTGGAAATTCCACTTGTTCGTCTACTGGCAACTTCCGGGTAGAAAAGCGCCAATACGTTTAGCGGTATCGCTCGCAAGGCCCTTCCCACAAGGTAACACTGTTCGGCAAGATAGACGACGGCGTCGCCTGGCTTGCCGAACTCCGCATCAGTCACGGGTACTGCCATGCGCTATCGCAAACAGCTCATCAACGTCGAGCAGAAGCGCAGGTTGAGGCAGATCGTTCACCACGCCACACGAGAAACCGTCGATGTGTGTAAGTGGTGACAGCCCATCGGCGCCGACTCGATGCAGGCTGATCACCTCATCGACCAGTAAGCCGATTTCTGGCGACTGATCATCATCGGTTGTCACCAGCAGAATATGACTGTCAAGATCATAGGCAGGTGGTTCACCGAGCAGCAAGCGCCCATCAATGACTGGTACTGTTGTCCCCTGGAGTGAGACAATCCCACAAACGACCGCTGGTGCATCGCCGGGAGGTGTCAGTTCACCGAGGCGAGCAGTGTGCACTACGGTATGCAATGGTAAAGCAACGAATCGGCTACCGATCCGACACACAATAACCATTGCTGTTGGCGGTGGCTTGAGCAGACTCATACAGACCTCCCTGTCGCACTTGTTTAGGTACACTGTACAGCACACAGGTCGCGATCAGCGTTATATTCACGCAACCGGTGATGAATGTATCTATGCATCAACAGACGGTATATCTCGGTTTAGACCTTGCGTGGTCAGAACGCAATCTCAGCGGTTTAGCAGCGTGTTGTGGGAGTTCTCAGGGAGCACAGCTCTGTTATCATCCACGCCGGCTGCAAACAACCGATGAAATTGTGCAAGCGATACGAGACCTTTGTGGCGATAAACCGGCAATTCTGGCGATTGACGCACCGTTGCTCGTGCCAAACGAAACCGGGCGGCGGCGCGCAGAAGCTGAGCTGGCGGCGGCGTTTCAGCGATACGATGCAGGGCCGCATCCGGCAAACCGTCGGTTGTTACGGCGGTATGGCGGAATACGGGGCGAAACGATTGTCACGGCCTTGGCCAACGATGGGTTTCGTTATGTACCGATGATAGAGGCGGATGCAGGTGGACGACTGATTGTTGAGGTCTTTCCCCATCCGGCAACTGTCGTCCTCTTCCGTCTCCACCGCATCCTGAAATACAAAGCACGTCCTGGCCGTTCACTGACCGAACGACGGCAAGAACTTCGACGGTATCTTGAGCTGCTCACGACACTCCAGTGGTCAGACCCACCATTGTTAGGAGTACAGAACCTCTGGACGGACCTTGAGCTTGAGCGATTTGGCCCATCGGCACTCAAAGCTATCGAAGATGAAGCGGACGCTTTGCTCTGCGCGTATATCGCGCTTTACGGTCATCGCTGGGGGGCGGCCCGTTGTCGGAGTTTCGGTACCGTAGAGGGGGGTGCCATTTTTACGCCGTACTGGTATGATAGAGAAACTACTGAATAGTGAGGAACAGGTAGGGGCAGCATCGTGTTTGACGGCAATCCACACACTGAACTTTTTTACCAATTTGGCCTGGCCCTACTCATCGGTGCGCTCATCGGCCTGCAACGCGAGCATGCTCATAGCGGAGTTGGCGAATTGTTTGCCGGGGTGCGCACCTACGCCATTGTTGGCGTGATTGGTTGTGCCGGTGGGCTGGTCGCGACCACATTGCAAGCGCCGGAGATTTTTGCTGCATTGATAGTAGTTATCGGAGGATTACTGATCGCTGCTTACGTGTTGGGAAGCAAGCAAGAGGGGCTGGGACTAACCAGTGAGATGGCACTCATTACGACCTTGCTTTGCGGAGGAATGGTAGCCTGGGGATACGGCACATTGGCCGCAGCAGTCAGTGTAGCTACGGCGGGCTTACTGGCAATGAAGGCTCGACTGCATACATTTGCCCATCAACTCAGTGCGCAAGATATGCAGGCAGCATTAACCCTGGCCGCGATCAGCCTGATCATTCTGCCGGTTCTACCCAATACCGCAATTGGCCCACCACCGTTTGATGTCATCAATCCGCAAAAGATATGGTTTTTAGTAGTACTCATTTCGGCGTTTAACTTCAGTGGGTATGTCTTGCACCAGATCATCGGCACAACACGCGGTATCGCGTTAACCGGCTTGATCGGCGGTATTGTCTCTTCAACTGCGGTCACGTTGAGTAACACGCAGCGTAGTCGGAGTGACCCTCAATTAAGTGGGGCGTATGCGTTGGCAATTCTCCTGGCCTGGAATGTTATGTTCGTGCGAGTGCTCGTTCTTGCAGTCGTTATAGCACCACACGTTCTTCGCAGACTGTGGCCGATCATCATCGCGGGTGGTGGGAGTTGCCTCCTTGGGAGTATCTGGCAGGCCAAGCAAGCGCAGCACAACGAAGTCACCTCTCTCGTCTTGAGTAACCCACTGGAGCTAGGCGCAGCTATCAGTTTCAGCTTGTTCTACACTGCTATTTTGATCGGCGCAAATCTCGCTCGCAGTCTGTTTGGAGATGCCGGCCTCTACCTTTCGAGCATCTTTGGCGGATTGCTCGACGTAGATGCAATCACCCTTTCACTTAGTGAACTGGCAAACACAGGCGATGGGATTAGCGAAGTCACTGCTGCGCGAGCAATCGGGATTGCAACTCTGACCAACACGTTAGTCAAAGGCGGAATAGTCATCGTTGGCGGATCGCCCCTCTTGCGACGAACCATCATACCGGTGCTTACCTTGATCAGTAGTACTATGTTGGCTGCACTGTTGTGGCCATGGTAATATGACAGATAAACTAGTCTTACCAGATAAACGGAACCAATCGCCATGTGCGTTTTCGATAGGCGTCATATCCAGGAAACCGGCATTGCAGTAACTGTTCTTCGTAGCTTAGTTTGACAACTAGTACGACCAGCAAGGAAAACCACAATCCCCAGCGCCACCATATCGGCGCAGCCAGCACCCAGGCTAGGGTGGCGATTAGGAGACTGGTATACATCGGATGACGTACCAGGCGGTAGGGGCCAGTATTGACCAACTCGACGTGCGGTAGCGGATCAGGCAAGACTGAAAGACGATCCAGGCGCATAGTTATGAGCGCCCAAACTCCTAACCCAACACCGACGAGTAAAAGACCAAGCAATAACAGCGATGCAGGGATCAAGGGTCCACTCAAGACAATCGCACCCAGGCACGCAAACTGGCCACACACTAACCCGAAGGAACGTAATGGTGAACGGATTCGCATGGTATTCTCCCCTCAAGACCAGATAACAGGTAAGGGCTTACTTGTATGATTGCATCTGTTCGAGGCGTTATCCAGAGCATTGGCATCGATCATCTTATCATCGAAACAGGTGGAATAGGATTTCTCATCTATGCGCCTCGTCCAACTTTAAACACCATCGGCGAGGTTGGCAGGGAAGTTGTGCTGCATACCCTGTTGATTGTACGAGAAGATGCGCTGACTCTCTACGGCTTCAGCGATCCTGCTCAACGAAATCTCTTCGAGCAGTTGATTGGGGTGAGCGGGATCGGCCCCAAGATTGCACTGAATCTTCTATCGAGCGGAACACCCGACGAGGTGCGAAATAGTATCGCCAGTGGCGACGTAGCTCGCCTGGCACGGGTGCCAGGAATTGGCAAAAAAACAGCCGAACGGATCGTTCTGGAGTTACGTGGCAAGCTAGATCTGCGCCAGGTCGCTAATGCTAGCAGTGTGAATCTGCATACTATAGATCGCGAATTGAGCGATATATTGATAAGCCTAGGCTACAGTGCAGCAGAAGCGGCAGCAGCCATTGCAGCCTTACCGGTTGATGCCCCGCCAACGTTAGAAGAGCGTTTACGTCTCGCTCTCCGTTACTTCGGTAGCGCCTGATCGCCAACTGGTTTACCGGTTGGCAGACTCAGGGTGCTACGCTACCATTACCTATGGTACATCACCTGCGGCAGGATCAGACAGGTAGTGGCCAACCGGTGATTTCAGGGCGACCATCAACAAACCGTGCAATCTGCGCCAGAGCAATAACCGGAATCCCCTGTTCCTGGAGCAGTGCACGTCCCGGTTGAAATTGCTTTTCCACGACAAATGCTGCGGCAACGACATTGGCGCCTGCCTCGCGTACCATCTCAGACAACGCCATTGCAGTACGTCCATTTGCCAGAAAATCATCGACAATTGCCACACGACTACCGGCAGGAATGAAGTGGGCCGTGATTGCCAGTTGCACCTCACGACCACGGGTTGGCGAAGGAATCCGCCGGTAGAGTGCCGGTGTTGGTACATCAGGATCATATTTCTTGGCGTATACAAGTGGAAGATGTGCTATCAAAGCCGTGGCTAATGCTGGCGGAATCCCACTCGCTTCAGCAGTCACGATGAGGTCGATAGAAAACGGTTGCAGGCGGGCAGTTAGTTCTGCGCCGATAGCGGCCATCAGATCTGTTTCAATCCGATGGTTGAGAAAATGATCGATTTTGAGGATGTGGTTATTTACCACAATCCCTTCACGCTCTATGCGTTGCACAAGCGGCGGAAACGGCGCACACAATGAGCGATGTGATGGTTCCATAGGATCATCCACAGCACTATAAATATTCCGTACCATGAGTATCATAAAGCAATTGTAGAAAAACCGTCATGATCGTAGTCGTGTGGAAGATGTGGACAACAAGCGATTCTCCTCATTCCAGTGGGCTATTTTGGGAGTGGACAACATGTGAACAGCTATCCACATGACGTTGGGTCACAGCGAATAACAGGTGTGCTTCCGCATATCGTCCACGAGTTATTAAGGTGATTTTCCGCACGTTATCCACAAATGGTCAAAGTTTTCCACATAATATCGCCAGTTATCCACAAGGCAGCAGACAGCAATGCGGATAATGCAGGTGTTCCCACGTCGCCGGTGCGAGGAGTGTCATCGGTCAGTCGTTAAAAGGGAGCAGCACGCCGCAAGACGCTCGGCGTGCTGCTTCCGAATCAATACTGTAGCGAAGTGAGACAAGGCGAATCTTACGCGACTCACCTACTGTATTCGCTCATACCGGTAACAAAATGACTTACGACTTCTCGCTAGGTCGATCACGGTCATCGAGATCGAGCGTATTAATGAAATTACGAAAGATCGAGAGAGAGTCTTCGTTAAGTTCTGGCTCGTTTTCAGTGCTGGTTTCTTCGGTTACTGGTTCACCTGATGGTGGTGGAGATGTCGCCGTCTCACCAGCTTGTTCTTCTTCGTCAAACAGAACACCGGCCTGCTCCAAGACGTGGTCGGCAACAAAGATCGGAGCCTGTACGCGCTCAGCGAGCGCGATAGCGTCGCTTGGCCGCGCATCCAGTTCAATCGTTCGTCCAGCCTGATCGATCAGGATGCGTGCGAAGAAGGTATTATCGCGAATATCATTGATATAGATTTGACGGACAAATCCGTCAAGCTCACCGATGGCAGCCTTGAGCAGATCGTGGGTCATTGGTCGTTGTGGTTCGTGACCCTGAATAGCCATCGCAATGGCATCGGCTTCAAACTGGCCGATCCAGATTGGCAGATAGCGATTCCCTTCAGTTTCGCGGAGGACGACGACCCGGCTCTGCGTCAATAGGCTGACACGGATACTATCGACGACGACTCGTATCATTAGCCGGCCTTTCATAGAACGCCCAGCACCGGTGATACAAGAGAGATACCGGATTGGGCAACGGAAAATTCTGCTACTATATCTTAGCATGCAATGAAAGATGCCGTCAAGATTGACAAAGCGCTATATTGCGTGTATCCTCTGACCGAAAGGTGAGAGAAAAAATCATGTACGGTGTCTTTGATCGTTCTCCATGGATCGAGCAATGGTGGCGACGGCAGCGACGACTGGCGTCCGCGCAGGAGACAGTGCGCTGTCTGCGCGATGGTCGGTATCGCCGCTGGAACAGTTCTCTGATGGGTAACGTCCGACAGCGATGGTTCCACCGCCGCTTTCGTTTCTCACGACACATTGCTCATTTGCTCCTGATCGTCGGCGCTCTCTTCATTCTCTTTGTTGATCGTACTCTTCCGCTTCAATCATTCGTTGCTGCTTCGTCGTCTCCCTTACCGGTGGTAACTGCGTCAGTGGCGCCTGTTGGTCAGGCAATAATGATTGCACCGGCAGTACGTCGCACTTCTACTATGAAGGTAGAACCAATTGCCCCCGACCTTCAGACTCCTGTGGTGGTGGCTACTGCCTTTCAGGCGACCCATATTCTGGCCGAGAATGAGACACTGGCCGAGATCGCAGCGCGTTACCGGATACCATTAAGGACGTTGGTCTGGACTAATCAGCTTGATCGTGGTGATGCCTTGCGGGTTGGTCAGCCGTTACGGATTGCGCGTCTAGCAGGGGTGACGCACACGGTCGCAGCGGGTGAGACACTTATCGAGCTAGCAGAGCGCTACGGTGTAGCCCCAGAAGCCATTGCAACCTTTGCCCCGAATCGTTTGACCAATGGTCAGCTTGTTGTCGGTCGTGAGATATTCATTCCCGGTGGTCAATTGCCGTGGACGAGTGAACAGGAAGCGACCTTTGCGCAACGGAAAGCCGAGCCGGTCGGGATTGTATTGAATGACGAAACAAATGTTCGATCTGGTCCGAGTACGGATCATCCTCGACAGGCGCAGTTGTCAGCCGGCCGGCAGGTAGCGCTACGTGGTCGTTATCAAGATTGGGTGAAGATTGACATTGGGGACATTTCTGGCTGGATTCGGGTTGATTTGCTATCGGTTGATGCTGGTCAAGTACAGGCCTTGCCAGAAGTACGCGATTTTCCACCACCTCCACCGCGCTGGGTCTGGCCAGCACAGGGGGTAGTGACGTCGGGTTTTGGGCCGCGGTGGGGAGGTTTTCACAATGGGATCGATATTGCCAATGCTGCATGGACACCAATTGTGGCTGCGAGCAGTGGTTGGGTTCGTGAAGCCGGTTGGTGTAGTGGGTACGGCTATTGTGTGAAGATCCGCCATCCTGGTGGTATTGAAACGATCTATGGACATCTTATTACTCGGCCGGTTGTGCGGGTCGGTCAGGAAGTGAGGGCTGGTCAGTTGATCGGTCATATGGGAAGCACGTATGATCGAGCCGGTGGTGGTTATTCGACCGGTGTTCACTTACACTTTACGATTCTGGTTAATGGTCGTGCAGTGAACCCTTTGCGATACCTTCCCTGATGTAGTCTTTCCCTCGCCTATGGTACAATAGCATTGAAAATAGCTGCTCGGTGCAGGTGTTTCACGTGAAACAGCAATCAACACAACCTCGCATTATGGCGATTGCCAACCAGAAAGGTGGGGTTGGCAAAACAACGACTGCCGTTAATGTCGCTGGTGAGCTTGCACGTCGTGGGCGACGGGTCCTGCTGGTAGATATCGATCCGCAGGGAAATGCCACCACCAGTCTTGGGATTGCAAAGGCTTCGTTGACCGTTACCAGCTACGATCTGCTGCTCGGTGGGGCGCCGCCAGAAACAATCCCGCAACCGAGTGGCCGGGATCGCCTTGACATCATTCCGGCCGATCAGGAACTGGCCGGTGCGTCGATTGAACTGGTTGATGTAGCGCGGCGTGAGTGGCGATTGCACGATGGGCTGGTGAATCTGTTCCCACGTTACGACTGGATCATTATCGACTGTCCACCCTCGTTGGGTTTACTCACCCTCAATGCCCTCTGTGCTGCAAACGCCGTTCTCATCCCATTGCAGTGTGAATATCTCGCACTGGAAGGGTTGGCGCAGCTTAAACAGACATTGGAACGGGTGCGCGAAAGCCTCAATCCGAACCTACGGATCATCGGCGTTGTCATGACCATGTACGATGGGCGGACTAATCTGGCCCAACAGGTGGTTGATGAGGTGCAACGCTACTTTCCTCGCCTGATCTGCCGAACCCTGATCCCGCGCAGTGTACGATTGAGCGAAGCTCCCAGTCATGGTCGTATAGCCTATGAGTATGAACCACACGGTCGCGGTGCACAAGCCTACGCCCTGTTAACCGAAGAACTAATCGGACGAGAGGAGCGAATCTTATGAGAAAACGGGGATTGGGAAGTGGTCTGGATGCACTGATTCCGCCTGCTTCGGCTGAACAGGTACCGGTGCGCGAATTGCCGGTTGCTGCTATCAGAGCTAACCGCGCCCAACCCCGCACCTCGTTCGATGAGGAAGCGCTGGCTGAACTGGTGGCTTCCATCCAGACTCATGGCATCCTCCAACCGTTGATCGTGAGCGAAGACCCAGAAGGAGGCTACGAATTGATCGCTGGTGAACGGAGATTACGGGCTGCGCGCATCGCTGGCCTAAACACCGTACCGGCGATTGTAAAGCATGCAACACCGCAACAGTTTCTTGAACTGGCCCTGGTAGAAAATGTTCAACGTGCGGATCTCAATCCGATCGAAGAAGCGCAGGCCTACGAAACACTACGTCGTGAGTTTGGGCTGAGTGATGACGAAATTGCCCGCCGTGTGGGAAAGAGCCGGGTTGCAATTGTGAATAGCCGACGACTCCTTCGCCTCACACCACAGGCACGGCAGGCGCTCCTCGATGGCGTAATTAGCGCTGGTCACGGACGAGCATTGCTCCGGATCGAAGACCCTATTGACCAACAAGCCGCGTTAGCGTTGATTAAAGAGCGCGAACTGAATGTACGTGAGGTAGAACGTCTGACCGAAATTGCAGCTCATCCCGGCTTGACTGCGCCTGTACGCCACGCTCTCTGCACCGGTCAGATTGATCCGACACGTGCGCTCGCCCTTCTGCAAATACCTGATCCTCATACCCAGGCTGCTGCCTGTGAGGCTGTAGTGAAACACCACCTCGATTCGTTGGCGACCGAACAAATGTGTACTGCACTCGTCGCCGGGGCCGATCTATCAACTGCCCTTGCTCGAGTGTTGTCCTCTACAGAGAAAACAGGAGCTGAATCAGCCATTTCACGCTCGGTTTCAGATCGAAAACAGAGCGGCGGGAATCGCTCCGCTGAAGATCAAATGGCGCAGCAGATGTTTGAAGAGTTGTTGCAAACACCGGTTCAGATTACACGCAGTGGTCGAACCATCAGAGTAACCATTACCCTTTATGATGAAGAACAGTTACAGGGATTGTATGATCGCTTGTCTGGAACGTATTGATTGGTGATCGCATGACAACAATTGTGGCTTTTGGAAATCCAGTATACGACGAGATCATTACGCCAGTGGTGCGTACCGATGGGCGTGTCCTCTCCGGCTGCTCAACCAACGCATGTCTTGCTCTTAGCCGGTTGGGTCGAACGACGGCTCTTGTTGGGCGGGTTGGGCCTGATTATGCAGACCGGTTTCAGTCTGATTTAGTTCGGTATGGTATTACCCCGTTTGTGACCCTCTCAGGACAAACCGGTGGGTTTAAGCTGGTTTACGACGCTAGGGGCGATCGCACTCTCGATGTCCTCGGTGTTGCCGAACCGATCCAGATCGTCCCTGATGTTGTCGAGACGGCTGCCGCAGTTATTGTTGGGCCCATTCTGCAAGAGACACCGCTGGACCTGATTCGCACGATCCGGGATCGCACCAGTGCTCCAATTTTCCTTGATCCCCAAGGACTCTTACGCCGCTTCGGTGCAGATGGACGCATCGAACATTTTTTGCCAGCGGAATTCGCGGCCATTGCTCCCCTCTGCCACGTTATTAAAGCGAACGAAGTGGAAACCAAAGTGATCACCGGCATTGATCCGCGGATCGATCCGGTTATGGCCGCACGACGCTTGCGCGAGACCGGTTGCGCAATTGCGATTGTTACGATTGCCGAAGCCGGTTCTCACATTGATGATGGGAAACAATCTATCTCGGTACCGGCGTATGCGACCGAGGCGCGTGATCCGACCGGCGCCGGTGATACCTATATGGCCGGCTTCCTCCATGCATATCTGACCAATCCAGATGACCTTTTCCGTGCCGGTTGTACAGGTGCAGCTACTGCTTCGATCTGGATCGAATACACCGGTCCCGATGCACCGATTACTCTGCAAGAAGTTGAACGACGGATGAAGGTTTTGTTACAGCAGTAAGACAACGTTACGACCTTCTGTCGCTCGTATAAGAGTGTGATCACGAAAAGGATGAACGTCAATGATGCCATTGCTTGCTCGTTTTCGCCAGCTCTACGAACAGGCCTCACTTCCACTCGGTCATTTTTGCTCGCGCTTAGGAATTCATCCTAACGCTTTGACTTACCTGAGCCTGTTTTTCAGCGTCTGGGCTGGTTACCTACTGTCCCAGCGGGCATTTCTATGGGGGGTTGTTTTTATCTTACTCATGGGCTTTGCCGATGTATTAGACGGCGCTACTGCACGTGCTAGTGGTACGGCCAGTGAATACGGTACTGTGCTCGACCATGTTACTGATCGATATGCAGAAGCCTTCGTTATTGGCGGGGTGATGCTTTCTGGGGCAGTAGCACCGGTCTGGTCTCTCTTCGCCATCTTTGGGATGGTGATGGCAAGTTATGTTCGTGCCAGGGCCGAGGCCACCGGTAAACTGTCGTCTTGCAACGTTGGTTTCGCCGGCCGACAGGAGAAACTTGGCTTGCTGCTGATTGGTTTGTTGCTGATGCCGCTCCTGCCGGATTTGCCTGTTCTTGAATGGGCAGTTATTGCGGTCGGCATTGCATCTCATATTACCGCTGTACAGCGACTTTTGTACACCCGCCAGATACTGATTGGTGCGACCCGCAGTTCAAAGTTTCGTAAAGGATCGGAAATTGTTTAATCATTGACAGGAGAGGTTCCTATGGCAATCTCGGAAGCTGAAGTTCGCCATGTTGCCCGTCTCGCTCGCCTTGCCCTCTCCGATGAAGAGATTGCGGTGATGCAGGCGCAGCTTTCGGCGATCCTTGACTATATTGCTATGTTGCAGGAAGTTGATGTCAGTAATGTTCCGCCAACAGCTCAAGTAACCGGTTTAACGACGGTCTGGCGACCTGATGTAGTGGGCGAAATGCTGACCCAGGAGCAGGCACTGGCTAATGCTCCCGATCAGCAGGATGGTATGTTCCGGGTACGTGCTGTATTTGATGAATAAGGGTGCAACTTTTATCGATACGTAAACGTCGTACCGATAGCGGAAATGGTTATGACAACTGCGAAAGGATACGACGATGTACGAGAACTATAACAATAACAATGGCTCGCGCCGCTCGTATGTGCTGATTGGCGGTTACCCGGTTAAACCGATTTACCTCGTGATCGGAGGGGTAATCGTTTTTGGTTTGCTGGTCTACTTGCTCCTGCGATTTTTTGACATTGGTCTGACGATGCATTTCGGTGCTTTCGCTGGCCTCCTGCTTTTGATCGCCAACCTGCGTGAGCTGTTGGGCTATGGCTATACGCAGCGTGGCAGCACTGCACTGCTCAATACGTTGGTTGGTGCTGGGCTAGTCTGTGCCTGGTTGGCTCAGTTCTTCGTTCTCTTCTGGGTGCCAGCCTTGCTGGCAGTTGGAATTGCAACGCCCCTTGCTTTCAATCGGGCCGGTGTGTACGCTGCATATCTGACCACCGCCCAACGTGCGGCCGAACAGGTGCGACGGATGGTCGTGCGGCAGTAACATCTAAACAAGTGCGGCGTGGAATAGATCCACGCCGCAATCACTGCTCCGCTATGGATATATCCGGTACAACTGACGTGGGAACGGAATCGTCTCGCGGATATGCCGCGTACCGGTGATCCAGGCCACTACCCGTTCAATTCCCATTCCAAAGCCGCTATGAGGAACGGTACCATAGCGACGGAGATCGAGGTACCATTCGTAGTCTTCGATCCGTAAGCCGTGCTCGCGGATCCGTTGCTCGAGCAAGACCGGATCGTGAATCCGTTGCGAACCGCCGATGATCTCACCGTATCCCTCAGGTGCTAACAGATCGGCGCACAACGCTACTTCGGGGCGGTTGGGATCGGGCTGCATGTAGAAGGCTTTTACCGCTGATGGGAATCGTTCGACGAACACCGGACGGTCAAACTTCGAGGCAATTAACGTTTCGTGCGGTGCGCCAAAATCCTCTCCCCACGGCAATGGATCGGCGCCCTCGACTTCCCCCTGGTGAGCGGCGATGAGTTCGATGGCCTGGTCGTATGTGATGCGCGGGAACGGCGGGGCGACCCGTTCGAGCAGCGTTGTATCTCGTTCGAGCGTCTGCAAATCGTCACGCCGACGTTCGAGCACGCGAGCGACAATCGCACTGACAAATTGCTCCTGAAGTCGCATGTTGTCTTCATGGTCGGCAAAGGCAACTTCTGGTTCGATCATCCAGAATTCGGTAAGGTGACGACGAGTTTTACTCTTCTCGGCCCGAAATATTGGCCCAAAGCAATACACGCGCCCAAAAGCCATCATCCCAGCTTCGACATAGAGTTGTCCAGTTTGCGCAAGGTATGCCTTTCCTAGATCGAAATAGTCGGTTGCGAACAGATTTGTTGTCCCTTCCGCCGCCGTTGCAGTCAGAATCGGGGTATCGAATCGGACAAACCCCTGCGCATTAAGCCATTCCTGGGCAGCCGCTATCACCTCAGCCCGGATGCGCAAGATGGCGTGCTGTTTTGAGGATCGTACCCACAGGTGGCGATGGGCCATCAGAAATTCAACACCATGCTCTTTGGGCGTAATCGGATACTCATGGCTGGGGCCAATCAGTTCGATCTCCTCGACATCGAGTTCGTAACCGCCCGGTGCCCGCTCGTCAGCGCGCACGTTGCCCGTGATGCGACAAGAACTCTCTTGGGTAAGGGCCTGTGCTGTTGCAAAGGTTGCTTCGCTGACGTTCTTCTTGAACGTTACACACTGAATGATCCCACTTCCATCACGTAAGAGGATGAAAATGAGTTTCCCTTTTTCTGTTTTGTGATATACCCAGCCGGCCAGTGTAACACGCTGACCAACATGATGGGCAATGGTCGCAACAGTTGCAGTTGGCAACAGCGACATAAACGCTCCTTATTGCTATACACTTCTCTTTCTCAGGCGTCAGTATGCCACGATTTGATATGGCTGGCAAATGCTCTGACTGGCTTCGCCAATTGATAATGGGTCATTCCTTGCGGTTAATGGTCTTCCATGATAGACTTTTCGCTGAATAAAAATGTTGAACTACCGCTAGTTAGTCCTGTTCACAAACATGCGCCGCGACGCGTAGTTAGGTAAATTTCTGTTTGCTCGTATCAATGTACGGGCTAGAGACTTGTACTCTGTGGCAATCGGGAGCGTGTTGTAGACACTCTCCATCGCATACAATTCACCGGACGCTATGCCGGCATTGGCGTCGGTTGCCACCAGACAGAAGGAACCGTCGATGAAAACTGTCGTTCAGCAATGGTATGCTCACCCCGCTGTGCGGGCTGCTCTGGCCGACCTTGCCGACTATCGACCAACCCTGGCTACGGCTATTGAAATTCAACAAGTACCGGCACCGACCTTTGCTGAACGGC
>Ga0308400_1000101_pt1 | contig 35493 bp, 44 predicted proteins | sample HotsprSampOS1265_FD_203451 | JGI IMG/M metagenome (GOLD analysis project Ga0308400, IMG submission 203451) | Hot spring phototrophic mat microbial communities from Octopus Spring, Yellowstone National Park, Wyoming, United States - 20060914_OS12-65 ...
CAAGGATGCTCAATACCTCAACACCTTACCTTCTACCACAACCCGCAACCCATTAGGAGGAGTAACATGATCACGTTTGACTATGTACGTAGTAATCAGGGCGACTATGCAGTACAACTATATGACGATCATGGTTACTTCTGCATCCTTACATCTGACCTTGAATACCCCCAAGGTATAGGTTGGGCAACAGAATGGGAAGTAATCGACCCTGGAGAAGTACCTGAAGAGATACGTAGGGAATTAGACTTAGCAGTGGATGGATACCTTGACTACCTAGCGTATAGGGATAGTGAGGACAACCCTATAGGATAGAAAAATTCGACTAACCCACCTTGACTAGACACTTAGTTTGCACTATAATGTCATCGAGCGAAGGGGAGAGTAACGAAACCAAGGGGAATAAAAATGATTCGCAAGCTAACTAAGTTTGAGATCAAAAGCCTAGTTTCAGATTGCCCTGCTTTGCAGTATGCTCTCCAGGTTCTTGATGAGAACTCCCCAATCCTACCACCCTCACGTGTTGGTGATGAGATTGTAGCTAGGGTTGAAGAATGTGCACGTCAATGGATGAAGGGTAACGTGCTTGACGAGCAACTTGAGGAGGCTATTGCTGGATTCTGCTACCTAGTTATGCGTTATCCCGAACACCCTGCGTTCGATTCTGTACGTGAGGATATTACTCATAACGAGCTAATGGGGGCTTTACAGGTTATATCTAATCGCTATGCATGTAAGATTTCCCCTTGTGTAGTAAAAGGTGCATCCCTTTATGTGGTTACTAAAGGTAAACCACCACATATCTTTGAACCACTATACCTAGTTACCCTAGGTAAACTGGAACCGCGGCTAAAGGATGTGGGTCTAAAGGTTCTAGGTGATTGCTTGCGGGCAATTTGCATGATTTCTACAGGCCTAAAGCGTATTCCCCAACATCAACATTGGGCTATTGCTAGGATGATTTGGGATATGTACAACTACAAGGTTGATTTTTATTACATCCGCAGTTGATGAGGTTGCACATGAGGACATGGGTTTATAGTTACATACGCACTAGTGATGGAGACATTATACCATGGTTGGATTTCGTTAGTCACTATGAACCAAACACCACAACTGAAACAGTTTACACACTAAGCCTATACAAACTGTTTCCCAATTTACAAACAGAGCTAACCAAGATAATTAGGAAATGTCGATTAGTTGTGAAGAATAAAAAGAGTCTAAGGGATGCTTTGAAGCTAGGAGTCTATGTAGTAGGTGAACGTGTCTTTGCAGTGGTTGATGCAGATACTGCTTATGAAGTGAGCAACGGTAAGCTAATCAAGCTATCCCAGGATGATTATCAGAGGCATATCAAACCTGAATACTTTATCTCTACACCCCAAGAATTCGCTAGCCTACCTGAAAAGATTCTGAGGACTATGCTTGATCTTTTCAAAGAAGCAGCTAAAGATCAGGTTACCCCAACACTCAAGGAGAACGTAGATGGACACACAAGCAACACGGAATCTAATAGCTAAGGTTGACGAGTGTGCACGTTGGTGGTTAGCTGATTGTACACGCTTGGGAGAAATTGAGCTAGCAAGCAAGGCGTTTGCATTTGCTGTACGCAATCATCCCTACCATCCCGTGTTTGACCGCTTGGAACATGAGGGGATTAGTCGTGAAGAGATTATACCCGCCTTGGTCGAGTTGTCCCGCGGGTGTCACTGGGATTTTGATAGGAAGTATGGAGCAGTTGTCGTTGCACCAGGATGGATTGGTTATCGCTATGATCCTGTGCACCTAATAACCGCGGGTGAAGATGTTGTTGTGGCTTTCAGTGGATCGTCACAATACCGTGTGGAAAAGATAATCGTAGAAGCTTTGGAGGAAGCTAAGCGGTATTTTCTCACTACAGGATTACTAGATTCACAATCGATGTATAAACTAGAGCACAGACTACGTGTATGGAGGACTAGGTTTGAACACCCTGCTTGCGAGGAGTGAAACGTGCTAGAGAGATTTCTTGACTGGATTGATCAGAGCGAGGTTCGATCTTTTGTCTTCTATTGGGCAATTCTGTTTTCGTTAGGTTATGTAGTTGGGTTTACTCTAGGTATCTATCTATTCAAGCTTACACTTTGGCTTGTCGTGGGGAAGTAGCATCATGCCTGGAAAGCTAGTCGTTGGTGATTGTGTTGAGGCTTTGAAGAGCTTACCCAATGGTTGTGCTGATCTTGTGTTTGCTGACCCACCTTTCAACATAGGCTACTCCTACGACATCTGTAAGGACAAATGGGAACATGATGAGTATCTATCGTGGATAGATCAATGGTTACCACAAGCTGTACGTGTACTAAAACCTAACGGCTCACTGTGGTTATCTATGTCTGATGAGCATGTAGCTGATTATAAAAACAAGCTAGACTCCTTGGGATTGAAACTAGTAAACTGGATTATCTGGCATTACACTTTCGCACGTCTAACTAAAAGGAAATTTGCGCGTTCTCACCGGCATATACTTTACTACGTTATGGATGAAAATAACTACACATTCAACTCTGATGATATTCGTGTTCCAACTGTAGTGGTAAAGTACGTTAGGGAGACCAATTGCAAGACTAGAATTCCACATGATGTTTGGTGCTTGCATCCCAACGAGTCAAACCAGCTTTTCCAACCAGATCAAGATGTGTGGTTTTACACGTGTATTTCAGGTTTATCTAAAGAGCGTGTCGATCACCCGTCACAGATGCCAGAGGCCTTGATGGAGCGTATAGTCAAGGTTGCAACGAACCCAGGTGATCTAGTCATTGACCCCTTTGCAGGTAGTGGGACAACACTTGCTGTGGCAAAACGCTTGGGTAGAAACTACTGGGGATGTGAGTTGTCACCTAGATACGCCAGGGTTATACTAGATAGACTTGCAAAGCAAGGTGATGACGACACTGAGGTCGTTTTCTTGAATCCACAAGATCGTCAATGCTTCTACGATCAGAATGAGCAGTTACCCGCAGAGCACGTAAAGATCGACTGAGCGTTTACAGGTTGATCGAATTCTCTGAGTTTACTCCAATCGATCTTGGGGAATTGTCTCATCATGTCCATATACTCATCCTCACTAATCTCCTCATTAGGTGCATACTTGTAGGTTCCATTATCTCTAGGCAGGAACGAAACACCCGTGATCTTGTCCATGTGTTCCCACACCCATTCACCCACTTCATCCCATTCGTTGTCTCCAATGTACACTGTGCATGACACTGAATGCTCAGCATAATTCTCTCTCCAAGCTAACCAGTTTTCCAGTTGCTGGATTGCACTAAGATCGTTGCGCGTCAACACCCCTTCGGGAGACTTTACAGGGAAGCAAAAAACCATCAACCTATCGGGAGCTTCAGGAGCAGGAGCATACGGTACACCCTGTGAGACTAGGAATTTGCACATTGGACTATCTTTACTCTCTCTCACCCATCTACGATAGAACCTAGCGTATCTAGGATGCACTCCCGAGGAGCAACCGAAGAGAACCGCGGAATCCCCTGAAGGCTTCACGGTGGTAATCGCTTTCGGTATGTTGATTCCAAACCTTTGCGCAAGCATCTTTGCAGTTTGAATCGACTCCTCCTTGAGTTTACGTAGTAGTGCTTCTCTACCCGAGGTGCCATACCTTAGTAATTCGCAATCCACTTGCCCAGTGATGTCAACCCCTAGTAATCTCTCCTCCTCGCAATTACGCTTCCAGTCACTGCGGATATAGTTGAAGTCTGTGCATAGGCTTTGCAGTACACCAAAGTATGTAGCTGCTCTTACTTTATCTACTAAGGATTCCGTTGTGTCTCCTTGACGAGCTACAGCAATGGATAGATTGCAGAATTCAAAAGGTCTTAGTACAATCTCCCCACAAGGGTTAGTACCAAAATCGCAAGACTCTCTCCTTGAGGGTTTCAATCTCCGCGTAGCATCACGGTTGAAGATTCCCCGTTCACCACTACCACTCTGTCGTAGTGCTTCCCATTCATCAATGAATGATTGCTTTGTGTAGTTGCGATCATACACCGCTGAGTTGTTGGCCATGGAGAGATAAAGACCATGATCCCAATAGGTCTTGTCGTTCCACCATTCACCTGACTTGATGAATCTCATACCAAGAGAGTGAAGGTCAGACAAAGATATAAGAGCAGCACGCCTTACACCACCTACTTGAACAATTCTACCTATAAAGCATGCAATTCGATGTACATCTGTGTCTCTTAGTTTATGACCACCATTGCTGGAGATAACATTACGGGTGAAATCGATCAATTCCCTCAAGGGTTCAGGTCCACTAGCATAACCACCTTTAGTCTTGAGAATTGACCCTTTAGGTCTAACTAAGTGTGTATCCAATTCAACATCGTATCCGTCAAAGAAAATCTCAAGGCAACGCAATAGTGCGTCGCACCATCCCTCTGTCGTGTCTTCTACTACTACCTTCTCTACCACCTTCCCATTCCAAGGTTTTACTCTAGGTAGGTTACTGATATACTTTTCCTCAACAGAGAATCCTACACCTGTCCCTTGCATGAGAACATAAAGCATCTCTGCAAAGCAGCTCAGGTCAATCAAAGGTATATACGAGCAGTTATAAACACCAACGTTACATCGATCTAACGCTGGTCCCGCTAGTTGGATTACACGCAAAGCAGGAGAAGCCTCCATGCGTAAGAGCTTGTCTTTCAGCCAAGACCATTCCTCTTGCTTTAGGTATGCTTTGTGCTTAGTCGCAACCTTTTGCAACCAAGGTATAATCCTGTCACAAACAGCCTCAGTCCACGTTTCTCTACGGTTTTCCTGGGGAATCCATCGTGAAAATTTGGAGTAAAACTGGTAAGTCTGCAGGTCATGCATCGCTTTGTCCTCCTTGCGTCGAGTTGCCAGGTACACTAATTTAGTGTCTCGGGTATTACTGAGCGACTCTAAGCCGCATAAAATCCGCGTGTACACGAAGTATTGGGAGTTCCATCATGCTTGCCAGTGGGAAAGAGTTGTTAGATATTGTCTCACGTTGGGAAAACGTTTTAGCTACCCATCAACGTGGGGGAAACCTTTGCTCTTATGGTCTAGGTTATGCAGGATATGATCTAAGGCTGTCCAATCAATTCCGCATTCCTAGTTTGTACTACGTATCTCCAGGTAAAAACCGCTCTGTGATTCAACCCAAGGGAATGTACACTGGTGACTATGGTGTAATACCCCAATTCAAGTATAATAAGACAGTTTCACCATTGAACCCTTATGAGCACTACGTTGATGTTGTTGTTGAAAGCAATATCATAGTACTACCTAGCTATACCACGATCCTTGCTCACTCTATTGAGAAGATCGTAGTACCCGAGAATTATTTGGGAATTTGTCTCGGAAAGTCCTCATATGCACGCATAGGCCTACTAGTGAACACTACACCAGCGGAACCTGGATGGAGAGGCAATCTCGTTATCGAGCTAACGAACCTGTCACCATGGAAAATTGAGCTACGCATTGGTGAAGGGATCGCACAGATGCTTTTCCTCAAGCTAACTGATAAGGCTACGTATCAAGGTCGTTGGCAAGACCAGAAGCTACCAAAGGAGTAAACCATGGAAGTTTACCTAATTGCTAAGAGCCAACCTATCTATCACACAATCTCCCAGTGGTTATCTAAACACCATGTGGATTACAAACCCACAACAACGCATTCAACTGAGGCTATCGCAGAATATGCGGGGAGAGTTTGCTACGACTCTTTTGCTAACCCGCGTCCAGGTGGAACACAAGCCTACTTAGAGAACATCCTCAAGCAAGGTCATGGTTCGGTTTTAGAGCATTGCGTGTACACTTTCGCATTCGTGGGACTATCCCGTGTATGCACGCATGAGTTAGTACGTCATCGCGCGGGGTTCTCGTATTCCCAGCGTAGTCAACGTTATTGCGATGAGGGTTGCATGGGTGTTATTGATCCACTACAAGGTGTAGATATAGGAGATAAACTAAGAGAGGAGATAGAGGAATGCATCAACTGTAGTCGTGAGTTATACGACAAGATATGTTCTCTCTTAGAGAGAGAAGGTTACCAGCGAAAGGTAGTACGGTCAGTTGCTAGATACTTTCTCCCACAAGGGATAAGCACAGAAATCGTGGTCACAGCTAATGCGCGTTCCTGGAGGCACTTCGTGGAAACACGTGGATCACGTCATGCCGATAGGGAAATCAGGTTGCTTGCAAACAGGGTCTTGGATAAATTACTAGAAGATTCCCCAAGCCTTTTCGGGGACTACAAGCGCGAACCTTTAGGGGATGGAACATGCGAGATAACAACGGAATGGGAAAAGGTGTAAAGTCTTTGCTCTTTGCTCATGCGAAGTGGAGAGAAACCCTATCGGGAATTGATGGGGTTTCTTTTTTCCTCAATATATCCGAGTTACCAGAAGGGGTGTTAGTCCTGGCTCCTTCGGAGAAAGCGGAGAAGTTTTTCAAGACCCAGGGAATACGTTGCCTAGAGGTTGAAGACTACGACAACGTAGAGCACGTAGTGCAAAGGGTGAAAAGTGTTCTCTCTCTAGGGGAAAAGGGCAAGGAAAAACCAAGGGAAAAGAAGGAAGACAAACCTAGTGAAGAGACTAAGGTAGTGAAACTAAAGACTCAGGCTAAGGTAGTGGAGTTTTTAGAGAAGTATATGGAGAGTAATAACTACTACGTTTACAACCACCAGATTGTACACCTAACACCTAGTGGACTGAAAAAGGTCGATAGGGACTATCTCGCCAGGGATGTTATTCGACACTACGAGTTGATATTCGATGGTAAGGACTACATTCCTGCGGATAGGTTGTGTGGCCTTGCACTCTCAGGTGTTTCGTTGAAAACAATCTCTGCACATCGCAACTACCCTGTGTACTGTCCGCTTGCGACTGATAGTGTCTTGTGTCCCAAGGTGGAACCCACAAAGTTTACGTCTAAGGTAGGTGATATACTCACTAGTGTAGAGAGTTACTTCTCAGTTTTGGGTGTAAGGTTCAAAGACGTTCACTCAATGGCTTCAACGTTAGCTGCATTGCTTACTCCCTTAGTGTATGTTCCCAATAACCCCATTTGGGTAATCACGTCATCAACCCCAGGTGTTGGAAAAACCCTGCTAGCGCAATCCGTTTTCGCTTTAGCGACTGGGGAGATAATCCCTGTTACACCTTATCCCGATAGTGACTCTGAGGCAAGGAAGCAGATCACATCCGCACTACTATCTAACCGTCCTGCACTAATCTGGGATAATCTATCTAAACCCCTAGGTGGACCATCAATCGACGCACTGGTCACTTCAAGGTTGTGGAGAGATAGAATCCTAGGGCGTTCGCAGATGGTGGAACTGACGAAGTTCATTACTCTTGCATGCACAGGGAATAACGTATCACTCACTGCAGACACCTACCGCAGGGTTTATGTTACTCACTTGGAACCCGTCGGGGACAAACCTGAATCTAGACTCTTCACTAAAGACTTAGTGAATGAGTGCATAAGTAAGCATAAGCAATTCGTCAAGGATGCAATGGGTTGGTTGGCATTCTACGAAAAGCAAGGTTATGTTCCCCAAAGGGGATTCGGTTCGTTTGAACAGTGGAATGCAGTCGTAGGTGGATTTGTGGAATGGTTGTTAGGTGTACACCCCGCGGATACTTCGGAGAGTATCGTATCAGAAGACAAGGAGTTATTAGAGAGGTTCCTAGTGAATTTCCCCTATGGAGATTACACTAGTGTGGAGGATATACTCAAGGATTGCCAATCTACAATGTTTGGGAATGTATCCAAGGAATTTGTATCCACGGTCAAAGAGATAACCCCTAAACTACTAACCAAGGAGCTAGCTCAATGGCTGATGCGTCACGAGGGTAGAGTAATCTCAGGGAAGGTCATCACTTCAGTGAAGCAGAAGGGAGTGAGGCTATATGCAGTCAAAGAGGTTAGATCAGTCTGAGGTTGTAAAATACTGGGAATTACTTTGGGGCGAAAGATACAAGTTGGGTCAACCACTGCGTGGACACCCCAAAGTGAAAGGTCCTGATGGGAATGTCTATAACCTATACGTTGATACTCCAGTGTTCAATGATTCATTGAATGTTTTACATGCTCACTACAAACCCAAGGCAATCAAGATGTTGAAAAGGTTAGTCTATAGAAACAAACTTAGGGGATACGACTGTGAAAGCGTGGCCTACGATCGTTTCCATTTTGCACTACTACGTTATCACCCATCGTTTTATCCCAAGAATCCTGAAGGTGGGTTCTATCCTTACATGCTAAATGCTAAGATGGTCTTCTACGACTGTAGGGATTACAAGAAGAGAAACGTATCTGACGCTACATTTCCACCTATAAACGATCTCCTAAAAGACTCTAGCCCAGACTTCGATTTCGACGAACCTTTCTCTGACCTTTGAATTCTCCCAAGAGAGAAAGATAGAGTAATACTTGTCATCAACAGGTAGCACGGTCTTCACCACATCGCAAACCGCGTCGATTGAATTCACAGGGTCCATGAGGTTGTGGGGTTGATGTACTGAGCATATTACTAGCACTTTAGGGTTGATTGTATCTAGACTCATGTTCTCAACAATCAAGTTATCCATCAATATCTCTCTCCATATATCATCAGACTCCTTGGCTGCTTGGGTTTTGAAGACGCACTTAGACCTAAACGATGTCCTCCATCTTCGGTTTTTTGAAACACCAGCAAGGAGAGGTAAAGAGCATCTCCTCACTATCCTGACCAATCCATGCTCAACTTCCCTCTCCAACACTCGATCGAGCAACGTTTCCCCGATTGGGGTTTGCCCCAGTGGAGCACGTTCCCCCAATATCTCGGTTTTGTCACTTCCGTTTCCGTTTGTTGAGAAAAAACGCTTCCAACGCTTTCCCATCCTTTGCCCCCTATAAACCTTGTAGGTGGATTGAGGCATGCAATCTCTAGGCATTCAATGACCCTAGTATCCTCTGTGTGCTCAGGTTCTAGTGTAGGTTCCTCTTGCGATTTATGCTCTTCTATCTTGGATTCTATCTCCTTGAGGAAGTCTTCTAGATTCTCCTTGGGAATGTAACCACCACCAGCGTATTTGTGACCACCTAGCTTGGCTACGCTAGTTAGGAATATAGGTTGTAGATTGCATGATGATGATCTAATACTCAGTCTATATACTCCACCTTCTTCAAAGCACGCTATCCCTACAGGTTTCCTTTTGGCTTCTCTTGAAGCAAGATACGAGATATGCCCCTGGAATTCTCTAGGATAGATAGCTATAGATACTCTCTCACTCTCTAACACACTAAGGGGTTGAGCATTACGTGATTGAATCTTCCTCTCTTCATTAGCCTTTTTGATAAGCCTTAGTGTCTCCGCGGAGGGATTGCGTAGGAATTCCCAGGCGTATTCAACCTTACCTATCCTAGCGCAAGAGTTGATCCTAGGTGCTACGTGATAGCGGATATGACTAGGTGAATGCAACCTACCCCAAGGTGTATCATCACTCCAGTTATCCAGGAATGTAGTCGTAGTATCGTAGTCAACACTACAGTAATCCCCAAGCGTTCCAATCAATGCAAGGGGTGTTGTGTAGTGATTCCCAAAGAGATGTTGGACAATAAGACTGGTGCACGGGGTAATTTCGTGATCTATGCAGTGAGGGTTTATGATGATTGCCTTTCCCCTAGGTTTATAGTCTTCAGATTGGTGATGATCAATGATCATAACGTTATAGTTATCATACAGCCCACTTGAATACTCAGGTGAACCACGATCTAGTATGATATTCAGCGAATCCCTATCTAGGTAGTCTTCACGTACAGTGAAACCATCACTACGATTGAAAAGTCTTACAGTGTAAGGTTTTGCGTAGCGATCTAGATATAATGAGAGAATCGCTCCAGCAGTTAGTCCATCTGCATCGTAGTCTATAATGAGGTTTATCTTTGATGCTTGATCCACTATATTCCTAACAGTGTATCTGTCACAAAACGACCAGTTGAAAACCTTTCTCAAAGGAGACAAGATATGCGTAACGATTCCCCTGAGATTTTCCGGAAGTATGTTTTCGATGTGGTGGAGACTCTTCATTACTTCGCTATGAACCCCGATGAGGAAAACAAGCTTCGTGTAAAAGCTTGCGAGATACTTCTGAGATATTTACCCGATACTACCGCGTATCTAGACACCATTGACCGCTTGGAGCGTATCGAACAGGAGCTAGGGATTGAATCCGTCGGTCTTGAGGATGATGATGATGACAGTGAAGAGGATGAGGAAGCGGATGAATGAGAAGAGACATTGAAAAAAGACTAGATCGCATCTCCAAGGTACTAGCCTCACTCAAAAGTAAAAAGGTTCCACCTAACCCTGGAAGGTATTCTATCGCATGGTTGCGTAGTGTAGTCCCTAGTTACTTCCAACTAGAATCTCCTGAGTTTCACAATAAAATAGCAGATGCACTAAACGATCATGACAAGATAGTGATCACTGCACCTAGAGGATCAGCTAAGAGCACGGTTATCACTCTAGGTTATCCCCTCTACACGATTCTATACAACAAACACATCAAGTATATACTCATCGTTAGCGATACATTTTCTCAGGCTAGCAAGCTACTATCATCAATTGCCCATGCACTGGATACCCTAGATGTAAACCATCAAGCTAGTGCCTCTAGGATCATCGTGGGTTCTACGCTTGTGGAAGCCTTGGGAACAGGTTGCAGAATACGCGGGAGAAGATGGAGAGAATCACGACCTGAGCTAATCATCCTTGACGACCCACAGGGTCACATGGACCTAATTTCCCCATCGGTGAGAGAATCCCATTGGGATTGGTTTCTACGTGATCTAATCCCCGCGGGTTCACGCACATGTAAATACATCGTAGTGGGTACAACGATCCACGAAGATAGCATAGTGCATAAACTTTCATCCCTCTGGACTAGTCTGACATTTCCCGCTCTATCTCTCCCTGAAAGGTTAGACCTTTGGAGAGAATGGTATAAACTTCCCCAAGGTGAACGTGAGGAGTTCTACAAGCAAAATAAAGACGAGATGGAAAAGGGTGTAACACTTCTATGGAGAGAACGTTGGAGTCTTGAATCCTTGATGGATGCATACTTTTCCCTAGGTGAAGACGTTTTCCGAAGTGAATACCTACAGCAACCTGGCTTAGGTGCAGTGTATCCACTATTCCTACCCTTCATTGGTGACGACACTTTTGTGGATATTATCCCAAGTAACACCTACTGTAGCGTAATTGCGATTGACCCCTCGTATTCAACAAAGCGATCCGCGGATTGGTGTGCAGTGACCACTCTCTACGTTAGCTACGATGGTTTCACGATCTATGCACACTGCGATTGCTCTAAGGGAGATTGGGTAAACTTCGCGGTTGAGAAGATACTATTGCATCGACCCCTCAAGGTGGTCGTGGAATCCAACGCAACGATGGGGACTGCTTTACAGTTAGTGAGAGACGGTTTTGCAGAATTGTATGATAGTGGTAGTTTCCCACAATTCCTTGCACACATGTGGACATCAGGACAAAATAAGCATAACCGGATCGTTACGGGGATTATGGGGATAATAAAGGGAAGCAGACTGAGGATAACTAGATCGTCAACTGAGCTAGTGCAAGAGATAAAGTCTTATCCCAACACCAAGCATGACGATGCACTTGATTCACTATGTCTTGGGTTGTTGTACCTGTGAATTGTTATTACTCACCTGATGCTTCCTCCTTACGAAGGCGGATACACAATTCTGAACCATTTCATCTCTACTTTCATAACCGTTCCTAGAATATGTACCACCTTTTTCAACGGTAAAGCGTTCTACAAAGTCCTCTGAATTGACAATTGGATTGCCCACCTTGTCCTCATCTAGGCTTATTCTCTTCCAGAATTCCACTCTTTCGCCTCTGTATCTAACAAGAGTGATAGGCTCCCACTCAAGATTTTCATGGTCACCTAACTTCATGTTGGATATATGTGGAGACAGAGACAGCAGTATCATCCTTTCGTAGTCTAACTGGAAACATTCATCCCTTCTTTGTTTCTCAGCATCCCTCCTCGCCTTCTCTGCCTGAAGCCTTTGCCTTTCTTTGTCACTTTCAGCCTTATTTATAGCTTCATCGCTAATGGTTGCACCACTCCAATCAACCTTAGTGCAGTTTTTCTTATCTAATTGAGACTCTAAGTCTTTGATAGCTGCTTTCAGCCTTTCCTTTCTTTGCTCCACATCGTTTGTCTCCAGAATCTTAGCAAGCTTGCTTTTTACTTCTCCATGCACTTTGCCTTTATACATTAGCATCAACTTGCCTATTCTTTCCATATCGCCTAATTCGACCTCTGGTTTATTACTCTTTTTGGTCATGTGCATCTTGTGAGACATTGGGATTACTGTGTATGTTCCATCGTCATTTTTCAACGTAGTTACGTTGTCTATGCCTGGGAATTGCGGATTGTAGGCCATTCCTGCACCATGGATTCTCGCCCATGCATCCTCATTACCTCTACGTGCAATCTCCGCTGTACCATAAGAGAATATGCACCTCAGGAGTATAGACTCAACAACCTTTCTCCTTGTTTGTATGTCTGGTATAGCTTTTATACCCGTAAGCACTTCATTGGATTTGTTGTTTATTTCTCTAGTTTTCTCACCTAGTGAGCCGTAGATGTTTGGACAATCTTTTAGTACATCTCCTAGTAACTTTTCTAGCTTTTCTAGTTCTTCTTTACTGTCTTTGTTGTCACTAAGCAAGGTATCTATTTCACTCATAATTTTTGCATATGGCTTATCACTTACCGATACAAAGCTTCCGAAAGCGAATTTTGAAAGCTCCTCACTAACATACAGGTTTTCCATATATGGAACCTTACCTGCTAAGCTTTTCAATACCGATGATCTTAGCATTACTCTCTCGTGTTTATCTATCTCCTTGTCTATAGACCCTAATGTCATTGATCCACCCAAGAATCCCAAAATATCTTTGGGAATAAAGTCCATGTCGCCCAGTGCAAATTTTACATCATTGAAATTTGGTATATCTCCAGGTACAACAATCGTATCCTTTTCATTTATTGCCTTTTCAAGGTTATCGACCGCCATTTCCGCAAGCATGTCAAGGATTGGTGTTGATGCAGACTTTTGGCGCTTGCCCTTTTTCTTGTCTTCATCTTGATCATCAGTCTTGCTCTTTGTAGTAAGCTTGCTTAGAGACCTCCTTGCCTCAGCGATTTCTGTGGCCACAATTTTTACAGCTCCATTTATTAGATCGTTCATCCTTTCGTTAGTCTCGCGCACAATCTGCTCTAGTTTTTCCCTGTCTTCTGGGTTTTCCTCTGGTTTCAGAGATTTTATGCTTTCTAGTTTCTCTTTTACGCTTGCAAGTCCTTGCTTTGTAAATAGCTTATTCATCTTCTCCTCACCTTGCACAGCTTCTGCTATTTGGTCCATAACCCATAGCTTCACTTCGGGAGGATAAGATGACAAGTCTTTCAGGAAGCCTATTGTAACAGTAAGCGATGAAAGTGCATTTACTTGGCTCATAACTTGCTGTCGCGTGTTGTGGTCTCTGACACCTGAAGCCACTTTGTAGTATTTCTCCATTATTTTGATTGTTTTCTTTACCAACGACTTTGTTTTTCTTTCAACTTCACTATCAGGCATTATTCCTGTCGATGTATGCTTGCTCCATGGACTAGATTCGCACCCTAGTACATATGGGCTACCTTTTCCAGGTTTCCAATCCTCACACCTGTTTACTGTTTCACATTTACCAGTGAGTCTTCTTGTGACCTTGAAAGGAACCTTTCTACATTCCTCCTCTCTCAGAATCCTACTTCCAGGGGGATTGAGATAGTCCCTAAACTTCTTGGGTTTAGTCTTCTCCTTGTCTTCAAAAACACCTTGCTGCGCTTCGCTCATGTTATACTTATCAAGCAATTCCCTCCACTTTTTCCTCTGAGCGAGTGTTTTCCGAGGATCACGCCCGCGTTTATGCAGATACTCTATCTCGCTCAGTAATCCAGATTGCAATTCCTTTTGCAAAGTCTCAACTTGCTTTATCTCGTCAGCCATGATCACACTTGGAAGTCTCACTACAGGTTGCACCTTTTGGAGTGTTTTCCTCTCCAACCACCCCAATCTTTCTGCAAGCCTTACAAACGTAGTGCAGAGTTGACCAAAGATAGCCGCGTAGTCCGCTTGCATCGATTCAATTCGCCTGACGAAAGGTGATCCACTAACTAACGCAGACGCGTATGCTTCAGGACCCTTAGTGATCCAATCCGGTAAACACCATTGGAGCGAAAGCAGATGCAATATACTTGCACAAGCGTCGATATACTTTTGGGGATCAGATGTAGGACCAGGTTCGTATTCCTTACCTTGATTCACGGAAAGTATAGTTCCTGGATCAATAGATTTAGCGTTAGGATCAACCCCATAGAATGATGGAGAAAGGTTAGGTGTACCTGGTTTGAATGGTCCAAATGACGTTGCACCTGTGTCCTTAGTGGAGATTGAGTGTGCTAGAATTTGCTCTAGCATTGCACCTGGATACTTTTCGATCCACGCAATCGATGCCTGAGCTTTAGACGTGATTGTTACACCCCGTAGAAGTTGCCATAGGTGTGCGAAGTCTAGTTCAAGGTTCGCAATCTCTGGTAGTCCACGCTTCACATTCCTGTCTGCATTCCGCCTTCCATAGACCATGTACCTACGGTGTACGTAGTCCCATTCACCCTGGTTTGGATAGTAAACCCAATAACCCCTGATGTTCTCGTTGTCGTCAATCTCAGTTACTATACCCCAAGTGTGGGAAAATTTTTCATCACGGTCTATAGGTGGTGTACGTACCTGCTCAGGTTCTACAAAGCGTAGTACTAAAGGATAGCCTACATCTTTCACGAAAAACCTTATGAAGACTTCCCCATCACGTAACCAACGTACACGAATTTCCTTTTCCCTATCTTGAGATAATTCACCCGTGGTGAGATAACCTGAATCCCCTAGGCAATTCACCCGAGAGAATTTTTCCCACAGTTTGCTAACATTACGTGCAAGCCTCCTGTCACCAACCCATTCTACATGTGGTTTTCCTATGTGGTCTATAAGTATGTTGATGATACCCTTTACAACCGGATTGCGTTCATATGCAAAGCGCGACCATGCAATGGTTTGCCAGAGTTGAGAGTCTGACCAGTAACCTATCTGAGTTTGACCTGCACCTGTTACACGGTCAACGGGAATAGAAGATGAGAAGCGTTGGTTGTAGATGTCCCATTGGTATGAACCAAAGAATATCTGGTTGATTAGGTTATTTACAGGGAGCATACTATGCCACCTTTGCAAGGGAAAACTAAGACTTACTCTAACCTAGTTTTAGTGGGCCCAAGGTCTGTCAATAACAGGGTTTATGCCCCAGACGTTTTGCGTAAAGCAGTCGAAAACGGTTTATACGATGGTGTACCTATTTTCCTGGACCATGAGGAGAAAATACAAACCTTAGTGGGTAGAGTAACCAAGGCTTATTGGGATGAAGATAAAAACTGCATCCGCGGAGATATAGAGATATACGATTCACCATATTCTAGTATCATTGACATCATCATCAACGTTTTCGGGGGTGAATTTGGATTCTCCCATGTAGTCGAGGCTGAAGTTGATGAGGATAAGGAATCGGGAAAGGAATACGTGAAGTCCATTAGTAAGGTGAAGTCTGTCGATCTTGTAACTGATCCAGCTACTACCAAGGGTATAAACGAAGTCCAGGAGAGAGTGATGAGCGCAATAAGGAATGTCATCAAGGAGTCCAGGATCAGAAAGCTAAAGGAATGCGGAGAAAACACGACACAAAAACCCGCGGTCAACATGAAGTCTTTAGGTGTTGTTGATAGTCTAATCCAATCCTACTATAATGGTGAGATTAGTCTCCCCGCACTAGTGAAACTTTTAGAGATACTTTCTCAAGGTGAGTTGAGGGAAAGCGTAGAGAGAAAAGAGTGTTGTCAGGAGAGCGAGGGTAAAACTATGCCTAAGAGAAAACTAAAGGAACAGGAAGTCGATCTCATGAAAGATGATAAGATGGATGAAAAAGACAAGGAAGTTGTCAACCATGAAGATACCAAGGAACAAGAGGAGGATAAGGAAAAAGAGGATGACACCTTAGAGGAGGATTCCCATTTAGAAGGTGAAGGCGAAGACAAGAAAGTTGAGGAGGCTGGGATGGAAGAGGAAAACTATGAAGACGAAGAGCCTCATGGTGAGGATAAAGAATTGGAAGAGGAATATAGTGAAGATGCAGAAGATGATGAAGATGTAGAGGAGGGGATGGATGAAGAGGCTGAAGAAGATCATGAAGAGGATGAAAACGATCATGAAGACAAAGAGATAAAGGAGAGCAAAAAGCGTAGTGCAAACAAGACAAAGCAAGTAAAGGAGAGTGTGTTGTCACTCAAGCGTGAGTTGAACCTTACACGTAAAAAACTGCGTGAGAGCCAAAAGCTGTTAGAGGAGATTGTAAAGAGTCGTTATATACCTTCGTTGAAGGAATACAAGATTATCTCTGAATCTAAGGACCCTGTTGGGCTGATCAAGATTCTGAGTGAAAAGCGTGTAGTTGTCACTAAGAGCAAACCCAAGACCATCTCGGAATCACGCAACAACGCTCAGCAACCTGACGAATGGGATCAGATGATCGAGGAAGTCCGCAGACGTAAGGGCCTAATCCGATGAGCGATGGTACCTGCGTGTATGGTCTTGCGTTAGATAACTTTACCAGTATATGTAAGTCTATCGCAAGTACAATTGATATGCTCAGACCTAGGGAATACGTAGAGCTAGAACCAGGTCCACTATCTCCTATAGACTACCTAAAAAGTGCGTCAAGGGTTCTCTGCAGTCCAACCGAACACTACTCAGAATATCTACGTGGAATCCGTGATACCAAGAGCGAATGGGGTGACGATGTACGTATCTTTACATCACATCCTGTTGACGCGGTTAGGTTTTTCAATAGTCCAGGGACACTGTTTTACTTCTCTAGGTTTGTTGGATGTCAGAGCAAGGAATGCCCATTTTGCATGAGTTACAATGATGAAGGTTTTGAATTAGCGTATGTAAACTTCATGAATCTCATGAAACTTTATGGTGATAAATCTCAGTTAGTGTTTCCATTTTGCTCTAAGTACCTACTAAATAGTGAAAACATACCACCTGATCTACAAATACTTTGGAGTGTAAAGGTTACTGATAATGTCTTTCTCTCACTTATGAGGAAACTACCGGAAGATAGGGGGAATAAAGCATGTCCATCCAACCTGTAGTCGGTTTGCCTGGGGTTTATCCGCCTAAGCTTTCTGTCCGTCGGGAAATCTTCTTGCATCCCGATAGGGTGTCCTATCGCTATTCGGGTCGGTTTTTGCACAAGCACGCAAAGGACTGGGAAAACTTGGAATCTCCAGACACGTTGAAAGCGGGGACATTGCTTGCACTAATTAGGACAAGATTCCCTGGGGAATCGCAACAAAAACGTTATTGGTTTCCGTTTGTGCTAACGGCTAACCATTTGTCAGTGCAGAATAAGATTTTACTACCAGAAGGATTCAAGAGATATGCTCATATTTTTGGTGTCGGTAGCAGGTTTACAAGAATTGCTTCTAACATACAAGGTACATTGTCATACAGCACTGTTACAGCTACATCCAATCCGGTGCCCTCTGGTTCTTACCTAGAGATTCCGTGCGCTAACCAGGTAGATGAAGAATGGGCTGATAACTCGGTTTTAGTATATTGGGGTCTTGATGGTCCCCTTGTAGATCAAAACCCATTTGGATATGTTTTAGCCTTTTCAATTTTACCTGGGGACACACTTGTAAGTGATACACATACACAACTGCATCACTATCCATGGAGTGGTGTCGTCAAAGGCAGTATGATCTACCCAAGAAATACATCCAATAATAGTGACGGAAGAAATAGAACACTAGAGAGAGTACTAAGAGCGGCTGCCGCTGAAGGTCTTACCGGTCTTATAGTTGATGAGGTTATGTTCTAATCTAGTTAGTGTATAGTTTATAAAACAGGAGTAATAAAACATGGCTTACAGTGTAAGGGACATTCTCTCGTGGGTTCCTCTCACCAAGACTGTACAAGTCGTCAAAGAGGGGCTACCTAAAGTTTTACCAAAGGAATTCTTCTCTATTGAGGAAAAGGTTAGTGGGCATGTTGCACGGGTGATCGAATATCGTGGAACCCGTCAAACTGCAAGGGTTGTACCTTATGGTGCACCTGCTCCTCTTGGTAGAAAGTTAGAGCTAAGTTCTCGGGATATTGTGTTGCTCTCTGCACGTGAACAGATTCCCTTCCGTGAGGAATTGGTCTTCATCTTGCGGAATTGGGAAAAGTATCAACCACAGCAAAAGTGGGCTATGCAGGAGATTATCTACCAAGGTGAGCAGATGCGGACTAGGTTTGATAACCTTGAAGTCGCAGCTTTGCTAATGTCGTTAGCTAGGGGTGAAATCTACCTTGATAACGAAGGAAATCTTTTGCCCACTGCTGCGGGTGCTGAGGTTATAATCTCCCAAGGGATACCTGATAGCAATATCGCTGGTAGAACCGGAAACCAAGTGGACACAATCATCAACAACTGGAACAACACAAGCACAAACATTCCACAACAGATTGTTGACATCCGTAAGCATGCTGTGCAGAGAACTGGTTTTCCTCTCAAGTATGCAATCTATGGTCGGAGTGTCCTGGGACACATGGCTCGTAACGAGGCTCTCAGATACTTCTGGGCAAGAGCAATCGATTACAACCAGGAATTCCTGGAAACCTCTTATATTCCCAAGGAGTTTCTAGGACTAACCTGGATTCCCGCTGCTGAGGCGTTTTTTGAAGACCATGGCGGTGTAGTGCGTGAAATCTTTGGGCCTAACACTATTGTATTTACACCCGAGATTACAGAAGAGACTTACACGATGTACCGTGGGAGTGAGTTGGTACCAACTTCGTTGAGTGCGGTGTATAAGGAAGGTCAAGATGCATTAGGAAGCCTTGCGGAAGTGTTTGGTCGCGGTCGCTACGCTAAAGTGCTAGACAATCCCGTACAGATTATTGACGTTGGGTTCTCTGTCTTTCTCCCTCGGTTGAAGGTTCCTAATGCATACTACATCTGCAATGTAGCGTAATCAAGGGGAGTATAAACATGGAATGGGTTGCCAATCTCCTAAAGGTTCGTGGTAAAGAGATTCCCGACTATAGGGTTGACGCTATTTCTGAATGGGTATCCGAATTTAGGTCTAAGGAAGGTAGGCTTCCTAGTAAGGAGGAGGTACTAGATCAAGTGGCCTACTTGTGCAGAGTGAACCTATGGAATCTAAGCACAATCGAGAAGGTAAAGGAATTCGTGTTTGGAGAGAAAGTGGAGAAACCACCACAGAATCCCACTGAAGCATTAGCTAAGGAGTTGGGGATTGGTGTTGAAGCAAAAGATGCAGAAGCTTCGGGAGACAAGGTGGAAGGTAGATTGACCAACGTGGAGTAACACATATCACAACCACACCGGTGGGTTATTAGGATACTCCATGACTACGTAGTAGCGTGCCAGGTCGAACGCCTTCCACCTTTCGCGTATAAAGTAGGTTATCTTACCGTCCTCAAATTCACAGACATTCCATATCAATTCAACTTCGTATGTACGCTCTATCATGTCACCATGGTTAGCCTTGTGATACCACTCGATCACTAAAGGATCGTTATCTACAATAACCTGGTAGTTACTATCTATAGTAGGTTTTAGTTTCCCTTCACTATCAGGCAACATCATGAATTCCTCTAACACGCGGGAATCACTGAGGAATGCAACGTCTAGACGCTTGATGGGGTCAAGGCTAACGCAACGGAAACACCCGCGCATCTTGTGCGATTGTCCAGTAAAGAACACACTGTTGTGCTTAGGTGGGAATTGCAGTCCAGTCGCCTTTGCAACCACGTCCGATTCCTCATGCCTCTAAGTAAATGTCGTTTTGCAACCGATAGGCAAGCAACTTATCACCTTCCTTTAGATACGTTCTATCGGTTATCAGGATGAAGGGTTTGTCCCCACTGTAGGGGTTGTCGTCTTCAGGGGGATATACCTTGTACACTTTGTATCCACCTAAAAGGATGAACGGGTTCAGCTTTAGCATTAGCGCAAGTGGACTAGTCGCGGTGAATTCCCCAACAGCTAGATCACGCATGTCGTTTTGTCTCACAGCCACCAAGTATCTAACATGAAGTAAAGCTAGTGAAACAAAGAGCAAAGCCCCAAGCACAAGCGTCAAACTAGCATTCCCCATTGCAATCGCAATAAAAAGAGCGAAGGGGACAAGGCTGCTAGCGTAGATCGACAACCTCACCAGTTTCATGACACTACCTCCTTCTTTGCGTCCTCTGAAGTATTATACGCTACAGTCACCTGGCAATTGTGTAAAATTTCCGTGAAGATTTGCGTCCAAATCCTTTCGTGTCTCTTGACACCAAAAAGGTAGATCAGAGACTTGACACCGTCGTGGTTTCTCTTGGTAGCATCAAGAAGCCTGACTAGCGCAATAAAATCAGCATCGCTAGTGTCTATAACAACGTCATGTCCCATGTGCACTAGTTGCAAGATGCTCAGCAAAACAACCTCTCTTTGAGCATGAGATAGGCCAAATTCCGGTTTCTCAACTATAACAGTACTACCTTTCTTCATGAACCTTTTCGCCCAAGCCAATTGGTCTATAATGCCCAGAAAAAGCCTAGAACCTGAATCGAAACCCAACTTGTCAACCCCGTACATCTCCACGAAGTAATTGTCTCTCATGGATTCAGGGTCTAGGTTATGCTCTAGTCGCTTCTCTAGGGACAACCTAACACCCTGTACACCTTCTGCATTACCTATGAATAGCTTGCCCATATCAACCTCCCTTCTTAGGTGCAATAAGTCTGTCCTCTTTGCGGTATGCATCCTTGCTTTATCCCACCTTGCTCCTATTTCCTACTCTTCCTCATCATCCCATCCATATCCCTGATGCTCTTGCTCCAGTCGCTTCAGCTCTTCCCATTTCTCTGCGATAATTTCAATGTCCATTCCGTTGTCCCAATCCTCATGCCAGCCTTGCGGATTGTTCGTGATTACTTCGTTCATTGTTTCCTCCTTTACTTTGCTTCAACCTTCCACCCCTATTCTAGCATGAAGTCAATCACACGTCAAGGGGATTTTCAGGAATTTTCCTTTTTCATAGATTCTTCACAATTCGCTAGCTGACCGGAATCCTGCAATTCCTTCCGTACCTTCTCAAGGGCTTCAGGGAACCAAGCAACCCGACTCGCGGGAACCCAAAATGCCTCTTCTTCAGAATTTCCCCATAGGGTTACTTTAGCCATATTCTTACCACTTCGTGTTACCCCATCCCAAAGCACAACAACTTGAACAATCTTGTTGTTCTTCGTGAGATAGTAAGCCTTGCGAATCTTGCGAAAAACCATTGCTGTCCTCCTTTCTCCTTTCTCTTCCCTCTTTGTTTTACCTCTCACCCTTATCCTACCAAGATTTTCGCAACTCGTCAAGGTGTCTTTGCAAGATTCCTTGTTTTTCATCGAATCTTCACATTCCCACTTCGTTGAACAGTTTCGTGAGAGCATCCAACCCATCGATAGGGATGTCCTTGAATTCGTAGGACGCTCGCAAGATATACTCCGGTCGAATATACTTAGTATATTCCTCCTGGCTTAGTGCAACTAGTTGACCATCCTTTACTTCGTATGCAGTATTAGCATCAGTCACTGCGAAGATACGCTTCCCAGCCTGGTAAACTCCAACCCTGACTGCATCACGCAGACTCTTCTTGCTCTTGACGTGCATGCGGGCTTGCTCGATTGTGTTCTCAAGGTCGATCTGCATTTTCACTCTGTTCATTGTTGATACTCCACAAGTGACCACAAAACGCAAAAGGTGTTCGGGTAGCAAGGGTGGTAGTGCATCCTTGCACACTCGTGAACATCAATTCCACTTAGCCTCTACATTACCCTTACGGTCAAAAAGAACCCATTCCGGTTTCTTGCGCATTTTTACTGATTGCTTGAGAATGCTAATTAGATTCATACCAATTTTTACATCTATTGCCTTTTCCCATATCTTGAAATTGGGTATCCTCATAATCTTAGCTATCTTCCAACCGATATCACCTGCATGCCTACACTGATGCATGATATCAAGGGCTTTGTCCCACGTCATCTGTAGTGCAATCTTACTCTCAGTCATATCATACTCTCCTATGAGATTGATGTTGTCTCAGAAATTGTCGTTATCATCATTCCAATCACGGTTGAGGCAGTACTTGCAGAGGCTTACATTGTGAGCATCAACCCAGAAAGCCTTGTCTTCACCTTGACCTGGGAAACTGACCTTAGCTAGGTAATCTCCCTTTTTTGTAAGACCGCGCCAGTGGACGTAAACCTTGATGATCTTTCCAGTCTTGGTCTCATAGTAACCCATTCCTAATCCCTTGCGACTGAATTGCTTGTTGGTGGTGCTCATCACTTTTCTCCTTTTCGTATCTCCCTTTTACCTTTCTACCCCTATTCTACTAGATAATACCCTAGGTGTCAAGGGGTCTTTCAGAGATTTTTCCATTTTCATCGAAACTTCACAATCCACCACCCGATTGGTGGAAGGCTTGCGGTAAGCAAGGACAGATGAAGGGAGAGAAGCAATGAACACGATCAAGGCACCCACGGTGAACCTACCTAGCTTTGCTAAGAAGGTGCTTGAAGTTGCAAGGTATGCACCTAAAAATTATTGGTTTGGACCTAACAAGGTATTTATCTCTAAGGTATGGGAAATAGGATTCTCTAATCAGATGTCCTTAGAGTTGTTCAAGGAGTTACTAAAGCAGGCTCATATCCAGGGATTACTCTATCTAAGTAGAGCAGACTTAGTGAAGGTAATGAATCTAGATTGGGTTAGGGAGAGTGAGATACAATTGATACCCAACAGTGATACCGCGGTTGTGAACTTTGTGTTGATTGTATGAGACTGGTAAAGACCAGGGGTCGTAGTGGTATGATTTGAGCATGACGAACAAATGGGGATTGTATCGCTAAGTAATAAGCTATAGAAGATAGGAATATATACTAGACATAGGCCAGGTATAACTAAGGAATAAATAAGTAAAGGAATAAATAAACGAAGAAAGGAATATGGTATAGAGTATATGGTATCTAATATAAGCATGATCCCACCTTTACTGCGTAAAATACCTCACGGTATAGTAAACTATGTTATTATTAGCAATATCCCACCCACCCAACCCTAGTACATAATTCATTCACCCAAACTGAAGGGGTGACAACCATCTTTTACCACGACCCAACTCGCAGGGAATACCAAAACGAAATTTTTCATCGAATCTTCATCAACCTGGTGCAGGTTACTAATAGGTTATTCCATTTTCGCATTAGATCGTCTATAATCGATTCTGACCCTCGAGGTATATCTCGGGTCATCCTTGAGGTAGATCGTTCGTTATACGCAATCCTATGCGAAAATTTGGGGTATAAAGCGAAGCGTATCACGTAGCAAACGGAACGTAGTGCATCGCAGTGCAGTGGGTTTTACTTCGTAAAATTTTTCGTTTTCGTGTTGACACCTAGGTGAAACTGATCTATTATACCCTCAGAGAGGACGCGCAATAAGGTTTAGCGAGTTCTCGGAGTCCCTCTCAAGGAGTATCGTCATGGCTTTCCGCAAGTATCAACAGAAGTCGCAAGGTGCTAAGCGTGGTACCAAGGAGCAACCCAAACCTAAGACCGTGGATTTGTCCACTAAACCTGTCAGGTTTTACATTTCCCGCAATGGTAAGGTTTTCCCTGTAAGGGTGTTATTCCAGGGGAATACGAAGTATGGAGAACGTGCAAGAGTATGCATGATGAATGAGAAAAACCCAGACGCTAATGCGTGGTGGTGCGATAGTGAGAATCTCTATCAATCCAAGCGTGAAGCGATGCAGGCAGTTGAGGAAAGAGAAGAGGCTGCTCAAGAGGATGAAGGTGAAGAGGGAGAAGAGGGTCAAGAGCAAGAGGAAGATCAAGAGAGTGAAGGAGAAGAGAATGAGGAAGTGATACCTTACTGACATAGAGCAAAAGGGGGTGTAGCTCAATGGGATAGAGCAGCGGTTTTCTAAACCGCGGGTTGTAGGTTCAAGTCCTACCACCCCTAGTTTCAAAGGTGTACAGTTTTCTACTTGTCGATCACGTAGTGGGGACATAGCTCAATAGGTAGAGCAAGTGGCTCATAACCACGAGGTTGCAGGTTCGAGTCCTGCTGTCCCCATTGTGCAAGGAGTTTGAAACATGAGCGTCACTGGATACGAAATTCTCCCCGCTTGGGTTCGCAAATGGGGATGCTGGTTCTATAAAAAACACGCAAGAAAGCTAGATTCTCGTGATGATTACTGGCAGACTGTAGCTCTTGTTTGGTTGAATTGCAAAGACAAGCTTGATCCAAGCAAGAAGCCTGAGAATTACTTTATACGTGCAATGGTCCGTGAGTTTATCTCATGTGGTGAGAAGAGATACAAGGCAACTGTGTTGTTGAAAGCCTTCAGCGACATCTACGAAAACACAAGCGAGGATTCCTCTATTGATGATGTCTTGGGGTTAGAGAAGCCCAGCGACAGAAGACCATCATTACCTGAAAGCTTGAGAGAGTTAGACTACGGGCTAATCGATCGTGTTGAGGGTGAAGTTGACCAATTACTAAAGGAGATTGGCTATGGCGAGACGCAAGGTGAAAACCGGTAGAACGACGCACATGACCGCTTACGATCGATATGATCAATGGGGGCTATTGCCTGATTCTCCATTCTGTGTAGCGAAAACCCCTGCACACTGGGGAATGCGGATGTACTACGATGATATGACTGGAGTAAATTTTGCCTCGTTTTATGGAACCCCAAGCTATTTTGAAGCGTTCATAGCTCACGGTCGATTTACACAAAGGGAAAGGGTGTTATGCGATTCCGCAAAGAAACACGCATGGAGATCACCGAAAGGAATGGAGACCGAAGGAATTTACATGAAAGCTACAGGCGAAGATAGAAAGGTTACTGATAGTGAATGGAGCACACTAACACGCATTATGCGGATCAAGAGTAAGATAGAAAAGATGGCGTCTCTGGAAGAGAGTCTGAGTAAACTTGTGAACGTGGAATCCTATAGCGTTCAGGCATACGACATGGTCCAGCAACTTCTCAACCTAGAAGAGGAGCAAAAGGACTATGCTACATTTAGTACACGGTACAGGGAATTCGTGGAAGGTGACCTAAAGGGTGTAAGGTTGAAGATAATGTTGCCCTACGCAAAGTGTCTTGATCCTCAGTGTTACGTGAAGATACTCCAAGGTGAAACTTTCATTGCAACCGTTGATCCATCAGGGACTGTGTTCCTTGGGTTCAAGGTGGGATACTAACCTATCACCGATAGTCAACCTTGTATATGCGATTCCAACTATCATCCTCTGCTTGTAACACTATAGGCATACGCTCGTATTCAAGCCACCGACCAACATATCTATTCTCGTTTTCCCTCCGCAAGACCATCGTTAGTTTCCCATCCTCTCCAAAAATGGGGACCAAAACCTTGTCAGCCGTTACGAATACATCGTATATGTGCTCTCTTCCTGCTCTACCAAGGGTAATCATCCCCATGTTGCAGAATCTCATTGGGCGTTTGTCATACCCCACACGTTCGTATGTCCATGTCTTAGATGTTAGCTCTTGTATAATAGCCTTCTCCCTTTCTCCCTTGTTGGGGTTGAACCACAGCTTCCAGCTCCACTTACGTTTCAATTCCTCCAACAGGTTGAAGCATTCGCTCTCATGCTTGAGCGAATCCACTCTCCTGTTGTTGTCTCTCATCCACTTACCCCTACAGCGATGTTGGAATATCACCTGATCGTTCAGATCATACTGGATGATTGTGTGCACTAACCAACCTGGATTACGCCTGGGCATAACGTATTCGGTGTCTAAGTATCTCCATGCAAGATGAAAACACTCTTTATCACCATACACATGCTTGAACACAAAGTCACTACGTTCAGCCAACCATAGTGCAAACCTCAACTCGCGGTGACACAGATTCTTGTTGATGAGATACTGACCACTCTCAAACGCACGCTCTTGGTGATACACGTTAGCCATGTAAGGCATATCAAAAATTTCCCAGACATCAGGTTTCAGTTGAAAATGATGGTAATCTGGCCAGAAGATTGCACCCTTTGCTCTATACTCTGGATACTCAAAGAGATAGCATGGTGATCTTACTGCAAGGTTATCTGCATCAAGGAACAAGACTTCTTCAAATGAAGAGTAATAGGATGCGTAAGGTTTTAGCTCCCAACCATTCAGGATTCTACATGGATACTTTTTCTCAACCTCTCTTGCATCAATCACCGTTGCACTAATAGGTGGTTCACGCAATAGAGACTCCATGATAGGGTCTATCTCCATAGGTCCAAGATACCAGACCTCAATGGGAAGCTGGCAACCTATCATCCTCAATACCTTCAAGTGTATATACAGTGAAGGGAAGTATCTCTCTCCACCTCCTGCGGTGACAATACCACGTGTACCAGGTTCCCATAGGTTTTGGGGTTCCTCTTGATTGAGAACCTCCTTGCGGAATTCCCTCATTGCCTTTTGGAATTCAGAGACAATGAAGGGATGACGATAGAAACTCGTGTCTCCACAATTCAAAGGTGGACCATTCCAGATGTTGTTGTGCATACTCTAACCTCTATTATGCGGGCCTAAGTACAAATGAACCAGATATACAACGACCTGGTTTGATTGTAAGATAAAATGTTGGTGAATCTGGACATCCAGTGACTGTAATATCAAAATCGTCTTCATCTACTATACATTGATACCAAGCACAATGCAGGCCATACCAAGCAGTCAGTGCTCCCGAATTGCAAGTAAAAGTTGCCCCCTCAGCACAATCAGGAGCACCCGTTATACCATAATTCCAAGTTATAGAATTATTTGACCATTGCCTTGGACTTGACGTTCCTGATATATCATCTCCTAGAATGTTTAGATTATAGTCAAGTACATACCAACTACCATCTGGTGGACAACAGTTCTCTAATCCGCTTCCACTTCCACCACTTCCTGAACCGCAATCCATGATCTCCGTGAGACTTCCATCAGGATTCTTGATAAAAACCCCAGTTACTCTACCTTGGTTATCCTTCTGCACACATAAGCAGTTTAGTAACGCAGAGCAGTCTATTATACCTGTTACACCTGTTCCACTAGTACCCGATCCGTAGTCTATTCCCGATCCTGAAACTGATCCGTAATACCCAGAATCCGAACCTATGCCAGTTCCTGATCCTGAACCATATTCATAATAGTACTCAGAACTAGGACAATCAGGTATTCCGCCTGGAAAAAGCAAGTATCCATTTAGTTGTGTCAGAGGTTCTAACCAAACAAGTGTTCCATTCTCAAACCTTGTGTGTATAGATGGTTCAATAAAGTAGCATGGTTCAAGTATTTCCCCATTCTCAATGCTCACAACTATGTGGCCACTCTTTCTAAGTAACCTTTTACACCGATACACCCACTTGGCAACCGATATTATCTTATCCTCTCCATCCCAACTTTCACCGCTAAGGCAAATCCTATCATAATCTGGGTTTAGATAAGATTCTATAATGATAGCCCATGCGCCGCCTTGATCTATTTTCTGGACCTCACCACCTTTTTGATAAAATGTATTTCTAGTGGCTTTTTGCATTATAAATACCCTAAATACATTCAAATACCGAGAGCAGGAGCTTGCCTGTCTGTCAGAAACATTTCACCAAAATTGGCAGGAGGATAAAGAGGTCTTCCTGGAACGGGAGATTTTTCTTTCCTTATAGTCGCAGGATAGAAAAGACCATCTCCTCTCCAGGGGAAAACGTTGTGACCACGTTTAGCCCACTCAGGCATTCCTTCGTAGAATGCATTGGAAATGGTGTTTAGATATAAAAACTCAAAATCCACATTCCACGCCAAACGCATATGGACCCATCCAAGGTCTTTATCAGCTACTGGGACTACTATTGGCTCTGTTTTCCATGAAGTGAAAAGTAATGTACCAGGTTTGAAGCCTAGGAATTCATCTGCGTTGACATGTCCAAGTTTCGATTGTATAGTATCGTTATAGACTATCTTGTAATTTACAAGGTAATAGTCACTCAAAAACTCATGAGGAACCCAAAGCCATTTTATTATCAACTTAGCTTGTGGTAGCATAATTCCAACCGGTGTTGGAAATGACTGCTCTTTAGGAGGACCTGCATCGAAAACAAGAGAAGCGGCATTGTCCATCTGCAAGATTTCCAAGTTATAATCAAAAGTAACCTGAGCAAATCTTCTATGCTCATAGTTCTTGAAGTCCTTTTCAAATCCTGGCTGCTCGTTGGATGCAAAAACAACACCCACGAATTCGCTGAAATCTATCTCAACCTTCAAGACTTTGTAGGCTGATGTATATTTTATTACATTGAAGCTCTCTTTGAAGTCTGGGCGTTCTACAAATATACCTTTATATGTAGGTGCAATCTCCTTGTGTTGAAAAGCTTCATCAGGTTTAGTAAATGAGTATGGTGTTACCCTTACTGATGAAGCGTATAGATTCCTAAGCCTTGGATGGCAAACTGGTGCTACTCTATGTAGCCTTCTGATCTGGCGTGGTGGAGAACCACTGTATAGGCAAATACTATAACCTAAAATTGAGGCAATCGCAAGAGCAAAGTCCTTAGCATCTATATAACCAACTAGCGTTGCACTAGCGGTTGTGTTTCCTACATTTGCTGTAAAGCTCTCCTCTCTAGCCTCCTTCCACTTTGTATCCCAAAAATAGTTTATCTCTGGGAGGGTGTATATTCGCATACTTTTCCTCCATACCTAAACCTATGGCTTTACTCTATCAAAACCTCGCTTTTCGGCTCTTTCAAATTCAACCATTTCTCTGTGGGATAAGACCATTTTTGCAATTAGCCTATTACCCCTTCGTTGTTGATAGATCATTTCCTCAATGCCTAGTAATATATCCCTAAAACCTTTGTCTTGAACATCTAAAATCCTATTGCTACTCTTGCCCAGTTTATCAATTTCCTGACTGGTAAATTCAGCCTCCTTGGTAAGTTTTTCAACGTCGTTGCTAGGATTATTCTTTACAAGCTCCTTTACACCTTCCGATATTTCTTTAGTATTTCCCGATGTCTTCTCAGACTCCTGCGCGGTTCTTTCCTGCGGATCACCACTTACACCTAAAGCTGCCTCTCTTGCCTTTTTGCCTATATCCTCTATTGAAGTTGTTACACCTTCTTTAGCCTCAAAAGCTAACCCCGTTGTGTCCGCCTCTTTGAAGAGTTTCTCAAATAGGTCAGACATATCTCCTAAAGTTTGTCCCAACTCCTCCAGTCCCCATTCTTTGAAAAATTCCGACATGTCTTGTAACATTTTTTCCGGAGTACCAGACTCCTTTTTTGCGCTAGCATCCTTGCTTTCTCCGCTCTTCACCTCGCCAGTTTTAGCACTAGGCGACTTCTGCATTCTTTTGTTAGGATCAGCGGGAATTTCAAATAGTTCTGGACGCTTCTGTCTGTAGTAATCAGTAATTGCCTTTTGCATTGATTCCCGCAACTCCTTCATGGCCTTGCCTTCGCCCTCGTCTGAGGAGAACCAACTCAGAAATCCTTTTATTCTCCTGCCAATCCAACCAATTAGGCCAGATATTCCTTCCCGAACCCAGGAAAAGAATTCAAGCACCCCCTCTTTTAGGGAATTGAATAACCCTAGTACTAGGTTTTTACCTTCTTCAAGCAAAAATGGTACAACCCCAAATATAGCCCTTACTGCACCTATGAGAAGGTCTTTACCTATTTGGATAAGTATCTGTATAAGAAATACCATCAACTTGGGTATGGCCTTTATTAGCGTTACAAGCAATTTGGGTATTTGTTTCAACAACCATAAGAATGCTCTTACTATAAGACTAGCTATCATCATCAGCCACACCGGTATGTTACGCAACACAAACCCAGTAAACTTCACCACAAGCATAATAACTCGCTGGAAAAGTATGCCTAGACCAATAAGTATCCCGCTAATGCCTTTCCTAAACAACTCACGAATGTTCCTTATAATCCTAATGATAAGCTTTACTATGCCTACAATTATTGCAATGGTGAAAAACATGAAGAACACTATCCACTTGAATGCCTTTTTTATATCTATTTTGCTCAGTCCATCTTTTATGAACCTAGCTATATTCAGTACAAAATTCCTAATCATCGGGGCTAATGGTGCAAGAACTTGACCCATCGTTGCCCTTAGCTGGCCAAAAGCAATCTCTATTTGCTTTGCTTGAGCAGGTGAGTATGATTTTATGAGAGATATAATACCTGCAAACCTAGATTGTATGAGATTGGGGATTCCTGTAAGGGTGTTGACTACACTTGACGCCATCCCCTCTACCATAGAGGTAAACTTTTGAGCAACCTTACCTATTACAGGAATTGCAGCAATGAGAGAAGAAGAGAGAGACCGTATAGAAGCATTGGAACCCGAAAGACCTTTGATAAGTGATTTTGTCGAACCACCCAATGACCACATAAACCTGGTTAGCAAACCCGCTGGTTTGCCCAGCAGTTGTAGAATACTTCCTAGCTTCTGCAATTTTGATTGCAACAAACTGGTGTTCTTGCCCAAAACTCCACCAACCTGGGCTATACCACGTACAGCCATTGGCACAGTTTTTGCTAAGGCTGGGAGAATTGCTCCAATTGCAGGAATGGCCATACTATCTCCTATCCATTTCAGCCATACGCTCTACTTCTCTAACTGCTTTTTCAACAGATGGAACGATATACAGGAAAATTATTTGCCAGTCTGTTAGATTGGCAAAGGTATCCAGGGGGATGTAGTGAGGTTCCCTCAATATACTTAGAAATGAATCGAATTGTGAAGAGACTATGTAACTAGATAGTTCCTCAAGTTTTTTCCTCTTCAAAAACCTAATAAACTCCTTGGCTTGCTCAACAGGCAAGTCTTGAGCAACTAGTTTAGCTACAACGCCATAGCCCTCTGTAGAGGATTTACCCTTCAGGAGGGATGCATATTTACCGCAGTGTTGGATTCTTCTTTCAATGTCCCGCGTAAACTTCGCAAGAAATCTAGCGCTACCTCCTTTCCTTTTCCCTGGACGTAAACCACTAGCATCCTTGCAACATGGAGGGATGTAAATTCAGAAAAACCAATTCCCGTTACTTCATCCTTTGTGTCACTAATGATGTGGCCTAGTATCTCTTCCTTTGTTAGCTTGTTATCTCCTGTAGAGCAATGATACATGTAATTCACGATTGCCTGTTCACCTGAACCAAAGTATTCCATCAATTGAGTGATACCTACCGCGCGTACCTCCTTGCTCATCTGCCTGATCAGCTCTCGCTTCACTTTCCCGTCGGGCATATCCTCAACTACCTTAGCCCAATCACTAAGGTAATCCCTAATAAGCAAAGACTTCACTTTCTGATCAGGCCACTTGAATTTGTAGTCCTTACCATTCAATCTAAAACTGGGAAGCTCACCATAGTTACCCAAGACCAGGTCAAGCCTGTTAGCGTCAATCTCATCAATCTTGGACTTCCAATCAACTTGCATAGCAATGCCTCCCAATCATGCCTCATTCTCAACCACAAACGCAGGTGGAGATGCAAACTCAAAACTAGCCTTGAATTCAACTGGTGAATTTGAATCTGCGCTAGCAGTACGAGAGGCTGATGAGCAAAGTCCAAATACGCGTATCTTCCTATATTGATTAGGTGCTATTCTACCTATAATTAGCTCGATATTATAGAAATTGCCATATTGCATCAAGTTGTTGGTTTGCACATCTTGTAAAGATATTGAGAAACCCTCAAGGTCAACCTTTCCCGAAGCCAAACCAAGAAGGTCTTTTCTCTTGAAGGGAAGATTTCTACTATCCATTGGGTTCTCAAACGTATCTGCACCAAAAACCTCAACATTTATTTCGATATTCCAGTTTCTCACCCATAGCAATGTTGGTCCAGTTACACCAGGTGGTGGTAAATCAAGCAAATTTGCGTTCGCTGGGTCCAAAACTACCGCTTGGACACGACCTCCGTATCCTGAAAAGAACGGAAGACTATGTATTGGTGGTAAATGAGTATTAGCTTGAATTGCCATTGTTAGCCCTCGGGTGTACTAACAGCCCCATTTACTTGTAGCGTCATCTTTAGCTCAGCAGGCGTATTCCCAGCGGCATCCTGAGAATAGGTCATACTTTGGACTATAGCATAAGCTGATATAGAAATCCCTCTGTCCGCATTTATATAAAGCTGTAGAGATACCATTGTACCTATAGCAAGCTCTAGAGGTGTAGTTCCACTATTCAACGCATACCCATTTAGCTCCACCTTGGCCTCGCTAAGCCCTATGAATCTTTTTACATCCCAAGCCACACCATAGGCAACTGGGGATTCAAATGTAGGGGCACCATAAATTTCTGTAGTGATCTCAAGAGACCACTCTTTTATAAAAACAACAATTTGGCCATTCATTACCACCCTGCCACCTATACCTGAAAAGAATGCAGGGCTATATGTTGCTAGACCAGCAGCCATAGGTTAGTCACCCCAAATTATAATGTATGTATTTTCTGGTTCTTGTCCAGATACAGTGGTCAGGCTTAGCAACCTATTGTTAGTGCTTGGAGTAGAACCAACCTCACCTAATAATACCAATGGTAAGTAATTTAGTCCTAACCTATATTCATTAGTAAGCAAGTTGTAGCAACCGGTGTAACCGTTAGTGTCCGCCTTTTTGAACAAAACTACACCAGTAGTAGCATTACTATCATACCTTGGCAAAATAAAGAATCCCTTGGGGGTTAGTGTTGTAGGTGAGCACGATCCAACAGTTGTAACATTAGTTAGGTCAATAGTGAGATTCAGAGGTCTAGCAACTGCATTAGCATAAAGCTTAGTAAAGGAAAAGGGGTCTAAGTTTTGTGGTGTATCAGTTAGTCGCAACCTAAAATTTCTGCCTTCGGAAAAAGAGCCGCTTACCAAAGTAAATCCAGACAACTGTATTGAGCAGCTAGTTGAAAGAGAAAAGTCGAGTGTAGATTCAACAAGTGTAAGCATAAACTACTCCCTGCTGCTTTATTCAGATTTGCCCTCCTTGGGGAATAGTATTCTGAGGATAGAAACCACTTTCTCATCAATCGTATTAGGCGTTGACTTTACAATCATATCGACTAGTGGAGAGTGTAAAAGCTCAATAAATTCCTTAGACAGTTGACCACTAGACAATGCTTTCACCAAAGACAGAATAAGCATGATCTTGTTCATGGATATAGCCTCCCCTTGGATGGATACACGTTCTCAACACCTAAGTCTAAACTTACCCTGTAAACCTGATAATTCCAGTCTGAAGATTGCTCTTGTATGGGTTCCTCAGTGATCGACGCAAAATATACAGGTGGATCAAAGCAATCATATACACTGCGTGCAATTGCCTCACCAATAGTATAGTTGGGAACGTCCCACAAACCCATTGACGGGGCAAGGAATACTACAAGCAAATCAACACTAGACATAAACGTTTCAAACGTTAGTGGCTTGATCTCTATTTTTTCGACACCAATTATTACATATCCTCTTCCTGGTTTTCGGTTTATCTCTTGATCGTCGGTCTCTATGTTATGAAACTCGTTTGTTCTGGTATATGCGACAACCCTTATTTCCTTTGACCCATTCACTATTAGTGCTGAGTAGATATATCTCGTCGGTGTGTTTCTTTGTGGAGACTCCTCAGAAACAACTCTACCCAACCTAAAGGCAAGTTTGTGAGAGAAGTACCTAACTAGCCTGGCTATGTCAAGGTTCATAAACCTAGTCCCAAAATCTCAAGCAAGAGTAAGACGCATTCCTCAATCTTACGCGGATCGTTCAGGGAGTAGATAGCTAGCTCGTCAAGTAAACCTTCAGGAATGGTGAAGTAGATAAAATCCACAATGGCCTCATGGTTAGTGATGACATCCCCGTCGATAGACCACAATACGACATACTTTGACGCAAGATAGACGATTATCTTTTTCTGTAGCTCTAGTCTCTTTTTGCAATCCAAGCATGTAGTATCTTGTGTCTGCAATAAAGGTCTCAGTGAATCTACATTGCCAGCCCAAACGTTTGCAGGCATACCTCTGCTCATTGTGCAACATACTGCACCAAGCCATTCACCTTTGTAGTTGAAGATACCACCTCCAGAATCCCCTGACGATACGTTCAGGTAGTACACGTTTTGCTTGCGTCCTAGTTGCACCACGTGTCCCTTTTCGATGTTCCCAGGTTTGTCAGACCCGAAACCGCAATGCCATACCCTCTCACCTAAGACAGCCTTGGCCAAACCCACGGTGTTCAGTTTGCTCTTGCTTTTCCCCCGCAAGACCGACAGGTCAGCATCGCGGTCGATAGCCACCACGTATGCATCAAAAGCTGGGTTATTGCGCGGTGTTACTCTGATCTTCTGACCAATTCGACTCACACAATGAGCAGCGGTAACTAAGGTTACATCTTCATCTAACTGTGTAATCGCAGTTGCAGAGCACATCGATACACCAGTTTCGATCTTCACCACAGCCTTGTACGCATTCCAACTCTCATTGGGTTCACCTTGATCGGGTTTAGGTTTAGTGTCGGGTTCGGGTTTAGGTTCGGGTTTAGGTTCAGGTTTAGGATCAGGTTTTGGTTCACCCTTTCGGGGAGTAATCACCACAACAATGTTCTCAAACTCAATGCGATAGTCTTCATAAACCTTTACAACCTTGATGACATACTTCCCAGGCGCACCTGTGAAGACAATGATAAGCTTATTGTTTTCTCTAAATGTACGTACACTTAGTCCCACAGGTGGATCAACACCAAGATTCTTTACACCACCTTCTAGTGTAATCTCAATGAAACCTAGCTTGTGCTCTTCAACTTGATATTCTGCGTTGGTCAGTTTGGAAACCTTGGGTGGAACAAGATTGCGTACAGATGCATCGCATTCTCTTGTAGTAGAGAGTAAAAAACTCAAGGTAGCAAGCGCAGTGAAGCATAGGAACCTGATCATTGTTGAATCCCCTCACGCATGAGTATCATCTTCAGTCGAAACACTTGTTGATGTGTATCTATAGATTCCACCTCTTCAATCTTATAATAGAACTGGGTTGTGGATACAATGTCGTTCACTAGTGGGTTGCAAACTTCCGGTGAAGCAAAGTAGGCCTCATACACTATGCGTGTTGTCGTTACCCCTGTGTTTACCCTCTCTCTCTCAGGTGCACAGATGAGGATGTAACCATCGATCACGT
>Ga0308400_1000102_pt1 | contig 35152 bp, 54 predicted proteins | sample HotsprSampOS1265_FD_203451 | JGI IMG/M metagenome (GOLD analysis project Ga0308400, IMG submission 203451) | Hot spring phototrophic mat microbial communities from Octopus Spring, Yellowstone National Park, Wyoming, United States - 20060914_OS12-65 ...
ACGGCCTTTTCGAGCCCTGGAAAAACCGCGCCCCTTTTAGCGGGGGGATCAGCGACGAGGTGGTGAGCCTCCTGGAGTCCAACGCCGCCGACCTGGTGCCCCTCACGGGGGCCTGGAAGGGGCACGAGAAGCCGGTGGTGCTGTTTCATAACCGCTTCCGCTCGCTGACCTACCTCGACCCCTTTACACCCCGCACGGCCAACTGGAACGGCATCGTGGCGGGCGGTTCGGGATCGGGGAAGACCTTTTTCACCCAGTACGTGCTCGCGGATCTGCTCCGCCGGGACGAGGTGGACGTGGTGATCCTCGACCGGGGGCGGAACTACGAGGCCCTGGTGGAGGCGTTTGGCGGAGCGTTTATTGACATACGACCGGGGGGAGCGACCTCGGTCAACATGTTCGACCTGGAGGAGGGCGAGGCCGAGCCCAGCCCCGAGAAATTGCAGGACGTGCTGCGTTTCCTCAGGGCGATCCTCCCGCCCGGCGACGACCGAACCGAGGAGGCGGTGGAGAACGCCATCCTCGAGGCGGCCATCGAGCAGACCTACAAGCGCGCCAGCCCTGACGTGCCCCAGGCGGACGGAAGCTATAAGAAGGTCTACCAGGGGGCCCGCCTGTCCGACCTGGCGCAGACCCTGGTGCTGTTGGACGAGGTGGGTAGCCGCCCGGCCTCACCCTCGGAGAAGGAGGTGGCGCGGAAGCTGGCGCTGAGGCTGCAGTCCTGGGTGGGGGATAGCCCCAAGGGGCAGTTCCTTGACCGGCCCACCAGCGTGCCCCTCTCGCAGGCGCGGGTGGTGTGCTACGAGCTCGAGGGCCTCAAGGACGACCTGGAAGTGATCGGCACCCTGCTCATCGCCGACCTGGTGTGGAAGCGGGCCAAAAAGAACCAGGGACGGCGGGTGCTGGTGGTGCTCGACGAGGCCTGGAAGGTCTTTCAGAGTCCCTACGCCAGCCGCCTCATCGAGGAGCTGTACCGGCGCTTCCGCTTCCTGGGCGGGGGCATCTGGAGCATCACCCAGAGCCTGGCGGACTTCGCCGGGGAGGGGCCCAGGGCGCTGTTGCAGAACACCAGCTTCCACTTCCTCTTGCGCCTCAGCCGCAGCGAGGCCGAGCTTACGGTGATGCGGGAGGTGCTCTCGATGCCCGACCGGGCCATCGCGGTACATGGGGGTCTGACCGGGGTCAAGGGGGTCTACGCCGAGGCGCTGGCCTGGATTCGCACCGGGGAGGGCCGGGAAGGGGAAGTCATCGTGGTACGGCCCAGCCCCGTAGACTACTGGATGTTTACCTCCACCAAAGAGGAGGTGGCGCAGCGGCGTGAGATGGTGCGGCGCTACGGCGGGGACGTGATGCGGGCGGTGCGGGCGCTGGCTGGAGGTGAGAGATGAGGCGGATATTTGCAGCCTTCCTTCTTCTGGGGATGGGGCTGGCCGAGAACTACACCATCAGCCTGGCCCCGGTGCCGGTCTCGTTAGCGCCAGGGCATTCGGTAAAGACCACCCTGGCGGTGCTGCCGGACGGATTTACCGGGACGCTACCCATCCACATCACCGGTCTGCCCGCAGGGGTGACGTACTCCCCCAACGCCATCGCGGTCAGCGACCCAACGAAAAACGCCACGGTGGAGATCGTCTTTACAGCGGCGGCCAGTGCGCCGAACGCGTCCTCGATGGCCGTCATCCAGGTGGGAGTCAAGCGCCAGTTTTTCAGCGTGGTGGTGGACGCGGCGGCCCAGCCCCCCTCGGAGAACCCGGCGAATCTCGAGGCCATCTGGCGGCAGGTGCAGCAGTGGGGCAGCACGGCCTGCCGCACCATCAATGCCTTCAGCCTGGAGAGCGTGCGCTGGGTATGCACGATCTACCGCACGCTGGATCGGGCGGTGGGGATGTGGGACGAGGTGCGGCAGGACTTCGACGAGCTTAAGCGGGAAGGGTTCATCACCGGGGTGAGCTACCTGGTGAACGCCCTGGGCGGGGAGATGGGACTGGCCGGGGGGAACGTGGGGGCTGACCAGCTGGAGAGGGATTTCCTGGCCTTCCGGCGCAACTACCGACGGGCGGTGGCCCAGCTCAGCAACTGGATGGCCCGCCAGCGGGAAAAGCAGGTGGAGGCCCTGCGCAACAACCCCTATCCCAACGGCAGCCCGTCGTGGTGGGCCCTGGAAACGCTGAAGCTGAACCCCAACCTGATCCTGACCTCGGTGGTCAGCAACCGGCAGCGGGAGCACCTCCTGCTCCAGAAGGGGCGGGTGGAGGCCATCAAGGGGGCCGCAGAGAAGCAGGTGGAGCGCTCGAGCAGCGGGCGCACCCAGGAGGAACTGGAGAAGGCCCTGCAGGTCACCAACCCCCTGCCCGGCCAGGAAGGCGAGGCGGAGCAGGTGGTGCGGCGGGCCCGGGAGGCCAACTCTACCCGTGAGGTGCTGGAGGTGTTGGTGGATGCCCAGGCCAAGATAATGCGGCAAAACCTGGGCAACACCCAGGACATCGTGCAGGCTATGCGGGAGGTGGCGGTGCAGCAGGCCTACACCACACAGCAGATTTCCAACCTGTTGGAGGTTGAACTCCAGCGCAGAAGCGATGAGATAAACAACTGGGTGGGCGAGGTGGAGCGCACCATGGCCCAGGTGGCGGAGGAGGCCGAAAGCCAGACCGCCAACCTGCGGATGCTGGCGGCGCTGGCCCGCACGGTGGCCTGTCCCGATGGGGTGCTCGGGCCTGGCAACGACGGCAGCACGGTGTGCATCCGTCCATAGGAGGAGCGTATGTTGCGGGTTCTGGTATTGCTTGTACTGCTTCTGGCGGGGATGGGGCTGGCCGACCAGCCGCAGATTCCACCGGCTAATACTGCCCAGCAGGAGAGTCTGTTCAGGACGTTCTTCGACATCAACCGCTGGTTGCAGAGCATCAGCCGCGACGTGGCCCGCCTGGAGGCAGGCATCTCCGGTCTGGCCCTGGCCCTGGTGCTGCTGGGCTTCGTCTACGGCATCGTGCAGGGCATCGTAGGAGGCGGGCTGGAGGCCATCAAGGGCGCTTTTGTCCGACTGGCGGTGGTGGGTTTATTGCTCTCCCTGTGGAGTAGCGGGTTCGTGGGGGACACCCTGGACCGGGCCATGATGGCCGCACGGGAGTGGGGGGTGGACGCCTCGGCGAACACACTGGCGGAGGCCGCAGACAGCCTGGACGCACTGGCTATGCGAATCGTTCCTTTTATGGGTGCGGTAGGGGCGATTAAGCTGATGACCGCTAAAACCGCTGAAAACGCAGCCAAGGGCGCTGCGACCCGCACGGTGGCCTCGGGGACAAGCGCGGGGGCCAGCAAGGTCATGCAGTACCTCAACTGGGCGACCTTGCTTTTGATCCCGTTCATGTTGTTCTTCTTCATCCTGATCGTGGTGGCCTCCTTCACGGTGGAGATCGGGGTGGCCCTGTTCCCCCTGGCCGCGGCCCTGTTGATATTCCCCAAAGGTTCAGCGGCGGACTGGTTTGGCAAGTGGATCGGGGCGGTGGTAGGGGCACTGCTCATCGTGTTGCTGCTGCCCATCGGCTTCAAAGCGGCGGTCGAGATGGGGATCAACCGCCCGGTGAACCAGGTCAACGCCTATGTGGAGCAGGCCCTCGGGCGGATCGAGGCCCAGAAAGAGGAGGGCCTGGCAGTGGTGTTGTACACGCTGGACAATTGTCGAATGTGGGATGCGGCATGCAGGCTTGACCAAACCCTACAGTCCGTCCGCATCCGGCTGGAGGCGTTGTGGCAGCAGATCACTACAGCGGTACAGGCGTGGCTGCTCGGCATCATCCTGCTGCTGGCAGGGATGGCCGCAGCCGCCTACGTGCTGTTCAACGTGGAGCGGGTGGCGATGAGCTTTGTTGGCGGGTTCGTTGCTACAGGGGTTCGCCAGATGCTGGGGGTGTCCTCCCTGGGCGGGCGGGTGTACGGCGGGCCCAGTGCCGCGAACACCAGTACGGTGCGGGATGAGCCCAGCTTCCGTATGCCCGCAGGCCGGTTACCCCGTACTACGGCCTACGAGGTGCAGCCCTATTACGGCGGGAGGAGCTACAGGGACGACGACATCATCGAGGGCGAGTGGCGGCCTGCTCCGCGTGAACTACCGTCAGGGGGGAACTCACGCGGTCTACCAGCGGGGAACCCACGCGGTCTGCCGGGGCCATCGAGCGATTAGGAGGAAATATGAACGCATCCGATCTGATCGAAAACAACGAACTGCTGGGGCGCTGGTTTTACTACCGGGGCCGCGACTGTGTGGTACGGGCGGTGGGCAAGGTGAAAGCCGAGCGCGGCAGGGCCGGGTATGAGGTCGGCACCTGGGCGCTTGAGGTGGATGGGGTCGTGGTGGAGCGGGTCTACGGCACCCTGGAGGCGGCCACCCGGAGGTTGATGGAACGCTTATGAGCGCGGCACGTCGTCCGGGTTCGCTGCTTGAGGTGCCCACCTCCCAGAAGCTGCTCCGCCTGGGGGGCGGCTTACTAATGATTGGGACGCTGGTAGCGGTGGGCTGGAGCGGATGGAGGGCGGCCATAGGGGTGGCCGAGGGGATGCTGCGGGCGGGGTGGGGTCAAGCGCTCAAGGCAGCCACCCCCAGCGAGCTCATCCTCCGCTGTGCGGGGGATTTCCTGGGCAACTGCTCCAGCACCTTCAACGGGTTGTGGCAGCAGGCTCTCCCGCTGGACACCCTGCGGCTGGTGGTGGCCGGGGGTTTCGCGCTGGGGATGCTGCCCTTCCTTATCCGCCCCCACCGCCCGCGCAAGCTGCCGGGGCAGGGGCGCTGGGCCACCGCTAAAGACCTGGCGGGCTACCTGGGCGAGAAAGGTAGCGGCTGGTACGGCCTGTTCGAGGGCAAGCCTCTGCGTGTGCCCCACATGGAGCGGCGCACCGGGACGCTGGTGGTGGGCAAGCCGGGCGGGGGCAAGACCACCGGCTACTTCCAGCCCAACATCCTGTTGGATGCCAGGGACGGCTGGAGTGCCATCGTCTTCGACCTGAAGTGGCCCGACGAGGGCGGGCTGATGGAGGCGGTGCGCTACTACCGCTACTTCGGGCGGAAGGTGTACAGCTACACCCCCTTTGTGGCGGGTTCGGCCCGCATCGCCCTCCTGGAGGGGGCGGAGAACCCCCAGGAGGCCAGCAACATCGCGGACATCATCGTGCCACGCCTGGCCGATGGGGGGGCGGAGTTTTACGCCAACCTCGAGCGGATGCTGCTGGCCGGGCTGGTCTGGATTGAGGGCCAGGAAGGGCGCTACTCGTTGCGCCACATCCTCAACCTGTTGCGCCAGGGCAAGGAGGAGATCAAGGCCTACGCCGAGGTGCGGCCTCACCTCAAGGAGCGCATCGGGGCAGTCTTGCAGACCCGCGAGGACATCCTGGCCGGGGTGGTGGCGGGGCTGGCAGGGAAGCTCTCGCTGTTTGAGAACGACCACCTGGACGCCTCGAGCCTGCCCGGTACGGGGGCTATCCCCTGGGAGCGCTTCTTCAGCGAACCCAGCCTGCTCTACATCGGCATCCCCCAGGAGCACCTGGAGGGGGGTAAGGCCACGGCTTTGCTGTGGCTGGTGAAGCGCATCATGGACAGGGAAATCCACCGGGCCGCCGCCCGGAACAAGGGGACGCTGAAGACGCTGACCTCGGTCTATTTCGACGAGTTCACCGCGTTTGGGAAGCTCCCCGGCATCGAGGACAACCTCAAAACCATGCGAAGCAAGGGGGCGGCCTTCCACGTGAGCGTGCAGAACCTCGCCAACGGGCGCTCGGTCTACGGGCGGGACGTGTGGGAGAGCATTCAGGGGACTTTCGGGCAGCAGGTGTACCTGCTCGAGCGGCTCTCGGAGGAAGACCGCCGCTGGCTGGCCCGGACGCTGGGGTATGAGACGGTGGTGGGCTACTCCAGAAGCTCCTCTAAAAGCGGCTTCCTCTCGGGCAGTGAGGGCGAGGGCGAGCGGGAAGAAGCCCGCTTTTTGCTTTCCGCCGAGGAGATGCGGGAGGTGAAGAAGGGCGAGACGGTGGTGATCCTCGACGGCAAGCCGCCGGTACGCACCTACCTGGGCGGGATGTGGGAGCCCAAGCACCCGCTGCACCACCTCTACAGCAAGACCCGGCAGGTGGCGGCTAAAGCCCCTGCTGCTTCTTCTTCCGGGGTTGCGTCCAGCGGGGTTCAGCGACCAGCAGAGGGGCACAGGCCTGTTGCGGGGGCGGCAGTGGCCTCCGCTTCCCAGGCTGCTGGGCCGCTACCGGTCACTGAAGCGAGACCTCTGCCAGTCGCTGAAGCGAGACCTCTGCCCCAGTCCAGAGCGCGGGAGGTCAGCGACCCCCGGGCGTTTGAGGGCTATATCCGCCAGCTTGTAAGCCTGCTGCCGGTCTTCCAGCGCTACTACCACAAAAAGACCACCACCGGGATTCGCTTTGTGCTGCCTGAGGGTTTCCCCCCACCCGAGACGGCCTGGGTGCGGGAGGGCTGGATCGAGGTGAGGGGAAAAAGCGAGCTTTCCATCAACGTCACCTCCAGGGGCTTAGAGGCGCTGGACAAAGGCTTTGTGGTAGCCCTGGTGCGCTGGTGCCGGGTGCGGGAGTGGGCCCGCAACCACGGGCAGGACGGGGCTAGGGTGGTGGAGATGAGCCAGGAGGAGGCCGAGACGGTGCTCAGGGAGTACGCCAAACACTTCCCCTCGGAAGAAGGAAAAGTGCGGGTGGAGGTGGCGCTGGAGCGGATGGAGGGCGGCCATGCGGGTTGAACTGTTCTGGCGGATGCTCGAGAACGCCACGGTGGTGCGGTGGGACGGCAGGCGGGAATACTGTCTGGTCTATCTGCCGGGTCTGGGCTACCGCCTGTACCGCAGGGAAAGGCACTGGGTGCTGCTGCTGGTGGTAGGCCCGGAGGCCCGGCGATGGGCAGCGACCTTTGGGGTGGAGGTGGACGGTGCGGCTGCTTAGCGTGCTACTTTTTGCAGGGATAGGGCTGGCCCAGGCCCCTGCTACGCCTATCACGCTCTCCGAAGCGGAGGTGAGCCGACTAGTAGCGTCGGCGCGGAGCGAGGTGCTGCTGGAGATGGCCCTCTTCGACGACCGCCCAGTCGCCGAGGGGTATCGGGTGGCGGTGGTGGAGCGGGGGGCCAGGGGCTACATCCTTACGCGGGCGGATACGGTGGAGTCAGGCCCTTCTTACACCCCGTGGGCCTCGTTGCTGCCCAACACGGGGGCAAGATTGCTAGGCTTTACGAGAGGGGATTATCTCGTGGTGGACAGGCGCGTGGCGGTCATCCGCGAGGAACGCCTGGGCCTGCCGGTGTACCGCCTCGAGGAGTCCCCGGCTAAGGTGGCGGCATTGGTGCGGCAGTTCGTAGAGGCGTTCGCAGTGGCCCGTCCATACCGGATTGACGGGCTGGTAGAGCGGCGGTTGGCCCGGTGGAGGTAGGGTGGAGAGGTTCTTACGAATCATCGGCTGGGTAGGGGTGGTAGTCGGGCTGTCGGGCGTGCTGCCGGGGATTTTCCTTCTCCGGGGCAGCATGATCGAGTTCGGCGTGATCAACCTGCTGCTCGGTGGCCTGGTGCTCTACCAGGGGGCGCTGCTGGAGGAGCTGCGCCACATCCGGCGGGGGATCGCGCGGATGGCGGTGCAGGCTGAGCGTTCGGAGGAGGTGGAGCGATGATCACCCTCAAGGAGCTAGAGGAGCACGCGATATGGTTGGTGGGCCTGCTGGGGCACACCCCCAACCTGCGGCGCTGGGCGGCCCAGGCCGCGCAGGATTTTGGCCTGGGGCTGGACTTTGAGCTCGCGGCGTTGTACCACGACTACGGGCGGCTGTTCGTGCCGGGCCGCCCCTACCTGCTCCCGCGCCCCCTCACCCAGGAGGAGCAGGAGGCGATGAAAACTCACGTGGTCATCGGCTACCGCAAGCTGGCTACACTCAAGCATACCAGGATAAACAAGGTCGGGCTGGATGCGGTGCTCTACCACCACGAGCGCTGGGACGGGCAGGGGTATCCGTACGGACTTTCGGGTCAGGAAATCCCCCTGGCGGGGCGGGTGTGCGCGGTGCTGGATGCGCTGGATGCGATGCTGGCCGAGCGGCCCTACCGCCCCGCCCGTTCGTGGGTAGAGGCGTTGGGGGAACTCGAGGCGGGCAGCGGCAGCCAGTTTGATCCGGCGGCGGTGCAGTGGGCCTTGGAGTCGTTGCGCCCGGAGGGGGTATGTCGCGGCTGATGGCCTTGCTGGTGGCCCTCTCCCTGGGCCTGGCCTGCGGGCGGGTGCCTGCTGACCTGGCAGGGGTGGCGGCTTATTACGCCCGTGGCTACGGCCTCGACCCCGACCTGCTCATCGCGCTGGTCTGGGTGGAGAGCCGCTTCTGCGTGAACGCGGTCTCTCCTAAGGGGGCGACGGGGCTGGGGCAGATCATGCCGGGGACGGGCCGGGCGATGGGCATTGCAGAGCAGCATTTGCGCGACCCGCAGTGGAACCTGTGGGGCAGCGCCCGCTACCTGCGGCAGCAGTGGGACACCTTCCAGGACTGGCGGCTGGCCCTGGCCGCCTACAACGCCGGGCCGGGGGCGGTGCGAAAGTACCGGGGTGTCCCCCCCTACCCCGAGACGCAGAAATACGTGAGGGACGTGCTATGGGTGTACCAGTGGTTGAAGAAAAACAGGACGTAAGGGTCTGGGTACACGAGCGCTTCCCGGAGGAGTTCGCCCGGCTGATGGAGCGGCTGCCCCCCTGGGTGCGGGTGGAGGTGGAGGGGTACCAGGACAGCCTGGACGAGATCGTGCTCGACCTGGGCAAGCCCCTGATCTACACCGCAGCGGATCAGGTCTACATCCTGGAGGGCCGCACCGTCAGCAAGGACGACCTCTCCTACCTGACCCACCGGCTGGGGGGGTTCAAGGAGAACAACCGGGCCGGGCTGGAGGGCACGTTGCACCGTGTCAGCCGCATCCAGGACGCTTACGGGGAGACGGTGGGGGTCACCGTCCGCATCGGGCGCTTCGTGATGGGGGTGGCCGAACCCTTGCGGCCCTGGCTCGAGCAGAGCGGTTCGCTGCTGGTGGTGGGGCCGCCCAGGACGGGGAAGACCACCCTCCTGCGGGACATCGTGCGGATTCTGGCCGGGCGCTACGGGCCACGGGTGGCGGTGGTGGACACCAGCAACGAGATCGGCGGGGACGGGAAGCTCACCCATCCCGGCATCTCCCCGGCGAGGCGCTTGCAGGTGCCCGACCCGCCCTCGAAGAACCAGGGCTGGGTGATCTACCAGGCCATCGCCAACCACAGCCCCGAGGTGGTGGTGGCGGACGAGATCGGCTACAACGAGGACGTGTTCCAGTGTTTGACCGCCTCGAGGCGGGGGGTGCGGGTGGTGGCGACCGCGCACGGGGAGACCATCCTCGACCTGCTGGAGAACCCGGTGCTGCTGCCCATCCTGGGCGACCCGAGCGAGGGCCGGCGCAGAAGCCGCCCGTCCTTCGCCATGTGCCTGGAGGTGCGGGGCAGGGGGAGGTTCGTGCTCTACCCCGAGTTTGCCGAGGCCCTGGACACCCTGCTCTCAGGGGGTGAACCTGAGGGATTGCGATTGGGGAGGTGGGATTGATGCGATGGATTGGACTGGCTTTGCTGCTCGGAGCGGCGCTGGCGCAAGACCCCCGCTACCCCGAGACCACGCGCTACCTGGTGAGCGCCCCGGACTACCGGCTGGAACGGCTCACCCTCTTGAAATGGCCCTTCGTGGAAGTCCTGCGGGCCGACCGCTGGAAGGAGCACCAGCAGGCCCGGCGCGAGGGGCGGGCGGTGGCCCACGAGTGGCGGCTGCCCATGAGCGACCTCATGACCACCCAGGAGGTGGCCCGCGACCTGAGAAAAGCCTGGCAGCGCTTCGAGGAGCGCTACTACTGGCACGTCATCACCCGGCTCAACAACCCCGCGCTCTATGCGATCTACTGCTGGGCCGGGCTCAAGGGGCCTGACCTGAACCCGCCCCTGCCGGAGGTGCGGGTGGACGTGCCCTCGGGGATCGTGCCCCAGGGGTTCGACCCCGGGCTGGGGTGGCCCAGCCCAGCCGCCCAGGGCCAGCACATGCTGGACGCCTACTGGCCGGTGCCCCAGGTGGATCCGCGGGAGTTCTGCGACGGCCTCAGCCTGGAGATCCTGCCCCTGATGTACATCCCGGGCTTCTGCCTGGACATTGACGCCATCGGCTTCTCCTGGTGCACGCCGGGGTACGAGGAAGGGCAGCCCCTGTGGTTCAACGACGGCGCGGCCCAGGCACGGGTCTCGGACGGGATCGCCCACGCGGTGGCGACCTACTACCCCGACTATCAACTCGACGTACTGAGCGCGCTCAGGCCCCGGGTGCCCACCGATTTATCCGACCCTACCCGGCTCAGGGTCTTCGCCCCCATGCCCTGGCAGGCCCATGTGCTGGAGGGGGGCGCGGTGGTGACGCCGGTGATGCGGACGCTGGACGGGCTGACCCCGCAGCACGTGGTGCGCGAGGCCCAGGGGATTCTGCAAACCTTGCAGCAGGCATTGCCCCGGCTGCCCGAGGCCGAGCGGCTGGCCGGGACGGCCTACTACTACCAGGCGCTCAATAGCCTGTCCAGGCTGTCTTTTTTGCAGCCGGTCAGCGCCCAGTTGACCGGGCTTATCGCTGGGATGGACGAGAGGGCTATGCGACTGGCGCTGAACACCCTGGCCGCTACCGACGAGGGGAGCAAGCTGGCCGGGCGCGACCTCTTCATCAACCACAAGAACGCGCCGGGGGCCTGGCGGCTGGAGGAGCTCAAGCGCTGGTTCCCCCCGTCCAATCCCTACATCTACGAGCGGTTTGGCTATCTGAGCTTCTTCCAGGTCTGGAACCGGGCTGAGGTCACCACCGTGCCCGACTTCCGCGCCGACCGCAACCCTTTGGGGGTGGCGGCCTCATTGGGGATGCGGGCCCTCTTCTACTGGTGGGTGCCGGTGCGGATCAAGGTCAACCTGATGCCCGCCCCACCCTTTATCTCGCTCTCGGGGGCGCTGGACTGGCCCAAACCCATCCCAGTGCCCCCTTACGTACTCCCCTTCGCGGGTGAGCGCACCTACTGGGGGTGGGTGAGCGTGCCGGAAGGGTACGAGATTCCCAGGGTCAAGGGCCAGCCGGGGCTGGGGGTGAGCGGGGTGAGCATCCCCGGCTTCTCGGGCAACGTCTACGACCTGCTGTTGAGGTGAAGCATGCGCTGGATTTTGCTTTTTCTGACGGTGTTCCTCGGAGGAGGAAGCCTGGCGATTGATGCGCGGGACTACAAGAGCGCCTACGACCTCTTGCGGAACGGGCTGTGCGCCCTGCGGATTACCTGCCTGCTACCGGCGGACATGATCTATCCGGCGGACTGGCAGCGGGAGGTGCAAAGCCGCCTCGAGCGCTCCCGTGAGGTGCTGATCATCGGGGACGTGCAGTCCTTCCAGCCGGTGATCCGGTACCTCGACGCCTGGTTACGCACCACCGACCCCCAGCGCCAGCAGCAGCGGCCCCAGGTTTTCGCGGTGGTCCCGCAGGAACAGGTGGTGTGGTTTAGAGGCTGGACGGAGAACCGAGAGCTCGCCCGCTTCGTGAAGGTGGCGGCCAGCAGCAACGAGAACGAGCCGCTAGGGGTGGTGGGGCGCACGGGCCTGCCCCTGCTCATCCTGGACAACCAGGTGGTCTACATGCCGAGCTGGTGGCAGCTGGAAGGGCCGGTGGTGCGCCAGGTGCTCACCTGGGGGCGCTTGCTGGTGGATCAGATCAGGAACGCCCAGCAACGCAAGGAGGAGGTCAAATGAGATTCCTGGCCTTCCTTCTTCTGGGGATGGGTCTGGGCCTCGCCCAGGGTCAGCAGATCCTGTTCCAGACCCCCAGCCTTGCCCAGGCGGTGGGATGGGTGAGTAGCGTAGGGGGGCAAGATGCCCTGGTGATTGGCGACCTGCCTGACCCCGCTTTCGCCCGTGTCCTGCCCCCACGCACCCGCGTGCTGGTGGGGGGCGCGCTGCCCGGCTGGGTGCGAACCGGGATGGAGGTGCGCTACCTCAGGGGTCTGAGGGGTAAAGGCATGTTGCTCATTGACCGGAGGTACTTCGTGGTGCGGGACAGCAAGGGGCTGTGGACGGTACTGGCCAGCCCGGAGATCGGGATGCAGGTGGCCTACTACCTCGAGCAGCTCTGGCAGATGGGAGGGCGCTCATGAGATGGACTGGCGCTTTGCTGCTCAGCGGCCTGGCCTGGGCCTGCCCGTTGACCCTACAGGTAAGTCCCGAGGGCGGGCTGGTGAGCCCCGGCAACCTGAACGTAACGGTGCGTGCGGGGGCGGTGGTGGAGCGGCTGGAACTCTCCCTTCGCATTGAGGGACGCTGGGATACCTACTTCCAGACCTGGGCGTGGAACGACACCGACGCCGGTAGCCTGAGCCTCTCTGTCAACGCCTCGCTCAACGGGCAGTACATCTTCAGCGCCGGCAGCCCCAGCTGTGCGGCGGTGGCCCAGGCCCGGGTGATGGTGCTGATCCCCTGGACGGTGGAGGGGGCGCAGCTTCCGTGGCTGCTGTGGCGGGAGGCGGAGGCCACGAACTTCATCGAAGTGTCTGGCAACCTGCGGGGCGGGCAGCCCATGTTCCTCGAGGGCCTGGTCACCGGCCTGGCCGAGCCGGTGCGGGCGGTCTTGCGGGACTACCTGGTGCGGGGCTATTTGAACCAGGGGAACTTCCCCCCGCGCTGCACGGGCATCTGCTACTCGGTGGCCCCGGTGCAGGGCCGGTTGTACGCGGTGCAGGGGCAGGCAGTGGGCGGGCTCTTCCAGCAGGGGTGGGCCAGGCTGGGCTTCTACGGAGGGCAGAGGGACAGCCGCTCGTATGAGATCGGCGGACGGGGGGTGGCGGGCGTGCTGGTGGTGCGGGGCTACCGCCACGACTACATCCTGCTGTCGGCGGCGGGGGACTTCAGCGACCTGGTGCAGGTGGTGGAGCTCCCCAAAGGGGGCGCTGAACTCTTCCGCAGGGCGCTCTCCCTGGCCGCGCTGCAGCAGAGCGCTCGGGAGGTGGTGCCATGAGAAGTATCTGGATGATTCTGGCCGCGCTGGGCCTGGGCCTGGCCCAGGTCAGCAGCGGTAGCCTGAACGACCTGAACGGACTCAAAAGCCTGCTGAACACACCGGGGGAGCTGCACCTGGTGGTGCCCAGCCTCACCCCCTGGGCCTTGCAGCTTTCCCAGTGGCGCACGGCGGGGCCCACCACCTTTTACCTGCCCCAGACGGAGGCCCGGCGGTATTGCGGCAGCGCCAACGCCGCTATCCGGGTGCTGCCGGGCAGTATCCGGGAGCCCATCGGCCTCATCGTGGGTAAGGGCAGCACCCTCGAGGGCATCGTGCTCCGGGGCCTGGGGCTCATCCACGACCCCGGATGGGCCGAGAACGACCGCATCGCTTTGTGGATGGGGCTTTCCGGGGCTCCCCGCGAGGGCCGCACCTGGGTGGAGGGTAGCTGGACGGGGGCGCTCACCGCACGGGTGGAGCTGCTGACCACCGAGCGCTACCTGGGCGACCCCCAGCGCAGCAACTACCTGTTTACGCATGTGTGGAACGGCAGGGTGCAGGACGTACAGGTGCAGGGCTATGACCCCTACCGCATCTACAGCGGCCAGACCCTGCCTCTGGTCGAAGCAGGCGGGACGGTACGGGGGGACTGCACGCTGACCTCGCGGACGGCGCGGGTCGAGGTGGGGGTGGACACCAGCCGGACGAGCCGGTATACGGGGGCGCTCGGGAACAACATGACCTTCAACTTTGACCCCGGTACGGGGTTGGAGACCTTCCGCTCGGTGGAGTACGCCGCCAGTTGCGGCTGGTTTGGTTGTGGCTGGCGCGGATACTACATCTATGACCTCCAGGGACGCTACCGGGGCAGCGGTGAAGGCTACCAGTGCGGCTGGAACTGGTGTACGGCGGCCAATATCCATCCCCTGCTCTTCGAGACCCGCAAGACCCACGAGGAAGTCACCGCCCGCATCCGGCCCTGGCTCGAGCGCACCTACTGGCAGGTGCAGGGCACCTTCCCGGTGGAGGCGGGGGGGATCGTGCGGGTGAACGGCCAGGCCTGGCAGATTCCGGGGCTGGAAGGCTACGGCAGAAGACCGCAAGGCGTGGGCATCGAGTGGTTGCGGGGGGAACCTTTTGTCAGCAACCTGGCCATGGCGACCGGGCTGATGGGTGGTGAGGTCTACCGGGGCCAGGTGGTGCGCCTGCAGGATTATTGTGCAAACATGCGGTAATATAGTATTGCTATGACCTTGCAAAATAATCTTAGACAACTGGCAAAAGTCGGTTTTTCAGTCTGGAGTACCAGTCTAGGGTTGGCCCTGGCGCAGCAGGCCCCCTTCCCGGATGTGCCCGCCAACCTGGAGAGCATCCGGTTTCTCTACGAGAAGGGCATCGTGCAGGGCTACCCGGACGGCACCTTCAGGGGAAGGGACTATATAACCCGCTACCAGGTGGCCGCCATGCTGTACCGCACCTACCTGGTCTTTGCCGACGACGTGGCGAAGCGAGTGCGGGAGGCGCTGGCCCAGGACGCCCAGGCCCGGCTGGAGGAGGCCCTGGCCGCCATCAGCGATCTCCAGGAGGCGTTGAAGATCGTGCAGGAGGCGCTGGCGGACTACCCCGAGGTCAGGGCGGGCCTGGAGGAGACCCGCAAGAACGTGGAGGGGCTGGCCGAGGAGCTGGCCCAGGTCTCCAGCCAGATGGTCACGCGGGAGGAGATCGGGGAACTGCTCGGTTCGGTAGGGGCGCTGGAGAACCTGATCAAGCGCGGGGAGGCCGACTTACGCACGCTGCAGGCCCGGGTGAACGCCCTCGAGCAGGTCATCCGCGACCTCGAGGGGCGCACCCAGGCCGCCCAGGGGGAACTGAACAAGAAGGTCTTTGACCTGGGCGGACGGGTGGACGCCCTGGAGAAGCAGGGAAAGAACCGTCCGAAGCTCAGCGTGGGGGGTTCGGTGGGCCTCTCGGACGGGCAGCCGGAGGGGGAGGTGTTCGTCCAGGGAGAGGCGAACGGCGTTCGGCTCACCGGACGGCTGTCCCAGGCGGGCGTGCAGGTGCGGGCCGAACAGGGCGGGCTGGCCCTCGAGCACCGCTCCCAGAACGGGGTGCAAGAGAGCCGGGGCGACCTCAAGGCGTTCGAGGGGGTGGCCCTGAAACTGAGCGCAGGCTACGGGGATTCGGCTTTTGGGGTGGCCGCGGTGGTGCATGAGCCGGACGGCGGCCTGGTTCCCGGCCTGGTGGCCGAGGCCGGGGTGGGGGCCGGGTTTCACGAGGGCAACCTCTCGCGCAGCCTGCTCTTCGCTCGGGTGGGCTACCGCTTCGGCAACCTGACCCCCACCCTGGGGTACTACCGTTACCAGGGCGAGGAGCCCTACAGCCTGCTGGAAGGGCGGCTCGAGTGGAAAGCCGAGTTTGGCAGCCTCGGGGGGTACTACCGGCTGGTGGCCTTCCCCGGAAGCGGAAGCCAGGGCAGCGAGTGGGGGGTGCGGTTCCAGTCCAGCAGCAACCCCTTCGTAGAGCTTGGCTTCAAGGGCGTGGATGGGCTGGTGGCGGGCGAGCCGGGCAGCTTCAGCTTCCGCTATCAGAACGCCACGGCCAGCCGGACGGACTTCACGGTACGGGTAGGGTACAGGCTGGGGTTCTAGGAGGTAGCCTTGAAAAGGTGGGTTGTTCTCGGGGGGGCCTTGCTGGCCCTCCTGGTCTCTGGATGCGACGCCCTGTCCGGGATCGCGGGTGAGTTCCAGCCCACGCCGGAGGTAGAGGTGGTGGGGCCATCCGAGGGGGTTTGTGTTCGGCTCGAGGCCATCAAGGAAAGCCGGACGGTCGGGAGCTGGACGGGCTGCACAGCCCCGTACACCTTCCGGGTCAGCCTGCCGAACGGGGCGTACACCCTGGTCGGACGGGCTGAACGGGATGGGCTGGTCTATCAGGAGGGCCGGACGGAGGCCACGCTGGAACGCGGACGCCGGACGCTGGTGGGGCTGTCCCGTAAGCGGGTGAACGTTCAGGTGACGGCGGCCTGGGTTGACCCTGGACAGGGAGGGCTGGCCGAGGCCTGGATGCTCCCCCAGGAGGCGGTGGGCGTGCCCACCTACGCCGACCCCCCACCGGACAGCCTGAACGGGCGGGTGCTGGTGGCCCGTGAGGTGGTGGCCCAGGGTAGGGCCACCCTGTCCACCCCGACCGGGAAGGACGTGGCCTTCCGGCTGGTGCAGGGCGAGACCGAGGGGGTGGTGCGGGTCAGCCGGTTGGAGGCGGACGGGAGGGTGGTGGTGCCGTGAACGAGCCCGAACGCCGGACGAACGTGGTGTTCTGGGCGCTGGCAGCCCTGGTGTACGCCGCCTATATCGGGCTGGCGGTAATGTACTCACCCAACCTGCTCGCAGTGGCAGTCCTGGCGGTCATCCCGGCTTTGCGGCTTGCCTCGCACGAGGCGGCGGCGGGCCTGGGTATAGGACTGGGTTCGGGCTGGACGGTGGGGGTGCTGTCTATGCCCCGGCTGGACGAGCAGGGGTTCGTGCAGGCGATGATGATGGCCGTAGCGGCAGCCTACACCGCACAGATGCTCGTGCTGGCCAGCAGGCAGGGGCGGAGCTGGTGGTGGGAGATCGGTATGGTGCTGGGCTTCGGGATATGGCTGGCCTGGGTCAGGTACACGATGGGCCCCCTGCCCTTCCCGGTCAAACCCTGAAACCGGGCATGTTTGTAGCGCCTTATTTACCACCTTCCCCCTCCCCCGGACACCCCCTGTCCTTTCGCGTGTGGGAGAGAGGAAAACGCTAAAAAGACAGAGGTTGAAAATGTCTATTGAGGATGAAGAAAACAGCGTGCAGGCGAGAGAAAAGATGGTTGAACCCCCTATAATGGACAGGGTGGAGGGACAGGAGGGACAACCCCTGGACACCCCCCTGAATGGACAGGGTGGACAGGGTGATGGACAACCCCCGGACAGCCTGAATGGACAGGGTGGACAGGGTGATGGACAACCCAGGACAACCTCAAAGGACAGGGTGGACAACCCCCGGACAGGCTGAGGGACACCCCCCCTGTCCCGAAGGACAGGGTAGGGACAACCCCCGGACAGGTGGAGGGACAGGGTGGACAACCCCCCCTGTCCAGGGTGGACAACCCCCTGCCGGTCGCTGAAGCGAGACCTCTGCCGGTCGCTGAAGCGAGACCTCTGCCGGTCGCTGAAGCGAGACCTCTGCCGGTCGCTGAAGCGAGACCGCTGACCGGCAAGAACCGCACCCGCTGGCGGGAGGACTACCGGGCGGTGTTCGGGGAGGTGGACGGGCTGTTCGAGGCGCGGGTGAGCCGGGCCATGCGCTTGATGGAGAACGGCGCGGTGCGGAGCCGGAAGGAGGCCCTTGAACGGATCAGGGACTGGCCTCCCGAACCGAACAGGCAGGAGGAGCCAGGGGGCAAGACTGCTCCCATGAGCAAGGAGGCACAGCCGAACGGGTCTACTTCCTTTTCCGAGGCGGTCGCTCAAGCGAGCCTTGAGGACACTCGAGCGAATCGAGTGAGGATTGAAACCGAGGAAAACCGCAGCCGCCTCAGGTGGATCGAGGCTTACCGGACGGTGTTCGGGGAGGAGCCGAACGGCCCGCTGGCCGAGGCCCGGATGCGGGCGGCCCTGAACTTCTACAGCCCCGAACGTTCGGTCGGACGGCGGCAGGCTTTGGAGGCTGTTCGGGCGTCCGAGGAAGAGGCGGCCAGCCGGACGCGGGAGGCCGAACGGGTGTTCGAGGCGAACGAACCGGACGATCCCCTATTGGGACGGGCAGGGCCCGTACACCGAACGGACGAGGAACCGGAGTTGGACGGCATCCTCCCCTTCCCCAGCGAGGACGCCCTGACCCTGGGGGCAGCGCTGATGAAGATAGGCCGCCTCGAGGCCGAGGTGGAGGAGCTGCGCCGGGCGGTGGCCCGGCTGGAGGAGCGCCTGCACCGCAGCGAGACCCGGCTGGGGGGGATGGCCCCAGGGCTGCGGGCCTTACGCGAGGCGGTACGGGAGGCCCGCGACCTGGCCCTGAAGGTGAGCCATAGGGTAGACACCCTCACGCCTTCCTCTTCCGAGGAAAAGTCCCAGCCTCCCAGCAAGAAGGAGCTACGGGAACTCCGCGCGAGGATGGACGAGGAGCGGGGGCGGATATTGCTGGAGGTGGAGAACCGGTTGGAGGAGGCCGAGGAACTCATGCGGCGCTCGACGGAGAACCGCATCGCGGCTTTAGAATCCTGGGTGCGGCGGGTCAGCCGCTACCTTGGAATCGGAAAGAAAGGAGGAATCTTCAGATGAGAATCAGAGGTTTGTTGGTACTGGCGGTGGTCTTGGGTTTTGGGCTGGCCCAGGGGGAGGTGATGACCCCCGGCGGGCTGCCAACGCCTCTAGGCCCGCTGTGGCGGCCACTGCCGGCGGAGGAGTGCAACGCGGTGTGGAACACCATGAAGGAGGAGGTCAGGGCCGTGGCCTTGCGGGGGTTGCCTGAACCCAGGACGGTCAACTGCCTCTTCTTCAACAAGGCCCAGCGGAACAACGCCCTGGGGTGGGAGATGGGCAGCAAGACCCTCGATCAGGTCTTCAATGAGGGGTGGGAGCGTCAGCGGGGGGTGTTTGAGATGCTGCGGAACAACAGCAATCAGCCTCGGGCGGTGGGCCGGTTCAGCTTTCAGCCCACGCCGAAGAGCTTTGTATCGGTCTTCTTCGGCTTCAGCCCCCTTCTCTTCCGCCCGATCTATGACCTGATCTACGCCCTGGAGCGGGAGAACGACGTGGTGCTGGTAGAGCCTCGATTCTGATGACCCTCGAGCACGTCGCTTTGGTCTGGCAGTCAGGGGTGGGCTTCGGCTTCAAGGCCGGGGTAGGGGTAGGAATTGCGGTGGGCCTGCTACTGGCCTGGCTGTGGCGGTGGGCGGGGCGCAGATACCGCTAGGCAGAGATAGAAATACAGGGGGCTACGGCCCCCCTTTGTTGTTTTCTGTTAAGCACTTCAGCCCCCCTTGCGGGAGGCCTCGGTGCGGGAAGTAAAACCATCAGCATCGGCTGAGGGTGCCTTCACAGGCAGGCTCAGTATACAACATTTTATTGTTCGTGCATGGTATCCTGTTCCCAGGAGGTAAAACCATGTACGACAGCATCCGGCTGATGGTTGGCGGTCTTGGGCTTTTGTCGCGCGAGGAAGTCATGAGGTCTTACGTGGCCTACAGGTACGGGGACAGCCAGGCCCTCGAGGCCCTGGTGGCGCATTACAGCTACCTGGCCTTCGAGAAGGCCTTTCGGCTCTTCCACCGGCTGGGCGACGAGGCCCGTGACCTGGCCCAGGAGTTGCTCTGTGAAGTGGTGGAGGCGCTGAAGAAGCCCCTGCCCTCCGGCTCCAAGAACCTCACCTTCTGGGTTAATGTGAACCTCGAGCGCAAGGTTCGAGAGTATTTGACCCAGGACGCGATGGGGACGTACCGCGAGAACCGGCTTCTGAAGAAGCTGGCAGCGGTACGGCTGGAGCTGGAAGGGGAACTCGGACGCGCCCCCACCCACCCCGAGCTGGCGCAAGCCCTTGGGGTAGAAGAGAACACCCTCGAGCGCCTGCTCTATCTGGAGGAGGCGAACCGCATTCTAAGCCTCTCCAGCCCGCACCCGGAAACGGGTACGCCGCTGGAGGAGATGGTAGCGGTGGAGCGCTTCGAGGATGAACTCGAGGAGGCCCTGGAGAAGGCCCGGCTGGGACTCGGGGCGGACGAACTCTCTACCCTCGACCGCTTTTTAGCGGGCGAGGAGGTAGATCAGGCCGAGCTCGAGGCCCTGGCCGCCACGCTCAAAGCCCGAATCGCCGCATAGCAGGCAAGCCTTTTTGCCTTCCGAGGATAGTCCTTGTCTTCGGGAGGTTCTTTTTTAGTTAGCCGGGGTGGGCTTGTTGAAGCGGATATATTCGCCGTCGTAGGAGGGGTGAAGCTCGCCCGAACGCAGTTTGTTCAGAAGCTCCCAGGCTTTGGGGGCACGCTCGAGGTTCACCTCGAGGCGATCCTCTTCCAGCGTAGCCTCCAGGGGTTCGTTCAACGACTGGTGCAGTTTACTCAGGAAGGCGTGAAGATCAGCCGGGCTTTCGCCTGGCTCAAAGGCGTGGTAGACCACCCGACGGCTTTTGAGATGAAAGATGGATTTGGGCATAGATTCAGCTTAACGCAAAATGGCCGGGCATTCCCGGTCATTTGCGGTCTCTGGAGGGAACAACGTCCCTTCCGTCTTTCATGGTAATAAACGGCCTTGGAAAGGTCAAGCAAAAGTAATATAGTATTACTGTCTCTGGAGGTAAACAATGGAAGCAGTTGTGTTTGGGAACATCGAAAAGGCCCGCGAAGTCGCCGCTCTCTTCGAGATCGTCATCGAAGAAGATCACTCTTGGAATATCCCTGCTTTGCGGGTCAAGGGTGAAGCTCCGGTGGTTCGGGGTTATCTGGCGTTCCTCAAAGCGCTGGACGACTCGATTAGCTTCGTCAGCTAGGCCCTTCCGTCCTTTTGCCTTCTAAGGATAGTCCTTTTCCTTGGAAGGTTCTTTTTTTATTGCCGTCCAAGATGTCGGGCAGCCCAGAAGGTGCGGGGGGCCTGGGAGAGGTCGGCCAGCAGCCGGTTGCCTTCGACCTCGAGGTGAACCGACTCCCCGTAGCGCTTCGCCAGGGCCCGGAAGTAGTCCTGGCTGAACTGGAGGAAGGCCTGGGCCGCCGCGCCCCGCAGGTTGGAGGGCGGGTAGAGCAGGAAGCCGTTATTCCGGTAGCGGATGTGGGGCTTCATGATCTGATGGTAGCAAAAGGACGTCGGGACGGAGACTTCTTGCCCCCAGCGTGGAGGGTGGGAAAGAAAAGGGGGGCAAGAAAAGCATGACCCAGGGGGCTAACGCCCCGTCAATAAGGATGTCAAGCCCATAAGCCCTGACCACAAGGCAGGCCGGGTAAGGAGGAAATATGGAAAACAGTAGTGCTTATGGTGTGTACGTGCCCGTGGAGGTCAGCGACGACAAGACCTTCTGGAACCGCATCGGGGCGGCCTTCGTCAACAGCAAGGGGCTGACCCTCTTGCTCGATGCCATCCCCGCCCAGGGCAAGGCGGTGGTGGTGGCGGAGGAGCTGCCGGTGGGCGAGGGGCCCTACAAGGTCTTCACCCCGGTGGAGTACACCAAGGACGGCGAGCAGAAGACCCGCTGGACCCGCATCGGTACCGCCCTGGGGAACAGGAAGGGCCTGACCGTCCTCTTCAATGCCTATCCCGTAAACGGGAAGGCGGTGGTGGTGATCGTCGAGGACGAGAAGGAAGGGGGTGAGAAGGGCGACGTGATCGACGTGTTCTAGCAAAGGCAACGGTCGTACATGGTGGGGGCCTCGCTGTGGCGGGAGCCCCCTTTTTTTGTTTCCTTTGGGGGACAATAGAACTATGGAGCTTTTGCTGTTGGGCATGTTGCTGGCCTCTGTGCTGGCCTACTACCTCGAGCGCACCCGGCGGGAGCGGGAGGCTGGGGTGGTGCTTCCCTTCTCCGGGGGGTATCTGCTCAGAAAGCGGAGCATCCCCTACCGGCTGAGCCGCCAGGACGGGTTCTTCCCCATCTTCCGGGTGGTGTGGCTCCGGCGGGAGACGGCGGAGGGCCGCACCGTGAAGGACGCGGCCCTCGCCGCGCATGAGGCGGCCCACGCCTTGCGCTTTGAGCGGGGGGAGCGCACGGCCTGGATGGCCTACTATGTGCTCATCTTTAGATGGATGCTTCTGGGCAGCGGGCTGACCCTGGCTTTCCTGCTCAATCCGGCGGCCATCGGGGTGCTGGCCCTGGCCTATGGGGTAGGGCTGCTGTTCATCCCCGAGGAGGAGGCGGCGAGCGCTGAGGCGATGGGAATCCTCAGAGAGGAAGGTTTGAGGGAAGAGGAGCTCGAGCGGGCCCAGCGGCTGCTCGAGGTGTACGGGAAAAGCTACTGGCTGGTGCCCCTCGCGGCGCTGGCGCTGCTGGGCGGGCAGGCGATGGGGCTGTAGCCAGGGGGCGGCAGAGGCCGCCCCACCGCTTGGGGCATGAAAACGCTCGCCATCACCATCGGTGTCTTCAGGAACCAGGTCTACGCCTACCGGCTGCGCCAGGCCGGGGAGCGGGTGCGCCTCGAGCTCGGCCTCAAGGGGAGTGGGGGGTTGGACTGGCGGCCCTGGCAGGAAGGGGCGCTGGAAGAGATGCGGATGCTCTACCAGACCCTCCAGAGCTACGACCGGGGGCGGTGGCTGAAGACGGAGTAGGATTCTTGCCCCCCTTGTCGCTTTTGAGTAAGTAGCGAGGGGGTAAGAACCGTACTGTATTACCGCTCTGTGGTATCCTGTTCCCAGGAGGTAAAACCATGATCAGCACGGCTATATGGAGCAGCCGGATTCAGGCGGCTCTGGGGCGTGAGCCTCGGAGCGTTCAGGAGGCCCTCGAAGGTCTCCGTCAGGTTCTCAAGGTGGACGGGGTGAGCAAGCAGGAGTTCTACCAGGCCGCTCGCAAGGGGGAGCGCTTCGAGCGCTTCTCCCGCGACGACAGGGTTGCCCTGATGACCTGGGCCGCCCTGAAGGAAGCTTTGGAGAAGACCCGCAGGCACCTCGACCAGACTCCCTCCAGCCTGGTCGTCCGCAAGGATGAGTCGGTAAAGGAGGAGGTCAAAGGGGTCAAGCCCATCGGCACCTGGAAAGGCCCAGAAAAGGTTTACGAGGTGTTCCCCTGGGACACCAGGGTAACCTTGCGGAAAGGGGCGGAGATCAACCACCCCCAGTACGGGAAGGGCTATGTCCAGGAGGTGAGCGACCGCCACGCCCTGGTGCGCTTCAAAGCGGGCCCCAAGAAGCTCGCGTTGAAGGCCGCCAAGGGGATGCTGGTGGACAGGTACGCCCAGGCCCCCGACCGCCGGGTGGCCGACGCGAGGGACTGGCTCGAGCGCTTCCTCTCTTCCGGGGAGGAGATTCGCACCCTGAGCCGCGTGGAGCGCGAGGAAGAGTTCGCGGGCAACCCGCACTTCTCCGAAGGGATTATTTCCGAGGAGGTGCAAGGGTACCTGGAACGCGCAGGCTACCGCGCAGACCCCCACAACCTGGAGGAACTGGCTTCGCTGGTGGACTCCCTCCCCGCCAGGGAAGCGAAGCTAAAGGAGGGTGTCCTGGGTATTTCCACGCTCAGAACCCGTGACGGCAAGGCTTTTGCTTCCCGCAAGCCCGGCTTGTGGGAGACGAAAGTCGCTCCCGATGCCTTCGAGAGCTTTACGGTTCTCGTCGAGGCACAGGGGGCCCACGCGGTTTTGACGGAGATGCTCCAGGAGGAGGGCTGGTCGGTCAGCGAGGTGCGTCCGCACCTGAAGAAGCTGGCTAAAGCCCTTTCACCGGCGGACGCCCGGTGGCTGTTGGGTCTCTTGCAAGAGATCGCCGCCCTCCGCCTCTTGAAGGTGGAGTTGCATAGCGCCGGATTTGCCCCCGTTCGTGGCGTCGCTTACCGCGACTCGAGCGGGGAAGTCGTCCTTACGGTGCCGGTATACGGCCACTAAAGGTAAGCGTCCCTCGCCTCTCGGAGAGAGTCCTTTTCTCTGGGGGGTTACTTTTTTGGAGGGAATATGAAGGTAGTCTCGCGTCGCAGGTTCCCCTACCCCAACTTCTATTGGGGCAGCAACGCCTGGTGCGACGTGGACGTATACAAGGTGGGAGGAGCGGTGCTGGTGGTGCTGCGGGACCAGGACGACCACGGCGGCGCCAGCGTGACCAACCGGGTGGGGGAGGTGGCCCGGGAGGTGCGGGATGAGGTGCTGGAGCCGCTGGGCCTCTCGCGGCTCACCATCACCTGGATCCACTGGAGCCGCTGCGACCGGGTGGTCTGCCAGGTGGTCTTCGGCGACCCGGAGCGGCTGGAGGAGCCGGTATGGAAGTTCCTCTCACCGGAGGCGCTGCTGGAGCGGTTCGGGGCTCCGGGGGAGCTTCAGCGGTGGATTCAGGAAGGGGGGATCGTCTTCCGCGAGGGCTGAGAAGGAAAAGTCGCAGGGGGTAAAGCCCTGCGACCTTTCCAGGATGTACTAAAAGATGTATTCAGTGTTATCCGTCAAGAAAAGATAGTTTAGACAAGAGCTTTGATGATGTCTATAATTTTTTTGTAAGGAAGTTTTCCATTCTCGGCGTTGCTGATGTAAGCGGGGGATACACCCAGCATCTCAGCTAAGTCTTTTTGGGTTAATTTATGCTTTTTTCGTATATAATGTAAAAGTTCACCTAAAATCTTACTTACGGGGCCTATGGGCTGTCCTGCTGGGGCTGCTATGGTGTACATTTCTCTTTCCTCCTTTTATAAATTTTTCCCGGTCGAGGCCGGGTTCAATCAGGGTAGCAAAGCGGCTGCAGCGCTGTCAAGAGGGGGAAATAGAAAAAATAAAATAAAATAGAGCAAAAAAGCGAGTTAGCATAAAAAAACAAAAATAAATTATAGAGAATCAAAAATATAAAAAACATAAGCATCCGGGGGCGGCAGAGGCCGCCCCGCTGCTTGGGGTGAGGTGGGCCATGAAGATTTTGATCACCAACAAAAAGGCTGGGGGCAGAGGGGTTTATGTGGGGCGGCCTAGCTTGTTGGGCAATCCGTTCCCGCTTCAGCACGAGGAAGAGCGGCTGGAGGTGATCCGCAAATTCGAGGGCTGGCTAAAGGAGCAGCTTGTATCCAATCCTGCCGTGCGTGGCGAAATGAACAAGCTGTACAAAAGGCTGGTCAGTGAGGGCGTGCTCGAGCTGACCTGCTGGTGCAGCCCGCGCAAGTGTCACGCGGAGGTGATCGCAATTGAGCTAGCCAGGGCTGCAAGGGCCAGGGGGCTGGCGGTGGAAGTAGAGTACAGGTAGACCAGGGGGCGGCAGAGGCCGCCCCGCTTCTTTGGGTGAGGAGGGAACCATGAAAGCCGACGCGCTTATGGAAAGCATCAAGGGCTGGATAGAGAAACTGACTGCCGAACTCCAGGAGGGGCAGACCCAGGGGTTCCTGGCCTTCCTGGAAAAAGCGGGCCGCTTCCATCGCTACAGCGCCCGCAACGTCACGCTCATCCTCCAGCAGCGCCCGGAGGCCACGCTCGTAGCCGGGGTGAAGCGCTGGAACCAACTGGGAAGAAAAGTGAGGAAGGGGGAAAAGGGCATCGCCATCCTCGCGCCCACCCTGAAGCGGGTGGAGGTGGTGGACGAGAAGACCCAGGAGGTGCGGGAAGAGCGGAAGCTAGCAGGCTTCCACACCGCCTACGTCTTCGACATCGCGCAAACCGAAGGCGAGCCCTTGAAGCCCCAGGAAGAGGAGATCCCCCAGGGGCCCGCACTGTACGCCCGGCTCAGGGCGGCCTGCCCGGTGGAAGTGCAGGAGGGATTGCTCCCCGGCGGGGCGCTGGGCAAGACCGACGGAAAGCGGATCGAGCTGGCGGCGGATCAGGGCTACACCAGCAAGGCAGAAACGCTGCTGCACGAGTGGGCCCACGTCATCATGCACTTTGATGGGATCAAAATCCCTTATGCGGTGCAGGAACTCGAGGCCGAGGCAGTGGCCTACGCCGTGGGACGGGAACTCGGTCTGCCGATGAGCAACAGCCGCGACTACATCCTGCACTGGCGAGGCACGGTGGAGGGGCTGGAGTCCTCCCTCGAGCGCATCCAGGGGGCTGCCCGTCAGATTCTCTCTGCGGTGCAGAGCAGGCTGGAAACAGCCTAAAACCAGAACCAGGGGGCGGTAACGCCCCCTTTCTTGTTTTGAGGAGGATATATGAACTGGGTAGCTTCAGCGACAATTACTTTCGGCAAGAAGGGCCTCGAGGTGCTCAAGCAGCAGCCCGAGGCGGTGAAAAAACTCCTGGAGTGGGGGGCCACAGGCGAGGTGGTGCCTGGTGGGTATGTACGGCTGCACCTGCCGGGCTGCCCGGAGGGGTCTGTGTGGTGGATCGCAGAGCTGCTCGAGGCCTTCGTGATGGAAGTGGGGCCGGACTCGGGCGGGCCGGGCCTTGGGGGCGCTTTCGTCGAGGGGTGTCAGCACACCTACGAGGTGATGCCTTTCTATCTAGGGCGGCTGGCCGAGGTCTATGAGCGGTGGAAAGCCTGTCACCCAGCTTTCGACGACCCGGAAGAGGGCCTCGAGGCAGTAGAGACGATTCTCGAGCAAGCCCGGCGGGACTAAACGGGCAGAGAACCAGGGGGCGGCAGAGGCCGCCCCTTTTTGCATGGGCGAGGTGATTGCAATGAAACACAAACGGTTGGTAAAGCTGGCCCGTGGGCACGAATGGGGCATGGGTCGCAGCACCCAGACCCACAACGACAGGCGGCAGAAGCGGCTCAAAACCCGCTCAGCTCGTCTGCGGGCTACGCTGAAGGAGGTCTGGTAAATGCAGGTGGAACTTTCTGAAAAAGAGGCAAAAGTGCTCCTCGAGCAGCTCGAGGAGCACTTGTACTACGGCTGGGTCTATAACGTCGGGGAGTTTGACGTGGAGGCCAGCGGGGAGGTCTCTCCTACACTGGAAAAGCTCTACTACCGCTTGAAGGCCGAGGACAGGGCGAAAGCAGGCTAGCACCAGGGGGCCATCCGGCCCCCTTCCTTCTTTTGAGGAGGGCTTTATGCCGATTGACCTCGAAGCTGAGCGCAAGCGGGCGCTGCGGGGGCTGGACGACCTGCTTTTGCGCATCCAGGAAGCGGAGCGCGACCTCGAGCAGGCCCAGGCCCGGCTGGAAGGACTGCTGCCCATGCGGGTGGTGTGGAAGAAGAAAACCTGTGGGAAGAACGCTTGCCGCTGCACTCGAGGGGCGCTGCACGGGCCGTACCCCTACCTGATCGAGCATCGCGATGGAAAGAAGGTGGAGCGCTACCTGGGCAAGGGGTGGAGCCCACCGGAGGGGATGGTGGCCCCGGAGCGCTACCACGCCCTGATGCGGGAGTTCAGGGAAAAGCGGGAGCGGGTGGATCGGCTGATGGAGCGACTGGATCGGGCGGTGGAGATGATGCGGGGGTGGTAGTTTCTTGCCCCCCTGTGCAGTGTCAATATAGGACGAGGGGGTAAGAGCCCGTTTCGCAGCGCGGCAGCAGATTGAAACGACCCCCTGAATGGCGTGCGCTGAAGAAAGTGAGGTGTGTATGTTCTTACTCGTAGGCGTGGTGGTAGCTGTCCTGGGAATCTTCTTGCTGGTTCAGGGGGGTGGGCGGCGCGCTTTGGGGGTGCCGCTCCTCATAGCCGGTCTGGCCGTGGCGGCCCTATCGCAGAGCTTTGTGGTGGTCCCGGCGGGCCACGTGGGGGTGGTCTTCAACATCCTGCGAGGAGTCCAGGACAGGCCCCTTTACGAGGGGGTGCACTTCGTGGTGCCGGGACTGCAGCAGGTGCTCTTCTACGATGCCCGCGTCAAAGAGGCGACCCTTTCGGCACCCCACGAGGGAGAGCGGCGAACGGACACCTCCATCCGGGCCCGCTCCAAGGAGGGGCTGGAGATTGGGGTGGACGTAACGGTCCAGTACCGGATCCTCAAGGACCGGGCCTCCAAACTCCACCAGGAAGTGGGGCCAGGGTATTTGGAGACCCTGATCGTACCCCAGGTGCGCTCCAAGGTGCGGGACGCCGTGGGCCAGTTTGATGCCGCTGAACTCATCAGCACCCAGCGCACCGCCCTGGAGACCTCGGTGATCCAGGGTCTCGAGGAGACCCTGCGCCAGTACCACATCGAGCTGATATCCGTCCTCTTGCGGGAGATCCGCATCCCCGAGACCGTGGCCAAGGCCATCGAGGAAAAACAAACAGCTGAACAACAGGTCCAGATCGAGGTCAACCGCCGCAAGCAGGCTGAGATCGCCGCCCAGCGGGCGGTGGTACAGGCCAAAGGCGAGCGCGACGCCGCCATTTTACGGGCCGAAGGCGAGGCCCAGGCCATCCGGCTGCGGGGTGAGGCCCTGCGGCAAAGCCCCCAGGTCATCCAGCTCACGGTGGCGGAGAAACTGGCCCCCAACATCAACACCATCCTGCTGCCCACCACCGGCAACTTCCTGCTGGATCTGCGCGGCCTGCAAAACCCCAGCCAGCCCGAACAGCCCACGCGCTAGGGAGCAGCGCTGAAGACCTCCTGACCAAGTTCAGGGAACAGCCCCCGCATTGAAGATGCGGGGGCCCTCTTTCACCAACCCTGCTGAGCGGGAGCAGTCAGGAACCAGGGGGCGCTAGCGCCCCTTTTCTTCTTTAGAGGAGGAACGCTATGGAGAAAACAAAGGTACTTGAGGTGCTTCAACTCCAGGGCTGGGAGCCCGCCCCGCCGGGCTACCCCGCGCTGGCTTACAAGCGCTTTGGGGAGAGGGAGGCCTGGGCCTGGTACCAGGGCATGCTGCTGAGCTTCGAATTTTACAGCGGTACCTACAACGTGGCCGAGGGTGCAAGCACCATCGTGCAGGGTGAGGAGGACGTGATCAAAGCTGTACAGTATGCCGAAAAGCGGATCGAGGAGTCGTTTTACATGCGCTTTCTGGCCGGAGGGGAGTGAACATGTTGTTGGTGACAGCGCAGGTAGACGAGCCGGAGTACGTGCTGGTGCAGCACAACCGGGTGGTGGCGAGTTGGTTTGCCTCGACCATGTGGGGTAGCGTGGTGAAGGCGCTGCTCGAGCGCCTCGACTTTCGGGTGGACGAGATTGACGCCACAGCGATGGTAAAGTCATTTGGTGAGTTAGGAGACGAGTACAACCCCGAGTGGGAAATCCCCGCTCTGATACAGGAAGTCCTGGAAGAGTTCGGCGTAGAGGCCCTTAGCCAACCACTTGACCGCGACCAGGCCATGCACCTGTGGGTTCTGGACGGGCTTTTTCTCGAGGAAAACGTACACCTGAGAGAGTTCTGAAACAGCCCACTTACCCCCTCCTCACTCTCAGGAGGGGGTTTTGCTCAATAAAATGCGTACTTAGCCACATAAGTGCGCTTTTTGGAGGTGAGGATACGTAGGATGGACGATCCTCTGGCGATCAAAGACTGCCTCTCGCGGCTGACCAGCGAGCCTTTGACCCCGGCCCAGGCCCGGCTGCTGCTGGCCTCGAGGGGCGTCCGGGCGCAGCGGAAGGCGCTCGAGGCGGCTTTGCGGCTGATGAAGGGTTCTGCGGTGGCCCCAGCGAAAACCCGGCGGACGCGGCTCATACCGCTGGACAACCTGCCCCTGACCCCGGAGGAGCGGGCGATCATGGAGCGGTTGAGAGAGGAGCGAGGCCGGTGGAGTGCACAGATGCTGCAAGAGTTGAAGAAGAAGCCCCGCCCAGGCCGTCAGGGATAAGCCAGGGGGCGGCGGAGGCCGCCCCGCTTCTTTTTCCGAGGTGATTGAAATGCGTGAGGAGCTCTGCCCGGTGTGTCAGGGAGACGGCTACGTGGTGGTGGCCCGCGACTACTACAGCGAAAGCTACGGCTACTACCTGCAGGATGAGCGCCCCGTGCCCTGCCGGACCTGCGGCGGCGCGGGGTACATAGAGGTGCTGGAAGAAGCGGGTTCTGAGGAGGCGGCATAGAGGGTGGCACCGCCCCCTTTTCGTGGAGGAGATATGGAAAAGCTGCTGAAGAACGCTCTGACCCTATTCGACAGGCGCTCGACCTTGATGGTACAGGCCGACGGACAGCGCTATGCCCTGCTGGGCGAGCGGGAGCTGGACAAAGGTCGCCTGCTCTACGCCCGCTGGAAGGTGGGAGAGGCCCAGGGGCCGGTAGTGGCGGTGGACACCGCGCTGTTCAAAGAGGCCATCAAGAGGAGCGGCCAGGTGTCCCTGAATGGCAGGGTCTGGGTAGGCGAGGTGGGCCTGGAATGCCAGGAAACCACCTTCGAGATGCCCCGTATAGAGCCGCAGGTGTGGGTCAACCGTAAGGAGTTGATCGGAAGCCTCGAGGCGGTCTACGAAGCCACCAGCACCGACCTCACGCGGGGGGTCTTTCGAGGAGCCCAGTTCGAGTTCAGCCCCACCCGCCTGAAGCTGGTAGCGAGCGACGGCTACGTGCTGGCCGAGCGCACCATCCCGACGCGGGGGGAGTTCGAGCGCAAAGCGGTGGTCCACCGCGAGGGCCTGGCCCTGCTCATGCGGGCTTTGAAGGGGGTGGAGGCGTTCGAGGTGGGCCTGGGCCTGCAGGAGCGCGCGCTGGGCCTGAAGGCGGGGGCGCTCGAGATGAGCCTCACGTGCATAGAGGGCGAGTACCCCGACTACGAGCGGGTGATCCCCAGGCCCGAGGCGTGGCAGAGCACCATCGAGGTCTACGTCCCTACCCTGGTAGAGGCGTTGGAGGCCCTGCGCCCGCTGTTTGCGCGTTCGGAAAACCGGCGGGTGGACGTGCGGGCGGAAGACGGGGTGATCCACCTCGAGGTGGACAACGAGCACGGCCAGGCCAGCCGCAGCGTGCCCTGCGTGGTGCAGGGGGTGGTAACCTTTTCCATCAGTGGGCAGTTTCTCCTCGAGCGCCTGCAACCCGTGAAGAACAGCGGCAGGCTGCACTTCGTCAGCCCCGAGAAGCCCCTGCTCATCGAGGGGGGCCTGTACCGCGGGGTGGTGGTGCCCCTGCGGGTGTAGCACCAGGGGGCGGTGCCGCCCCCTTTCTTCTTGCAAGGAGGTGCCATGAAAGCAAAGCGTTTTCTGAAGAAGATCGGCGCGCTGGAGATCTCCTACCTGCCCCAGGCCCCGGACCACGGCGGGCCTGAGCTGGCGGTGATCATCGGCAGGCGGGTGATACCGGTGGCGGTGGGCAGCGAGGCCACCGCGCTGTGGTACCACCCCCTGAGCGAGGAGGGTTTCCGGGCGCTGGTAGAGGAGCGCTATGCCTCGGAAGAAAAGCTGGTATCGGCTTGAGGCCGCCCGGCTGAGGGAGGTGCTGGAAAAGCTCTCCCTCAAGGACGGACTCCTGCTGTGGGAGGCCCTGGGGGAAGACCCCAGGGACTTTCCTTTAGGGAACCCCGAGGCCCGGCGGCAGGCGATGCACCGGATAAAGCGTGACAGAGTGTTACAGGGAATCGCAGGAAACCCCGTGACAAAATGTCACACGCCTTTGCCTGCTGGAGAGAGAAAACCCCTTGCGAAAAAAGAGAAACCCCGTGACAAAGTGTCACAGGAAAACAAGCGAAACAAAGCAGGCCCTGGCTACCCCGACCCTGCCGGGGCGCTGGCCCAGGCGCTGGGGGGTTGGCGGGCCGGGCTTTTATACCGGGCCCGCAAGGAGCAGAACCCGCTCATACAGCGGCTGGCCCAGCAGCACAAAGAGGCCCTGCTGGAGCTACTCAACCTGGTGGAGTCCCTGCCACTGCCCAAGCGCATCCCCATCACCCTGGCCTGGCTGGAGGAGTTCGCCCGCGAGATCGAGCGGTTAGGGGACGAGGCCGTGCGGCAGGTGCTGCTCGAGGTGCGGAAGAAGGCCCCCGACCAGCCGCTCTTATACGCCCGGCGGGTGCTGGCGGGGCGGGGAAAGAAGGAGGAGAAGACATGGACGGCGACCGGCGAGCAGTTTTAGACCTTGCCGCTGTGCTCGAGGCCCTGCGCGCCAAAAGGGGGCAAGAAGTGGCCCACGACCCCCGCCTGCCCCCCTGCCCTTTGTGCGGCGCGGCGGCCCTGGCCGGCTACACCTTCGAGCGGCCCGGCCAGATCGAGCACGACTGCGACTGCGGCTACCTCGAGCCCGAGCGCTACCAGGCCGCCCTGCTCAAATCCTGGCGGCGCTACACCGCACCGAGGCTGCTGGCGAAAGACCTCGAGGGCTACCCCCGCTACCGGGAGTATCTGGAGCGCCCCCTGGAGGCCCACAGCGGCAACAGGGCCGCCATCGAGGCGGCCCGGCGCTACCAGGGGGGCTTGCTGTACCTCTACGGCCCGCCGGGGGTAGGGAAGACCCATCTGGCCCTCAGGATCGCGGCCCGGATGGTGCAGGAGGGACGCTTCGTGCGGTTCAGGAGCGAGCTCGACCTCCTGGCCGAGGAGCGGCTGGCGGCGGCGGGGGAAGGTGTCTTGCCCCAGTATGAGCGGCTGGTGCTCGACGACGGGGGCAAGACCCGGCTCACCCCCTTCACCTTAGAACGCCTCTACGCCCTGGTGGAGCGCTCGAGCGCGGGCGGGTGCGACCTCCTCATCACCTCCAACCTGTCCCCTGAAGCCTACGCCGCCCGGCTGGGCGAGGTGGGTGAGGCGGTGCTTTCACGCATCCAGGGCGGGGTGGCGGTGGAAGTGCAGGGGTCGGACAGAAGGGCCAGGGGGCCCGAGGGCCCCACCGGGTAGGGCATGAACCTACAGGAAGTGGTTGCGCTGACGGCGGGTGGGGTTTTCATCATCTTTGGTGGCTTCGCCCTGCTGGTGGCGCTGGTGGAGGAGGTGATCATCCCCCTATGGAAGAAAAGAAGATAAGCATCCTGCAAAAAGCCCAGGCCCGGGTCAGCCCGGAAGCCGCCCGGCTGCTGGAAGAGCGGGTCACGCGGGGCCTCGAGACCTACGGCATGACCCTGGACGAGAACCCCACCCCGCTCAGGGGGCGCTTGCAGCACGCCCTGGAGGAGGCCCTCGATCTGCTGCAGTACCTGGAGTGGGCCAGGGAGGTCGCGCCGGAGGGGCTGAGGGCGCGGCTGGACGAGCTGTGCGCGCTCGCCGCCGAGATAGCCAACGCCCTGGCCCGGATCAACGCGGACGAACCGCCCGACGACCCCGGCGATTGGGTGGAGTGGCGCGACCTCGAGGGCCCCGACCTGCCCTAGGCACCAGGGGGCGGCAACGCCCCTTTTCGCTGAAAGGAGAAAATATGGAAAAAGAGCTGGAAGACCTGGAGAAAGCATTGGCTGAACACGCCAGCGCCCAGATTCAGTACGAGCGGGTGAAGGAAGCCCTCGAGCGGGCCCGGGCCACAGCCTTGCTGTCGGGGGCGATTGCGGGCAAGAACGCCGAGGAGCGGGAAGCCCACGCCCGCACCACCCTGGCCGAGCAGTATGAGGCGGTGCGGGTGGCCTAGGAGGCCCTGGTGTGGGCCCGGGTACGGCTGGAGATGGCGCGGGAGCGCCTAAGCGTTGCCAAGATCATGCAGGAGACCAAGCACCAGGAGGCCTAGGCCCCCTTTCTTCTGCCGAGGAGGAAGCCATGAAAAACATCCGCGAACGGATCGAGGGTTTTCTGAACCGCCTCGAGCGGGCCGAGGCCATCCTGCTGGAAAGGCGGGTACACCGGGTGGAGGGGATGCCGCACACCTACGTGGTGCGGGGGAGCGAGAGCTACCTGGTGGATCTGGAAAAGGAGACCTGCACCTGCCCCGACCACGGCAAGGGCCACACCTGCAAGCACCTGCTGGCGGCGGTGCTGCTGGAGCGGGGAGAGAAGAAGGCGGTTCAGAGAATGAATGAAGCCGCCAAAGCCGCGTGAGTATACTGGAAACATGGTACTAACCGAGCGGGTGCCCCTGGCCGAGAACGAGGCGGGCGACCTCTACGTGGAGGGCAGCCGGGTCTTCCTGGAAGACCTGGTAGACCTCTACCGCCAGGGGTACTCCCCGGAGGAGATGGCCCTGGCCTACCCGGGCCTGGCCCTGGCTGACCTCTACGCGGTGCTGGCTTACGTCCTGCGCCACCCGGCGGAGGTGGAAGCGTACCTCAAGCGGCAGGGGGTGCGGGCCAGGGAAGCGGAAGAGAAGACCCGGCGTTACCGCTCCAGCGACCTGCGTAAGCGCCTGGAGGAACGCAGGGAATGAAGCTCCTGCTGGACGAGAATCTGGAGGCCGCCATCCTGCGCGGCCTCCTTCGTCGCTCTCCTGGCCTCGACGTGGTGCGGGTGGTGGACGCGGGTCTTGCGGGCGCACCCGATCCGGCGGTGCTGGCCTGGGCCGCCGAGCAGGGTCGGGTGGTGGTCTCCAGGGACAGGGCCACCATGAGCCTGGAAGCGGCCCGGCGGATAGAGGCCGGGGAGCCCATGCCCGGACTGCTGCTCATCCGGCGCGGGGCGAGCGTTGGGGCAGTCCTTCGCGCGTTGGAGTTGATCCTGGCGTGTGCTCAGGAGGGCGAGCTCGAGGGGGTCATCGAATACATCCCCTTCTGAGAAGGGAAAAGAGCACCAGGGGGTGGCTTCGGCCACCCCTTCGCTTTTTTTGAAAGGAGGAAATCATGGAAGCCATCAAAATACTGACCCAACCCCTGAGCAGTGAAGAGATCGAGTGGAAGATCACCTCTCGCAAGGACGGGCAAACCAGTTTGGCTCCGTATACCGACGCTAGAGCAGTAATGACACGCCTTGATCTAGCCTTCGGGCCTTTTGGCTGGCAGGTGCGCTACACCCCGGCCTAGGTAGGTAGCGAGCACGGGGTGATCGCCAGCATCGCCATCAAGCATCCGGAGACGGGGGAGTGGGTGGAGAAGCAGGACGGGTCGGGCGCTTCGGACATGGAGCCCTTCAAGGGCGGTATCTCCGGCGCTTTGAAGCGGGCCGCCACCGCCTGGGGCATCGGGCGGGAGCTTTACAGCTACCCCCGGGTGGTCGTGGAAGGGGAGCACAAGTACATCCCCTGGAAGGTGCTGGATCGGCTGAAAGGGCTGCCCAGGGCCGTTGCGGAGGGTAAGCCTCTACCGGAGGTCATCCGGCTCAACGCGGAGGGGGAGAGTGTGCGGAAGGGGAGTGGGTAGAGGGCACCCTACCCCTTCATGCCCTGCTTTGGTATCCCTTGATACCGCCATTGCCGGGTACCGTCCAACCGCCCTTATTCGTCCTAAACTTCTGGTCGTGATGCCAGAACCAATCGCTATTCAGTAGCTGAGTTTTAGGTGGAAGATAAGGTTATTCTGTGTACAGATGCTATGAACGTCATCGATCTTTTTTGTGGCATGGGTGGCCTGGCGCTGGGATTCGCCAGAAACGGCTTTGAGGTCACCGGTTATGACAGCTACCGCCGGGTAGGAGAGATCTTCGAACTCAACGCCATCGGCAAAGCGGAAGTGAAAGACCTTTCCCTTCAGGGGCAGGTTTCCCGTCCCTTATCAGCTGAGCCACTGGTGACCCCAATTCGGAAAAGCCACCAGCCACATTCCCCCAAGCTGCGCCAACAGGAGACGCCAAGCGGGGTTGTGCTCCATCAGCTTGAAGAGACCATAGCCCAGCAGCACCGCATAGAGGTGAAAGA
>Ga0308400_1000106_pt1 | contig 34969 bp, 34 predicted proteins | sample HotsprSampOS1265_FD_203451 | JGI IMG/M metagenome (GOLD analysis project Ga0308400, IMG submission 203451) | Hot spring phototrophic mat microbial communities from Octopus Spring, Yellowstone National Park, Wyoming, United States - 20060914_OS12-65 ...
CACAGAGACGTGCCCGCAAGCCGGTCAAGCTCAGATCGGTTGCCGCGTACCGCCGACTAAGGCTGGTGAGTGCGCGGCGGTTCGCGGTACCGCTAATAGCAGCGCGTCCGCGTTCGATCAGTTCGGCTGTAAGGTACGGTTCAGGGTTGTGGAAGGCCGCAGCGAGAAAAGCTCGCACAATTGCCGGATGAGCCGAAAGCCAGAGGATTGCTTCACCCACTATCGGCCAGCCGCCTATGATAGTGAGTGGTGATGGTTCAACAAAGCCGTCAGTTGCCACGAGCGCCAGTCGGCTTACCCGTTGCGGATGACGTAGTGCCGTGGCAAGCGCATATTTACCGCCCATTGAATGGGCAACAAAGACAGCCTGCTCGATACCGAGTGTGTTGAGTAGTGCAGCGTAGAGATCGCTTTGCAGATCAAGTCCATACGGTGCATTGACCGGCTTTTCCGAATGACCAAAACCGAGTGCATCAACTGCCAGGGCTCGATAGCCCTGGCTGGCCAGCCAGTCTACTGTTGGCGCCCAATCATCACACGAACCGGCAAAACCGTGCAAAAACACCACTGCCGGCCCATATCCGGCTTCGATCCAGTGCAGTTGATAGCCCTTAACGCGCAACCATCGTGAGCGCATACTATGTTCCTCATCAAGCCAGGTAGCAGGTGTTAGCATTCTCTACGGCGACATCATATCACAGGAAGCAATGGGAGCTAGAGAACAGCCTTCAGCATTCTGCTACAAGGGAGCTGCTATATCGCTGCGATCTTTCTCTCATTCCCGGTATGCTTGACTCTCAATGCAGGGCGTAGTATAGTTCGGATAACGATAGCCTAATACATCATCCCTCTCCTCAAACCATCAACAGCACCATAGACCGATGCCCGTATGACAGCGTAGTCTACACAGGAGGTTGCAATGGTCACCTGGCGCCCAGACCCAACATTCTATCCCTCACCACGAATGGCGGTGAAAGCCCCCGCCGAGAAGCTCGCTTATGTAGTACGTCTCAACCCGAAATCAAATGGTCAGGCTGATGCGATGTGTGTGGTTGATGTCGATCCACAGTCGAGCACCTTCGGCAAAGTTGTTGGTGTGACTGAGATGCCATATACGGGCGGCGAATTGCATCACTTTGGTTGGAATGCGTGCAGTTCGATGTTGTGCCCGAACGCCCCCCATCCGCACGTTGAGCGACGTTATCTGGTTGTCCCCGACATTCGGAGTTCGCACATTACCATTCTCGATACGAAACCCGATCCGACACAACCGAAGGTAGTGAAGGTCATTGAACCGACGGAGCTGTCAGAACGAACAGGGTATTCACGACCACACACCGTTCATTGTGGCCCCGACGGCATCTACATCTCGGCCCTAGGATCGCCGGAGGGCGAGGGTCCTGGTGGCATTTTTATTCTCGATCACGATAACCTGGAAGTGCTTGGACGGTGGGAGATTGATCGCGGCGATCAATATCTGCACTACGATTTCTGGTGGCATTTAGGGTACGATACCCTTATCAGTAGCGAATGGGGAACCCCACGGATGGTTGAGAGCGGCGTACTCGGCGATGAACTCCTAGCTGGGAAGTATGGTCATCGTCTCCACATCTGGGACCTCTACCGCCGTCGCCACCTCCAGACCCTCGATCTCGGCGCCGAACATCAGATGGCGCTCGAATTACGACCAGCGCATGATCCGACAAAGGCCTACGGCTTTATGAATAGTGTCGTGAGCCTTAAAGACCTCTCGGCATCGATCTGGTTATGGTATCGGGATAATGGTTCCTGGCATCTGAAGAAGGTCATCGACATCCCCGCCGAACCGGCAAGCGAAGAGCAACTACCCGATATTCTGAAACCATTTAAAGCAGTGCCACCCCTGGTGACTGATATTAACCTGAGTGTGGATGACCGTTTCCTATACGTCTCTTGCTGGGGAACAGGGGAGTTGCGTCAGTATGATGTATCAGACCCGTTTAACCCGCGGCTGACCGGTACCGTGCAGATTGGCGGTATTGTCCGTCGGGCTAGCCATCCGGCAGTTAGCGAACCACTTAACGGTGGGCAACAGATGGTCGAGGTGAGCCGTGATGGAAAGCGGGTCTACTTTACCAATTCGCTATACCGAGCCTGGGACGAGCAATTTTATCCTGACGGTATTCGGGGTTGGATGGTAAAAGTAGACGTGAATCCTGAAGGTGGGATGCAGTTCGATCCCAATTTCTTCGTTGACTTCGGTGAGCAGCGCGTGCATCAGATTCGTTTGCAAGGTGGTGATGCTTCAAGCGACTCGTACTGCTTTCCATGATTCGCCTGACGAACTACGAGGAGGCAGTCGTTGGATCAGGCAACTACACTAATCTGGGTATCACTGTTCGGCCTTGGCCTCTTCCATGGCATAAATCCGGCTATGGGCTGGCTGTTCGCTGTTGGGTTAGGGTTGCAAGAGCAACGTGCCAGCGCTGTTATCTCTGCATTTGGCCCAATTGCGCTCGGACATGCAGCGGCAATTGCGCTGGCCGCCTTTGTTGTAGCCCTGCTTGGTCAGACGCTCCCTTCTGACATCTTACTGATCCTTTCTGGCGTGATATTACTGCTCTTTAGTGGATGGCGCTTACTGGTTCGTTTTCGACATCCACGAACACGCTTCCGCGCCAGCGCATGGGAACTCACATCGTGGTCATTTCTTATGGCAACTGCTCATGGTGCCGGTCTTATGGTGGCGCCATTCTTGGCTGCAATGACTCCAACAGGAGCAATGGAACATGCCGGTCATGTACACCACCACAGTCCGGCGCTTACCGACTCACTCGGAACAGCACTCCTGGCCGTTGGTGTCCATACGGCTGGCATGTTTCTCGCAATGGCCGTCGCCGCCCTGGTCGTATATTGGATCGTCGGTCTTGAGGTATTGCGTCGCGCCTGGGTTAATACTGATGTGATCTGGATTACTGTGCTTATGTTAACCGGTATGATCGCCCTGGTATGGGGTGTTTGGGAGATAATGTGATGCGCGTGTAGGCTGAGCATGCGTCTCAACATCCCGTTTAGAATACGAAGATGGTCGATGGATTGCTGAGGTGTAGCTTCAGCGGTCCACAATGGGAATGAGCAAGGCTCGCCGATTATACTCGTCATCATCCTAACTGCAACCCATTGATTGGCGCATCATCATCTAAGGCCTCTGCAAGTGTCACCCCCTACGGCCCCCGCAAGCAGTACCCTCCACGGCCCCCGCTTGCGGGGAGATTCGCGCCCGTTTTAAGAACGCGCCAGAGTAGGCGGGCTGCCAATCTCCCTTACACTTGCCCTTCCGCACTTCAGGTAGCAGCATCAAGGGGCTGGGGGGAGGTAGGGGGGAAAACACGCGCTGCGGACAGGTATGGAACTCCCCCCTGCTCTCCCCTTGCTCTCTTTTCTCTTCCTCACTTTGCCACTGCCGGGTAGGATGAAGACGGAGAGCAGTCTTACCCTGCTCACCGACTCTGACATTCCGTGTATACTAATCCCAAGTGATAATAAGAGGGTTCGCTTGAACGAGTAAGATAGTCCTATGAACAACAACTTCTTCTCTTTTCAATACCACGCTCTGAAGCCGCTTGAGCAGTGGGGTCTTGGTAGCGTGATTGGTGGTGCGGTGCTTGCTTTGCTTCCTGGCTTCTGGCGTCATTTTGGGTTGCAGGCTATCGGTTGGGGAGCTGTTGACTGGCTGCTGGCCAAAGCTGGTCGCCGGCAAGCCCTGCTCAAGGCTGAAGACTTGGTTATTGGTGATATTGATGAGGCAGAGGCCCATGCTGCGGCTGAACGCTTGCGCAATCTCCTGTTGATCAATGCTGGTCTTGATCTGCTCTATATCGGGAGTGGATTATGGTTGTTGCGACGGGCTGGCGACCGCGCCGACCGGCGCGGGATGGGCGCCGGTATTCTCGTGCAGGGTCTTTTTCTTTTACTCTTTGATAGTATCCTCGCTGCTGAAATCAATCGGCGTTGGATTGCACCATCGTTATGATTAACCAACGAATTTTTTCGCTATTGCAATGTCCTACCTGTCGGGTACGACCTCTCATTCTTGAAGCACAAGGGGTGCGTTGTCCACGTTGTCAGACTCTTTATCCGTTCTGCGATGGGTATATCGACCTGATGCCACGCGGTACCGAATTTGATTACGTCTCGAAGTACGTCAGTGACGAAGAGCAACTTGCTGCTGAGCTAGACTATCGTGAACTGGCGCCGCCATTACTGGCTGCCGGTGTTCGCGACCGCACGCTCCGGCGGCTGATGCGCTGGCAGGCAAACGATGTTGTGCTCGATAACGGATGTGGTACGGCAAAACATGCGGTCTGGAACGCGAAATATGTCGGCCTGATGGTCGGCTCTGATCCGGCAACACTCTTCGCCGATGAAGCAGTACGTACCGTTACGCTCACGAAGGCCGACTCGCGTCTGCTGCCCTTTGCCGACAATAGTTTTGATAAGGTGTTCGCAATTGACATCCTCGAACACTTTCCATTGCCGGTTATCGATGCGTATCTGGCCGAAACGGCCAGAGTGTTACGACCCGGTGGACGGATGATGGCCTTTTCTAATACCCGTGAACGTTCGCCAATCCAACCGCTGATTGACATAAGTCGTCATATTGGCCGTCTGTTCGTAAAAGCCGGCGTCTACGATTTCGAGCGCGAGAAACTCCGCAAGTCAGATCATATTAAAGCCCTGGAAACGTGGGAAGATGTGCTGGCTGCATTTGAACGTGCCGGTTTACGCCCGGTGAAGGTCATTTTCTGGAACAGCCTCTTCACCACCTTTGTTGAGCATGTGTTGATGAAGTTGGGTGAGGCCATCATTGGGCGCACCCGTAGTCGTACTGCGGCAAATGTGGCGCCGGGCAAAGTGAGCGCCGGTGCAGCGCGTGAAATTCGGGCGCGCCAGCGGATGCGTCACCGGTTGCGCAAGAAGGGTCTTGTGTATTATGCGCTGCTGGCTATTACCCTGCTGATGGAACTTGATCTCTGGCTCTTTGGCTGGATGCGTTGTGGCAGTTATTTCATTCTCGTTGAAAAACCGCGCTCATGATAGAGTATCGTGCACTAACATCAGCCGAATTCGAGCAGTTTTGGGCACTCGACAGGTATGCGTTTGCCCGCCAGTACCACCGTGGCCGCTACACGCCGGAAGTGATTGCGCAACTGCGTGGGTTATTTGTCCATGGTGAGCTGGTTGCGCAGTTGCAGATCATGCCGTTTCAGATGCAGGCCGGTAATGGTGCACTGTCGGTAGGAGCGATTGGCAGCGTGGCGACCTGGCCGCAGCATCGACGGCGTGGCTACGCTGAACAGTTGCTTCGGGCTGCCTGCACCGAGTTGCGTGAACAAGGGGCCGTACTGGCGCTCCTTTACCCGTTCCGTCACGAGTTTTACCATCGTTTGGGGTGGGCGTTGGCCGGTGAACGGCGCCTAGTGCAACCGACACCCGGCCAACTGCGTGCCTTTCAGGCAGTAGCCGGTACGTATGTTGCTGCCGGCCCAGCACAGATTGAGGAACTTGATACGATCTATCGCGGTGCACTTCGCGGGCGGTATGGCCCACTGGTGCGTGATCAGAGCTGGTGGCGGGAAGATGTGTTGCATACCTGGGGTGGAGAACCATATTATGCCTTCATTTGGCGTGATGACCAGGGTCGTGGACGCTCCTACTTAATCTACCGTCTCGAACGCCACGAAACCGGTGACCGCATTGTTTGCCGCGACATTGTTGCCCTTGATCCAACGGCGCGGGCGCAACTCTTTGTGTTTCTTGCCCGTCACGCCGACCAGATCGTTGCCGCCGAGATCCCAACACCAGTTGATGCGCCACTGAACGCACTATTGCCAGCACCGGTACCAACGACGGTCGTACCGCTCTTTATGCAGCGTGTGCTTGATGTGGCGCAACTGTTGACCGAATATCCGTTCACCGCTACAACGACTGGTCATTTGACGATCCAGATCGCTGACGAGTGGCTGCCCGATAACGCTGGGCGCTACCGAATCGAATGGCAGCAAGGGAAAGCGACTGTGACCCGACTCGGACCTGGTGAAGCTGATCTCGCCTGCACGAGCGCAACCCTCAGTCAACTGCTCAGCCGCTATCTGCGGCCACGTACTGCGGTTGCTTTTGGCCTGCTGGCAGCTCCACAACGTCAGGCGCTGCTGCTCCTCGAAGCAGCACTCGATGGCTTGCCGCCATTCTGTGCTGATTATTGGTGAACTGATGATACGACAATCGTCTCGCACTGTAACTGTATTCCTCGCGTTTTCGTAAAGCAGAGAGTTCCTTGTCATAGAGCCAGTTATTGTTGTGACCAGAATTGCTTACTGATATGTTACGACCACTCTACATCTCGCCCTTGGGTCGTGGTGGGGTTGATTTTGGTATTCAGAACATCACCCGTGCGACTCGCCGTGCCGGACTGCATCCTGAACTGGTTCGTCTTCCTGAATTGTACAACTTTCTCCCAATGCTTATTCCACGTGCTCTACCAGCAGATGTAGTACGACGTTTTGACATCGTGCAGGGCCGCTCACGAGTGGCTTTTAGCCTGCGTGGCTATGACCGACCGGTCGTGACAACAGTGCATCACCTGACGACCGATCCCGACCTGCAACCGTACAGTTCATTCGCCCAACGGCTCTTCTACCGGTTGATCGAGTCGCGCTACGATGGCCTCTCGATTGCGTATGCCGATGCCGTGGTTTGCGTTAGTCGCTTTACCCAACGAATGGTCGAAGCGACCTACGGTCGTCGCGATACAGTGCTCATTTACGATGGAATTGACACTGATGTCTTTGTACCGCCACCGGGTATGCAGCGTCGTGATGACGGTTTACCGCCGAGTGAGGCACGGATTCGGCTGTTGTTTGTCGGCAATCGAACTCGCCGCAAAGGGTTTGATCTTCTGCCGCGCATTATGGATTTACTTCCCACCGACTATGTGTTGTATTACACCGGTGGCTTTCAGGGGCGTGATACCGGATCACCTCATCCCCGCATGATCCCGATCGGTTCGCCGGATCGCGATGGACTAGTAGCGGCTTACCAGAGTTGCGACATCCTCCTCTTCCCTTCCCGTCTGGAGGGTTTTGGGATTGCGCCCGCCGAGGCACTGGCATGCGGTCGCCCCGTTGTTACCACTAATGTATCAGCATTGCCCGAAGTCGTTGATGATGGCGAGAACGGATTTCTCGTTGCCCGCGATGATGTTGCTGGTTATGCCGAGAAGGTGCGTATCCTTGGTGAAGATGCCGAGTTACGGCGTCGTTTCGGAGAGCACGGTCGGGCCAAAGTCGTTACCCATTTCGGGTACGGGCCGCTAGGAGAGGGATTTCGACGCCTGTACGAACAGTTGTGCGGTAAGTAACGAGATTCATATAAATGTACTGCGCTATCTATGAGAATGACGGTGACAAGGGGCGACCTGGCGATGAGGTCACCCCTAGGTGTTGGGATAGACCGAACCACGGTGCTACGGGTGTAACTTGGTTGTTGAAGGAGACGACTCGACGTGATTCTGCCCGGCGAAGGGGTGGCGGTGATTCAAATAGATCAGAACTGCGCAGAGCACGATCAACGTGATGCTGACCAATTGTGCAACCCGAATACTCCCTTCGCACTCACCACCGATGCCGCTCGCACATAAGCTATCGACCCGTAAGCCTTCGATCCAGAACCGTCCGCTTGAATAGATAATTCCGTACAAAAACAGCAGATCACCCGGCTTGAGGCGACGCTGTTCAGGTGGCGCCAGACGTCCAAAGCGACGATCGAGCCATAACAGGACACCGACGCCGAGCAGATTCCAGATCGACTCGTAGAGAAAAGTCGGGTGAAAAAGCGTGGTGATCGGATACGTTGTTAAATCGTTGTACGGCGGAAGGCGGTATTCTGGATCGATGCGTAGCCCGAACGGCAAAGCGGTTGGCCGGCCATACGCTTCCTGGTTAAAGAAATTACCCCAGCGACCAATGCTCTGCGCCAGCAAGAAACCAGGGACACAGACATCGAGCCAATCCCAATACGGCAATTTGGCATATCGCGTATAGATAACCGTCGAGAGAAGCGCACCGATAATCGCGCCGTGAATCGCGATCCCGCCAGTTGTCAGATTCAACGCACTCCATGGATTCGGCGCAAATCGTTCCCGTTCAAACGCAACATAGTAGATACGAGCGCCGACAATCCCAAGAATGAGCCCCAACATCAACTGATTCCAAACGTGATCGGGATGGTAACCACGGGCAACCGCTCGTCGTGAAGCGAGTAGTGCCGCAATCAGCGCACCTGTCATGATAATAGCGCCATACCAACGAATAACTATTGGTAACCCGAACAAGGTAAAACTGATCAAGAACGGGTCATCGGGTGGATAGAGCACCATACTTTCTCCAAATCAATGATCTAGTGCATCGCAGATGACGCGAACACTGTGCGACAGGCGAGGTGCAAGAATTGGAAGTTTCCAAATCAATAATCTAATGCATCATAACCGACGTCAACATATGGCGACGCTTACAATGAAGCAGCATAGCGCACTGCATTGCGAAAAATCTGCAAACCATCACCTTCATGCCGGGTCGGTTCACGTGTCCAGCGCGGATGTTGGTGAGGCAGTACAGCATTTTCGGGGTGCGGCATCAAACCCAGCACATTACCCTGCGCATTGCACAGACCGGCAATTGCGTGTGGGGAACCATTCGGATTGGCCGGATACCCATCACTGAGGTACCGCAAGGCAACCAGGCCGTTGCTCTCTAGCTCGATCAGAGTGGCTTCGTCGCGCACGGCGATCCGTCCCTCACCGTGAGCTACCGGCACCTCAAGGGGGTGTTCTATCCCACGGGTAAAGAGGCAGCGACTGTTCGCTACTGCTTCAAGCTGAACCCACCGACATTCAAACTGATGGGATTCGTTCGTCGTCAGCGTGACCCGTGGTGGCTGACGAAGCGGGCCAGGGAGCAACCCCGCTTTCACCAGCACCTGGAAACCATTACAGATTCCAATCACGGGACGACCATCAGCCACAAATCGTTCCAGTTCGTCTCCCAGACGATGGATTAAATCAACCGCCAGCAACCGTCCGGCTCCCAAATGATCGCCATACGAGAAACCACCAGGAATAACCAACATCGCATAGTCGGTCAGCCGGATCGAACCTTCGATCAAGCGATTAACGTGAATCCGTTCAGGCTGGGCACCGGCCAGCTCACAAGCCAGCGCAGCATCGGCATCGCGATTGATGCCAGGAGCACGTAAGATAAGTACTTTCAGTTCCACCGAAACTCCATCTCTACTTCACCGATCCTGATTCGATCACCGGATTGCAGACGTTGTGGCACATTTGGCGGAATAGCCCTACCATTAATCTGCGTCCCATTAGTACTTTTTTGATCGGTAAGCATATAGTGATCGCCGCGCCATTCAATAATCGCGTGCAACCGCGAAGCAATCCCGCGGTCGTGTTCTGCCAGATCAATTTCAGGAAAATGGGTTCGCCGCGGATCGCGTCGTCCGATCCGTATCGGCGAACGATCAAGGACAACCTCCCATGTCCGATAGGGCGAGCGCACGATCAGCCGCGCAGGAGGCTTCTGAAGGGTCGCTGCTGCTGGTGTGCTGGTGGGTAACGCTATGCCACAGCCAGCACAAAACCGTGCTTGCTTTTTGTTCAAACGACCGCACTGTTCACAAACAATACCACTTTCAGCAGCCGGTGCCGGCGACGGATGGGCAGCTTGAGGCGTCTGAGATAATGGTGACGGCGCAGATGGCTGAGATGGTGGTAAGGGTGTCATCCGGAGCGTTGGATCGACATACGCTGTCTTCAAGCGTTTGTGCAATGCTTGCTCCAATTCCAGACAACTGGCAAAACGCTTTTCGCGCTCTAGGTCCATTGCCCGGATAATAATCGCTTCGGTCTCTGGGGTAACCGAACGATTGATGCGCGTAATATCACCGCGACGTGGTGGCTGTAACGGTACCGGTGGTACTGCTGTCAGCAGATGGAACATTGTTGCACCGAGCGCGTAAATATCCGAACGCGCATCAGTTTGACCGCGACCATACTGCTCAGGTGGCGCATAGCCGGCCGATCCCATCGCGATGGTATCTTTTGTTTTCCCAATTTTATGTCTGCGCGCCACACCGAAATCAATAAGTTTCAGAACGCCATCTGGCGTGACAATAACGTTCGATGGCTTCATGTCGCGATAAATGATCGGAGGCTGGCGGGTATGCAAATAGTGCAATACCCGACAAAGCTGAATGCCGTAGCCGATCACCTGCTGTTCGAGCATTGGTGCGTTGGCGTCACGAATCATGGCTTCGAGCGTCTTACCGGGCACGAATTCCATGATCATCGTGGGACGACCTTCATAGACGAAGAGATCGATGACGACCGGCAAATTGGGAAAGGAGAGTGAGCGCAGAAGTTCTGCCTCTTGCAGAAAGAGTTGACGAGCTTCGGCCAGCTCTTCCGTATTCGTTTCATCGAGCGGGCGCATCTCTTTCAAGGCCCAGATACTGCCGTCACTCACTCGGCGAACACGGTAAACGGTCCCCATGCCACCACGACCGATGAGGTTGAGTACCGTATACGCATCGGTGGTTCCCTGGATGGTCAGATTGTCTGGCAGCCGGTCGAGCATAAGCATGGTATTTTGCTGCTAATACTGATACCAGGGCAATTATACTACACTGCACAAGAGCGATGTGTATCTGAACGATGAGGATTCAACGTTCTTTCCCTGCCTGATAGGAAGGGGTGAAGAGGCGTGAGAAGTGATCGGTGGAGGCAGATTCCATCCCCGTGCCCACCTGCGAGCGAGGGCAATGGGTTCCGGTCACACACTGCAAACACGGACCAGAGGCCTGCGTTGGGTAGGAATGCTGGATACGGCGGGCAGGTTGGGAACCCGCCCCGACCATACGTGCACGCGCATCATCGGCACGCGACAAGCAGCCTGGCCGGAGACCACCTCGGTTCAGGAAGCAGTGCGCCTTTGCCCACGCTGCGGACACTCCGCTCACTCCTCGTGCCTCTCACCTCTCCTCACGTCTGCCAGGTCGGGCGAGAACGTTGAAAAGCTCAAAAGCGGCGCTCTTCGCCTTGACGAACCACCTATTGACTGCTATAATCTGCTCGGTTACGCCGAAGTGGCGGAATGGCAGACGCGACGGTCTCAAAAACCGTTGGGGATCAACCCCCGTGTGGGTTCAAGTCCCACCTTCGGCACCACAACAAATGACAGCGGGGCGTGGCTCAGCCTGGTAGAGCGCCGCGTTCGGGTCGCGGAGGTCGGTGGTTCAAATCCACTCGCCCCGACCAAATCGAAAGAGCGTCTATGCAAATGCACAGACGCTCTTTGTTATCGTCAAAAGCTGTCCAAGCGCAGGTATGGCGGTCTGTTGATGATGATCCTCTCCAATTGTGACACCCACCGCACCGGTCGGAGCGGGTTCCCAATCTGCCTGCATCAGCTTACCGACGGTACCTGAAATGAGGTTTCCTCGAAGCAAATAATGGGCTTCATCACTTTCGCTCGGAATACCACCTGCGCATCAGAATCCCATTCGTAGCGAATGATGGTATGCATGTCAAAGTTGAACCTGCTATGATACAGGTACGATAAAGACTGATAGTGAGTAAGCCTATGAAGTCACGAATACTATTTCTGCTCAGTTGTTGGTTGTGGTTGGGATGTTTGCTCATACTTGCGGGCTGTATCGATCTGGCCGCTGCTCTCCCGCCCACACCTAGCCCATTTCCTACCATTCCTCGTTTGCCTACCGTCACACCCATCACCCCCGAACCAGTCCGTACCTCGGTGATCATTGTGCTGGGGCCATCAGCCACCCCTCCTCCAACAGTTAACCTACTACGCGGTCGGGTTCGGGTAGAAGCGAATGTACGCCGCGGGCCGGGAACATCGTTTCAGGTCATTACTGTGTTGCCGGCGAATACGGAGGTGGTACTGGAAGGACAACGTGCCAACTGGTATATGGTGCGCCTCAGCGATGGTCAAAGTGGTTGGATGTCGGCAACTGTGCTCGAGGTGGCTCCTGATGTGGCAGCACTCGTGCCGGTAGTTGCACCGTAAGGGTGTCACTATGTGACGCAGAACGCAACTTAAGAGCAGCGCAGCGGCTGCACTCGTGCATCGGCATGCATCGGTCAGGGTGCAGCAACGCTACGCCTGTGCATCCATTGATGGGTTTCATCCGTTGGACCGTGAGACGATGATTCTGTCACCTAGGTGCGCGGGCCTCCGGCCCGCATGGTGCATACCTCGCCTAGTATCATCTTTCGTCGCTCAGCGCCAATCCGAATCATCCATCATCACTTCGTGACGGATGCACTTCGGTGATGGATGCAAGCCGATGGTCACAGAGCGCCTATCCGACCTATTCGGTCGAGGTGCAGCAGCGCTGCGTCTGTGCATTAGCAGGTGAGCAAACCTGGCCGCGCTGGGATCGCGGGACTACTCGAATGGCCGATTTGTAAACCGTAAGCTCTTGCAGAGGTGAGGAGCAACAACTACCCTGCATGGGCCTCTGGCTGCGTTTGGTATGCCTTTTAGCGAAGGGCACTTCGGGAGACAGAACCTACTCCTACCATCGCGTCGAGGAGCATGATCGGTGCGCCAACATGGTTTGCACAGGCAGCATTGCTATCAGGTAAGCGGATGTTTTTCAGACCTACGCCAGGCGAGAAACTTGCAAAATGACAGTAATCGGCTCGTTCTCTGTTCCGCATTAATCATCCGCGATTGGCGTTCGGTCTGATGTGGACAAACGAGGATAAGGTTCTCTCAGCACTTCGGTGATTGTCAAGTGCGAGAAGCATCCTGTACAGCACGAAGCTCGCTGCTAAAGTCGTAGCGTCGTAGACAAAATGACAAAGCTGCTGGCGATCAGTGATACCATACTATATGAAACCTAAACATGCCACCTAATGGCGCCAGCAAAGGACAGCTCCTATGCAGCTCTTCAGTACATTATCTCGAACACGCGAAACTTTTACTATTCCAACGGATCGACCGGTAACTCTCTATGTCTGTGGTGTAACCCCCTATGATACGACACACATGGGGCACGCCCGAACGTTCATCGTCTTTGATGTATTGGTACGCTATTTGCAGTGGCAAGGGGCAACGGTACGCTACTGCCAGAATGTGACAGATGTCGATGATCCGCTTTTCGAGCGGGCCAGGCGTGACGGTGTGCGTTGGGATGAACTCGCCGAACGTCAGATCGCGCAATTACGTGCTGATTGTGCCGGTCTGAACATCTTGCCGCCAACCTTCTTTCCACGAGTAAGCGAAGAAGTAGGGGCCATGATTCCGATCATTGAGCGCTTGATCGAACTCGGTCATGCCTACGTAGTTGATGGTAACGTCTATTTCAGTATTCAAACCGATCCCGATTTTGGCCGTATGGCTCGGATGGGGTACGACGAACTTCTGGCAATTGCCAATCAACGCGGTAACAACCCTGCTGATCCCAACAAGCGTGACCCGCTCGATTTTGTGCTCTGGCAGCGTGGTAATCCCGACGAGCCGAAGTGGGAGAGTCCATGGGGACCAGGTCGACCAGGTTGGCATATTGAGTGTAGTGCAATGTCGCAACGTTACCTCGGCGATCAGATTGACATTCACGGTGGTGGTGCCGATCTCATCTTTCCACACCACTCGTGCGAGATTGCCCAAAGCGAATCGGCTACCGGTAAACGTCCGTTCGCCCGCTTCTGGATGCACGTCGGTCTGGTCTGGCTCGATGGCGAGAAGATGAGTAAATCGCTCGGCAATCTGGTCTTTGTCCGTGACGTACTACAGATCCATCACCCGGATGCCATTCGCTGGTATTTACTCAGTGAACATTACCGCGAGGAGTTTGATTATCGTCGCGAGGCTGTCGCACGCTACGAGCAATATGCCGCCGATGTCCGTAACGCTTTGAGTCTACCGAGTGGTACACACAGTCCACTCGATCTCAGCCGTGGATGCAATGACGTGATTGCCGAGATGAACGACGATCTGAATACGCCAGCCGTGCTGGCAACCCTGCATGCGATGGCAGGTTTGATCATTGACGCCGCTCAGGAGGGACGCGATGTGAGTGCCGCCCAGGCCACGGTACGCGACCTGGCTTTGATGTTGGGGTTCACGTTGCGTTGAGGGTGTGGTTGCACGGGCAAGGCGCATCCCCGTCTGAGCGTGGAAACACCGCGCAGCGCACAGTATTCCCCCGTTCGCTCCTACCAGAGGAGCGAACGGGGGCGAGAGGAAGGAGAGAGAACGCACTGATACTCGTCTGACCGGTATGTTAACGCTGACGATTCCGATCGCGCCCTCGCAAGAAGGGCGGAATATCGAGATCATCATTGCTGATCGTCGGACGTACCGGCTGCACTGGCGGTGTCTGTGCTGGTGTTGTTGGTGTCGGCTGGCGCGGCCGTTGTGTGGCCTGACCGCCGATCTGGCCGGTGGCCTGACCGGTGCTTGTTGCTGCTGTCGGATACGACCGGGTGCGTTGAACGTTCGAGGTGCGATTGACATCAAAGCCAGTGGCGATGAGCGTGATCTTGATCTCACCGGGAGGGAAGTTTGGATCAATCACCGCGCCGATAATAATATTGGCATCAGGATCAACTTGCTTAGCGACGATGTCTGCCGCTTCGTAAACTTCCATAATGCCTAAATCCTCACCACCGGTGATATTGAAGAGCACCCCCTTCGCGCCATCAATACTTACTTCGAGCAAGGGACTGGCAATTGCCTGATTCACTGCATCGATTGCGCGAGTATCACCCTTACCGTAGCCAACCGCCATCAACGCTGACCCTTGCTGGGCCATAATGGTCTTCACATCGGCAAAGTCAACGTTGATCAAGCCACGCTGCGTAATCAGGTCTGAGATACCCTGAATACCCTGCCGCAACACATCATCGGCCATCTGAAATGCCTGTTGGAAAGTCGTATTCTTGCTGGCCGTTTGCAACAGACGGTCGTTAGGAATAACGATCAGGGTATCAACCACCGGACGCAACTGTTCGATACCCGCCTCAGCGACCTTGCGACGGTGATTTCCCTCAAAGGTGAAGGGGCGCGTGACAACGCCAACAGTCAATGCACCAAGGTCATGGGCAATGCCAGCGATGATAGGTGAAGCGCCGGTACCGGTACCCCCACCCATACCGGCAGCCACAAACACCATATCCGCACCCTTCAACTGCTCGTAAATGTCTTCTTGGTTCTCTTCGGCAGCTTTCTGACCAATAACCGGATTCCCGCCGCTGCCGAGACCGCGTGTGAGCTTATCACCGATCCGAATCCGCACTGGGGCCAGCGAGTGCATCAGCGCTTGCACATCGGTATTCACCGTAATGAACTCTACCCCCTGGACACCGGCGGCAATCATGCGGTCTACTGCATTGCTGCCGCCGCCACCGACACCGATCACCTTGATCTGAGCGAAGTCTTCTAGCGAGAATCCATTGCTGCTGCGATCAACCATGGAAAAACCTCCTTGACATTGGTAACTATGGTAGTAATTCGCGCAACCAGCGGCGGAAGCGCTCGTACAGTGAAGTCGTATCATCAGACGAGGACGATTCAGGTGGCCGCCCACCGTAGCGTATTCCCCATCGTAAAAGCCCAACGGCAGTTGCATAAGCCGGCGAGTCGAGCGAATCGGTTAAGCCCCCCAAGCCACCCGGAATTCCGATCCGTACTGGTAATCCTAAATCGTCACGCAGTAGCTCATCGAAGCGCTGAAGTTGAGCACCACCACCGGTTAAAACGATCCCGGCGGGGAGCATCCCGTCGTAGCCACTCCGTCGGGCTTCGGCCACGATCAGCTCGATTAACTCCTCAGCCCGAGCCTGTAATACCTGTTTCAGTAAATGGGCACTAATCTGCTGCTTTTCACCGACCGTCAATGTTTCGGCATCGATCAGATCGCTCTCATCACCCGGTGCGGGTGGATGACCGGCTATCGCACTGCCATAACGAAGTTTCAGATATTCGGCAGTATTCGGCGGTGTATGGAGAACGTAAACGATGTCGTTGGTAAAATGCTGACCGCCAACTGGAATCACACCGGTATGCCACACCCCGCCCTGGGCAAAAATAGCGAGATCGGTGGTCGCTCCGCCAATATCAATGAGCATCACCCCCCGCTCTTTATCGTCGTCGCTAAGGACTGCCTCGGCTGCCGCAAGCGGTTGCAAAACCAGATCGTCAATCTGGACACCGGCCCGTTCAACGCTGCGGATCAGATTCTGAATCGCCATCGCCTCGCCAGTGATAATGTGCGTCTCCACTTCAAGCCGCAGACCGCTCATCCCTATCGGGTCGCGAATCCCATCGTTTCCGTCAATCACATACGTGCGTGGAATAACGTGGATGATCTCACGTTGCGTTGGGAGAGCTACCAACTGCGCCGCTTCGATGGCCCGTGCAACATCCTGCCGAGTAATTCCGTCGGGATTCTGCACAGCGGCCACACCCCGACTGTTAAGCGACGAAATATGACGGCCCGCCACACCGACAAAGGCCTGGTTGATGCGACAACCACTGGCGCGTTCGGCTTTTTCCAGACTCGCCTCAATCGCTGTCGCTGCATCATCGATATTGACAACCACACCTTTATCGATCCCACGGCTGGGCACCATCCCAACACCGAGAATGTTTAGCCGTCGGCCATCACCAACCTGGCCGACAATCGTACAGATTTTACTTGAGCCAACATCTATTCCGACAATGGTGCGTGCCATGGTGCGTGCCATATCATCCTCACTGCCTGCCACCGATGGTTATGGTTCACGAACGACCATCGGTGCGATTTTGATAAAATGGGTTCACTGGCCGTAAATCAAGATAGGTAAATGCTGTACCATCGGTAAGTAGATAGGCAAGAATTGTCAACTTGCGCTTCAGATGTTCACTACGACCAAACACAATCATCTGATCCTGCGCAGTACGCACAAATACCCCTAATCCAAAATCCCAACCAATTTGGGCTGGCTCTAATCCGATGTCATGCGGCAATATCCATGCCAATTCACGAGCCAGCATGATGGCATCACTATCGAGCCGCATGTTCGGTTCCAAAGGCAGGTTTGAGGTATCAACAATGACCAGTGCGTCGGCGGGTGGCGGTGTGGTAGCCGCTTCAATAACATATCCATGTCGATCTACCAGATAATCAATCCCGTTGCTACGCCAGTACATAGCCGGTTGTCGTTCGACGATAACGATACGGGCGCGATCAGGTAAACTCAGCGTCAGTTCGGCGCGTTCAACGAATGGACTCCGCAACAATGGCGCAATCGTTTGCTGCTCGTCGATCAACCAGATCGGCAACCCTCTAAGCGGAACTGCGGCAACAATTCGCTCTGGGCTGAGCAATTCGGCCCCTACCACTTCAACCGTCTGTACGCGAAACCGATCACTAAACAATACATAGAACAGCAGAATACAACTCATCACAAACAAAATGCCACTCACAATCCGTCCACTCCGCAAGCCATCGTACAGACGCCAGCGCCAGCCGGGAACAACCGCGGCTGTGCTCTGCTGACTCAAGCGTCGGCGGCGGGCAGCGATTCGTTTACGGGTATCTGGCGGATTGTATTCCATATGCTCACCCTGCAATCTAGGACTATCGGTCAGCCCTTCCAGACCATTCAAAGGCCAGCTCAACCAGTCGATCAAGCAACTGTGGATACGGCAAGCCACTGGCGTCCCACATTTTGGCGTACATACTGATCGGCGTAAACCCCGGCATCGTGTTCACCTCATTCAGCCAGAGGGTTCCCTGCTCGCGGTCGAGGAGAAAATCGACCCGCGCTAGGCCAGCGCCGTCAATTGCCTGAAAGGCACGAATGGCTAATGCTTGCACCTCGGCAATCTGGGCCTGACTGAGATCAGCCGGAACAATTGTTTGCGAACCGCCATCAATATACTTGGAGTGATAATCGTACCATTCACCGGCAGGAATAATTTCGCCGGGAATACTGGCCGCAATCTGTTCGTTGCCCAACACCGAAATCTCGATTTCACGGGCAGCAATGCCTTGCTCGACAATGATCCGTCGATCATAACGAGCAGCCTCTTGCAGACCGGCAATTAACTCGGCGCGATGACGAACTTTACTCACTCCTACACTACTCCCCAGGTTGGCCGGTTTGACGAACATCGGGAAATGCAGCACCGTTTCTATCCGTTCGCAGAGGGTGGCTATATCGGTAAGTTCACTGCGGCGGATCAGCAGCCACGGTAATACCGGTAAACCAGCAGCGGTAAACGCAGCCTTCATCAAGCCTTTGTCCATGCCTACGGCACTAGCGGCTACCCTACAGCCGACATAAGGCCGACCGGCCAGCTCTAACAAGCCCTGGATGGTACCATCCTCGCCATACGGCCCGTGCAAGACGGGAAAGACAACATCACACGCCGGCAATTCCCAACCTGGCATTCCGACTCGTCCTAGCTCACGAACCGGCCCTGATGCAACCTGAGCTGCACTGGCCGGCAAACGGGCAGGATCGGCTTCGGCCATCAGCTTAGCCAACGCTCCCGGCCCATGCCACCAACGTCCATCTTTGCCAATACCAATCGCTTCAATGCGATAGCGATGTGGATCGAGATTGCTCATCACCGCATGCGCCGATACGAGTGACACCTCATGTTCGCCGCTCTGTCCGCCGAATATGACGGCTATCGTGATCGGCTTGATCATTCGCCGCCTCCCCTGTGTTGAATAACGATCAATAAGATGATCGTTATCTGAAAAAACGAGATGTTTCAAAAAATTTTACTAATGATTTCGTTCATGAAGATCATTTTTTGGCTTTTCATCACCATCTTTTAAATGATCCGCACTTCAAGCTGAAGCGTAATGCCAAATCGCTCGGCGACAGTTGCACGGGCCAGGTCGATAAGGGCCAGAATGTCGGCTGCGCGGGCCTGACCATGATTCACGATATAGTTTGCATGAAGTGGACTAATCTCGGCGTCACCAATACGGGTACCCTTTAAACCAACCGCTTCAATCAGACGCCCAGCAAAATCGCCTGGTGGATTTTTGAAGACACTTCCACACGAACTTCCCGCCGGTGTTTTCTGTTTGCGTTCCGCAGCGATGGCCGCCATACGTGCGGTGAGTACCGCCGGATCGGCCCGTTGCAGACGAAACCGACCGGCAAGCACAAGTGGCGGCAGCGGCGTATGCTGCATCTGTTTCAGAATGCTCTCGCGATAGGTATACGCCAGATCGTTGGACGACCATTCTACCCGTTCGCAGCCATTCATCAACAACTCGGCTGCAATCAACTGACCGGCAACATTGCCGCCGTAGCATCCGGCATTACCGACAATCGCACCGCCTACCGTTCCGGGCAGACCCTCTGCCCATTCCAGTCCCGCCCATCCCATTGCTGCGAGCCGACGGGCAGTACCGGCCATTGGCGCACCTGCCTCGATCCACAGTTCGGCACTCTCACCCTGATCGTGCAGTTCCCAGCGCTGCCCACGGTAAACAGCAATCACGCCGGCAAATCCTTCATCCCGCACCAACAGATTGGTGCCGCGTCCGATCCAGATCAGCGGAAGCTGCTGATCGGTGGCCCAGGTTGCCAGCGCTATCGCCTCGGCGGGAGTTGCCGGTTCAGCGTAATAACGCGCCAAACCGCCAACTCGCCACGAGGTATGGCGCGCCATTGGCTCATCGGTGCGCAATGGTATCGATAACAGAGCGGGCACCTTACACCTCCTGTTGCGCGGTGCGTTGTTGCGCGATAAACAACGTCGATACCTGATCACTATCCCCAGCGCCCAGCGTCAAGATCACATCGCCGGGTTGCGCCAGCGAATGCAGTACGATAGCCACGTCCGCCGGTTTTCCGGCATAGCGCGCCGTTACCCCGTGTGCAACCAGATGTTCAACCAGCGCCATCGCCATGGCAACCGGATCACCCTGTTCACGAGCCGGGTAGACATCACCAACCAACACCATTGCCGCTGCCTGACACGCCGCCGGCCATTGCGCCCAAAGGCTGCGCGTGCGACTAAACGTATGGGGTTGTAAATAGACAATTAGGCGGCGGTCAGGGTAACGCTGCCGGGCTGCAGCAAGCGTAGCCTGTACTTCGGTCGGATGATGGGCATAATCGTCGATCAGCGTTATCCCGGCAATCTCACCCCGCCACTCAAAACGCCGACTACTACCGCGATAGCTGGTCAATGCCGTAGCTGCTGCGCTGAGATCCGCCCCCCACAACGCTGTTGCGGCCAGGGCTGCCGTTGCATTGCGTACGTTGTGATCACCGGGAATTGTCAGGCGCACCGTTGTGGCGAACCGCCGACCAAAAGTGCGTCGGTCGTAATACCAGAGATCAAACTGTTGACCATCTGGCGTCACCTGCACCCCACTTGCTGTCCAGTCGAGTGGAGCCAGCCGACAGGACACCGGATCGGTTGCGACACGCTCATCGATCCCGTACAGACGGGCTTCGCTGTTCTCGGCCAACGCACGTGTACCAGGATCATCGGCGCAGAGAATGAGGCGACGCGGATCGCGTACCTGTTTGGCAAAGGCTGCGAAGGCAGCGGAATACTCTGCCGCAGTTGGGTAAATATCGGGATGATCCCACTCAACATTGGTAATAATCGCCATTGCCGGTGTCAATGCCAGAAAAACGCGATCATATTCATCAGCCTCGATCACCAGCGGCGCCGTTGGATCACCCCATTGCGCACTACCTCCTAACGCTGGAACTTCCGCACCGACCAGAAAACCGCACTCGACCCCGGCTCCACGCAGGGCCAGCGCGGTAAGCGCACTGGTTGTCGTTTTGCCGTGGGTACCGGCAACTGCGATCACCGGTCGCTGGGCAGACCACATGCGCCACAGATCGGCCCGGCTCAAGCGTGGAATAGACAGCGCTCCTGCGGCATCGAGTTCAGGATGGGCGCCACGGATAGCAGCAGTTGCCAGCACATAATCTGCTCCCCGCACATACGACGGATCGTGGCCCTGCCAAACCTGCGCTCCGCGTTCTTGGAGCGCTGCGGTGGCCCGATTAGCGGTGAGGTCCGAACCGCTCACCGTATGACCCTGATCCAGCAACAGGTGCGCAATTGCACTCATACCGGCGCCGGCAATCCCAATGATGTGATAATGACTCACGGCTTCCAGACCTTCGGAAAGTTAAATAGAATAAGCAACCCTAAAATCATAAAGAAAATAGCGATCAACGACGGTAAGAGAATGCTGACATCGGGTAATGTATTGAGAAAGAGCGCAACTGGCCCTTCAAAGATGCCGCCGCCATTCACAAACTCGCGCCAAAACACCACCGCGGCGTTGGTCCACAGCAGAACAATGAAAGCCCCCACGAATAACCCCAACGGACGCGCCAAACGCTCTTTTGGTGGCCCCTTCCAGGCGGCCTTACTATCAAAAAACTTTCCCAACAGGATCAATGCGATAAACGCCATGATCCGAAAGAAGAGCGGTACCTGAAACCCCGGTGTGATAAGCGGATCAAGCGGTGCTACCAGCGTCGGATCATTGCCGATTAAGAAGGCAATAAAGCGAGGGGCATTGATCCATAGCCGATTGATCACACCTACCAGGAACGTGCCACCCTGGACGCAAACGATATACGCGATGATCGTCCAGAGCGCGAGAGTGAGTAGATTACGCAGGCCCTGCTGGTAGCCGACATAGCCACCTAATGCCATCAGAATAAACAATAGCGTAAAACCGTTCAAATTAACCGTAATGCCCGTCTGCGCTAAAGGGATGACCATCCACTGCTCCATCATGTTGAACTCCTCATGGCAAGCTCCATTAGCGCCGCGGCCAGCGTTTGCGCCGCTTCCGGTCGAGCCAGCGCACGGCTACGTACCGCCATCTGCCTCCGCATCTCGTGATCGATTAACAATTGTCGCACTGCCTGCGCTAACGGCCCGGCCTCCGGTACACCATCACCTAACATCTCATTATCAGCCACCTTCAACGCTGCACCCCGTTGCACCAGATAATCGGCATTTTCATCCTGATGCACATACGGGTACGGTACCAGCACTGCCGGCAGGCCGACTGCCGGTAACTCAGCCAGGGTTGAGGCGCCACTACGACACACTGCCACATCGGCAGCCGCAAGTGCGGCGCTCATACTACGGGCTTGCCCACTCTCAAGGTAGGAGAAGAGCAGGTAACGAGCACGTAACACTGGATCGAGACGTGCTGCGGTTTCTTCTAACCATCCCTGATCACCTTCCCGCCCACACACATGAATAATGGTGCAGAGCGGCAATAATATCGGCAGCAGTGTGGCGATAGCCCGATTGATACTACGCGCCCCTCGACTACCACCATAGACCAGCAGGACAGTCTGGTCGGGTAGGATACCGAATGCAGCTCGGGCTGCTTCACGATTGGTTGTCAATAATTCAGACCGCACCGGATAACCAGATACCAGTGCCCGGCGATCTCCCTCGTGCAACCCTAACCGTGGTAACGAATCGCTGACATTAACCGCCGTCAAATCGGCGATCCGACTCAACACGCGCACAGCCAATCCGGGCACAACATCCGGTAAATAAATCATCGTTGGTACACGCTGCAACTTAGCAGCCACGAAGAGCGGCACGCACACATAACCACCAGTACCCAAGATCGCTGCTGGCCGCTCTCGTGCCAGCAGTTGCCCGGCCACAATCACGCCCCGTACCAGCGTGATGAGTGCACGCATCGCTCCTAGCGGCCCGCGACCACGCACGGCGGCGGCTGGTAAAGCGCGAAACGGAAGTTGACTTTCACGCGCTACAATCCGCTCCTCCATTCCACCGACGCTCCCCACATACACAACCTGCGCCTGATCAGCGAGCACGTGGGCGACTGCCAGCGCCGGATAGACGTGACCGCCAGTGCCGCCACCCGAAAGAATGAGACGGAGCCTGGCCGATACGGGAGGTGGAGACTGAACTTGAGTTATCGGTTGATGACTGATCAACATGGCGAGAGATGTTCAACAACAAACCGGTGGCCATCAGACAACTGATTAACGACGAGTTACCGTATGACAGAAATGGCAAGGTCAAACCGGTAAACGGAATAAGCGCCACCGTTACTCCGATATTGACAAACGCTTGAAACACAATCCACGACGTAATACCAACAGCTACCAACGCAGCAAACGGTGAAGGTGCACGCGCAGCGATGCGATATCCACGCACTGCGATGATCAGAAACGCGACGAGCACAGCTAGCGTTCCAAGTAACCCCCATTCTTCACCGATAATTGCGTAAATTGTATCAGTATGAGGCTGTGGTAGCCAGAGGTGCTTTTGTCGACTCATTCCGATCCCCTGACCGAAGATTCCACCACTTCCCAATGCGTAAAGTGAGTGAATGATCTGATACCCTTCGGCGCCTGCCCGTGACCACGGATCGAGAAAGGCTTGCCAGCGTCCACTGCGGAACGTTACTATTAGGGCGAAGAAAGCGACCGTTGCAAGCAGAGCAGCACCGGTGACGTGCCACAGATTAGCACCGGCGGCAAAGAAGATCGTTCCGCCAATGAGTAAGATAATAATCGTTGTTCCCAAATCGGGTTGTAACATGATCAGGCCGCAAATGAAACCAAGGATCACGGCAAATGGCGCCAACCCATAGGCTACATTACCTAATCGCTGACTTCGCCGCGAGAGCCAGTGGGCGAAGTAGATGATAATCGCCAGTTTCACAAACTCTGCCGGTTGGATACTGAAAATACCGAGCCATCCTTCACCGAAGCGAATCCATGAGCGCGATCCATTCACTTCGGTGATACTGGCCGGTAGTAACAAGACACCGACAAGAAGAATGATTGCGATCGCCATCAACTGGATCGAATAGCGCTGCCAGATACGGTAATCGATTTGCTGCATCAACCACAGTGCTCCCAAACCGATAAGCGACCCTACTGCCTGACGCAACACATAGTAGAATGGATTACCGTAAAAGACCGCTGCATCAACAAAACTGGCACTATAGACCATCACCAGCCCAAAAGCGGTTAAGCCGATGACCGTCACCAACAATACGCGATCAGGCGGATGAGTGGTGCGGTCGAAGAGTGATACCGTGGAACGTGACTCATCGCGCTTGAGCATACATCCCTTCTTTCACCATCAGTAGACGCCAACATGCTCAGATAATCCATTAAGCTGGTGTTATCAGGCGCACCAATACAATCATCACCAACGCAATCGCCAGCATCCACAGCCAGCTCTGGGCAGGAAAATGCCGTATCAGAATCGGTGGAAAAAAGCGCAAATCAATGGTAAGTCGGGGGGACAGCGCAATTCCGATTATCAACCCGCTGAGCAAACCACCCAAATGCCCCCAATTGTCGATAACTCCCTGAGTGGCAAAACCAATAAGTAGATTGATAAAGGCAATCGCCGCGATACTACGCACCTGATTCCGACCAAACTCGCCCAATGCCTGCCGATTGAGATAGTAGAAGATACCGAGGCCGCCGATCAATCCAAAAATAGCCCCACTTGCGCCAACAGCCGGCGCCGGTGAGAGCGCGTATGAAGCGATACTCCCTCCCAGCCCACTCAGCAGGTAGAGCGCCAAAAAACGGGCGTGGCCATAAAATCGTTCCGTCTCTGGGCCTAGAACTGAGAGTGCATAACCGTTGAAGAAAACATGGATGAGATTTGCGTGCAGAAAGACGGCAGTGAGCAGACGCCACATTTCACCATTGGCAATCCGCTCGTTGACCTTTGCACCCAACACCATAAGCACCGGAAAGTCTGGTTGGAAGAGTGATCCACTCAACACACAACTCAAGACGTAAATAACCCCAATTGCCCACAACAGACTCTGTGTAACAAAAGGACGTGGTGGCGATGGCCGTGGTGGCGGTGATGGTGGTTCATCCGGCAAGTCAGGGCGCCGGCCAAATTCACGTTCAGCCCGACGCAAAAACTCTTCAATCTCATTGGATTCATCAGGAGGACGAGTCATATATTTGCTCCCCGGCACGCACGGCAGCCAATTGACGCACAATCTGACGAAATGCTTCACCGCGATGAAATTCATTCCGAAACATGCCAAAACTGGCACATCCGGGCGAGAGCAAAACCGCACTACCGGGTTGTGCAAACGACCGGGCCACGGCTACCGCAGTAGACAGATCGGTAAAGGGGCCGGCGAGTGGCAAATCTGGCCTGCGGGCGCGTAATAACGCTTGTAATGTCGGTGTTGCACTGCCATCGAGCAACACTACCGCTGCTGCACCGCTGATAATTGTATCGGCCAGCGCGGCCAGATCGAGTTCTTTATCTGCACCACCAGCAATCAAGACAATTGGCCCGTCCACCGTTGCTAACGCTGCCGCAGTTGCGGTCGGATTGGTCGCGGTTGTATCGTTGATGTACCGCACTCCATCAATTGTAGCAACCAGTTCCAGCCGATGTTCAACCCCCGTCATCTCGTGCAGTGCTGTCGCGATCGCTGCCGGTTCGATCCCAAACCGATACGCCAGTGCCGCTGCTGCCAGTGCATTGGCGAGATTGTGGACACCAGGCAGCCGTAGATCAGATCGATGAAAGAGGATCACATCACGGTAGCGCGCATAGCCAGCGGCGTCAACTGTAGCATCGGCCGTCAGGTCGGTGAGACTGAAACTGACCACCCCCTGACGGCCATGCCCCCAGGCTTGCGCCTGCTCTGGTGGCAAGACCGCGATACCATCTTCTCCCTGGTGCGCCATAATCTGACGTTTGGCATTTGCATACGCTGCCAGCGAACCGTGCCAGTTGAGATGATCAATGCCCAGATTGGTTAGTAGTGCATACGGTGGGCTTAGACCAGCTTCACCCAGGCGTTCTAGTTGAAAACTGCTTAATTCCAGAACAACCGGGGTTTGCGGCCTGATCTGCTCGATCGCTTCTAGCGCCGAGACACGGAGATTACCGGCTACAACGGTATCGGGGTAACGTTGCCGGATCATAGCTGCCAGCAACAGCGTGGTGATCGTCTTACCTTTCGTCCCGGTCACTCCCAGGATCGGACCGGGACAGGCGCGAAAGAAGAGGGTCATCTCCGTTTCAATCTTCACCCCACACGAACGCGCCAATGCTAGCCAAGGTGAATCAGGGCGAACTGCTGGATTCACGACCAACATATCAGCAGCACAAATATCTTCAGCGCGATGCTCTCCGAGCGTATAGCTAACGGATACCCCCAGCTCGTCGGCAAACGCATTGAGACGGGCTATCGGATCGGCCAGTACCTCTGGTGAGGCAAGGTCGGTGACAATGATCTCGGCGCCCTGACGCAACAACCAGCGCGCCACCCCCAGGCCACCGCCATGAACGCCCAATCCCATCACAACCACCCGCTTTCCAGCCAACCGCTCCATTACCGACTCCCATCACCCTCTATAACTGTTATTGTCGGCAAGTCAACTTGTGCGCCCGTCTGCGGCGACCCAAAAATCAGTGCCAGTGAAATGCCAACCATTGCCGCCACCGTACCGATCAACACAAAGCGCTGTGTCACCTGCGGCTGGCTCCAGCCGAGTAGCTCAAAATGGTGATGTAAGGGAGCCATCTTAAAGATACGGCGCCCCTCACCGTAGCGCCACTTCGTCCATTTGAAATAAGCAGTCTGGATCATCGTCGAGAGTGCTTCGATTACGAACACAATACCGATAACCGGTAGGAGCAGCCATTGCTGCGACTGCAACGCAACCACAGCCAGGGTTGCTCCTAAAGACAGGGCGCCGAGATCACCCATAAAGACTTGGGCTGGATAAGCGTTGTACCAGAGAAAGGCTGCACACGCCCCCACGACGGTAAAGCAAAACGCCATCAGATTTGTCAGACGTGGCTCGGCTAGAAAGGTAATGACCCCATACGCTCCGAAGGAAAGCGTCAAATTCCAGCCGGCCAGGCTATCGAGACCATCGGTGATGTTCACAGCATTCGAGATAAAGACAATGATCAACACTGCAACTGGAATAAACCAGAGGCCAATATTCACTTCACCCACGAACGGTATCTGTACTAACCCCTCGTGTTCGAGACCGTAGGGTTGTGGTAGATAGAGCGCCAGACTGGCAACAAACGCCACCGCCATCATGATCCAGAATTTAAATCGTACCGTAAAACCGTGGGTTTTTGAACGCGAACCAGTTAAGGAAAGCCAGTCATCGATAGCCCCTAAGACAGCGAAACTGACCATCACCCCTAGGGGGAGCAGCATTGACCAGCGATCAACGAGATTGAAAAGTACCGTTAATATCAACACGGTACTCACAATCATAATCCCACCCATCGTTGGGGTGCCTACTTTAACCAGGTGGCTTTGCGGGCCATCAGGGCGAATGCGCTTTCCCAAGTTATGCCTGCGCGCAAAACGTACCCACCATCCACCGATAATTAAGGTCAGAACAAACGCTGCGGCAGCCAGCAACAACGCACGCGCCATGTCCTGAACCAGTACTGAACGAAGGACGCTCACACAATTTCTCCTGTCGTTTGGTTGATTACAGCTACGATTCTGTGCGCGTCAACGCAACGACGATGGTCTCCATCTGCACGCCGCGCGACCCCTTAACCAGTAGACAATCACCGGCTTGAATGAGTTGATTCAACAACCTGATAGCTGCTTCGTTATCGGCACATATCTTCACCTGCTCTGCGGTCATTCCGGCCCGACGTGCAGCATCGGCCACTATTTGCGCCTGGCGACCGACGGCAATGAGGAGATCGGCAGTCGTTGCAGCGGCGGCGCCGACCTGCTGATGACCTTCCTCGCTGGCCGCCCCGAGTTCAAGCATCTCACCTAGGACCGCAATGCGCCGTCCCTCGGTTTCGGCCAACACCTGAAGGGCAGCAATGGTCGAGAGGGGTGCAGCATTGTAGGTATCATCAATAATCGTCACCCCGTATCGGCCACGAACTACGCGCAAACGCAACTGTTCGCCAGGTTCGCGCAATCCAGCCGCAATCGCTTCCCAATCCAGACCGAGCACCAACGCAGTGGCGATTGCAGCCAGTGCAGTGTATGCATGATGACGCCCGATCAACGGTGTTCGGAGCCAATGCTGTTGCCCATTGTGCTCAACCGCTAGCCCGATTCCATGGAGACCGTAGCTTTCCACCTTCAGCAAACGCACATCGGCTTGATCGGCATAGCCATATGTCAGCACCCTGGCTGCGGTACGGGTCGCCATTGCCTTCACGCGCGGATCGTCGGCGTTGAGAATACACCAACCATCGGCAGGTAACGACTCGGGCAATTCTGCTTTGGCATTGGCAATTGCCTCAATGCTGCCCAGCCGTTCCAGGTGTGAAGGTCCCACGTTAGTGACTATTCCAATCTGAGGACGGGCGAGACTCGCCAGAAAGCGAATCTCACCCGCTGCCCACATCCCCATCTCGAGCACTGCCACTTGATGGTCGGCAGTCAGCCCAAGTAAAGTTGCCGGTAACGTCACCTCACTATTAAAACTGCGTTGACTTTTTAAGGTGCGGAAGCGCTGGCTAAGCACAGCCGCGACGACCTCTTTCGTTGAGGTCTTGCCCACACTTCCGGTGATCCCGATCACCGTTGGCGTGAACATCCGTCGATGGTAGACGGCCACCCGCTGTAATGCAAAGAGTGGATCGTCTACGGCGATGAGGAGGCAAGCATCGGGCGGCACTGTCGCCAGAATAGCAGCCTGTGTTGGTTCGACCAATTGCCATGGCCTGGCCACAGCGCTCAGATCGGGAGACAGCGCTGCCAGCGTTACCGGCGAGACCAGGGCCGCAGCCGCACCTCGCGCCACCACATCGGGTAAGAAACGATGTCCATCGGTACGTTCGCCAGTCAATGCGACAAAGAGCGATCCCGGCACAACCTCGCGCGAATCGGTTACGACTGGCCCAATCATACGATTGGCCCAAGGTGGCGGTAGCGTTATTGCTTGTCGTGTCGTGCGAGGTTGCACCCCATACAATAGATTGTCGAGGCTGATCACCTTGCCCTCCCCAAGCCGTTGCCTGAACTAGACAGCTTGTGAGGGCCATTATAGCATCTCCCCTTCGCCCAGCCCTTCTCTCACTTGGGAGCATTATCTGATAATAAGCTGAAAGTGCGTTGATAAACACACTCCTCCTCATTTACGGTTGCCCCGGACTAACCAGACTACGATCCGGTGGGATATGTGCGTAACGCAGCAACTGATCGACCAGGTTGTAATACACCGGTATTGCGGTCAGCACACCAAGCGTATCCTTCTTAGGGCGATCTATCTTCACCAGCACGACAAACCGAGGCTCATCGACCGGTGCAATCCCCAATACAGAACCGATGGTGTACGATGGATCGTACCCTCCACCAGGTAAAGGAATTGATGCAGTACCGGTTTTGGCACCTACACGATAGCCGGGAACAAGCCACTGGTCACGCCAGCTCCCGGTACGTGGTCCCCAAATTACCGGGGCATAATGATTAGCCGCATCAACCATCATCTCACGTACAGCCTGGGCAATCGATGCCTCGATTGGTTTACCCACCACCTGAGGCTCGGTTCGTACACACTCCTTGCCGCGGCACACCTGCTGCACGACATAAGGTCGCATCATGACCCCATCGTTGGCAATCGCTGCTGCGGCTTGTACCAACTGTAAAGGTGTTACTGAAATTCCCTGACCATAGGCGTTAATTAAAAATGTGAGCGGATTATAGCCAGAACTGCCATAAAAATTGACAATACCACTCTCTTCACCGGCCAGATCAACCCCCGTTGGTTGCCCAAAACCGAAGCGAGTCAGGGTACGATAATATGACTCTGGCCCAACCAGCTCATTAAATTGCAATGCCGCCACATTGCTCGAATAGTAGAGCATCCCGGCCAAGGTTAGTGGGCCGCGTGGTGTAGCATCGAAATTACGTAATGGTTGTCCATACCGAACCAGCCATCCTGTATCATCAACCGTTGTCGTTGTCGTCACCACCCCCGAACTGAGTGCGGCCGCAGCAGTGATAATCTTAAACGTACTACCCGGTTCGTACACGGTACCAATCGCCGGATTACGCCCGTAGACCTCGGGCGGATACTCTTGCCAGCGATTCGGATCGAAGAACGGCCAACTCGTCATCGCCAGGATCGCGCCGGTGCGCGGATCGAGGACAATGATCGTACCGCCGTCGGCCTGCTGCTCTTGCACTGCCTGCTGTAACTCTCGTTCGGCTATCTGCTGAATAAACGGATCGATAGTGAGCTGCAAATTCGCACCATCTTGGGGTGGAAGTACTCGTGCGAGGCTGGTTGCCATCGGATTACGAGCCGGGTCGAATTCACCTTCGATCCGCCCCTCTGTACCACGTAGAGCGGTATCGTAATAGGCCTCGATCCCACTCACTCCTTCACCGTTCAAATTCAGTGCACCGACTACCTGTGCAGCAGTGAACCCTTGCGGATAAAAGCGCATCGGCTCGTACACCAGCCGGAGACCAGGCAGCTTAAGCTCAGCAACTTGTGCTGCCACGTCAGGATCGAGCCAACGGGTCAGACGCACCCACTGCCGATCAGAACGCAACGCCGACAAAATCTGCTCTGCTGGCACGTTGGTCAGTTTGGCGATTAACAACGCAATCTCGGCTTTGCGCTCTGCCGGTACCTGCGACGGTACAGCAAATAGACTCTGCCGTTCAACATCCATCGCCAGCACCGTGCCGCTAGCATCGGTAATCTGACCACGACGTGGTGCTAGCAGCGTTGGCGTCTCGATCTCTAGCCGTGCTTTACGCGCCAGGTCCTGGCTGCGTACTACTTGCAGATCAACCAGGCGAATCCCAATAATCGTTGAGATCAAGACACAACTTAATAAGAGCACCTGCAAACGCCAGCGTGGTAGTCCCCGTAGCAGAGGGACCGCTGCGGTAGTCTTGGCTGAGGCAGGAATGGTTGTCCGGCGCGTTGTACTGGCCATTGGCGATTACTCGTCAAGCTCAGGAAGATTCGGGATACGGATATAGCGAATCTGTTCAGGAGTTGGCGGACGGAACCCCATGTCTGTGGCCCGCTTCATTCGTGATTCAACCGACTGCACACGTGCAATCTGCTCTTGTAGACGCGAATATTCACGATTAAGCTGCACCTGTTGCTGGCGCAACGCAACCAGCTCGTAATTCATACGGGTTACCAGACCGCTCTGAACCAGGGTCACCAGGCTGAGCAGACAAACAATCAGCGTCAACAGGAGCAAATAACGTGCGCCATCGAGACGCAGGTAGCGCGAGAAATCGATCTGTCGCCACCGCACCCGACCAACAATTGCCGGAATCTGTTCAATTCTCACTGCCATACCGTCGTCTCCCCTGGCAATACCCCTATGCTGCGATACGGGCGGCAACCCGCAGTTTCGCGCTGCGCGCTCGCGGGTTACGCGCAACCTCTGTTGCAGAAGGCACCACCGGTTTCTTCGTCAAGATCGTCAATCGTGGTGCGGCACCGGTTGCCTCTGCACGTAAAAACTGCTTCACAATGCGATCTTCCAGCGAATGAAAACTGATCACAGCTAGCCGACCACCAGGAGCAAGCAACTCTAAGGCCTGTGGAAGCGCTTGCTTCAGCCGATCCAATTCCTGATTCACCGCAATCCGCAGGGCCTGGAAGGTGCGGGTGGCCGGATGAATCCGACCGTGACGACCACCAACCGCTCGCACAACGACCTCGGCCAGCTCAGCAGTACGCCGGAACGGTTGCGTTCGACGCTGTTCAACAATCGCCCGGGCAATGCGACGTGCAGCATGCTCTTCACCATACTGAAAAATGATGTCGGCTAGCTCACGCTCGCTTAACCGATTGACCAGATCGGCAGCCGTTAGCCCTTGCGTCGGATCAAGGCGCATATCGAGCGGGCCATCAGCCGCAAACGAAAAACCACGTTCCGGTGTATCGAGTTGGTACGACGATACCCCTAAATCGAACAGAATGCCATCGAAGGCGGTAAAACCGGCGGACGTTGCGATAGTGACGAGATCGGCAAAAGAGCCATGACACAACACCGCCTGTTCGTGTAACCCGGCAGTCGTTAAGCGATCAGTCGTTGCCGCCAGCGCAGCCGGATCGGTGTCGATCCCCAGTAATCTGCCACCGGGTTGAGCCGTCTGCAAAATCGCCAGTGCATGCCCACCACCACCAACCGTTGCATCAAGATAGCAACCACCAGGACGGGGAGCCAGTGCCGCTATAACCTCAGCCATGAGGACCGGTGTGTGCTGGAAGGTCATCACCATCAAATCCCCAACTTCCGCATTTGTTCATCAAAGTGTGGCCCTTGTGTTTCGAGGCGCTGCTGCACTTCACGCCAGCGATCAGGCGCCCATACCTCGATGAACGCATCAAGTCCAACCAACAATGCCTGATCGGTCAACCCACCAGCTTCGCGCAGGTTCTGGGGTAACAAAATTCGCCCTTGGCGATCCATCTCTTGTTCTGAAGCACTGGCAAAGAGCAGCCGACGCAACATACGAGCATCTTCATCAACCAGTGATAGAGCACTTACCCGTCGGGTAAGGTCACTCCAGTAAGGTAATGGAAAAATCAGCAAGCAGCGGTCAAAGCCACGGGTCAAAACCATCCCACTGGCAAGTTCGGCGCGAAAACGGGCAGGGATTGCCACTCGTCCCTTCTCATCGATAGCATGCTCGTATGACCCTAGAAACACCGCTGCTGTCCTTCACGGTTTCGGAGAGGGAGTTCCCCATTTTTCCCCACTTTTCCCCACCTCCCGCCACATTATAGCCTACTCCCCCCACTGTTTCAAGCCAGTAAAGCATCTACAAACATAACAATTTGATGTCTTTCCAAGCAGTATTAGAGATCGAGTAGAATATTTGAGCGAATAATGAGCAAACATGATAGGAAGTGAGGATGTATGAGTGAATCAGGTAGTGAATTGAGTCATCTTGACGCCGCTGGGAACGCGCACATGGTTGATGTCAGTGCCAAGGCCATTACCACTCGTGAAGCGATTGCCCGTGGTCGGGTCGTGATGCAGGCAACAACTCTCAATTTAATCCTCGGTGGTGGTATTCCCAAGGGTGATGTACTGGCAGTCGCACGGGTGGCAGGGATCATGGCCGCCAAACGAACTGCCGACCTTATTCCGCTGTGTCATCTCCTCAACCTGAGTCATGCCAGTATCTCCTTTACTCCCGATCCGGCAGGTCCTGCCCTGGAGATCGAGGCAACGGTACGTTGCCAGGGCCAGACCGGTGTTGAGATGGAAGCTCTGACAGCGGTAAGCGTTGCAGCACTCACCATCTATGACATGTGCAAATCGGTAGACAAAACGATGCACATCGACCAGATCCGTTTGATCGCCAAACGTGGCGGACGGAGTGATGAGGGGAAAGATAGGGGGTAGAAAATGGCACCCCCTCACCATCCCCCCTTCCGCTCTCACACGGGGCGAGGAAGGGGAGGTGATCGTCGCAGGGGCCCTCACCATCCCCCCCGCCCCCCTTCCTCTCCCACGCTGCGGGCGAGGAAGGGGGGAGATTATACTCCCCTCCCCCCATCCCCCTTCCGCTCTCACACGGGGCGAGGAAGGGGAGGTGATTGTCGCAGGGGCGCTTCTGCACCACCCCCCTCTCCCGCAGTGCGGGAGGGGGGCTGGGGGTGAGGGCCATCCGCAGTGCGGGAGAAGGACCGGGGGTGAGGGCAGCGCCAACGCAGACGGGAGGCCAGCGCTCGTTAGGGAAACGGACGGTGGAGATACTGAAAACTTCTCGTCAGGGTTAGGTGACTCTTGACACTGAACAAATGTTCTGATACAATGCAGCGCAGGAGTCATCACTTAATAAACTGGAGCGTGCCAATGCTGAGCTGGAGAATGCTACAAACCTGGCCGCGTCACCCTTCATCGCTCCCTCAACGCCATCCACCCCGCAGCGATCGGATCGTCCTGCTCGAACTGCGGTTCAGTTTTCTGCCAACCGCTTTTCGGTATCAGAATATCGTTCATCGTATCACGCGCATCATTCAGATTCGCGATATTTGTCGCCGTGATAGACAATGGCGTTATTATCGAGTGCACTGTGCTGATGGTGCGAAGCGCACGCTGATCCACGATTTACGGGCAGGTATCTGGTATCTCCGGCGTGAGAGATTTTGGTAGAACAAGGCTCAATAAACGGTACCGTTTCCTAGAGATAGTCATCTCCAGGAAATAGATAAGGAGACAATTACAAATGGCGACCAAATCACGTTCTCAGCATCCATCTGTACTACCCAACGCCATCCCATCAATCTCAGGAGACGAAACAGTCGTGCGTCGTCAACCACCCTTTCTGATGTGGTACGACGACAATCTCAAGGTGCCGATCAATCGTAAGATCGCGGCGGCTATTGAAGCCTACAAAACCCGTTTTCCTGGTGTCCAACCTACACTCGTGCTGGTTAACGAGGCTGAACTCACAACTGTTGAAGGAGTGACTGTGCGTGCAACGCCAACAGTCAGTCGCAATACGTATTGGGTAGGGCAGAAATAGCGTTCCTAGAGGAATGATCAAAAAGCCCGATCACGTTCATACGGTGTCTGCAATACGATTGTGGAAGGGGCGATGCCAGGTATCGCCCCTTCATTAATGACTTCGGACTGGCTCTTGACATCCCTACCCTTTCATCGTGATGCTTGTGCATCAAGGTAGGCAAGTCCTTCCTTCGCGTAGGGATTGTCAGGATCGAGTACCAACACATTCTCGAGCGCCACGCGCTGGTCTTCGGGATCATCTACTGCACCACTCAGCCAGAGCCAGGCTTCGGGAATCTGTTCGTTTAATTCAACCAGCTCAAGGAGTAATGCCCGTGCCCGTTCCTTATCGCCACGTACCAATGCCTGAGCACCTTCGTAGAGTAATTCGG
>Ga0308400_1000109_pt1 | contig 34519 bp, 26 predicted proteins | sample HotsprSampOS1265_FD_203451 | JGI IMG/M metagenome (GOLD analysis project Ga0308400, IMG submission 203451) | Hot spring phototrophic mat microbial communities from Octopus Spring, Yellowstone National Park, Wyoming, United States - 20060914_OS12-65 ...
GCTCGGCTCGCGCCGCTGCTTCCCGTTGCGCCTGTTCTTCCGCTGCTCGCGCTCGCGCTTCGGCTTCCGCCCGCGCTGCTGCTTCGCGTCGAGCCTGTTCTTCTGCCTCGGCCCGCGCTGCCGCTTCCCGTCGGGCCTGTTCTTCTGCCTCGGCCCGCGCTGCCGCTTCCCATCGCGCTTGTTCCGCTGCCGCATATGCCAGCGCTTCTGCCTCCGCCCGCGCTGCCGCTTCCTGTCGCGCTCGCGTCTCAGCTTCTGCCGCCTGCTGCACCACCGTCGCGTAGTCGCCAAACGCCGTGCCGTCGTCGGTGTAGCAAACCACGTGGTCGCCCTCCACCCCTAGCCACAGCCCGGCAACCTCCAGATACACCCACCCCCGCTCGTCCGGCGATTGCAGCCGGTAGGTGTCCCCCACCAGCCGATAGTCGAGTAATTGGAGCTGCCGCTCCCCCCGCCGTCCAATGTTGTCCACAATCACATACTGCGCCACCCCCGCCCGTGCGTAGTGCGCCACCTTCCACACCACATCGTTCTCCCGCGTCTCCGGCGAGGTGATCTCAATCATCAACGCCGGTCGTACCCCCGCTTCCGCCACGTCAAACGTGCTCCAGTCGCGCCGCTCGCGCAGCCCTGGAATGACCATCACGTCCGGCCCGTGCGGACGCAGGTCGGGCACGTCCCACGCCACCCGCACATCACTCAGCACAATGGCCCGCCCCTCTGCTTCGAGCCGGGCGCGCAACACCGCGGTGAGGTACATCCGGTCGGTTTCGTGGCGGTCACTGTGCACGATGAAGTCTCCCACTTCGGGATGCAACACGTCTTCGAGGGTGAGCGGCACCTGTTCGAGGTGGTCGGGGTCGTCGGGGGTGGGGCGACGGACGTAGCGCCAGCCGTAGCGGAAGGGGTCGTCTTCGGGGAGCGGGGCAGGTGCGGTGGCAATCGGATGGGTCATTGCAGTGCCTCCCTGGTGTGGTAGGTGGGTCTGCCGGTATTGTAGCACAGCGCTGGACGTGATGCAGGCGTGACGGCGGCAGTGCAGCACACGGCAGCGGGTGGTGATGGTTTCCCTTCATCGTGGATTCCTGGTGCTCAAAACGGTGCTCGATAAAGAAACCGTTTGAGCGGTCAGAAAGTTACACGAAAACCTGCGACAATGCTGAACCTACCCAAAACTTTCTGTTACAGGACGAGTTTCACCCGCTCACCTCACAGCGCGACTGGCACTCTAAAACAAGAGACTTTCTTAGAGCACGATCAAAAAACCCAGATTTCTCATGGGGGACGTACTGTGCCTATGTAACTATTTGAGAGGTTGCCAATATTCTTTCGCTCCCGCACCTCGCTTTCCCCCTTCCTCTCCTCGTGAGGGAGCAGACGGGGCCAGGGGAAGGTGAGGGCCGCCGGCCGTGCTCCGCAGCACAGGGACCATTATGGCGCTGTCATGGTCGAGCCTCAGCAAAAGCCCGAATTGTTGATCAGGCTCTCAGACGTATTCGGATTGACGATAAGTGTGGTATACTATAGCAGCACAATTATCGTGCTCAGTGAGGAGAAACCTATGTCTGCACAAGCTCCCGCCGAACTCGACCTGGCGGTTGCATCTCTCATTATGGTGCGACCTGATGAGGATCGCGCCGAATATGAAGAACAGTACGAAAGTGTGGCTGCCGTCCAGGATCAATTGCGCGAGTTCGGTATTGATATCGATCTGCTTAGTCAGCCCGGCGTCGAGATTTGGGAAGGGTCGATTGAGACCATGGGTGCTCTGTACCAGTTGGCCCGGATGGCGGCTCACCTTGAGCGCGGAGACGATCTGGCGCCGATCATTGCTGATGGTCCGGTACTTGAGGAAGACCTTGACCGTGCTGTGACTGATGTTTGGGATGAGTTGGTTCCTAGCCGCTATCGCCATCTGATCAATTTGCAGGGAATTAATAGCTATTATTTGCCGGTCGATTTTGCCGATCCTGTTTACTTGCCCTTTGAGACTGACGACGGCGAAGAAGATCAGGCATTCTTCGGCTCGTCGGTACAGTTGCTACGTGAACTATCGGAATTGGCTCCACAATTGATCAAGGCCGGTGTTTCGCCACGTTCTGATGCGTTCCGCTGCCTCGAATCGCTGCGGGAAGCGGCGCGACAAAGTGTTGAATGTGGCTTGCCGGTGATCGTTTGGTAAAGGCGCCATGCAGGATGTTATCTTCTTTGACCAGCGCCCCCGTCCTGATCGTGATCAGACACCGCGTGAGCGGCGCTATTACGTCTGGACGGTCGGGTGCCAGATGAATATCTCTGATTCTGAACGGCTCGAAGCTGCATTGCAGGGTGTGGGCTATAGTCCGGCTGCTCGCCCTGAAGATGCCAGCTTTATTGTGTTGAACTCTTGCAGTGTTCGCGCCTCGGCTGAAGAACGTATTCTCGGTAAGCTGGGTGAATTGGTGCGAGTCAAACGTGCTCATCCCGACACACGGATTGTGCTCTGGGGATGCATGGTTGGCCCGAATAATCGCTCGCTCTTCGCCGGGCAGTTGCCGATGGTCGACTACTTTGTCTCGCCTTCGGCTGTTGATGAGGTGGTGGCACTGGCGCCAAATCCGATCTATACCCTTGATGAGCCAGCTCTGCCCGTGCGCGATTGGTCGCACCCACCGGTTTCGGTGCACGTACCCATTCAGTACGGTTGTAATATGACCTGTTCTTACTGCGTGATCCCGTTGCGGCGGGGTCGTGAACGGTCACGACCGTTGATGGAAATTGTTGACGAGGTACGTCGCATTGTTGCCCGGGGGGCAAAAGAGATTACTCTGCTCGGTCAGATTGTTGACTCGTGGGGCCACGACCTTCCTGGTCGCCCTGAACTGGCCGATTTGCTTGAGGCTGTTGATCCGACGCCGGGTTTGTTGCGCTTGCGCTTCCTTACCTCCCATCCGGCCTGGATGACCGATCGTTTGATTGAAACGGTTGCACGCTTACCGCGTTGCCAGCCCGAGATCAATCTGCCCGTTCAGGCTGGTTCTGATCGGGTGCTTAAATTGATGCGTCGTGGCTATACGGTCGCTCGCTACAAGGCGCTGATTGCGAAGATTCGCGCTACTATTCCTGATATTTCACTGACAACCGACATTATTGTTGGTCATCCCGGCGAAACCGAAGACGATTTTCGTCAGACGATGGAGCTGTGTGCCGAGATTGGTTTTGATAAGGTACATATTGCTGCCTTCTCTGCTCGACCGGAGACGCGGGCTGCTGAAATGGAACAAGACCCGGCACTTGCCGTTCCGCCTGAAGTTAAAGAGGAACGTCGCCGTCGACTCGAACAGTTACAAGAGCGGATTGCCACCGAGCGTATGGCACGTTTCCTTGGTCAGACGGTAGAGGTTCTGGTCGAGGGTGAAAGTAAGGGGAAATGGCGTGGTCGTACACCCGGCAATCGCCTGGTGTTCTTTAGCCATCCCCAAGACCTGACCGGCCAGTTGGTACCGGTGAAGATTACCGCTACCAGTCCATGGTCGTTGCAGGGAGTACTGCAACGTGATGATTCGGTTCATACTCAGCACGAGGAGAATAACCTTGTCAAAGCAAGATGAAAAGATGCGCATTCGTCGCCGCCTTCAGGAAAAGGCGATTGAGCTGGCTGCCCTTAACCGCTGGCAAGAGGCGGCTGAGTTGAATCAACAGTTGCTGCGGGTAGGTGAAGATGTTGAAACCTACAACCGCCTTGGTAAGGCTCTCTTTGAGCTGGGAAAGTATGCGGAGAGCCATCGTGCCTATCAGAATGCGTTGCGCCTGAACGCAGCTAACCCGATTGCCCGTAAGAATGTTGCCCGACTTGAGTCGCTGTTGGCCCGTGGTATCACCGAGGCACCGATTACGCGCTCGATACGTCAGCAGGTCGATATGCGCATGTTTATCACGGAAACTGGGCGTACTGCACTGACGTCGCTGGTAGATGTGCAACGTGGTCCGGCGGTTGATGCTCTGATCACGGGTGAAAAGGTAGAATTGCGGGTCGATGGGAAGATGGTCTATGTCTTCGACCTCGATGGTAATCTGATCGGACGTATTGAGCCGAAGTTAAGCCATCGTCTCGTTGAGCTAATGAATGGTGGCAATCGCTATCTGGCCGCAGTGGTGCAGTCCGATTCGCGCAATGTGCGGATTCTCATTCGTGAGGTGTATCAAGACCCAAGCCAGCGTGGACGGGTCTCCTTCCCCGGTAAGCTAGGTGAAGGGGCTACGATCCTATCGTCACTCCGCTTCGACGATTACGAAGACCTGCTTGAGGAAGAAGAATTGATTGAGGAGCCAGAAACCTTTGATGAGGATTTTGTCGGCAGTGATGAGGAAGAAGAGATTGGTCTCGATGAAATTGATCAAGATGTCGCCGACGACGATGATGGTCTTGAAGAATGATTATTACGCCTGATGATCATTCGATAAAATGTGGGCGTGAAGGTCTCTTCTTCCCTTCGCGCCTTTGTGTTTTAGAACTGGTCCGAAATTTTCTATTCCAAGCGATGAAGGTTAGTGTAGGTTGTCCCCAGTCAGATCGGTGTACTGTCCAGAAGCCTCTCTCCTTGCGGTGCGACGATGGTCGGTATCACCGGCTCCGTGACCATCGTCGTGGACACCTGTCGGGGTGAAGCTTCGCCTCACCCCTCCGTGCATCGTCTTGCATCCATCGCCGCGGTTTATCCGTCGTGAGGTGATGATGGATGATGCGGATAGCCTCTTAATGACGTGCGCGACTCCGGTAGGAACTCCCATTACCGTCGTTACATGCTCGATGTCTATGTGTCCTGATCCTACTATTTACGCCCTGCAGCCTCGATGTACTCCAGACTCTGATGGCGGAAATAGGTGTTGTATAGTTCGGCATAATGCGTACCGGCTGCCAACAGTTGATGGTGCGATCCCTGTTCGAGAATCGTACCATGGCGCAACACAATAATGCGATCAACCTCTTGTACAGTACTGAGCCGGTGGGCAATGATGATTGCCGTTCGCCCACGCATCGCCTCATCAAGTCCCTCTTGAATCAGCACTTCAGTCAGTGGATCGATACTGGCCGTTGCCTCATCGAGAATGAGGATCGCTGGGTCTTGCAGCAACACTCGTGCCAGGGCAACCAGTTGGCGTTGCCCCATACTCAATCCGCTCCCACGTTCACCTACCGGTGTGTCAAGACCATGAGGAAGCGTTGCCAGCCAGTCGCCATGACCAACGCGATGTGCAGCCGCCAATACTGCATCATCATCGGCATCAGGGCGTCCGTAGCGAATGTTTTCTCGTACTGTGCCATCGAACAAAAATGGGGTCTGAGTCACCATGCCGAGCTGACTCCGGTAAGCGTTCAGATCGAGGTGGCGTATGTCGTACCCGTCAATCCGAATCTGCCCGCCTTGAAATTCGTAGAACCGTGCAATCAGCTTGGCAATGCTGCTCTTGCCTGAACCGGTGTGACCAACCAGGGCCACGCGCTCGCCTGCTTTGATGTGGAGGTTGAATTGACGTAACACCGGTTCGCCTGGTTTATAGGCAAAATCGACCTGCTCGAACACAATCTCGCCGCGTAGCCGTCCGGGATCAATTCGGTCGAGTTGTACCACTCGCGGTTCGGCGTCGATCAGGGCAAAGACTCGCTCACTGGCAGCCAATCCAAGCTGAAACTGACTCCAGAATGACGCAATACTGGTCAGCGGGAACCAGAAATTCTGGAGACCCTGAATAAACAGAAACCAGGTACCGGTTGTCAATTCACCAGCGTACACGGCCTGTCCACCCAGGTAGACCAGGAGCGCCGTACCTACTGCGGCAAGCAGATTGAGTAACGGAAAGATGCTACTAAAGGTATAACGGGTTTGTAGATTCACCCGCCGACTTTTCTGATTAACATCGAGAAAATCGGCATAGATAGCCTGCTCCTGGCGAAACGTCTTGGCAACCCCAATCCCGCTTACCGTCTCTTGAATATGAATGCTGACCTCGGCATTTACTCGACGTGAAGCAGTAATAACCCGACGGGCGATGGCGCGGAAGGCCAGGGCAGCGCCGATAATCAGTGGCGCCAGGCCGAGTAAAATCAGCGTTAACGACCAACTGACACTGGCCAGATAGCCGACTAACACGAAGACGAGCAGCAATCGGCTCAGCAAATCCATTGTCAGTGTCATCACCTGGGCAAAGGCTGCGGTATCGGAATTAACCCGACTCACAATCTTTCCCGATGGGAACTGGTCGTAGAAACTCAAATCACGGACTAGAACAGCATTGACTGCATCGCGGCGCATTGCCAGTACGACCTCGCCAATTGCCTTCACCGACATTGTCTGCCGAATCAGGTTAAATACCCACGCGAGACATGCGATGAGCGCCAGAGCACCGGCTAGTACCGCGACTTGATTGAGTGACGTTGCCGTTTGAATCTCGTCGATGCTGTACGCGATAAAGATCGGGATCAACGCCTCAATCAGAGCAGTGGCAGTAATCATCAATGCTGCAGTGATGATTTTCGACGCTTGTGGACGAAAGTAGTTCAGGATGCGCCGTACCAGCTCTCGATCACGGTATTTACGGTCGTATCCTTCCGCATCAAGACCATCAAACAGAAAACCCATGCTACGCAGCTCCTTCTGTTGCCCGCACAACCCCAGTTTCGGGTACTGCGTGTTCGTAACGTGCAAAAATGCGACGATAGTGCGGTGATGTACGTAAGAGTTCTTCGTGTTTCCCTGACGCTACCAGTCGACCGCTATCGAGGACTAGAATCTGATCGGCCCACCGAATCTGCGCCAACCGATGGGTGATCAACAGGACGGTACGTCCCTGCTGGGCCTGACGAATGGCATGTTGAATTTCGTCTTCGGTAGCACTATCAATTGCGCTGGTACTATCGTCGAGAATAAGGATACGTGGATGCGCAAGAAACGCACGTGCCAGTGCGATCCGCTGGCGCTGACCTCCAGAGAGGGTCACGCCGCGCTCGCCGATCACCGTCTGATATCCGTCTGGCATGCGACTGATAAACTCATGCGCCTGGGCTGCCCGTGCTGCCGCCTCAATCTCGACTTGCGTTGCCCCAGGAGCACCAAAAGCGATATTTTCGGCAATAGTGCGAGAAAAGAGAAAAATATCTTGCTCAATCTTGCCGATTTGTGAGCGTAACGCATCGAGATTCCAGTCACGGACATCAACCCCATCGATCAATACCTGCCCACTGGTGGCATCGTAGGTACGATTCACCAACTGAGTCAGCGCACTTTTCCCGCTTCCCGTTTGCCCGACAATCGCTACTGTTTGCCCGGCAGGGATGTGAAATGAGATGTCATGCAGTACCTGGTGCGGAGATTCACCGGGATGAGCGGCAAAACTGAAGCTCACATGCTCGAACGTAATCTCGCCGCGTAACGGTGCACTATAGCCGTTCGGGTTCTCATCGAGATCGGTTTCAGCATTGATGATAGATAAAATCCGGCGCGCTCCGGCTAGACCGGTCTGGAACACCGAAAAAGCAAAGAGCGAAATGAAGGTAGGAAATCGTAATACATTCATCAAACCGATAACGGCAACCACCTGCCCTAAACCAATCTCGCCAATGCTGTAGAGCCAGAGTGCATGAAAGAATTGTGCGCCCAGAGCGATTCCAAACAGCAAAAGTGGTAAATAGCGGGCTTCGATGCGGCCTTGTTCAATGAACAGATCACGAAAACGTTGTGCGTTCCGCAAATATTTCGAACGTTCGAGTGCTTCACGGGCACTGGCCTTAACTACCTCAATGCCGCTAATGGTTTCTTCCAACCCAGCGTTCATCAGACCGTACTGCTCACGTTGACGCTGAATAACCGGCATCAATCGACGAAGATACTGATGTGCCGTGATGATATACCCGATGACGAAGAGCAATGGGATGACAATCAATCGCGGCTCGGTAAAAAAGATAAACGTGAGCGGTACCACGATCCCCAACACTGTTTCAGAAATCAATGTGGTTCCGGGTACGATCATATTCGCTACCAGATTGGTATCATCAGTCGCACGGGCCATGAGATCACCCGCACGCTGTCGATCATGAAATGCCTTACTCTTCGCGAGCAGACTTTCATAAAATTCCTGACGAATATCAGCTTCAACCCGTGCTGCTACTGTTTCTGCCGATAGACTGCCGATCAATGCACTGAGGCTATCAGTGACCATCAACGCCAGAACTCCTGCAGGAGCAGCGCCGCGCCCCAACCCGCCCATCGTTCCCCACCTGTAGTAGGGGCGCAGCGATGCTGCAACCCTTACCCCAACAGGTGATTCCGTCGGAACGTGACGATGAATGTATTCAGATAGGCGCGAAAAGCGTGTATGAAACTTCCCTGACTGATGAGGAGTGAGCAGAGCGTGCGGAGGAGAAGGAGAGGGTGCAGGTTCGGAACCTGCACCCAGTGTGTGCTGCTACGAGCGGCAATACAGTCTGCTTTCTGATACTTTCTACGGTAGTGACCAGACGCTTACATCGCGCACGTGCCAGTCTGCGCCCCACCAACGATCCCCACGGAATTCAATCTGAGTCGTTCCGGCGGGAATTGGCATCCAAAAATTGCGGAAATGTTCATCTTTGAAATAGCGACTATCTTGTGTTTGCAGACGAGCAGGTTGCCAGGCGCCACTATTGAAACGAACCTGCAAATTGGGACCAATCCCGACGAAACGCAAATAGGCGTTGGCCGGCACTGGAGCCGATAGGGTAACGGTGGGGTTTGCGCGGTCTGTATAACGACGGTCGGCTTTAATCATCGTAAATGGCCGAGTAGGGCTGATCGTAACGTTATCCCAGTGCCATGTTCCCGGTCGGCAGGGTGACGTGCAGTCTTTGAGCGGATTGTACGAGTGGTGACCAAACTGCACAACTCCTTGATCCCAGCCCAGATCGGCAATTCTAGCATCTACCCAGTAGAAGTTATAGGCCGGCATCCCAAACTTAATGCTGGTGCGCGAGATTTGCAATTCAAAAGTGTCGCGACGGGTTGCACTTGGATCAAGAAAGCGGTCATACGGAATAGCGACTCCGTCGATCACTGTAGGCTGAAAATTGCGATAGATGATGACATCGAAGAAGTTACCGCTGAAATCCATCCGTACCTGAACAGCATTGCGCGGTGGGCCGCTAACATCAACGACTATATCGAGAGGAAGTTGTAGATGTTCGTTGTATGGGCTGATCCAGAGGTCAATCCAGTCGCGGAGGCTGGTGCGTAGTGTCGAGACATCAAAGCGAATCGTTGCTGTACCACTGCTGAAGTCTACCAGATGATTCGGTGTCAGGTAGATCATACCGTAGCCGCTCGCCTTAATGGCGGTCATAATGTGGTTACGGCACTGATAAACGGCGTCTTCGTAACGACTAATAGTATGCGTGGCCGGAGCAGGTGAACAATCAGACCCATGATCGGCGGCCATGGCTTCAAGCTGATACCAGGTATTCACGTCACGCGAATGTACGGTAACATCCCAATGTGCCGGATTCCAGCTTAGGGGCTGGCTCGGTTCACCGGTAAATGTCTCGGTAAATATGGAAGGCTTTACGATAATTGGAATAAACTGACGATACCCACTATTGGCAATTGCAGTTGGTGAGGGTTGCTGGATCAGCCAGAAGAACCCGCCCAACCAGCACACGGTCAGTATCATTAGCCAGAATCGTTGCTGCATCAAGACCTCCAAAACATTCAGCGACGCCTCAGCTCCGGTATCACCGGTGTGTGAGGTGTCGTTGCAGGGTTTGGTAGTGTTGTCCGATACCAGGGGGGGTTATGGTATCGGCACATCGCTACCGTATTGTACGTCGTAGCAAGAACCAAAAAGTAACGACTTGTTTCCATCTATCTGATAGCAAGCGGAATATAGACACGCGCTGGTAACGACACAGGCGCAATCTGTAGCTCCGCAGGTATCGTACTGGCCAGCGAACGTACCGCAGCTTGCGCATCCGACCATTGACCGGTACCATCGTTCACATTGAAGTATGGCCATACCCACACACCGGCATAGCAATTCGCATGTAGTTCAGCGAGCAACTGCGTGGGTGTACGATTCGTACCTCCCGCATTAGACGGCACCTCGCCGATTACAACTGGTTTGTCGAAACCTGCCTCGTACCAATCGTTGAAGAGCGGGGAATAGCTCCAATAACGTTCATCGCCGTTCATCCAGCCGTAGTAGTGAATCTGGTAGAAATCGAGATAGCCTTGCGGGTCGTAGACGGTCAACTGCGCGTCGCTCCAGAAATTACCACTAGCGCCGAGTGCTCGCGAGCTGTTCCACTTCATCGAGGCACTACCAACTGTCGTCAACTGGTTGGAGTTGCGATGAATAGCACCTGAGATTTCGGCGATAAAGCGCTGCATCTGGGCCAATGTCACCGGCTGGGTGACCTCAGATGCCGGAGAAAAATGGGGAGATTCGCTAATGCCAAATTCTGGTTCGTTAAAAATGTCCCACGCCAGCACGTTCGGATGGGTGCCAATCGTGTACCCACTTGTGCCAACCGGATACCGGAGCATTGGTAACAGAGCGTTGTTGATAAACGAGGCACGTTTAGCACCATCAACAATGAGATCGCGGTGTCCGCCTGCATGTTCACCCCTATCGTAAGGGGTCGAGTCGGCGAAGAGCATATCAAAGCTCCAAAGGGTGAAGACAAGATAGACATTCTCTTCGCTTGCGATCTGGATAGCACTGGCCAGGCTGGGCAAGAAATTGGCATCAAGACCGGTCACTGCGCCGCCACTGTTCGCATTAAATTCTGGCGCCCCCCGACCATCGGCAAACAGCCACCAGCGCACAGTATTAGCCCCTTGCTGGCGAAGCACACGAAACATCGAACGAGTTGCGTTGGCATCATAGGTGTGTTGATTCCACTCTTCGACCGTGCCAAAATCGGCGCCGAAGCCACCATTGAGCCAGGGTACGTTTGCACCTAGTAGAAACCAGTGTCCGCCAAAACGTGGAATCAGGTGTGAACGATCACCAGGACATCCTGCCGAGGTAGTAACAGTTGATGGGACAAGCGAAAGAATACCGAAGAGGAGTGCAATCCAGGCTAATCGTCGTGTATAAGCCATGACGAGCCTCTTTGTAGGTCGGTTGATAAGTAACTTTCATCGACTCACCCTCCGGTACTTTAGCACTTGATGAAAGAAATGTCATCATGCGGAAGCTAGGTCTATAGTACTAAAAACCTTGCTCATGCGTTCTACGAGTTCATGAAACGCTGCAGAGCAGAATGAACGCGGTTCAGTGCCTCATCGAGTTGTGATCTGGGGCAACCAAAGTTGATACGGATAAAGCCTTCACCACCCGGGCCAAACATCGCCCCGTCAGAAAAAGCTACTCGTGCTTCATCGAGGAAGAAGCGGTAGGGGCTGGTTGCGAGCGGTAGGTCACGGCAATCAATCCAACCGAGATACGTCGCTTGTGGTACGGTACAGCGGAGTGGCGCCATTTCGGTGGTGATGCGCGTGACATAGCGATCACGATTAGCGGTAAGATAACGCAACAGTGCTGTCAGCCATTCATCACCATGTTCGTAGGCGGCCAGTGCACCGGCGAATCCAAATACGTTCACATGCGGCACAATGCCGGCTGCAGCGCGACTCACCTGGCGGCGTAATTCAGGATTGGGGATGATCGCCATACTACAGCCGAGGCCGGGAAGATTGAAGGTCTTGCTCGGCGCCATGAGCGTAATGGTATGCGCTGCAATAGTCGAATCGAGCGCGGCCAGGGGGATATGTTGCGTATCCCCTAGCAATAAGTCGCAGTGAATTTCGTCAGAGCAAATAATGACATTCCGCTCAATGCAAATCTCGGCCAGGCGTCGCAGGGTTGGCGGATCATATTCGAGACCAACCGGATTGTGTGGATGGCTGAGCAGCAAGAGTCGAGTGCGTTGGTGGATAGCATCGGTAAAGGCATCAAAATCAATAGCGTAAGTGAGCGTGGACCCGGAAACGGTCAATGCTAGCGGACAAGTGTCGATCTGGCGTTGCTGATTACGCGGTGCACTCAGGAAGGGCGGATAAGCTGGAGTCAGAGTAAGGACACTATCACCGACCTCACCAAACGCCCGACAGAGCACATTAATCGCCGAAACCAATCCTGGCAAAAAGAGGATCTGCTCCGGCTGAACATCCCACTGATAGAGACGAGCCATACGCTCACAAATCACTTCGGCCAGTCGATGAGGATGGGATGGATAGCCGAAAATAGCATGGGCAGCTCGTTCCTGGAGGGCGGCAACTACCGCCGGTGGTGAGGCAAAATCCATATCAGCTACCCACATTGGTAAGACATCGGCCGGATACTGTTCCCATTTGATACTGCCGGTACCTCGGCGGGGAATAATCTGATCAAAATTAAAGTTGCTCATTGACTGTGTCCTTATGGCAATAAAAGGCGCGTGGTAGCCGTCAATATAACCACGCGCAGTTTATTATCATCCTTGCCATCGCTATCTTCGGCTGAAGAAATCCATTTGCTGCTCCTGATACTGACCAATTGCGCGATACTTTTGATAGCGTTCGCGCAAGATTGTTTCAATATCCCGTTGCTGCAAATCGGCCAGATGGAAACGGATCCGTTCACCGACAGTTTTAATCGCGGCTAGGCGGTCAGTATGCGCACCACCGGGTGGTTCGGGGATCACCTCATCGATGATGCGCAGCTCGTAGAGATCGGACGCCGTGAGTTTCAACGCCTTCGCTGCTTCTGGGGCTTTCGCTGCATCGCGCCATAAGATCGACGCTGCCGCCTCTGGCGGCGCTACCGAATAAATGGAGTTTTCTTGCATCAAGATACGATCGGCAACACTGATTGCCAGGGCACCACCACTACCACCTTCACCAATCACCACCGCAATACTGGGTACCCGCAACGTTGTCATCAGCATGATGCTTTCCGCGATGGCATTTGCCTGTCCGCGCTCCTCCGAACTCTTGGTTGGATCGGCAGCCGGTGTATCAACAAAACAGATCACCGGCAGGCCGAACTTTTCAGCATGGCGCATGAGGCGCTGCGCTTTGCGATACCCTTCAGGATGCGGCATTCCGAAATTACGGCGCATATTCTCGCGCGTATCGTTACCTTTCTGATGCCCAATAACCATAACTGTCTGACCGGCGAAGGTGGCCATGCCGCCCACCATTGCCGGATCATCGCCGAAGCGACGGTCGCCATGTAGCTCGACAAAATCTTCACACAGCGCCGCGATGTAATCGAGCGTGTGCGGTCGCTGCGGATGTCGCGCTAATTGCACACGATCCCAGGGAGTCAGGGTTTGTGGAACAGGAGTCTCTTCCATGCCATGCCTCACGTGGCGCTACATAATTGGTTGCGGTAAGGTTGCTCTTCGGGTTGCGAGATCGGCTCTCGTTGCAGGTATTGGGCGCTGATTGTACAGGCGAAGGATCTTGGCCAGTGTATCGCGCATTTCACTGCGCGGCACGACCATATCGATCATCCCGTGTTCAAGCATGAACTCTGCGGTCTGGAAGCCGGCTGGCAACTTCTGACGCATGATCTGCTCGATCAAGCGCTTACCTGCAAAACCAATATTTGCTCCTGGTTCAGCAATAATAATATCGGCGACCGAGGGGTAAGAGGCGGTAACGCCACCGTAGCAGGGATCAACGAGCAGAGCAATATGGGGTTGGCCGACAGCCGCCAGGCGGGTCAGGGCCATAGTCACTTTGGCCATCTGCATGAGGCCAATGACCCCTTCTTGTTGACGAGCCCCGCCTGAGGTATTGATGGTGAGCAATGGTACACCCAGTTCAGCAGCCCGCTCAGCGGCGCGAGCCATCTTTTCACCATAGACACTACCCATCGAAGCGCCCATAAAGGAGAAATCAGCAACGGCGATGCAGAGTCGGATTCCATTAATCGCACCAACGCCTGATATGACCGCATCAGCCATTCCGGTGCGCTGCTGGGTTTTGACCAGCTTATTTGCGTAGCTCTCCTCGTCGGCTACAAAACCGAGTGGATCGGTCGGAAGTAAGTTGGCATCCATTTCACGGAATGAACCAACGTCGAGCAAACCGAGCCACTCGTGGGCACTCATACGCATGTGATGGCCGCACTTGGGGCAAACCTTCAGGTTGTCGTTGAGCTGTTTTTTGTAGATAAGCTCACGACATACGCTGCATTTTACCCACAGATCATCAGGGATTTGAGCGCTCTCTTGATCCTCGCGTCCGGTAAATCCTTTGCGACTAAAGCGGAAAAACTCTTTCACTGCTCCTGCTCTTTCACTTGGCGCGAATGTGCGCGTCGGCTAGTGATTTTATTCACAGTACGTCGGTTGCCATATATTATAGCACGAGCTGAAACGTAGGAGGTATAGTTGATACATAAAAAGATACACTCAACGACTATTCTGTATCCGATGGTATCAAACTCATTTTGGCACAAACTCTGCACCTGGCGACCCAACCGGCCTGGCGATGGGGTCGAGCACTTCTGAAAATGTACTGGGTACACGGGCCACTGGCCCGTACATCGACACTCCCGTTGTGCCCTGCTCTAACGGGTGATACCGCCGGCGCTAGACGAATCGTGTCTCATCCATCAACAGATTTCATCACTCGTGAAGCAAGGATAAGCTGCTATTCAGTTGACTCCAAGACGATCCCTGATCTACGCAGTCACCCGATAACGCGGACCGTCGGCGTGCGTTATACAGCGTATGGTAACCTATCAGCTTTCGCATCAGAACACTGTCCACCTTCTCCCCAGCATGTGGGAAAGAAAGGGATCCCGCTACAATGCACGGACGCGCATGATTGGCGCGCGAACGGGGCTGCTAGGACGATGTGCTCCGGGTCATGTGTTGGGAGCGCACCTGACGGCTGATCGAGTGCAATGGATTGAAGAGCGGCTGTCGGATCGAACGGCTGCACTTGGAAACCGCCGAATGGGTACAGTGCGTCTGAGACCAAAGACGAGCACTCTGAAAACCCCTCCCATCTCACCCACCTGAGAACACGACAAAGCAGCATCATCACGCATATCGGTATGCTACATGATAAACTGTCTTATAGATCACGATACCAGATTGCGCTCTCTGGCGAGGGATGAGGAAGGGGATCATATATGCGCTATGAAGACCGATTGGCTTTACGACGTTTAATAGAAGAACAACAGGCTGCGGCACTTGGTACAGTTACTCCTGACGGAGTGCCATTCGTGTCTTATGTGCTGTACGCGGTTGAACGACGGGACGGACACATACCGAGTCTATTGCTTTTGTTGAGTCGATTAGCAGCGCACACCAATCATTTGCTGGCCGGTTCACCGCTCTCACTGTTGATTACTGCATCACCGCAAAGTGTTACCGACCCCCAAGCGTTGGCCCGTGTCACGTTACAAGGTTCTGCTCAAGACATACCACGACATTCGCCCGACTTTCCAACAGCACAATTAACATATTTGCAGCGTTTACCTACACAGCAACACCTGTTTGCCCTGCCGGATTTCACCTTATTCCGCGTCACGCTCCACGAGGCGCGGTATATCGGTGGCTTTGGACGAGCTTTTACACTCGATACTGCCAGATTAGCAGAAGCGCTTATGGTCACAGAATCGGTATAATCGAGGATTAGAAGCGGCTTTTATAGTTAGTGTGTCTGAAAAGTAATCCTCTTGCCTGAGCTGCGTTGGAGTTATACGGACTACTGAAACCTGGCTTCAGCAGTCCATAATTACTTCGATTTTCAGGGTTCAGGATTTAGCAAAAAGTGCCAAGCCCAGCGCAACAATACCCGGCGCAAGACCGGAAAGGCTCAATATAGTAACAACGATTGGTGGTAACCATATCTCATACCAGGAATTGATCGTAGCGTCTTGAGGCATTTGCGGGTTATACAAGATCGGCACTTGATCACCTACTCGGTAGGAGGTGGAACTACCACCAGTATTGCTCTCAAACTGGAAAGTCTCGCCAGTTTGCGTTTGGAACTCGATTCGTGGATAGTAGTTTATATCATCACCAATACGCCGTCGAGTGACTTCGACTACAGTACCTGTACCATCGATCATCCTTTTTAAACGCTCACTAGTCGCGTTCAGCCAGAACAAGCCGATGACCAACATGACCAGGCCAATCACTGTAAAGATTAAACCGACAAAGAGCAAGCCCGTTTTCGACAGTGGTTGTGAATTCATGAAGATGCCTCCTGTTTGCTCAATTGACCTGAACATCATCGATAACATTACCTGTAAACGAAACACAAAATCGAGCGGGTGTTGCAGAAAATAGCCGGTATTTGCCAAAATATGGAGGGGTAGAGCTGGAAACTATCTCTGATGGTGGGCTGATGTGGTCTATGAATGAGGTAAGCTGACGATTGTCCCTGCTCATAGACTATTAATCCCTACGCTGCCTGTTCCTGAGACATTGTACAGTGAGATGGTATAGAGTTGCAAGATATCTTTACTAACCATCATCGTTCAGCGTATTGCAAACAATGAGAGATTTTCGAAGTTTTTAGCTTTGGATTGTGTGAGATAACCAGATAATTCGGTAAAGGAACGTTATGTACCTGTAGACCGCCTCCTGTCTACACGGTCATCTGGATGTGTGAGTTTCAGTCCCGCTTCCTGTGGGAGCAGCGGTTGAAAATGTGTGCAGACTCCCACGCCATCGGTTGGCGTATCAGCAACCATCACTCTCCTGGCAGGTGAGGTAGGTGGGAGAACCTGTACCTACAATGCTACGAGGGAATGGTGGGACACCAAGCCGCAGAGCGCCGTCCGAACACGCAGTTGCTCGTCTTCATCTGCGGACGACTTGGTAGCCTGGTTGTCCCTCTTGTTCTGATATGATTATAGTATCCACATTCTATGTGAGTCGGAAGTATGTATGATCAGTGTTTTACAAAAGAATAACTTTTGTCAACGTTCTATCAGTCTATAGTGTTAAATCAGAAATACGGCAGGATACGTCTCTGGATAGTAAATTATTTCGGCGGGTAGGACTTACACGATCATGCCGATAGAATTACTCGCTTCCATTCTGTTTCTCTGGATCAGTGCTGGTCTGACCAGCAGTATTGCCTATTATGCGTTTCGTCGGGCGAGTCAGCCCGGCGCACTTGCACTGGCGTTCTTGCTATCGGCAATGAGTGCGTGGTCGATATTGTATGCCGGTGAACTGTTCGCACCTGGGTTGCAGGGGAAGATACTTGCTGCTAAATTGCAATATCTTGCTATTACGTCGATACCACCGCTGTGGCTGATCTTTTCTTTGCAATATACCGGTCGTGCTGATTGGTTGACTCCAGCTCGCCAGCGCTGGCTCTTTATACCTGGGATCATAACCTGTCTTCTCGTGTTCACCAATGAATGGCATCGTCTGATCTGGCAAGGTACAATTCTCGATCCTGCCGGTCATCCTGAATTGTATATAACCGGAAGGGGCATCGGGTTTTGGGTGCATACCACGTATGCTTACGGATTGATCATTGTTGGCATTGCCCGCTTCATCTGGTTTGCCGTACAGGTTCCACGATTGTACCGGCTGCAGGCTCTATTTATGGTTGGTAGCACGCTCGTGCCACTGATGGGAAATGCCGTCTATCTCTTCGGTGGCCTGCCACGTAGTTGGTTCGACCCCACTCCATTTTTCTTTTCCGCTTCAGGAGTGTTGTTGGCGGTTGGCTTTTTTCGGGTAGGGTTATTTGACGTAACCCCTATCGCTGCGCGAATGATCATTGCCAACCTGCAAGATGCAGTGATTGTGCTCGATCATCTGTATCGCGTTATTGATCTGAACCCGGCAGCCCGCCAACTCTTTCAATGTGGTGAAGAGGTGATCGGCCATGATTTTCACGACGTATTGCGTCTGCATGGCCTAACACTTGCCCGTGATGGTATGGCTGAAGGTCAACAGGAAATTGTCTTTCAACGTGAAGGAGTGCAGCAAATTTTCCAGCTAACGGTTTCCGTGATTCACGACCGAAAGGGGCTGTCACTCGGTTATATACACGTCTGGCGCAATGTAACCCACGAGCAAGAGCTGCTTTCTGCCGAGCGCCAGCATGCTGAACGCCAGCAGTACCTTGTGCAGGCAATTGGCGAGCTGTTAGTTACCGCCGATCTGGAAACCTTTTACACCATGCTTATGAAAGCTGCTCAACAGGTATTGAGCGCTGACCGGGCAGCGGTATATCTCTATGACCGTGAAACAGACAGTTTGAGTTGTCCTTATGCGAATGGTCTTTCTGGCGAATATATCGACACAATAAACCGTTTCTTTCGCAAGGTTCCTGGCGCACGACTGTTGCAGCGACCCCAGCCAATAGTCATTACCGATGCGCAAACCGATCCGGCAACTGCTGCGTTACGCGAGGTCATCGTGCACGAAGGATTTCACACGTATGCGGTTTTTCCACTGATCGGGTCTCATGGTCTCTTTGGTGCGTTTGCGGTCTACCGTAATGTTATCAAACTCTTTTCGGAAGATGAAGTTCACGGCGGTCAGACCCTGGCGTACATGGCTGCGGCCATGCTAGAAAATAGCCGTCTGCTGGCTGCTACTCGCCAGTATGCTCGTCGGATGGCACTGCTAAACGAGATTACTAGGGCAGCATTAGAGGTTAATGACATTCAACAAATGTCGCGATTGCTTGCCAATCGGCTAGGAGCGTTGTTTGAGGCAGATGGTGCATTTATCACGTTGTGGGATGAACGGCTACAACGTCCGGTACCTGTAGCAGCTAATGACACTATTCACGACTATTATGTCCAGATTCGGTCTGAGCCTGGTGAGCCAACGCTTACGGAAGCTGTTTTGCAGACTGGAAAGGTTTTAGCCATCGAAGACGTGTTTAACACGCCATACCTCAGTCTACGACTTGCAGCGTTGTTACCAACCCGTTCAATGCTGGCGTTACCGTTGATCGTTGAGCGGCAGAAGCTTGGAGCAGCGTTGATTGGGTTTAACCAGCCACACCGTTTTACTTCCGAAGAGATAGCCCTTGGTGAACAGGCCGCGGCCCAGATTGCCCTGGCAATTGTGAAAACCCGACTGCTGGTAGCCGAGCGAGAACAACGGCAATTGGCTGAAGCATTACGCCAGGCAGGACTGGCGCTGAGTGAAACTCTTGACCTTAACACGGTTCTTGAGCGGCTTCTCGATGAATTGCAGCGCGTTATACCGTATGACTCAGCAAATGTCATGATGGTTGAGCATGATGCGCAACAACAACCCATCCGTGCTTACCTGACACACCTCCGTGGGTATGAACAATTCGGCGAAAAGGTTGCTCGTGCTGCTGAAGCCGTTATATTCGAGATTGCGACAACACCCAATTTGCAGAGGATGATTGAAACCGGACAACCGCTGATTATTCCGGATACAACTTCCTATGCCGGTTGGATTCATATCGAAGCGGCGTCCCATGTGCGTTCATGGGCAGGAGCACCGATTATTGCCCATGGGCAGGTGATAGCCTTCTTTTCACTCGATAAAACTGAGCCTTATTTTTATCGTCAGGAGCATGCTACGTATTTGGCAGCTTTTGCCAGTCAGGCTGCGCTGGCTATCGAAAATGCCCGTTTGTATAGTGAGGCGCAGCGGCGCAGTGAAGAGCAGCGCATGCTGTATGCGGCTGCTCGTGATTTTAGTGCTGGTTTGGAGGCAGAGGCGATCTTACAAGCCGTTGTTCATCATACCGTCGAGGCACTACGAGCGGCAATATGTATTGTCTTACGATGGGAGCCGGCACTCGAGCAAGTAGTTGTTGTACAGGCATGTGAAGCAGTGACAAGCGGTAATATGCCACTGACTACCGCATACAGTCTACGTACAGAACCCATGTTGTACCGCGCATTAACGGAATGTGAGCCGCTGCGCCTTCAGTCTCATTCGGCTGCCGATAGTACATTCCTGGCCCAATTTGCACCCATGAAGCTGCTGATCGTACCACTGGCAACTGGTTTGAAGAGCGCAGTGTACGGTCTAGTTGTCGTTGGTCGTACCGCTGGTACGGTTGATTTTAACGATACCGATGTGCAGTTAGGACAAAGTCTGGCTACCCAGGCCGCAACTGCACTCGAGAATGCACGGTTGTATGCAGAGGTCGAATCGCTGGCAATAACGGACAGTCTTACCGGGATCGCGAACCGGCGAGCGCTTGACCGCGCTCTCGAACGTGAGCTAGTGCGTGCTCGCCATTATGGGTACCCCCTGGCACTGATCATGGCAGATGTCGACTCGTTCAAGCAGTATAACGACACCTATGGACACCTGGCTGGCGATCAACGGCTATGTGCGGTCGCCCGCATGTTAACGCAATGTGTGCGTGAAATCGACTTTGTGGCCCGCTATGGTGGCGAGGAGTTTGTGATCATCCTGCCAGATACCGATAGGCAGCAGGCATTACAGGTTGCTGAGCGGATTCGCCAGCGCGCCGAAGCTGAGTACCCAGGATCACTGAATGGTCGTTCGATTCCTGGTTATACGCTCAGTATGGGGGTAGCTGTTTTTCCCGAAGATGCGCAGACACCGGCTGAATTGCTGTTAGCCGCCGATAATGCCGAGTTGGCGGCGAAGCGCACCGGAAAGAATCGGGTCTGTAGTGTCGTTTCTTAAATGACGACAACCAGTTCTGATAGTTATCTGTGACCACTTTACTGTCATCTCGTCCACTATGCCCGTTATCACCAGAAGGGGTTAATCTAGCGTAACCTGCCGATCCCTACTGGCGACGAGGGATCGGATTGGAACCTATTTCTTTCATGTTTTAGCCAACTGATATTGTTGCTTGCAGCGTTTATTGTCCGGTGGTCTGCCTATGTGACAACTGATGGGTCAGGAGTATCGCCTGCGCCACCTCGCGCATTGTCTTACGGTTACGCATTGCCAGTTGTTGAATCCGGCGAAATGCCTCTGCTTCACTCAAGCCGTGCTCATCCATTAAGATACCCTTGGCCTGTTCAATCTCTTTGCGCGTTTCCAGACGCTCTCGCAACGTCAGCATCTCCTTCCGTCGCGTTTGATAGTCTTGCCAGCGTGCAAGCGTAATCTCGATCAGCGGCAAGAGGTCGGTATCGCGAAATGGTTTTATGAGACAGCCAAACACCCCTGCGGCTCGTGCTCGCTCGGCCAGTTCACGTGATGCTGATGCCGTAAGCAGGATAACCGGCGCTAAGCCCTCCTGGTGAAGTATCGTTGCAACTTCTAGACCATCGAGATAGGGCATTTTGTAATCGAGCAGCACCAAATCAGGTCGTACCTGGCGCGCTACTGCAACTGCCTGCTGACCATCAGCCGCTTCGCCGACGATCAGATAACCGAGCGCGAGTAATACTTCACGTATGTGAAATCGAATCAATGCCTCGTCGTCTGCAATCAAGAGTCGCGCTGTCATGCGTGCTCCAAACACAATAAGCACCTGCCGTCGCAACCGTTGCAACGTGCAGGTGGCATCAATGCGGATATAACATACATGGTTAGTATAAAGGAACAAATGCGTCAGCGGCTATAGCCGAATTGCACAATATGTTATGTACGCTCGTGACGAGTTTCGTTACAATGGTTCAACACCATGCCCCGCTGTAATATGATCGAGTTCGATGGTACCCCCGTGTAAGCGAAAACCACCCTGAAAGGGATTGGTCGCTAGGAAGAGCGGTGTATCGAGATCGACAAAACGAAACCCACCTAACCCGGCTGCGAAATGGGCCGACATGGTCATTGCCAGGATCGATTCAACCATTCCACCAATCATGAGGCCCAGTCCGGCAGTACGGGCAACCGCCGCGATTTCGAGTGCTTCAACCACCCCGCTCTTCATCAGTTTGATATTGATGACATTGGCTGCGCGTTCCTGCACAATACGTAGCACATTCAACGCACTACTTGCCGTCTCGTCAGCCGCAATCGGTGCTCCACCCCATTGCACCAGTTGACGCAGACCAGCCCAATCATCGGCTGCAACCGGTTGTTCGACCAGTACCGGTACGATCCGTTGCAAGCTCAGGGCGCCAAGGAGTTCGAGCATCTGCTCGGCGGTAAAGCCTCCATTCCCATCGAGGATGAGCGGGGCATCTGGCGCCAGCGCATAGATTGTCGTGATTCGGGCCAGATCGTGAGATAGATCACTGCCACCGATTTTAACCTTAATTTGACGGATACCCCGTTCGAGAATATCCAGGGTGGCCAACGCTGCTTCCTCGACCGTACCGGTTGTAATCGTCATATCGGTTTCGAGTGTATGCCCAGCGCCACCAAAGAAGACGTAGAGCGGTAGCCGATAATGGCGGGTCAGTGCATCGAGAATTGCTGTCTCGATAGCGCAGCGCGCTGATCCGCTCGTGCTAATCCGATCACGCAGCAGCGCGGCAATCGCTCGCCATTCACGCACATCAGCGCCTTCGATTGCTGAACGTACTGCTTCAATCGCCTGTTGCGTATTGGCCTGGGTTTCACCGTTAAAGGCCGGAAAAGGCGCAGCTTCGCCGTAGCCACGAATGCCGTTGGTCAGTTCGACCGTCACTAACAGGTTATGGGCGATCTCTTGCATCCCCCCAGCGATCCCAAACGGATGACGTAGTGGGATGTCGAGGGGGGCGACCGATAACGAACGAATGACGGTACTCATAAGCGTTTCAGACGACGTTAAGCGCGATACTGCTGTTGCAGGTAGACCGTAATTGTGACTAGCACGATAATCGCCCCCAACACCTGCCAGAGGTTCTGCAATTGCTCACCGAGCAACAGTGCAGCTAGCCCCAGCGCACTGATCAGCCGCCAACCCATTGTACTACTGACCAGCGGCGCACCCAGGTGGCGAAGGGCAACAATCTGGCCGAGATTGGCCCCAAGGAGAACAAAGACCACGAAAGCTGCAAAGACCATCCAATCGTGTGGCCCGATAACGGCAAACCGATCCCACTGTTCGCCAAGCAACAGGCTCATTGCGCCGCATGTGACGGTGAGAGCAACCAGTTGCGCAAACAACATCGCTTCAGCGCTGATATTACCAACGGAGGTTGCACGTGGTATCAGTATCATGTAGAAAGCTAACGCAAATGCCGAGACTAGTGCAATTGCAATGCCTAGCACATCGCTTTCGGTCAATCGCAACACAGTACCATTACTGAGGTCGCCGCTCATCATCAATAATGAGCCGAAAAACGAGAGGCCAATAGCCGGGAGCGTGAAGCGAGGTAAGCGGTTGCGAAAGAACAATTTGCTCAAGAGGGCGACAATAAGTGGTGTAAGCAATGTGATAAGTTGCACGTAGATGGCTAACGTGAAGCGTGCTGAAGTGAGATTGGTCATTGCCCGAATACTGACGACTAGTGCAAACAACCAGATAATCGGCGTGTGCCAGATGTCTGTGCGAATATGCCGGTAGGCAAACGGTACATATACGATCAGCGCCAGGAGATTACCGAGCGTGAGGATAGCCATGCTCGGTAAGTGACTGATCGTTTGGAGATAGCGCGCTAAGACTGGATACGCACCCCATCCAGTGTGGGCAAAGAGCGCTATGATTACCCAGAGCCATGAGACGCCAGTATGAGTTGTCGTTGCTGTGGTGGAAGATGCGTTATTCATAGGCTGTATTATAACCCGAATTAACAAGATGAATTGAAGGTATAAAGACGAATGAACATTCAACTCGCCGAACTGATTGCGGCCGGTGGAACGGTTAGCGAGCCAATCCACGCCGACACCTTCACCGATTGGAGTTACGATTCGCGGCTTACCGCTGCCGGAGAGTGCTTTATTGCGTTGCGCACTGCACGGGCAGATGGTCACGATTATATTCCGGCTGCGATAGCTGCCGGTGCGCGTGGTGTCTTGTGTGTGCGTCCACCGCATGATGCTGGCAATGCAACGGTAATCATCTGTGCTGATCCACAGACAGTACTGCTCCGTTGGGCAAGTGCACGCCTGCGGACGTTGCAGCCAACGGTGATCGCTGTGACCGGTGGGATCGGGAAGACTCTGGCGCGGCGAGCGATTGCGGCCGTGTTAGCTATGCAGGCGCCTACCTTTCAAAGTCGTCGTAATTTCAATTCGCTCCTCGGATTACCGATTGCACTGGCCCGTCTCAGTCAGACTGACCGCTACGCAGTGCTCGAGTTTGCCGGTGAGCATCTGGCTCCGCTGGCAACGGCGTTTCCGCCTCAGATCGCGGTGGTAACACCCGCTGCCGATACGGCGATGGCCGCATTCCTGGCCGACAAAGGAGTAATGGTGGTTGCCGCCGAAGGGATTTCACCGGCAAATATTTGCTATGGCACCGGTCATGAGTGTGCCGTGCGGGCAACCGATATTTCCTACCACCGTCAGGGTGTGGATTTTGTTGCTTTGAGCCGGGAAGTGACCATTCCCGTTTCAACCCCGCTTTTGGGCCTTCCCGGTGTTATGGCGGCACTGGCTGCCGTTACGGTTGGGCTGATATGCAGCGTTCCACCGGAGGCGATCCAACACGCCCTAGCTCATCTTGCAGCACCGGCGGGGCGTTTACGTCCACTACCTGGCGCCAATGGTGAACTCATTCTCGACGATAGTTTCAATGCTACTCCAGCAGCCATGGTGGCGGCAATGCAAACCATGGCTGCCTTGACGGCCAAACGCCGCATTGCCGTTTTAGGTACGCCCACCGAATTGCCTGCCATTGATGCAACGCCATTTCTAACCGAACTTGGTGCTCTGGCGGCCCGTAGTGCCGATTACCTGGTGCTCAAAGGAGGCGGGGCGGCAGTAATGGCCCAGGCTGCACGAATGACCAACCCCGCTATTCCCATTCACGTCGTTGACACCAACGATGCGGCGCGTGCTGCCTTGCCCGACGAGCGCAACCAGGGCGATCTGGTGTTGGTGTCGGGCGGGGCTGGCGAGCGGCTTGAACAGGTTGTAGCGCCGCTGTTAGCCGCCGACTGTCCGCCAGAACATCACCTCGTGCGCCAGGAACCGGCCTGGCGTAGTGTGCGGATCGGTGATCCGGCGCGTCCAACCTGGGTGCATCTCGATCTGACCGCCATTGCTGACAATGTTCGTGCGCTCCGAGCGCATGCCGGTGTACCACTAATGGTTGTGCTTAAAGGCGATGGTTACGGTCATGGTGCGGCACGGGTTGCGCGAGCGGCATTGTGGGCAGGAGCCGAAATGCTAGCCGTTGCGACTCTGGGTGAAGGACGGGCATTGCGCGCACAGGGCATTCATGCCCCAATTCTGGTGCTGGGCTATACGCCGCCATGGCAGGTTGCCGAAGCGATCCGTCTCGATTTGATGATTACGCTCTTCGATGGCGATACTGCCCAGGCGCTTAGTAATGCTGCCACCGAAATCAGACGCCCTGCCCGTGTGCATGTCGAAGTTGATACGGGTATGGCTCGTCTAGGCCTCGCGCCGGCTGAGGTCGCACCATTCCTAACCTGGCTGCGTGATCTCCCCGCTATCGAAGTGGTTGCACTCTACACTCATTTTGCCCGCGCCGATGAAGCCGATCCGACCCCAACCGAGCAGCAGTTGGCTCGTTTCCAGACCCTGATCACCGAACTTACCGCAGCCGGTTTACGCCCGCCACTGATCCATGCGGCTAACAGTGCGGCGACATTACGCTTTCCGGCCAGCCATTTCGATATGGTTCGACCAGGATTGGCTTGCTACGGATTGGCGCCAGGGGCTGCTGTTCCCCTCTTGCCAGGCATGCGGCCAGCACTAAGCTTTTACAGTGAAGTAGCGCAGGTCAAGGAACACCCGCCTGGCACGCCAATCTCCTACGGTGGTACCTTTATCACAGCCCGCCCATCGCGCATTGCTACTATTCCGGTAGGTTACGCCGACGGGCTGCGTCGTTCACCGCCGTGGCGGGAAGTGCTGATTCGAGGGAAACGGGCACCGATTGTCGGGCGCATTTGCATGGACTATGCGATGGTCGATGTAACCGATATTCCTGGCGTTCAGCGTGGTGATACCGTCACACTCATAGGACAACAGGGAGAGGATTCGATAGGTGTTGATGAGATTGCTAGTTGGTTGGGAACGATCAGCTACGAAGTATTGACCGGCATCTTACCGCGCGTGCCGCGCGAGATAGAACCGTAGGGATACATTCTCGTCAGCGCAAAAGCAGTTCCACATTGTTCAAGCAGATCCGTGTACAATGTCAATCAACAGCAGCTTCGCAAAATGATGGTAAGGAGCAGTTTATGCTGACCCCATTTCAAAATGAACCGTTTGGTAACTTTGACAGTGGCGACCGACGGACGGCGATGCAGCGAGCGATTCGTCATGTTGCCGGGCAATTGGGCGCCACCTATCCGCTGATTATCGGTGGTGAACGGATTGTGACTGAGCGTAAATTGCCTTCGATCAATCCGGCAGAACCGAAAAAAGTTGTGGGCTATGCCAGTAGTGCCTCGCAAGAGCAGGCCCATCAAGCGTTGCTGGCGGCTGATGCCGCGTTCCGCACCTGGTCGCGTACACCGGTTAGTGCGCGCGCACAGGTGTTGTTGCGGGCCGCGGCAATCATGCGGCGGCGGAAGGAGGAACTGGCTGCATGGATGATGCACGAGGTGAGCAAGAACTGGGTTGAAGCCGATGCCGACGTTGCCGAAGCGATTGACTTTTGTGAGTGGTATGCGCGTCAGGCAATTGCACTTCAGGGCGAACGGCAACCCCTCGTTCCTTACCCCGGTGAGGATAACGAGCTGCGCTACCTGCCGTTAGGGCCTGGACTGGCGATACCTCCCTGGAACTTCCCGCTGGCAATTGTGACGACACTCACTGTTGCGCCGATTGTCGTGGGGAATACGGTCGTGTTGAAACCCTCACCACGCGCACCGGTCATTGCGGCTATTCTCGTCCAGATTCTCGAAGAGGCTGGGTTACCGCCTGGTGTTGTGAATCTGGTGACCGGGGAAGATGCGGTCTTAGGTGATTTCCTGGTCGATCATCCGTTGGTGCGCTTCATTGGCTTTACCGGTTCAAAGAATGTCGGTCTGCGGATTCTGCAGCGGGCCGCCGTCCGTCAACCTGGTCAGAACTGGATCAAACGCACGATTCTCGAAATGGGCGGCAAAGACGCAATTATTGTCGATGAAACTGCCGATCTGGAAGCCGCTGCAACCGGTATTGTGGTCAGTGCGTTCGGTTTTCAGGGGCAAAAATGTAGTGCTTGCTCACGTGCAATTGTCGTTGATCAGGTCTACGATCAGGTCTTGCAGCGAGTCGTCGAGAAGACAAAGGCATTGCGGCTAGGGAATCCTACCAAACCAGAAACCGATCTAGGCGCGGTGATTGATCAGCGGGCCTTTGATACCATTAGCCAGTATATTGCGATAGGCCAGGAAGAGGGAAGACTGGTTACTGGTGGTGAAGTCATCGATCACGAATTGGTTAAGGATGGTGGCTTTTTTATCAATCCAACCATCTTTGCCGATGTGAAACCTCACGCCCGCATCGCCCAGGAAGAGATTTTTGGTCCGGTCCTGGCCTTCATCCGTGCTGCTAATTTCACTGAGGCCCTGGCTATTGCGAACGATACTGAATACGGTTTGACTGGTGGTGTCTACAGCCGGAATCTCGAACGCTTAGAGCAGGCTCGTGAAGAGTTTCACGTCGGTAATCTCTATTTTAATCGGAAGTGTACCGGTGCTTTGGTAGGAGTACAGCCATTTGGTGGCTTTAAGATGTCAGGTACCGATAGCAAAGCTGGTGGCACCGATTACCTACGTCTGTTTACTCAGCCTAAGGTCATTAGCGAGCGCTTTTAAGAGTATGCATGATTAGAATTGGATGTGCCGTTTGGGCTTATAACGGTTGGGTTGGTGATCTCTTTCCACCAGGAACGCGCAGTAGCGAGTTTCTCAAACTCTACAGTCGAAAACTAGCGACGGTGGAAGGAAATACAACCTTCTATGCCACACCATCGGTAGCGACGGTGGCGCGATGGGTGGAGGAGACACCACCTATCTTCCACTTTTGTTGTAAGTTGCCGCGAGAAGTGAGCCATACGGGTTCACTCGCCGAGCGCCTACCGCAGGCCCGGACCTTTGTTGAACGAATGCAAGGTCTAGGATCGCGCTGTGGCCCGTTCTTCTTGCAACTACCACCGGGCTATGGTCCGGCTCGTCTCGCCGATCTGGAACGTTTTCTAGCTGGCTGGCCGCGTGACGTTGCGCTGGCGGTAGAGGTTCGTCATCCCGACTGGTATTTGCCACCAGCCGAGGAATCACTGATGACTCTCCTTAACCGCTACCATGTTGGGCGGGTTGTAATGGATGTTCGTCCAATCCGCGATCCGACCGATCCGGCCGGATTACTGCTCGCCGATGCCCGTGAGCGTAAACCAGATGTACCGCTGCGACCGTTGCGCAGCAGTGGGCCAACGCTGGTGCGCTACATCGGGCATCCCGATCTGGCCCGCAATGCCCCGTTTCTCAATGAGTGGGCGGCACGGATTGCAGAATGGGCACAGACCGATCCGCGCATCTATCTGTTTATGCATTGCCCTGATGAGGCCCGCTCACCAGACCTCTGCCGCCAGATCGCAGCGCGTTTGCGTGAACGCGGGGCACCGTTGGTTGAGCCATTGGATGAACCGCCACCATCACCAATGCAACTCGATATGTTTGGTTTGTCATAGGGGTGTCGTCGTGGTGGTGATGTGCATCACATCTGTGACATCATCTGCGGTATTGTATCTGGCTTTGTCAGGGCATGAGGCGCTGGCTGGCAACTGAACCCTGTCCGGGGTGGATAGGTTGATTTCCCACCTATAGGGCTGGTTATTAGCTCTGTGCAAGGAACCTATCTGCAACAGCCGGTTGCAGGAGAAGATCAGTCGGCGTAGTTCGCAAACCACTTTGCTAGTAGGCGGAGTGGTGCTCATTGGTGCTGCGCCTGCCTGTTGAATTTCACTCGTGGCGAGAAGGTGTCGTCTTGACTCACGATGCCACCCATCGGCATCAGACTAATCGTCTATCGTGTTCGTTCCGAGTATGCGGAAAGGCTCAAAATAGGATTGACCTCATCACCACTATTCCTGTTGAGGAGAAATAATGTATGCGACTTGCGACAATCTTTGGTCGTACCCTCCGTCAGGCGCCGACCGAAGCCGATAATCCGGCAACGCAGTTGCTCTGGCGGGCCGGGATGCTGCGTTCGCTGGATACTGGCGAACCTGCTTTATTGCCGTTGGGAAATGCAGTTTTGCAGCATCTGATCACCCATCTGACCCATACGCTTCGTCGTAATGGTTCCCAAGAAATCTACCTGCCAACAATAGCGAGTTGGTTGGATGTGATAACCACTCTGGCCCGCCGTGAGATCGATTCATACCGTCAGTTACCGCTATCTGTCTGGAGTCTGCGCCGCCGCCGACGCGCAACGGTGCGTCAACGATCGGGACTGCTCGATCTGCCCGTTGTAACATCCTTGAGCTGGGCAGGGTTAGCACTCGACGTTGCTCAAGCTCAAACGAACCTCGCAGCAATCATTGAACAGTTACGCACAACGCTGCACAAATGCGGGCTGATGGTGGTGGGCGATGCGCTCAAGGCGGAACGTGGCGCAACGATCATCGTCGATACACCGGCAGGACCGCTCACGACCCTCGATTGTCCGGTCTGTGGGTTGCGGACGCCAATCGACCTGGCGCCACTTGCTCCTATGCCAGCGTATTCCGGGCCAGCGCCAGCCATGAGTCTGGTTGAAACACCCAACGCGAATACTATAGCAGCCCTGGCTACCTTCCTTGGCATCTCAACCTCAGCTACAGCTAAAGCTCTTTTCTTCAATGCACGTTGTGCTGGTGAACAGCGACTGATCTTTGCTGTGGTACGTGGCGACCGAGAAGCGAGTCTGGCTAAACTGGCTGCAGTTGTTGGCGCTGACGAACTTTTACCTGCCGAAGAAGCACAGATCAGAGCGTGTGGTGCTGTACCCGGCTACGCCTCGCCGGTTGGCCTGCGAGATGTGTTCGTGGTTGCCGATCAGACGGTCACGAATGGTGCTCCACTCGTAGCCGGAGCAAATCGTCCCGGTTATCATCTGCGCGATGTTGTGTACGGGCGCGATTGGCAAGCCACACTGGTCGCCGATATTGCTCAGGCGGTTGTTGGTGATCCATGTCCATTCTGTAGTACAGCGCGTGCGGAAGGGCATGGCGCAGCAGTTGGTGTTGTAACAACACCACAAGCGACCACGCTACTCGTGCAAGATGCCGAGGGGCAAAACCGACCACTGGTGGTTACAGGGATCGAACTCGATCTTGAACCACTCTTGCACATTGCAGTAGAACAGAATCACGATGAGCGTGGTATTGTGTGGCCAGTCGCCATTGCGCCGGTCACTGTGCATCTGGTGACGATAGGACGGAGCGATGCGGTCATAACCGCTGCACAAACACTGGCCACTGAACTACAGACTGCCGGTTGGACTGTGCTGATCGATGATCGTGATGAACGGGCCGGAGTGAAGTTCAACGATGCCGATCTGATCGGCGCCCCCTGGCGAGTCGTTATCAGCGAGAAGCTTTTGGCTACAGACCAACTTGAAATTCGTCATCGCACGGCTAGTCAGCCGACAATTGTGAACAGAAGCGAACTGAAAGAAGCGCTGCACGACCAGTTACGGTAGACAACATTTCATACCAATTTGCGGTATCAGTCTCGGGCTTCGACGTTTTCAGTGCCCGTATCGTGGAAGGCGCCTCTCCTCTATTCCCGCCAGCCCCCCTTCTTCTCGGCCATGAGGAGCGGAAGTGGGCCTAGCGGAAGCCTACCCCTCTCTTCCATTACCACTATCGGGTTGGGAACGAACGCTGTAAATCTCTAACCGATCATCGAGAGGCGAGCGCACCGCACTTCTACTTTGTGCCAAGTATCTTCACGAGCCACGCCCTGACGGCAGCGCGGGCCGCTTCGGCGGAAGGTGAAGCATCGGTATACAGTGCACCTGAACGCACGACAGCGATCGTTTCTCGAAACTGTTGGAACGCAGTTAGATCGGCCAACCGATCTGGCTGATTGGCGCCATTTGTCAGGTTGATAAGCGCCTCAGGGCGATTAGAAAAGACGACATAATGCTCGATCAAGCCTACTGCACGAAGCGGATGAGCAATCTCGCCGATGAAGATCGTTGTGTTCCCTGCTTGCTGTTCGGTAATGGTTTCACCACGATTACGGCGTACCGTCAGATGTTTCTCTAAAAACAGACGGGCCTGAGGATCATTGCGAGAAGCGAGGAAGATCAGCACCTCACCGTTCGTCACCAGATCAGTTGCGACATCGCGCGTTACTGGCGTAAAATCACGCACAACAATCGCAATATCGCTGCCGATCCACGTCACGACATCGCGATCCAGGTCAACCCCAAGCAACGCGGCGACATTGGCTGCCGCATCAGATGGTAGGGTCATGCCGAAGATTTCACTCAACGCACGTTCAATGCGCGGTTGCTCAGGCACATCGCTCAGGGTTGGCGATAAACTGGCGTACAGTTGCACATCAGCCGGTAAGAGATCGGCCGGTGCTGGCCCCCTCTGTACTGTAACAAACCAGTAGAGGAAAATGGCGCCGAGTAACACGGCGATCAGCGTAATCGCCAGACCACCGACGAAAGCATACCCAAGGCCACGCTCACGAGGTACAGTTGGAGAGTTGATCATAAGTTATGCAAGTTGTGTACATACGTCACCTTGTGTCTCCGTTGGTATGGTACCATGAATTACACCTGTTAACAAAAGGCTCGCTCGTAAGGAAATCGAGTATCAGTTGCAGTGACAAACATTTTACAATGTGAAACGTGCGGCTGCTGGCTGTTGTTATCCCTCTGCATTTCTCTACGGCGAAAGAAGGGTGAAATGAAGCACAATGCGGAACGAGCTGTACAGGCTTGGCCACGTTCTCAGCGTCTGATCGGTATGAGTACGATGTGATGGTACTAGCTCATCACTCAGGAGCAGGCAGATAGGTATGCAAATCGAGACCTTACCGGTAGCAGCAGCCATTGGACATATCCTTTGTCACAATATCGCCGATGCGCAGGGACGGAAGGCCTTTAGTAAGGGTCGCCGATTACAGGCCGAAGATGTACTCCGCCTCGCTGAGTTAGGTTTTACTACCGTGCGGGTTGCCGTCCTGACGTCTGATGATGTACACGAAGATGAGGCAGCATTACGCTTGGCACAGGTTGTAGCTGGACCCGGTGTAGTGATCGGTGATCCATACGCCGGACGGGTGAACCTCCGCGCTGCGTACAACGGTCCGTTGATGATCGACGCTGAAGCTTTGCTGACAATCAATTTGATCGATGGTCTAACCGTTGCAACGTTACCGCCGTATACACTCGTCTCGGCCGGTCAGATGATCGCCACAATTAAGATTATTCCCTTTGCGGTACCCGCTTCAGACATTGCACAGGCTAGCGCTGTCGCCGGCGAGCAGGGGGTATTGCGCGTGGCGCCGCTGGTGCGCTGCCGAATTGGTGTTGCGTTGGTAAGCAGTCCATCAGCACGGGCGCGGGTCGAACGCGGTGTACTACCGGCAATTGTCGGGCGCATTACCGATCTGGGTGCAACAATGGTCGCGTGGCATCATGTACCACCAGACGAATCCGAAGTAGCTGCCGGACTTACATCACTGGTGGCAGCCGGTGCTGATTTGATCATTACAGCCGGTGAAACCTCTGTTGTTGATCGTGACGATGTTATTCCACGAGCGGTCAAACGGATCGGCGGCGAGATTGCTCACTATGGCGCTCCAGTTGAACCGGGGAATCTGCTCTTCCTTGCCTACGTGCCCGGTATTGCTGATAGTATTCCGCTGATCGGCGCCCCTGGGTGTGTCCGTTCCCGCGATCAAAATATCGTCGATCTCATCTTACCCCGCTTGATGGCGAATGAACGCATTGGCAGGCGCGAAATCGTTGCCCTTGGTCTTGGTGGATTACTCGGTTCAGTTCGTCGAGGGTGAGCATGATGAAACATCACTCTGGCGCCATTTGTATGTTTGAACACTATCCATAGCTAAGAGAGGAAAACGATGAATCTTGAACATCTCTACTATGACCGACGAGAAGCGGCTCTGGCCGACTTTAATCGGGCTATCGCCATCGATGATTCTTACGCATGGGCCTATTTTCAACGCGGGCAGGTGTTGCGTGAATTAGGTCGGCTGGAAGAGGCGCTGGCCGATCTGACCCGCGCCTGCGAACTGGAAGCCGATGATCCAGCGTACCATGCTGAACGTGGCGAGACGTTGCGCATGCTTCGCCAATATGAAGCTGCCATTAACGCTTTTTCGCAGGCGATCACACTGCGACCAGAATATCCCTGGGCACTGGGGAGTCGAGGGCAGGTCTGGCGGGCATTACGCCGCTATCAAGAGGCACTAGCCGATTTCAATGCTGCCTTGGCGCTCAATCCCAGTCTGGCATGGGTGCATGCGGAACGAGGCGAAGCACTTCGGGCACTCCAGCGCCATCACGAAGCTATCGAGGCGTTTAGTCAGGCCCTGGCAATCGACCCAAGTTACACCTGGGCATTAGGACATCGTGGCATAACGTACCGCGAACTCCGTGATCTCTCAGCAGCCATTGCTGATTTTGATGCGGCCATTGCTATACAAGACAATCTGGCATGGCTCTATGCTGAACGTGGTGAAACGCGGCGGCTAGTCGAAGATTTTGAGAGCGCGATTGCCGATTTGACCCAGGCGATCATGCTCGATCCCAGGTATTCCTGGGCGTTGGGGAGCCGTGGCGCCGCATTCCGGGCTGTCGGTGAGATTGAAGCTGCTCTAGCCGATTTCAAGCAGGCGCTGGAGTTAGATCCCGAGTATGTGTGGGTCTACTATCAGCGTGGTCTGTTGTACCGCAATGCCAATCGTCTTGATGAAGCACTAGCCGATTTCAGTCGGGTGATCGAGTTAGAGCCGAACCACGCTAGTGCTCTTGCCGAGCGTGGTGAGTTGTTTCGTTTGCAACGTCGCTACCATGAAGCGCTTGCTGATTTTAATCGAGCCATTGAACTTCAGCCTGATTACGCCTGGGCTATCGGTAGTCGTGGTCAGGTTTATCGCGTCTTGGGAGACTACGGAGAAGCACTCGATGATTTCAACCGTGCCTTAGCACTAAAACCGGATGCTACCTGGATTATTGCCGAGCGTGGTGAAACGTACCGGCTCCTTCGGCGCTACAATGAGGCACTAGAGGATTTTACCCGTGCCCTCGAACTCAGCCCTAATGACTCGTGGATACTCAGTCGACGTGGTGCAACCTATCAGGCGCTCAAAATCTATGAAGAGGCGTATATTGACTTGACCAGAGCAATTGAGATCGATCCCAACAATGCCTGGGCCTGGGCGCAACGCGGTTCACTCTTCCGGCAAATGTGATGTGGCGAGCGTGGTGCGTTCCACTCGATGAGGGTGTTACGCATTTAAGGATGTGGGCTTATCGCTCGAGACAAACGAGTCGGCATCCGAGACAGTCAGCTTGCTGAAG
>Ga0308400_1000113_pt1 | contig 34241 bp, 36 predicted proteins | sample HotsprSampOS1265_FD_203451 | JGI IMG/M metagenome (GOLD analysis project Ga0308400, IMG submission 203451) | Hot spring phototrophic mat microbial communities from Octopus Spring, Yellowstone National Park, Wyoming, United States - 20060914_OS12-65 ...
GATTGTGTGATGGTTATAAAGAGTATATATATAAGGCAAATATGGGCCAGTTCTGGGACAAAAAAGACTCCTTAGACGGATAAGGTAAAACACACAATCTAAACAATCTAAACAATCATCAACCTGAAATTGCTGCAAAATCCTGCAAATTGAGGTATTGATTTTGCCCTGAAACGGTATTATAATAATGTTGAAGAAAACGGACACGATAAGACAAGGAGACGACAATGGCCATCCACATCACCCCTGGATCGAACAAGCCTTGCTCCAGCTGTTCAACCAAGAAAAGAGACCGGTTCGATATTGAAATTTCCGGACGAACCGTGATAGTGATCACCCTCTGTGAGCACTGCTTGAGAGACCTATACGAGCAGTGCAACGAGATCTATTACAATGATTACAGTGATGAAGAGAATGATACCGATGACGAGTAAGACCGACGGCACCGAGTCCCCCGTCCCTGCTGTGTCAACAGTGGCGGGGGGTTCGGTTTTGTGGAGTCACTCTGGAACTCCACTGGACCCCACTGAAATCCACGCTTCGACCCACTGGACTCCCACGAAAAACCCACGAAAACCCACTGAAACCCACTAAAATCACAGGGTGGGACAGGGTGTCACAAGGTGTGACACGGTGTGAGATTTAGTTCAAAACCCGTGGGACACATTGATGTAACTACCTCGAAGATGTTCCTTACGGGTTCCGGGCCTCCGGCCCCCGGGGGGACGGGAGGGCGAGGCGACCGTGGTGCTTGCGAGGTTTTATAAAGAGATAGACCTCGGGGTCACCCAAAATTGACCGCAAATTGGGTGAAATTGGCTCTTGACCGTCCCACGAAAATCCCTTATAATACTTATAAGGTCGAATCGACCAACCGGCTAAGGAGCATCGAACATACATTCCATTTCAGGAGACACGGGGTGGCCAGAGCAGCCAAGTGGAGACGAATAGCAAATGAATTGCAGGCTCTCTGGCGTCTCCAACGAGGAGACTCACAGGAGGACATTGCTGCTGAATTGGGTGTCTCCCCCACAGCACTCATTTCATCTCTCGATCGGGCCCGAACCGACGAGCAGATTCGGGACCTGGATAGGTGGCGCCAACAAGTATTTGATGAACTCCAGGCCCTAAAACTCCTCTTTCTAGAGAGGTACATGAGCAACGAGATGCTCATCCTCCGTCGAGTCACCGAAACCCCCTCCGGCGTCGTGGTTACCACGGAAGAGCGACCCATCGGGATGGACGCCGGAGCTCTAACTGCGATCCAAGCGATCATTGCCGACCAGAGACGTCTGCTCGGCCTCGATGCTCCTCAGCAATCCCGATCGGTCGCTCTCAACATCACCCCTCGGGAGGTAGAGAGACTTGCCCGAGACGTCAAGTCACTGACCCTCGAGGAGCTCGAACAGCTTGTTGACCGTCTAGGAGTTCGTGAGCTTATGGACCTACCAGGTGCCTTCTCGGAAGAAGGCGTGGATCGAAACGCCCATGGTAGCGGAGTCGATCCAGGCGATTATTGCTGAGTATCGTCGGAGGCAGATCCAGGTTGAGTCAACTCGTCGAGACCTTGCAAGGTATGTCCACGATTGCCATGCCTTCATCGACGAGCTGATCATCATCGACGAGCCTCAGGGGAAGGAGGGTGTGTCAACTGTCCCGTTCCATCTCTGGCCGTCTCAGTCGGACCTTCTGACGGCCCTCTTGACGAGTCGTCTCACAATCATTCTCAAGGCTCGTCAGTTGGGAATTTCGTGGTTGGTCTGTGCATATGCTCTCTGGCTCTGCCTGTTTCACCCTGGTCGTGTTGTTCTATTATTCTCCCAGGGGCAGACAGAGGCAGACGAGTTACTGAGACGGTGTCGAGTGATGTACGAGCGTTTGCCGGAGATGGTTCGTCAATCCCTGTCACAGGTATTGATCTCGAACGCTTCAAAACTCACCTGGTCGAACGGTTCAAGGATCCTCTCCCTGCCGGCCACGAAGAAGGCGGGGCGGACCTTCACGGCATCACTCGTCGTCATGGACGAGACGGCCTACATGGAGTATGCTGATGACCTGTTTGTGGCAACGAAACCCACGATTGATGGCGGGGGTCAGCTCGTGATGCTCTCGACTGCCAACGGTCGTGACAACCTATTCCACCGGGTCTGGGAAGGTGCCCAGTCAGGGTCGAACCGGTTTCGACCTCTCTTCCTTCCCTGGTGGGCCCGTCCGGGCCGGGATGACCGGTGGTACGCCAACATGGTTGCTGAGTACCGTGACCTTCGTCTCGTCCATCAGGAGTATCCGTCGACTCCAGAGGAGGCGTTCGAAGCTACCAGCCATGATCGCTTCCTTACGACAATCTCGTGGTGGGACTTATGTCGCAGGGAGTTGCCTCCACTGGGACGTGAGCCTCTGGTCTTGGGGGTTGATGCAGCCATTGGTCGTCGTGATTCTCCGTCGGACTGCTTCGCACTCGTGGGGGTGACTCGTTCTCCCCTCGACCGTCAGAATTCGGTTGCGGTGAGATTCGTCCATTCGTGGCAGGCTTCTGCAGGTCAGCGGATTGAATTTCAATCCCCCGACGGGACCGGCCCAGAAGATGTCATCCGTGACCTCTGTCGTCGGTATTCCGTTGTGTGTCTAGTATACGATCCGTACCAGCTCGTTGACATGGCGGGCCGTCTCGAGCGAGAAGGAGTCGTGTGGTGTCAGGAGTTCTCCCAGTCGAGTGCTCGTCTCGAGGCTGACAAGAATCTCTATGACATGATCCTCGAACAGCGAGTCCACCACACGGGGGAGGAGCTTCTCCGTCAGCACCTTGATAACGCGGATCGAAAGGTCGACATCGACGGTCGGCGTCTGAGGATTGTCCAGGGAAGCCGAGGGAAAGTCGACCTAGCAGTGGCCCTCTCGATGGCGGTCTACACCTGTTTGGAGTTGAACCTGTGACCAGAGAATTCCGGACGGTTCGAGCTCGAGACATCTTTCCGGTCTCACGGTTTCGTGGGCCGGTGGTTGTCCAAATCCCGTCGTTCTGGGGGCCACAGACACTCCCGCCGGAGCTCCCGACAAACCCACGGGAAAGGGACCGGATCCTCTACCGTACGGTGCTTTACGAATCACAGTGGGCTTCAGCAGTCTCGATCGCCATCACCAAGTTTGCTTCAGCTGGGTGGGAGGTTGAGTCCCACAACCCCCGTCTCTCACAGAGAGCCCAAGAGCTCCTCTTGTATGCTGACTTCGGGGCTTCTCTCGGAGGCTGGACGAACTTCATCGCCAAGCAGCTTCGGTCGTTCCTCTGCACAAATCTGGGATCGGTGTTTGAGGTCGAGCGTGAAAAGAGTGGCTCGGCAGCATCCCGTGTGGTCGGGATCCACCATCTCCCATCACTGAGGTGTACACCCACGGGAGACCCGGACTTCCCTATCATCTATACGGATCAGCAGGGGAGGGACCATCTCCTTGCTTGGTACGAGGTGGTCCGGATCATCGACATGCCCGAAGATGACGACCTGGTCACCGGGTTGGGTCTCTGTGCAGCCGAACGTGCCTACTCGTCTATCATTCGTCTAGCTGCTCTCGAGAGGTACGTTTACGAGAAGGTGTCGGGCAGCAGGCCACTGTCAATCTACCTGGTCAACGGGCTCCGGACGGACCAGCTGTCGTCACTCCTCCGGTCTGCCGAAGAACAGCAGCGAGAGCAGGGACTCACAAGTTACATGGGAGCAATCATCGGTGGGACTCTCAAACCGGATGCTCCCCCGGGGGTGGTCGAAATCCCTCTCTCGTCACTCCCGGACGGGTTCGACCCTCAAGCGGAACGGGAGAGGGCAGATCTGGTGTATGCAAACGCCATCGGTCTTGATCCTCAAGATCTTCGACCGATTTCGAATCAGCAGATGGGGGCTGGAGCTCAGTCAGCCGTCCTCCATGAAAAGGCCAAGGGACGAGGACTAGTTTACTTCCGACAGGCGTTTACCCATGCGATGAACGCACTTGTCCTTGATCGTCGGGTCAAGTTTCTCTTCACCGAACGAGACCTTGACGACCAGTTGAAGCGGGCTGATCTCAGCTCCCGTCGCATCAAGAATATCGAGACGATGGTCTCAGCACAGCTGATCACCCCCGACCAGGGGCGTCAGCTTCTCCTTGATCTTGATGAGCTCCCACCAGAGTTTGTGCCGGTGGATCAAACGTCGACAACATCGGTGTCGGATGCTGACCAACCCAGGGTTGACCTCCCGACCGACACGGGAGAAGGGGAGCTCCCTCCGGTCACCCTACAAGAGGAGACACGGGTTGACCCCCTGGAAGTCGTGGATCGAAACGGACAAGCAGACGAACAACAAGAGGCTTGGGAAGAGTCTCTGGAGACATTTCTGAGAACACTCGAGGAGTTGGATGAAGTCACTATCGGCTCTCCTTCGACGAGCGATTGAGGAGTTCGGTCGTATCTATCGGTCACGGATCGTTCGTCATCAGGAGGTTGACTTGTGGTATCAAGAGATGTCAAATCGTCTTCGGTTCTACCACACAGTCGCATATCTTTTGGGGTCACGTATCTCCCCTCGAGATCTAACACCGGAGGATCGTCAACGGATTGACTCAAGAGTCTCTTCACAGCTCGCCTTTCTACGACGGTTCCTGGCTGACTTGCGAGGAGGTCGATATGAGTCGTCCCCCGGTGGTGGGCAGGCTCGGGCTCAGCTGTATGCTGCAGCTTTGAGGGCTGCGTGGTGGGAGGGGAAGACCCGTGGTCTCCCGCTTCCGGCACAGCCCGGGGACGGGACAACTCAGTGCATATCTCGGTGTAACTGTTCGTGGGAGATCCACCATCTGGGCGGTGATGACTACGATTGCTACTGGAGGTTGGGGGCGAGTGATGCCTCCTGTCAAACATGCATTGCTCGATCCCGTCGGTGGAACCCACTGAGGATCCGGGATGGTCGAGTACAAGTCACGAATGTTCGTCTGATGGGGTTTGACTCCGTGCTCGATGGTTGGGAGGGAGTATGGTAAAGGTAGTTCCCATCATCCCTCCGGGTGAGATCCCGGTTGACGTCGAGAAGATTGAGAGGGCGATCCAAAACGCTCTGGACGGGGCAGCCCTAGGCATCCAGGCCGACTTTGACACGACCGTGATGACGTGGAGTCGTCAAGTAGATTTCGAGATCAAGTCTCCTTCATCGGAGACTCGAGTGGTCGGGACATCCGACAAGATCTACGGGTATCTCGATCAGGGGACTCGAGTTAGGTATGCAACAATGTCCCGGGGCTACCGACCGAAGACGTCCCCCGGGTGGATCGGGTCACGGTCCGGGGGTGGGAAGGTTCTATTTATCTCGAAGCGTCGTCCTCGTCCGGGGATTGCTCCTCGGGAGTTTTCGAAGGTGATCCAGAAGAAGTGGCAGGACGAGTTCCCGACGATCTTCCAGAGGGCGATCTCAAGTGAGGTGAGGTGACATAGATGCCCTGGTACCTTGTTCGAGCTCAAGACGGATGGTACGTTGTCGATGACACGGGGAAGAGGAAGTCATCGAAGCCAATGTCCCGTTCTCGTGCTGAGCGTTACCGTCGAGCTCTCTATGCTGTGGCCCACAAGTCCGGCTGGGAACGGATTACCGGGAATCTCTGTCGATCTCCAACGGGTCAATTCGGTGCCTGTGACAAGGTGATGGGCTCAGTCCAGTCGCCCGAGGAAGAACGTTTGAAGTCGACCATTCAACAGGTCGTCTCTGCTGGAGGGGACAAAGAACAGCTTTCGAACCTAGTCCAACTTTCCTCAGGGTCACTCCCCGAAGCATCAGCTCAGAGTCTTATTCAATCGGGTCTTGCCGAAGTTGTCGCCGGTCGTCTCATGCTCACCCCCCACGGGAGGGCTGCAGTGTCGGCTCTGAAGCGGGGGTCTGCGTCAGAAGCCCTTGATGCACTTGCCCGTGGTCGGGCTCAAGTGGAGTCCCGTCGGAAACGGGAGGAAGAGGGGCGTCGTCGTCAAGAAGAACAGAGACGGAGAGAAGAAGAGAGGAGAGAAGAACAGAGACGGAGAGAAGAAGAGAGGAAAGAAAGGGAGAGACGTAGGGAAGAAGAGAAGAAAGAAGAACAGAGACGACGAGAAGAAGAGAAGAAAGAAAGGGAGAGACGGAGAGAAGAAGAACAGAGACGACGAGAAGAAGAGAAGAAAGAAAGGGAGAGACGGAGGGAGGAAGAAAAGAGGGAAGAACAGAGACGAAGGGAAGAAGAGAAGAAAGAAAGGGAGAGACGGAGAGAAGAAGAGACGAAAGAAAGGGAGAGACGGAGGGAGGAAGAAAAGAGGGAAGAACAGAGACGAAGGGAAGAGCGGAGGAGAGAGCGAGAAGATTCGGTCGTTCGTCGTGCTGCAGCATCCCTTGGGATGACTCCCGAAGATGTTGAGCATCTCCTATCTCGTCTTCGATCACAAACCGATGATGATCCTTCCTTCCCCAGGCAGCCCCTGCTTGATGCAGCTCGTGCGGGGTCATCTCAAGATGTTCGTCGAATTCTTCAAAGATTTCTTGGTCGGAGGTCGTCAACGACCGTAGAGGTGTCACCAACGGTATTCAAAGATTTGTCGGGACGGTATCGCTGGTTGACGGTTTCGTCAAATCGATATCAAGATCGAGAGAAAGAGATCGTCAGTGAAGAAGCTCTTCGAAAGGATGTAGAGTATGCTGACGATCTCGGGGTTGAATCATACGGTCCCCTTCGATGGTGGCATCTCGGGACCTTTTCATTCAAAGACGTTCGAGATTGGCGTACAGTTGTCGCCGGTCCGGGAGTCGATCTAGGGAGGTGTGACTTCAACGCCGTCGTTGACGGCTTTCTAGTCGAATCCGGGACTTTCTACGATGACCGAATCGGTGAGTGGGCCAGTCGTGTTGCCGACAAGCTCCAGGTCTCACTCGGGTTCTCCCACCCCCCTGACGAGCCACGGGACGGGGTCTACTATAACATTCGTCGATTTGAACGCAGTCTCCTCCCTCGAGGGAGAGCGTCAAATCCCTATACATCGGTTTCAATCACCGCTAAGGAGGGTGAAATGGTTCTAAGTTCTGAGAAGCTTGCTGAATTGCAACGTCTGGGCTTCCCCCAAGATGTTATTGACAAGCTGATCGAATCTCTCCAAGCTCAGTCGAAAGAGCTGGGAGAACAGGGAATCACCTTCAAGGATGTCGACGATGCCCTGACAGCTCTCTCTGAAAAGGTCTCAGAGCTGAAAGAGAAGGCTGACCCCTCTACTTCCGTGGGGGCGGAGGGGTCGGAGTCGGGGGCGGAAGAGGGTGATGTGAAAGAGTTCGTCGGTGACTTGACAGTCGAGGAGTTCTTTGACCGTGTTGAGCAGGTCGTCCATTCAGCTTTCCGCTCGGTGCTGTCTGAGATTCAATCAACCCTCTCCGAGATGGATGCTCGTCTGCAGGAGATGGGGTATGCTCGTCAGAAGGAGAAGGAGGTCTCGGAAGATGACCTTTCTCGTCTCCTGGCTCGTATCAAAGAGCTTGAGGAGGAGATTTCGTCACTCCCTCGGGCAGGGCGTCACCGTCCGTCCACACGGTCGGACAACGTTATCCAGCAGAAAGGTCAGCCCGACGGGGCCGAGGTGTCTCCCCTGTCGTGGGTAAGGACCTTTCTTGAGTCATAGACGGTCGACTTCCCTCGAGAGTGTGGATTGAAACAATCATAAACGTTCGACATCGGAATCAGGAGATCAAACATGACGGTACTATCATCTACACCGGTTGCCCAGAAGGCTCCCCCTCCCGTGCCGGGGGGCGAGTGGGCACACGGTCCTCGAGGATTGTTCAGCCAACCTGCATTGGAGCGTCCTCTCTACTCGGCCGTTATCACCCCGTTTATCGGGCTGCAGAGTGTTCTCCCCGTTCGGGGGACAAACGTCACCGACCCCCTGTACGGGATTATCACCGGTGTCACCCCCACGACCGGGAATGAACCGGTTGGGGTGTGTGATGACCCGCCCACCGCAGGAGTTGTCAAGCTCTGCTCTCAGTACTACGTCTTCGGACGAGAATCTCGTCAGACGACCGTTCTTGACATCTCTCGGGGACAGCGGTTGACGTCTCGGGGGGAGCATACGGACTTCATCGTCTTCGGGACCCCCATGGGAATGGAGGGGAACCCTCTTGTCCCGTCTCTGGGGGCCCAATTCGGGGGGATTGCGAATGACGAGATGACCAAGCGGATGGTCGAATGGATGGTTGCTTGGTCTCGAGACTTTGCCCGTGTGCTTTACATCGGTAACCCGTCAAACAACACGGCCGGGGGAGGGTATAAGGAGCCCTACGGCCTTGACTTTATCTTGAACACGGGCCATCGAGATGCAGAGACCGGTCAGCTGTGTCCTGCGGCCGATCCGATCATCCGTTCGTTTGGGAATCGGAACATTACGACAACCCCTGGAGCTGGGGCAGATCTTGTTCGCTTGATTTCGTACATCATGCGAAACCTCCACTGGAACGCGGCCAACATGAACCTCGCTCCCGTTGAGTGGGTCATGTCGATGCCGTTCGGGCTCTTCTATGAGCTGACGGAGATTTGGCCGATTGCCTACTCGACGTATCGGGCGAACAATATCCCGGCGGGGTCAACCCAGTTTGTCGACTCTATGGTCATCGAACGCATGAGAGACGAGATGCGGGGGGATCTCGGTCGTCGTGTTGGTCAATATCTCTTAGTTGATGGTCAGAGAATTCCCGTGATCCTCGATGATGCAATCGTTGAGACCTCTCTTTCGGATGCAGCATTCTCATCGAGTCTCTACATCATCCCACTCCGTGTCTTGGGGGGACGGGAGACGACCTTTATCGAGTATCTCAACTACAACACCCTGGGAGTGCTCCCCCTTGCAGCCGAGTTTGCTCCGGGAGGCTCGTTCACGGTCACGGACAACGGTCGGTTCTTGATCCACCGGAAGCCCCCCACGAACTTCTGTACACAGATCGTGGGACTCACCGAGTGGCGTGTGGTCTGCCTGACCCCCCACCTTGGTGCTAGGGTCACGAACATTGCATTCACACCACTGATCCATGAACGGTCTGGGTTCCCGGACAGCAACTACTTCGTTGACGGAGGAGTCACTCAGGGATACGCTCCGTCGTACTTCGGTCAGCCGGTCTAATGGAGCTGTCGAGCAACATCTTGATCATCGGGGGATGCTGGGACTGGGACGTGCCATTCTCATCGGGTGGTCGTTCCAGCTTACCGTCCCAGATTTGGTTGGGATTCTCCCCATTTGTCCTCAGATCCCCCGAGATCAATGCTTGTCTCTTGGAGTTGATGATGTATGTCAGCTGAAGTAGACATCCAGGTGTTTGGGTCATCCGGGATGCTCGGGCAGTCTGTGATTCGAGCTCTTGAGCGTCGGGGGATTCGATATGAAGCAACTCGGGGGGACATTCTCCTCCTCTCCGAGAGGGATATTCGAGCACCCACGGTGATCAACTGTGCGGGGATTACCCACCCGTCGGCCCTCCCGTCAACACTGTTTGCGGTCAATACCGCGGGGTCTATCCATCTCAGTCGACTGTGTGACTCAGTTCGAAGTAGAGTTGTGTATATCTCAACGGATGCAATTTTCAGCTCTCCTGGGCCACACTTCGAGGATGACCCGCCGTCTCTGCAGACCGTGTATGCTCGGTCGAAATTGTACGGGGAGATTACTTACCCCCCACACGTGACCCTTCGAGGGTCCTTCGTGGGTCGGGAGAAGGGGGTAGTAGAAGACCTCCTCCAGGGGAAGGCGGTTCGGGTCAGCCGGAATGCGTTATGGTCTGGGATGTGGGTTGACGAGTTCGCCGAATTGATCGTAGACGTTGCTTGTCGTCCCGAGATTACCGGTCTCCTCCATGTCCCGGGACACGGGCAGAGTCGAATTGATCTCGTCACGTTCTTGAAGGGTCGGCTTCGAAGTCGAAGCCCATTGATCGTCGATGACACCGTTGTTTGGGACCGTCGTCTTCAGTCGCATTTCTGGTCATCGTACGGCCTTCCCACCCCCGGACCTTTCTCAGAGCAGTTTGATCGTTGGGAGGGACGGTAACGGTGACCACCCGTCATACATATATCACAGACGACTATGAAGATCTTCATCAATCCTACCTATGTTGGAGCTGACCAGGCTGACGGAGGGATTCGACGAGTTGTCGAAGCTCAGATCGAATTCTTCCCTCGCTTCGGTCATTCCGTGGTCTCGTCGGCCCGAGATGCTGATGTGATCATCAACCATGGGACTCTTCGAGCAGAATCACCGTCAGCCTTGATCATTGCCCACTGCCACGGGGCCTACTGGGAGGAGTATACCTGGCCCTCGTGGGCCCTCGAAGCGAACCGTCGAATTGCAGAGAATTTCGAGATTGCCGACCACCTGGTTGTTACATCTCGATGGGTCCAACGAGCGATAGCTCGAGGGGTCTGCCTTCGCTCAACCGTTATCTACCACGGTGTCCGCCCAGAGGAGTGGGAGGTGCCCTCGTCTCCTGGGAGCTATCTCCTATGGAACAAATCTCGAACGGACCCTGTGGCGGACGACACGGTCGTTGCACAACTTGCTGTTCGACTCCCTAAACGGGAATTCGTCACCACCTTCTGCCCGAGACCCCTTCCCAACGTTCGACAGACCGGAACGATGTCGTACGGGGAGATGAAGAAGTTCGTCCAGCAGGCGGGGGTCTACCTTGCAACAACTCGGGAGACCTTCGGGATCGGGACCCTCGAGGCTCTGGCTTCCGGGGTTCCCGTGGTGGGGTGGCGATTTGGTGGGCAAGAAGAGATCATCATCCCCGGGGAGACGGGGGAGCTGGTCGAGTATGGTGACTACGATGGCTTGGTCGAAGCAATCGAGAAGGTCTTTGCCCATCGGTCTCGTTACTCTCGAGCAGCACGTCAGGATGTCGAGTCTCGATGGGGTTGGGAAGACAAGATTGAGGCTTACTCTCAGCTCCTTGAAACGTTGTCACAACGCAGACATGGCCCGAAAGTCTCGGTAGTCATTACCAACTACAACCTCGGGCGGTTCTTGGGAGATGCAGTGTCATCGGTCCTTGAACAAGAATTCTCAGACCCTCGAGGGATTGAGTTGATCATCGTTGATGATGGTTCGACGGACGAAGACTCTCTTGAAGTGTTGTCAGCTCTCGAACGTCGAGATGACATCACCGTCTACCGACTCCCCCAGAATGTCGGACTTCCACTGGCACGGAACGTCGGGGCTTACCTAGCACACGGTGAGTACCTGATGTTCCTAGATGCTGACGACCTTCTCGAGAGATTCGCCATCCAGCGTTTGGTCGACGTACTTGATCGACATCGAAATCTCCACATCACCTACGGGGGGATTGACATCACGGATGAGACCCTCTCGTCCCGACGGCCTTCTCCTTGGCCAAGGGACTTCAGCTGGGTCCAACAGATGAGTCACCTCAACCAACTCCCGTATGCTGCATTGTGGCGTCGTGAGGCTTTCCTCTGGACCGGAGGGTATCGGGAGAGGGATTGGCGAGCAGAAGATGCAAGCCTGTGGTGTCGAGCTACATCGTACGGTCTTCGGGCTGCTCGAGGGACGGAGTCAACGACACTGATCTACCGTCTACGGAGAGACAGCAAGACACAGGTCGAACGTGCCATCTTCTCCGATTCCGACGGAGATTGGACGGCATGGTACCCCTGGAGGACCGGTGCAAGCAATGCTCAGGAGGGGGAAAAGCTGGCCGATCCCAGACGAATCTCCCATGCTCTGGTCCCGTTCGGAGCTCCTCGACTCTCTAATCGTCCCTGGCCGATCCGTCACCTCCAAGAACCGGCAGTTTCGGTGATCATCCCGGTCGGTCCCGGACACGGGAGGTACCTGGTTGATTGTCTAGATAGCCTCTTAGCCCAGACTCTTCAACAGTGGGAAGCCATCGTGGTTGTCGACGGAGACCCGGTAGCAACCTCGGTCCTGCTCAACTACGTCTGGGCTGACGTTGTGGTCTTAGACAACCCCCCACGGGGAGCGGGGAGGGCACGGAATGTGGGTATCAAACGTGCTCGAGCCCCCCTCCTCGTGTTCCTTGATGCAGATGACATCCTCCACCCTCGAGCTCTTGAACGATTCTTACAGGTGTACGTTGAGCATCAGGGGTATGTCTACAGTGATTGTCAATCCCCTCGAGATCCCAAGAAGCTGGATGGGGGGATGATCTACCATCCAGCAGCTGACTATGATCGAAAACTGTTTTTGTCAAGTGGTTATCGTCTCGGGTCTCCGGGACGACATTCGGTAACTTGTCTTGTAGCTCGAGAAGATGCCCTTGCCGTCGGGGGATTCGATGAAGACCTTGACAAACTTGAAGATTGGGAATTCTACCTTCGCCTGGCCGTCCACGGGGTCTGTGGGCATCGAATTCCAGAGCCTCTCTTGACATACCGGCTCCATACGGGAACTCGTCGCCCCGAATCCGGGACGACCCCGATTGAATTCAAGATCTTAGAAGAACGATATTCGTCGAAGGTTTCCGAGGGGGATATGCCGTGTTCATGTGGTTCAGGCGGAGACCGGGCTGTTTCCCGGGCCCGGATGGCACTGTCCGAGATCCAGTCTCAGGGGACTCAGACATCCAGGTCTGGGTTTTGGGAGGCAGATCCGGTCCTCTTAGAGTACGTCGGGGACCAATTTGCTCCAGTCGTTTTCCGTGGTCCCATCTCTCGTCGCTCGTACCGTGCTGGACGAGAACAGAGTTCTCGAATCGTCCAAGTTGATCCTCGAGACGTAGACGGTCTCCTACGTACGGGACAATTTGCGAGGTACTCAAATGGCTAACTTCTTGATTCGAGTTCTCGCGACTTGGAGGCTGACGTCGATGATCACCGACGAGGAGGGGCCATTCGGTATCTTCTCGTCTATTCGACAAGCCTTAGGGGGTGAGTCTCAGAAGACCTGGTTGGGTCGTGGGATTGTCTGCCACTGGTGTGTCTCGATATGGGTGAGTGGGTTGCTCAATGCTGATCATGATCTACGGGACATTCTTGCCATCTCTGCAGGTTCGATCATTCTTGACGAGCTCCTTGCCCGGAGGTTGATGAGATGACACCACCCACTCTTGTCACACTGGAAGAGCTTCGAGAGTTCCTCGACTGGAACCCGTTCCACTTCTGGGGTCTCTCCGACCAAGAGGCTCTTCGAGTGACATCAGCTTGTGACCCTCGAGTATTCCAATTCAGCTATCAATCTCCCGGGAGTCGACTGTTGGGTCGGGCAGAGATTCTTCGAGCAATCTCTTCGGCGGAGGAGAAGCTCGAAGACTACCTCGGATTTTCTGTTGCTCCCAGATATCGAGAAGTCACCCTCTCGTGGCCTCGTCTTCGGGACCGTCGCCTCCAGCACCACGGGTCGGTGGGGGTGGACGGCCGCTGGAGGTCTCTCCAACTCCCTGGAGGGTACGTCCAAGCGGTTGGTCAAGAGACCTTCACCCCGGTGGTCGAAGGTGTCCCGATCTCCTGGAGGGATCAAGACGGTGATGGGTATCTCGATACCGGGGTTGTCGGTCCGATCACGACGTCGCTCCCTCCATCCGAACTCTGCATCATCTTTTCTGAGAGTGAGAGGTATGACTCGTCACAACCCCTGGAGACGTGGGAGATTCGGCCTAAGACCGTCTACTCCTCGGGGACCGGGGTGACCATCTCATTTCGACGATGGCTTGCGGTCAAGCCCAGAAGGTACCAAGGTATTTTACCCTTGTCCCTTGACCCCCAAGACCCATCAATTTTCCCGGTCACCGTCGATGTCTACCGACGGTGGATCGACCCGGATCGTCAAGGGCTCGTATTCTGGGACTCTCGACCAGCCCCCGGATCCGACCCGGTCGGGGTGTTCGCTGAGCAGATTCGAGTTGGGATCCATGACCCTGTCGTCGGGGTGGTTACCGTGGCTCCTGCAAGGTACGATGCTGAGTCGAGTCGGTGGGCATCCCTTCTGGGAAGACCTGAGCCCGATCGAGTATTCATCCGATACCTTGCTGGCTTCCCCCGAGATTCCCACGGTCGAGTAGCTTCGTCTCTTCGAGAGGCCGTAATCCTCTTGGCCATCGCAGAAATGATCCGTCCAATCTGTGGGTGTGACGAAGCCAATCGGATTCTGTACCACTGGCAGTTCGACCTAGCCCGGACCACGGGAGCAGATGCACAGTTTGCAATCTCAACAAAAGCTCTGCAAAACCCGTTCGGGACCCGTCGGGGGCACGTGGCCGCCTGGGAGAGGGTCGAATCGTTGAGACGTACATCATCAATCCTCGTGTAAGGAGATTGACATGCCCAACAACCCTGAAGCCGATGAAATCATAATGCAACGTCAGCTGAGGGCGTACACCCAACGTGGGGGCCCTCGACCGGATGCTCCCGTGAGGTACGGTGGAGTCAACGAACAGTTTATCATGTTCGGGGACGTCACCAATGCTCAGCGAGGCTCCTTCACTCCCGTGTGGTGGGTTGACCCATTAGCTCGAGACAGGTACCGGCTGATCGCACAACAGGTCTCACCCCCCGAAACTCCGAAAGCAACAATCTCTTTCGCTCGACGTCGAGGAGGGATTTCCTGGATTGTCGGAGATCTCAGCTGCCCGGTGAATTTCTACGAACAAGCGTTGGGCTGCGGTGCTGCAGGAGACTTCCTCTACGGCTGGTCCGACTTCCTTACGATCTACAGCAAGGGTCTTGCCGGGTCTCGGTCGAGTAAGTCTCGATCAACCCGAGTCGATGATAACCCTCTGATGGATGATGTTGAGTTCTCGTTCTCAGCAATCTATGACATCGGGGGACTTTCGTTCCGAGAAGTTGCAGGGACAGCGATTGAACGAAAAGTTGTTGATGTGGCCTTTGCGCCAGGTGGTGCCTGTTCGAACTGTGGAACTCCCTCCGATGGGACGACTCGTCTATATGCCCTGATAGCTTCGTCTGGGTCTGGGTCTCCCGGGATCCCTGCAAAAGTCGTGTGGACCGTTGATGGGATAACCTTCAACGACGTGAATATCACGGGGTTGGGGGGGACGGTGACCCCGACAGGGATTGACATCGTTGGGAACTTTGTCGTAGTCATCGATACTGTCAACAAGGGGTACTGGTATTCAGAGATTGACCGCTGGACGGGAGCACCGACCAGCTGGGCCTTCGTCTCTGCAGGGTTTGATGCGGATTCTCCCCCGACGGATATCTTCGTGGCGGGCCCGAACGAAGTCTACTTCTCAGCCCACGGGGGGTACATCTACCGCTCTCGAAACATCCCGGTTGGTGTGACCCCGATCTATTCGGGGAGTGCAACGGCTGAGCCCCTGACACGGATCGCCGGACATGGCTCGACCCTGGTTGCTGTGGGGGAGGTTGGGACAATCCTACGATCCATGGATAGGGGGAGTACTTGGACGAGGATATTCTCACCGACAGGCGGGAACATCACTGCTGTCCAAGTCCTCGACCACTTCCTCTACTGGATCGGGGACGAGGCCGGGGGTGTCTGGTGGACGGCACAGGGAGGTCAATCGTGGAACTCCCTAACTCTCCCGTCGGTCCGGGCGGTGGACGACATCCTCTTCGTGACGGATGAAGTGGGATACCTCCTTGCTCGAGCACCGAACCTTACCACAGCTCGTCTCTGGACCACGTTCAACGGTGGAGCCGACTGGAGTGCATCAAACATCGAAGGGAATCCTCGAATCTTGAACTTCCCGGCCTTCTCTCGAGGGACCCGCCTGGCGGCCCCACGAGGAGTCCCGGAGGTGACAGCAGCGAACCATCTTGCAATCGGGGGTCTCAGTGCAGACGGGGTCGATGGTCGTCTCTATATTGGCTCTGCGAATGTGATCTAAGGGTCTACTCTGAAGTGAAGTCTGCTAGTCTCCCCATACCTTGGATAGGGGAGACAAGCAGACTGGAGATGAGGAGGGTCTAATGACATCTGGGAGGCGAGCTTCTGAGCTTGAGTCATTCACGTTCCCCGACAGTGGGATTACCGTTCACCTACGTCGAGTTGGACCTAGAACCATTGAACAAATCGTAGCTCGAGTTACTCGTCAATACCAACGAGACCACCCCCGCCCCCGTCCCCCGATGGTCTCCGTGATCGTGGGGGAGTCGGAGCAGGTTCTGGAGCCCAACGTCAATGACCCTGACTATCGAGCACGACTTCGAGAATGGGAGACGGGACTCCAGACACAGCAAGCAATCGCAACGATGAGGTTCCTGGTCGACTACGGGATTGTTGCTGATGTCGACCAGGAGGCAGTTCGAGCTCTTCGGGAGGCACTGAGCCCAGAAGATCTCATGACAGAAGACGGGAAGCCGTATACGGATCATCAAGTCTACGTTGAGCATGTGTGTATGATAAGCCCTCGAGACATCCAGGCAGTTGTGTCGGCCATCTTGGGGATCTCACAGCCATCAAATGACCGGGTTGAAACACTGGTGGACCGATTTCAATCTAACACTTGACGGACAACGTCTCCGACCGAATCGTCGGGGCCCAACACTGAGGATGTCGTTCACCCTTGAGTGGGCTCTGACAGCACAGTGGTGGGGATACAAGCTCTCGGAGTTCGAGGAGCTCCCGGTTGAAGAACAAGAGTATCTCATCGCCGTCTATCGGGCTCACCAGATGATCCAGAGTTTGTCACATGGCACTGCCTAAAGTCGGTATAGAACTCGTCGTACATGGTCTCTCGGAGTACCTCTCAGGGCTCAGGAAAGGGACTGAGGCCGTCCAGGGGTTTGGTGATACCGTCTCGCGTCAGTCATCGAAGATTGACGGATTTCGAGAGATTACAATCGGAGCCCTTCGTCAAATTGGAGCTCTCAGTGTCGAACTTCTCGGGTCAGCAGCCTCATCGTTCATTGACCTCAGTCGAAGTGGCTTCGAGGCCGTCAAGTCCTACGAGACACTCTCGAAGTCACTCGAGGCCCTAACTGCACGAGAACTCCTCAGAGCCGGGGCCGCCAAGGACATGACAGAGGCCATGGAGATGGCGATCCCGGTTGCACAGGAGAATATCCGATGGCTCGAGCGGCTGGCAATCATATCTCCGTACGAGGCAGAAGACATCGCCGGAGCCTTTCGACTGGGTGCTGCATTGGGGTTCACCTCTGACCAGTTGAAAGAGCTCATTTCTCGAACGGTTGACTGGGGAGCGGCCACGGGACAATCGGGGGCAGCAATTGAACGAGTGATGCTTGCCCTCGGTCAAATGAATACCAAGGGCAAAACGACCGGAGAAGAGATGCTCCAACTGGTCGAAGCAGGTGTCTCGGCCTGGGACTACCTTGCCCAAGCTCTCGGCACGACTACACAACAAGCACAAGAACTGGTCTCAAAGGGGCTGGTCCCAGCAGAGTTTACTATTCAAGCCATCGCTAGTGGGCTGGGGTATGATTTCCGGGGAGCTGCAGAAGCTTCGGCGGAAACCCTCCAGGGATTGACTAGTTCGATCAGAGACCTTGCCAATCGGGCCCTTCGAGAAGCCTTTACTCCAGCCCTACAGGCGATCCAGCCATACCTTGTCCAGCTTGTTGACCTCTTGGGCAGTCCTGCTTTCTTGTCGACCGTCTCCGCCATCGGGTCTTCGGTCGGGGTATTCGCGAAGCGAATACTCGAACTTGCTGAGGGGATTGCCACGGCACAGGACCCTCTTCAAGCTCTACTTGACGTCGTCTCCCTCCTCCACCCCGTGTTGGGGTTGGTCATCAAATCTGCTGTCGAGATCATTTCATATTTCATCGAAATGGCCTCCGGGGGAGACCAGGTCCATCAATCTCTATCCAACCTCCCCCGACCAATTCAAGCTGTAGTTGGTGTCCTGGGTCAGCTGATCTCTTGGATCGGAGACACGATCCAGGTCTTCAAGGATGCCGAAGACTCACATCAGAGTTGGGCAGGGGTTGTCTCTCAGGCTGCATCAACGGTTCGGGACGTGTCTCGGGCAGTGTCGGACTTCCTCCAAACGGTCTTTACCTTTATCGGAGATTTCATTCGAGACCATGGGTCGGACATCTCAGGAACGTTAGTAACTGCCTGGCAACAAATTGCCGAGATCATTACCCTGACTCTCCGAATTGTCCAAACGGTTGTTACATCGGTGCTTGACGGAGTCACGTCATTCATTCGATCGAACCAAGGGGGGATCACGTCGATCATCCGCACCGCCTGGGATGTCATCTCTACCGTCATCCTTGAGGCACTGACGTTGATCGAAGGGGTCTTGACGGCTACCCTCCTGGTGATCCAGGGGGATTGGCGTGGGGCCTGGGATGCTATTATCTCAGCAACACGCAACCTCCCCCGACCGATCCAAGCTGTAGTTGACGTCCTGGGTCAGCTGATCTCTTGGATCTGGGACACGATCCAAGTCTTCAGGGATGCTGAAGACTCACATCAGAGTTGGGCAGAAGTTGTCTCTCAGGCTGCATCAACGGTTCGGGCTGTCGTCCAAGCGGTGTCGAACTTCCTCCAAACGGTCTTTACCTTTATCGGAGATTTCATTCGAGACCATGGGTCGGAAATCTCGGAAACGTTAGTACCTCTCTGGCAACAAATTGCCGAGATCATTACCCTGGCTCTTGAGATTGTCCAAACGGTTGTTACATTGGTCCTTGGGGAAATCTCGTCATTCATTCGGTCGAACCAAGGGGAGATCACAACGATTATACGCGCCGCTTGGGGGGTCATCTCTAGCGTCATTCTTGCGGCCTTGACGTTGATCAAGGGGATCCTGACAGTTGTCCTTCGGGTGATCCAGGGGGATTGGTCTGGAGCCTGGGATGCTATCGTCTCAACAACATACGAAGTTGTGTCATGGATCGAATCAGCACTCACCAGTCTTCGCCCCGTGGTTGAGTCCGCCTTCCGAGCTGCGACCAGGGCTGTCAGGCAGGTCTGGGACGGTCTCGTTCGAGAGGCCGGGTCTCTGGGTCGTCGTCTTGTCGAAGGGGTCGCCGACGGGGTACACAAGACCGGGTCATGGCTGGCCGAACAAGTTCGAGCCGCTCTCCAATGGGCCCTCGACGAAGCAAAAGCTAGGTTGGGGATCCGGTCACCGTCTCGGTACACTGCTCAAATCTTGGGAGTCCCCCTAGCAGAAGGGATTGCCCAAGGGATCTTGGAGACTCAAGCAGTAGTCTCTCGAGCACTTCAGAGAGTGATGGTCGACTCAACCCGAGACTTGAACGTGTCAAGGTCGTCAAGTATCGAGCAGTCGTATACGTCGAACGTCTCGTATACCTACAACTATGCTCCAACCTACATGGGAGGGGCTCCACCGGTTGATGTGTCATTTGACGTAATCCGACTTTCTCTCGCAGGAGGGTATTGATGATCATTCCTCCCGTCCCTGAAAGTCCCAGACAGGGGCCATTCGTCCAACCTGGGGTGTGGTTCATCGCCGTCCCAGAACCTCGAGAAAACTTGGTAAACAATCCATCGGCGGAACTTTCTCTAAACAATCTTTCCGGGTTCGGCGGATCAACCCTCGATCGTGTTACCGACCATTCACGGTTCGGAGCATATTCGGTCCGTGTGACTGATGGAACCACGGGACATGGGCTGATCTATGGAACGACGACTGGGCTCTCTATCGAGGCCGGTACCTGGGCAGCAAGCTGCTGGCTCTTGGGTTCCCCGGGGCATCGGTATGCTCTCGCAATCACCGATACGTCGAACACCCCCCTAACGGAGACAGTTGTCATCGGGAACGGGCGATGGCAATACCTCTCACTTGTTCGACATGAGCGAGATGAGGACTTTACTGGTCGACTCCTGGTCCGGTGTCTAACCCCCTCCTCACCACCATTCTTTGTGGATGGTCTTCAATTTGAACGCTGTGACATCCTCCCCGGACCGTCCACCTACATCGACGGAGACCAGGTCTCTCCGACAACATCTCAAGAATACTTCTGGACCGGGACTCCCCACGAGAGTACCTCCCTTCGGCTTGAAACTTGTCGAACCGGGGGAGTACTTGTCGACCTCACATCCCTCGGGTTGACGGTTTTGTCTCAGGTCGGTCTAGATGCGCCAGTCTACCAACATCACCTCTCGAACAAGTCGAGTCTCCCGGGGGCACACTTCTCGTCAACATCCCTCCAGACTCGATCGTTTTCCCTTGTGTGCCGACTCCACGGCGGGAGTACCGTTGAGCTCCAACGGTTGAAACATCGATTGATCAATCTCCTTGTTCCGGGAGACTGGCGAGACCCTTGGTGTCGTCTTGTATTCGAACCACGGGGAGACCGGGGAGAGGTTGTCGGGGATCGGATCGAAATCTTCTGCCTATACGCCGGAGGCCTCGAGGGGAACCAGTCAAACCCGATCTCCGAAACGGTGACCCTCCAGTTCATCCAGCCGGACCCCCGATTCAAAACGGGGTCTCAAGGGCTATTCCAGTCAAGATCGACACCAACAGCCCCGAGACCCGGGTTCTTCTACATCTTCAACCTTGACCGGAAACGGTGGCCCGTCCAGGGATTTCCCCCCACACTTGGGCCAAACGGTCCTGTTAGAAAGATCCGCTGGGATGAGTTCGACCAGAGCCTCGTCCTGGGGGGAGCATTCGACAGTGTTGGGGGTAACACCATTCGAGCACTTGTTCGTTTCTCCTTTACCGAGGGGTTCACCGCCATCGGGAGTGGGACTCACTTCCCGTCAGGGGGGTACATCAACGACCTTCTCTGTCTCCCGAATGGAGACATCATCGTGGTCGGGAATTTCTTAGATGCTGGGGGGTCAGCCAACCGTGACTACATCGCCTACTACCGTCGAAGTGACAATTCCTGGATTGACGCAACTTCAGGGACCCCGTTCAACGGTGAGATCACTTCGGTTGCTTGGGATAGCCTTCAAGAGAGATTCTTCGTCGGGGGAGTGTTCACCCAACCGGTCCCATACTTAGCCCAGTTCCAACTAGGGTCTCCTCCAACTCAGGTCGAGACTCCCAGTCCCAATGGGCCGGTCTACTCCGTCTATGTCGATAAGAGGAATGAACGTCTCTACGCATCAGGTGAGGTGACCAACATCTTCACTCGAATCGGCTGGCACGACATTACTCCAGAGTCTTTCGGGTGGAACCAGATGGGGAGTGGGTTTGACTCCCCCTCTGAATGGGCAACCGATTTCCATGAACTTCCGTCGGGGAACCTTCTAGTCCTCGGAACCTTTGCCGATGCCGGAGGAGTCCCGAACACACGGGGGGCGGCGGTATGGACCGGATATCAATGGCAAGCCATCAGCGATGCTCTTGATGAGGGAGGGCCGATACGAGTCGGTGCCGGGAGACAGTCGCAACAAGTAGACAACGGGATGATTGTTGTAGCCGGATCATCTCAATTCGGGTACGGTCGATGCCGGTCCTATCCCTCCCGTGTGGGGTGGATCCAGGGATCCTCTTGGGTCCCGTTTGGGATTGTTGAAAACATGTCAAACACTCTAGACGTAACCACCGTCTGTGCTCGTCCAGGGGGGAGAGTCTTCATTGGACGAGCGTACAACCTTCCCGTGTCGGTGCCCAACCGGGTCACATTCACCTACCCCGGAACGGCTCCCGCCTTCCCCGTGTTCCGTCTTACGGTCGGGAGATGGCCGCCTGAGCTGAATTATGCAGCTTGGTCTTGTCTATACTACATCCGGAACCTTCGAACCGGTGAGACATTGTACTTTGACGACTTCATCCTTCGAGATGAAACGGTCATCGTTGACTTTCGTCAGGGACTCCCTCGAGTGGTAAGCTCCCGTCGAGGGGACCAATCCGACAAGATCCTTTCTGGATCTCTCGTAACAATTGTCCCTGGAGAGAACACCATCGAAGTCCTTGCACGTGAGGTCTCGGGGTTCCCGGTGGCTTGGACGGCATGGTGGTCAATTGAACACAGTCACTTAGGGGGAGCGGTATGGCAGTAGAGTACGAAGTGCGAATTCTCGACTGGAACGGTCGTGTCCTTCCTCGAGGAGTCATCCCACTAGCTGATATTGACGGTCCAGCTCTGTCATTGGACGTTGGTCTGGGATTGGTCGGGACGGGGATCACGGGAACCTGTGAGGTCGGGATCAACGATCTTGATCTCTTCAACCAGCTCAGGAAAGACTATCGAATAGCCGTCTACCGTTCAATCGACGGTGGGCCCGAAGTCCTTGAAGCTAATGCCGAATTCCTCATCCGATGGCGACGAATAACGTCAAATGGAGCCCGAATCCGTGGGGTCCATGTCAATGCCCTCCTTGACAGTCGATTCGTCCTCTACAGTGCTGGAACTCCGTTCACCCAGAAGTCGGGGAAGGCTTCCGATGTTATCAAGGCCTTTGTCCGAGAGAACCTCGGGGGAGGAGTCTCCCCCACAAATCGAGACGGAGATGACACCGGGGTGGACATTTCCTCCCTTCTGAGCATTGCTGGGAATTCCGGTGCAGGCTCGAATGTGTCCCTCAGCCGGACACGGAGGAGGTTGAGTAGGGTCATCAAAGAGATCTGTGATGCATCTGCTGCAAACGGTCAACCCCTCTTCGCCGAAGTCTACTCATCTGGTGGTCGGCTCATCTTCGATGTCTTCCCGTCACAACGAGGCAGGGACCGTCGAGCAGGACGTCCACTGAGTAGGGTAATGGGAAATATCATCGATGCCGAATTGGTCATCGATGAAATCGATGAAGTCACCTTCGGAGCCGTTGGAGGAGCAGGAGAGGGACTCCTCCGATCGATCGGGACTGCTATCGACCGACAACGTCTTGAGCGATCCCCGTTTGGTCGAATTGAAGCTTTTACCGAAGATTCGATCATCGTAGATCAGGCAACCCTGAACCAACGAGCAGCTGCCCTGGTACGAGAGGGTGCCCCCAAGGTCATGTATACTGGGACCATCGTCTCCGTCCCGGGGTTCGTCCGGGGGGTAGACTTTGACTATGGAGACTACGTTCGAATCGAAGACTTTGGCCGCAGCTTCTACGCTCGACTAAATACCCTATCGGTAACGGTTCGTCGGGGGGTCGTTTCTGATGCCCTTCGAGTCAAGGTAGACCAAATATGACACCAGACCTCCTTGCACAGATCTCACAAGAATTCGACCGACTTTGGGCAGCCCTTCGATCACAGCAGCCACCGGAGATCCCGATCTATGTCGGGGCCCGATGCTACCAGACGTCTGCTCAGAGCATCCCTAATGTAACGTTCACCCCGGTAAACTTCAACACTGTTGGCCATGACAGCCACAATGCTGTAACAACGGGGCCCGACTGGAGGTATACGTGTCCTATTCAGGGGATGTACCTCGTAACAACAGGTGTCCTATTCGACGTGGCCTCTTGGGGGTCAGGGACAGGTGCAGTTCTATCTCTCTTCCGAAACGGGAGTCGAACTTCGGATCTTGAACACAGAACCGTCTATTCGACATCAACCATCTATCTACAGATTGCCGGGGCTGCAATGGTCCGATGTAACCGGGGGGATACCTTGAGTGTTCGAGTCTACCACACTCGAGGGTCTCCTACATCAACCCTAACGGGAGAGTTCCACGTCCATATAGCAATAGCTAGAATACCAGGAGTGTATCCATGAACCGAAAACTACTCGCCATTCTTGCTGTCGTCCTCCTCTCCATCCCCTCAGCTTTGGGAGTCTACGCTGTTGTCTCAACCACACGGGGGCAGGTCGCAGGCTGGCTTGCTGCAATCGGGATCGAATTGGCCTACCTTACGGTGGTCACCCTTCAAGTTCCCCGACATCTTCTGAAGTACAGCCAGTGGGTTGCTCGTGTCGGGGTTGCCACAGCAATCGTCCTCAACATCCTTGCCGACTACAGCCTCCGTGTTCCGGGGGTGTTCCAGAGTAGCTCAACCTTTTTATCACAATTTGACTGGGTTTTGTTCCTTTTGAGCGTACTCATCAGCATCCCTCTCCCGGGCCTTGCGTTTGCTATCATGTTACTCCTCCATGAGCTTGAATCTAGTCAGCCAGAGGTTATCAGGGGGTCTATCGATGATACTACGTCTCCTCATCTCGTCACTGCTGATCGTCGGAATCATCGTTCCAGTCGTCCCGTCCCGAGGAGGCCCTAATCGTGAAGTCCCTCCAACTGCTCAACCCGCCGTGGCCACGGGAACTGGCGGACAAGTAGCTCCGACAGCTGTATGGGTTGATGACGAGCGGGTAGAAATCTGTGTTTCAGCCGAGTCAACCGTGTGGAGATCACGGGACGGGGTCTCGGGGTGGCTTCTCTATTCAACCCGTGGGGCCGAGTGTCGACTGTGGCCACCCCGGGGGTGGGTAGACATCCACTATGTCTTCCTACCGGGGGATGTAGTATGCACGGCCCAGCTTGTCTGCAGCCCACCTCTCCCGATTCGATATCGATACCGGATTATTCTACCGATCATCGGTGTACCGTAAACGACGTAAACGAAAGGAGACTCACATGGCCATGCTCCAGGACTTCGCAACTGACATCCGAACACAAGCCATCTTCTGGCTTGTTATCATCGATCTTATCACCGGAGTCATCGCAGCTCTTCGGACGAAGACGTTTGAGTTCTCCCGATTAGGAGAATGGTACTTCGTCAACGTCCTCCCCTTTCTCATCGGCCACTTCATGATCTTCTCACTGACCTACCTCGGAGTTGACCGACTCCCAGAGATTCGAGATCTCTTGTTCGAAACCCTGGTCACCGTGGGTGCTGGCCCAGCGATTTTGTCACTGATCACCTCGATCAAGGAGAATGTTCAAGAAGCAAGAGGGACGGGGACGGAGACAACATGATTCCACACATTCTCGGAGACTGCCTCTCGATCCCTGAATGGATCGAGTACATTCGATCATACTCATTCGGGCCCATCCGACCCGATCGGATCGTCCTCCATCACACCTGGCGACCGACTGTGGAACAGTGGAGAGGGTCAAGGACCCTTCGAGCCATACAGAAGTACTACGGGGGGAAGGGATGGACGGCCGGTCCCCATCTCTTCTGTGCCCCGGACGGGATTTGGCTCTTCACCCCGATGAATCAAGTCGGCATCCATGCTGGGGCGGGGAACGGTTCTTTCTCCCGTGGCTGGTACTCAATCGGAGTTGAGATGGTCGGGGACTATGACCACCAACGACCCAGTGGGAAAGTCCTTGACCACACCTGTGCTGTTTTGATTGGCCTTGAGCAGAAGCTGTCTCTCCAGCTCGATTCGAAGCTCTACTTCCACCGGGACTTCTCACCAAAAACCTGCCCAGGGAGGGCTGTCACACGTTCCTGGGTCCTCTCATCAGTCGAACAATGGAGACACTTACGATGGACGGACTTGACTACTCGACCCTCCTCCGGGAGGGAGGGTGGCTGATCTTCATCCTATACATCGCCATCCGAGATCTAATCCCGAGGCTACTTGACTCGTGGGACCGCCGAGCAAACCAGGCAGAGACCTCACGAGCTGAGGGAGCTCGATTTGCATACAGCTTGACTGAGAAGCAGATCCACTCGTGGGAAAAGATCGCCGACAAGCTCGAACGGGTAGCAATCGCTCTAGCAAGAGTCGAGGAACTTCTCAGCTCACAGCAACGAACGCTGTCCTCTCTTCTCAATTCACAGACAGTGGTCTTGGAGAGACTCGGCCTTCACCGACATCTCTCCCAAGACCTCTCAGAATTAGACGAGTAGTCGAGACAGGAAGTGGTTCAAGGTCACCTGTCGTCGGAGGGACGGGGGGAGACCTTCGAGGTCATCGTCTCCGTCTCGCCAGACAATCCTTCGACCCGTGGTGGTGGTCAACTCGATTGACTCGATCGGGGTGTCAACCTCATCGTCGAGGAGGAGTCTCAGTGCATCCAGGAGACCCCAGCACCAAGCCACCCGAACCCCGTCCTTCTTGAGCCAGCCCCCTCGAGCCCTTTCTCCGGGGACCCACGTGTAGTCCGTCCCGTCCGATAAGACAACTTGGAGTTTCATCGCTTACCTCCGGTCAATTTTTGGGTGAAGTCTGCTGTTCTACCTATACCTTGGATAGGGGAGACTAGCAGACTTCATCGCTTACCTCCGGTCACGAGTGTGGCAACGACCTCGTACCCCCGCTCCATGATCCGTCCTCGGTAGCCAGAGATCATATCCTGGACGACCGTCTTCACCCCCCGTGTCCGGCCAAGGTACTGCTCGGCCTCCTGGATGGCGTTGTAGAGCCCCCAAGCAGTCCCGGCGTAGGCCGGAGTATTCGAGCCAACTCCAGCACCGTCGAAGATCTCCCGCACGGCCTGTCGACGTCGTGTCGTCCAACTTGCATTGAGCTCCCAGGAGCCCAGCCTCTGCTCGGCGATCTCGGGAGGCAAGTGCTCTACCTGTGGGGCCGGTTCAATCGTGTAGACGGTGTCGATTACAAAACTTACCTCGTCTGGCGTGAGTCGACGATCCGCCATGAGGTTGAAGATCTCCGTAAACCGACCCACCCGGTTGACTGCCCGATTGTACAATCCTTCGAGAGCTGCACGAATTTTGATCCGGGCGTGCCGGTCGTGGACCACTCGGTACGACTCTCCTGCGGTGGCCTCAGCCACCCTCAGGGTGTTTGCACAGACAACCCGTTCGGAAACGTTTCGAGCTCGAAGAGCTTCCGTCCCTGTCATCGGGGACACGAAGAGGAGAAAGTTCCTCACCTCGTCCCCCCGAACATCGATTGTGGGGAGCTTGGTGGTAATGTAGAGGGTAGACCCATCGAACAGTGCCCCCATGGTCTCGACGGGGGCTTTGACAACTTCGTCCCAGATCTCCGCAGCCTCTCTGGGGGGTATCAAGGGGTAGTCGGGGGAGCATGTCCCCAGAATCTTGGGCTCCGGGTCATCGTGGGTGGGGTGTCTTACGATCGCCCCAAGTTTGACCGGGATGCCGCTTGAGGTGTACAGTGGCTCGATTGTCACCTCGTACCCTCCGATCATCTCCAGTGTTTCGACTGCCGTTTGGTCTCGATCGTTGACGATTCCCAGTCCGTGCCACATGCTCTGTCCTCTCGAGTAGAATCTCTCACCGAACCCACCGTGTGTCATAGTTGTCCTCCTGTGGTTGTTGGATTGTTCTCTTACAATTACATTATAATACCGTTCTCGGGCAAAATCAAGAGCCAATTTCGAGTGATTTCACCCAATTTTCACCACAACTGAAGTCTGCTGTTCTACCTATACCTTGGATAGGGGAGATTAGCAGACTTCATCGCAACCCCCACGGGGATGGGTGAAGTCTGCTGTTCTACCTATACCTTGGGTAGGGGAGATTAGCAGACTTCACACGACCTCAGAGAAGAGTACGGGGGTCCGAGGAGGGGTCTGGAGAAGCTTCTCCCAAAGCTCGTAGATCTTCTCAATGTGACACCCCGGGAGCCCCCGAAGGCCAACTAGCCATCGATGCCACACGTATCGATCCTTCTCGATCGTGTCTTGATCGAGGGGGAGTGATGCAACATCGATGGGACATTTGGGTGCTCGCCAGTTCCTGGGAGGGAGACGTCGAGAGAGGAGGGGGGTCCCACGGACCGAGTATACTGCATAGTCCGGGAGCTGACGACAATGGGTAGGCAGGTCCCGTCCCTCCGCCCAGAGTCGACAGAACCCCTGTGATGGAGTGACCCCGTCAAGAGAAAGACTGCCCTTGTTGATGAGATAGTCACAACCGTCTATCCGAGGGTCTCCACGGTTGACGTGTACCCACAGGGGCACGGGGGCACCGTTGACGAAGATGGTAAAAGCAGAGGTGTCCTCCGGGGGAGTCACATCGGGGTCAACGAACCAGGTCCACACACGTTCTCGACCGTAACAACAACGTCCACAGGCAATGCACTTCATCCCACGGGAGAAGATCGACGGAGAAAACCCTCCCAACCCACTCCCGAAGGTCCCCCTCCCGACCCCGGGAACAACAAGAGTCAAGGGCTGGGAGAAGAAAATCGAGTATGTACGCCCCCAATCGTAGACAAAGTCATCAAAGTCCGTGGGGAGTAGAGTTCCAATTGTCATACTTCACCTCCCTCACCTCCCTCACCTCGATAGACAAGATAGCTGGGCGGGGCTGTTCGATACGTATCCTCGTCCCAGTCGGGCCAGGTGAGACGTTCAACAGGACCGATCTTGAGACCGAGGAACAGGACCGGGAGGCTACGCCAAGATCGAAGACGAGCTCCCCGCCAGGACCACGTGTACCCGTACCGATCCTCGTTGGTGAAGCAAACAGCCCGTTCCCGGGGGACTCTTGACAAAACATCCGGGCAGTCATCAATCCAGTAGTCGACGGACACCAATTCCTTGGCTTCTGTAGATACGACGGGACACTGGGGGAAATATGTCGACAGCCACTTCATCTTTGCATCGTACGTCCCCGGCCAAACACGAGTGATGATGGTAGGGTTGAACCCGAGAAGATGGAGGGCAAGGACGGCATCCACTGCCCAGGGGAGAGGTCGAGTGGACCGAAAGAGGCGGGGAGTGAGATAGTCGTAGATCTTCTCTCCGCATCGAACATACCGGTGGATCTCGTACGTTAGAATCTTCTCGGGAGTGATGTTGTCATCGTAGTCTCGGTTGTACTTCGACAACCACACGTCGAGAAGGTTCGACAACGTTGAGTCACAGTCAATCCCGATTCTCATGCTTCCCCCCGTAGACCGTGGTAAAGACGTACGAATGGATGACTTCGTGGACAAATCGACGCTTCCGAGACCCAAGCCCGGGAGCTCCTCCGTCGTACGTCCCAAGATTGAGATACCGAATCCCTCGAGAGACAAGATCCTCACAGGCCAAGAAGAGGTTGGCATCAGAAGTCCCCGGACGACCCCCGGGCATCTGTGAATAGTTCAGCGACTTCTCGACCGCCTGGATCCCGTGTCCGGGGGCCCCCGGGTGCGGGAAGATGATCTGGGTACATACCGGGACTCCACCCCGCATTCCCAGATAGTGGTAGCCGTAGGGCCACCGATTAGATACGTAGTCTCGAACGATTGAGAGACGAAAGTGGCGATGGCCGAGGAACGACTTCCACGTAGAGATGACCGAATCGACTTCAGGAGACCCGGGGTCAACGAGTGAATACACCATTTCTCGGCGATCCCGACGAAGATACGTCAAAGCTCGAGAGTTGAAGAACCGATCGGGGGAACGGACAATATCCTCGGTTGAGACAAGGATCTCCTCCGAGACCTTCAACGACCCTTGTGGGTGGAGGTCGAGGAGCTCTTGGGCTGTCTCACGATCGATGTTATTGATGGTGACCGGCCGAGCTGATCGAGCCCCGTATTCACCGGCGATCTCGAGAAGGTCGGGAGCAGTCCCCCGAAGAGCCCAGAGACGAAATCGAGGGGCTGATGAATACCGCTGAAGGACGACACAGAGAGGGTCAACCGAACGCCAGACGAGACTCCCCTGATCACGAGCCATCTCGTAGCATCGAAGGGTGTCAGGAGAGTTGTAGAAATTCGGTCGAGGGTGAACCTGTTGACACCACCATGATCGAGGGGGGAGCCCAGGAGGGAAGTCATCAAGAGTCTCGAGGGACATAGAACGCCTCCTTCGAGATGACACGGGGTGTCCGCTGACACTCGCCGAATGTGAATCGACTTTTGTGGGTTCGAAGACCATCTGTGCCTCCATCAATTGAACCAGCATTGAGATACCGAACTCCTCGATCTCGAAGACATTCAAACTCCTTGACGGTAGACCAATCCGAGACCCCGGGCTTCCCCCCGGGCATCGATGTATAGTTCAAGCCCTTTGAGACAATCTCGAATGCATAGGTCGGGTCTCGAGGCCAACGCTCAGCAAGGATCACCGACACGGGGAAGTTGTCCCGGACACCCAAGAACCACTCTTTCGGGGCGGGACTCTCGAGAGCAAGGTAGTCTCGAACCACGGCCAGCTGACGCTGTTTGGGTTCGTTGAATTCTCGCCAGATGTCGACAACTCTCCGAGACAACTCCACGTCGGGGTCTCGGAGAAAGCACTCTCGCTCCCGTGCCCGGAGTTGACGAAGCCCTCGGGAGTTGAATACCTCGAAGAGATTCGACAATACTCGATCAAGATCGTAAACGGCTTCCCGCTCAGTCATGACGACACCGGGGGAGAGTTGGCAGAATTCCTGGGCCTCACGGTCCTGTAGACCGAAGATAGTCACGGCCCTCAAACTCACCGAAGAGACCCGAACGACAAGATCTCGAAGATCCTGGAGAGACCCTGAGACGTAGACTACCTGCCATCGGGGCTTCTCTCGAAACCGACGGACCAGGATTGCCGAGAGGGTCGAGGTTCGAACCCAGAATGCTTCTCGCCGTGAAATGAGGTAGGACCATACGACAAGCCACGAGATTGAGTGAGGGAGTGGTCCCGAAAAGTCTCGGGAAGATTGATCTTGATAGAAGGTCTCCCAGTCGGTTGACAAGACCCGAGGGAGTGATTGAAGCTCGTCAAGAACTCTCAAACGATCATCGGGCCAGTATCGAATAGATTCTCGAGTGTCGTCTCGAGGTTCCCAACCGGTGATTTGATAGGTACTGGTAGGCCCACGACCGTGTTGACGGACAAGATACCCCATCGATCGAAGACAACCGACAAAGTTCATCCGCTCGATCTCAGGGTTTGCCCGAGGGTTGAGGTGGACAAGGTTCTCGAGGTCCTTCTGAGAGACCCCCTGGAACAAAGCTTGAATTGATGGGCGGTACACTTCTCCCATCTGGGAGACAACTTGATCAACTGTCAGCTCCATCTTTCACCTCAGTCTTACAGCTAGGACAATACCCCAGACGAATCGATGCAGCCCTCTGCTGACGATTTCGAAGGGGCGCCTGACAGTGTGGACATCGAATGGATGTGTCCCCCGTGCCTCTCTCTCCCTCCTTCTCTCCCTCCTTCTCTCCCCCATCATCATCGTCATCAGGGATGGGGATGGGGACCGGGAGAGGGGGTGGTGGGAGTGACGGGATCCGGACGGGTGAGACTTGACCAAGCTGAGGGAAGACGGCCAACGCCGGCCACTCGGTGTCAATCGGGATAAGATCACCCCCCTTCCTCCGTGCCGCCCCACCGAGGTAGATGATCACGTCAAAGCAGTCACGGAGATCCATCTCACCGTAGAGACCGATGCTCGCCGCAGTGTCGGTGTGACTGGCAACAACTGAGCACACCCCGAACTTCCGACCTTCGGCGAGGATCGTTCCCAATTCTCCTCCGATGCTCGGGACGGCACGGACCAACGACCTCCACTCATCACCGAAGAGGGTCTCTCGAGAAAAGCCTCCCTCAAAAGCCCGTCCTCGGGCAAGCTCCTTGGCCCGAGAGTCGATCAACTTCACCAAGTCTCGAACGGAAGACTCGATCTTCCCGTACTCACGACCAGCACCGATAATCTCTGCCCTCCCCCACTTCCCCGGATAGCCGTGGGGGTCAATCGCCCGCAGACCACCGGAACGATGTTGGGTAATATACAGCAACACGGTCGTCTTGCCAGAGCCTTTGGGCCCCACGACCCAGATATTGTCCAAGTCGATGAGAGACCGAAGGGAGAGAGTCGGTGAGGAAGGGGTCGAGGACCATGACTCCACCGGCTCTTTCTTACTCACACCCACACCTTCACTTCCCGTGGGTTCGGCCGGAGGCGGGGGTCGACCGGTCACAACCCAGTATGCACACCATTCAACGGATGGCAGCAGAGATGTCCGGATGTAATGTCCCATCACCCCCAGAGTCCATCGGATCCCAACCCGAACGACACGGGGGAGGAGGTACCACACTCCGATCACGAGAATGGCAAGGTACCACAGAATCTCGACTGTTTCCCACCACATCATGACCGCCACAACCTCACGGGAAGCCAACTCAGAATCACCCCGAGAGTCAACGATAAGATGAAGCCTCCAAGGGTGACAAAAACGGTGTCATCGTCTAAACGAACGGTTGTCACCACCATCGGTGTCCCCCCGCCCAGACCGAGCAACCCCAGGATGACCGTAATCGGTGGGAAGGAGAGGATCCGGTCGGCTCGGGGCATGATCCCTGCAGCGTTGATGAGAGAGTCGACCAGGATGGCAACCCACCCGAGGACGTCGGAGTGACGACGTCCATCGAAGATGAACAACTTGAGTCCGATAAACAGTAGCTCGAGTACGCCGGCCACCAAGTAGATCTCAAGGACCCCGCCCTCGATCCATACCCATTCGACGAACCATACCGTCGTGAGGTACGACCCGACGCCCAGCGTCAAAGCTAGAAGCTTCACCCAGAGACGAGGATGGAACCGAGGTGTTGCAGACACCTCGAGTAGAGGGTCTCGTTCAACTGATGGTGGGAGAGGAGGTCTTGGTCTCATTTCACCACTCCGGGGGAGGCTCGGGTTCCGGATCGGGCGGGAGGGGGTTGGGTCTTGGGCTCATCTTCATCTCCTCCATCAACACCGATGAGTGAATCACCGATATAGTCGAGAATATCCCGGATGTCTTCGTTGTCCTCGAGAGCATGGTCGAACGGCAGGGTCACCCCGGAGACGGCCTTGACCGAGTGGCCGATCTCTTTCAGTGTACGGTCAATTCCGCTTATCAGTGACTGCATCACCGCTGCCAGCTCCTCCCGTTCCTCCACCGTGAGATTGGCGAAGCCCACCAGTGCCTTCTCCTGTGCCCGCAGGAGTGTTGACCGTAGGATTGCAATGTCCGCCTGGGTCTGCAACTCGTACCTCTTCACCAGGTGGGCTTGGCGTACCTGCTCGACTAATTCGTCCGTCGAGACTGGAGCCCACAGCAGGGCGGGAATGACGATGAACCCGATAATTCCGATCAACACCTGCTGGTAGACCAAGTTGGTCTCGGCGACAACCGGCTGTGCTGCCCACCAAGACCACTGAAGTTGATATGAATAATACACGAGATAGATAGCAGATGCAATGATGACCGGGAAGGCCCAGGTGCGGGCATTGACTTTCTGGAGGAGCATACCGGCGGGAGACCACGGGATGAGGAATGTGATGAGACTGGGGGGAGCAAGAACCAGGATGGCCGTGAAGGCGATCGCAACCACTCGGTTCTCGGTCAGCATGGATTGTACTCCCCACCAGTAGATCGCCGACCCGCCCATTGAGACGGTGGCGAGGATGATCAGGAGTGTCCTCGCCGTGAACTCAAATGTCCGGGATCGGCGACGTTGCTGTCGGATCATGTTGAGAAAATTGGACACGATCACACCTCAGACCTCGAGCTGCCACGGGATCGTAGTACTCACCCGAACCCACTCCCTGCCCCGGACCTCGTAACAGCTGGTGTACCAGCCGCTTCCCCCGGGGATGCACACGGTGCACACCGTGCCTTCCGGGAGGTGGTCCGGTGGGGGGAGCTCATCCCAAAAGAACTCGTTTCCTACGAAGTCAACCCCCCGTGGTCCCTGGAGGGGGTGGATCCTCAAGGTCCCATCGCCGTCCACATAGCCTGAGTATTCGATTGTCCCGTCAGTTGTCGTCACCCGGTATTCAACTGCTGTGATTGTCATTGCTATCTCCTTTCAGCTCTAGCTCTACAGGATACTACACCTCAAGCTCCGCTGGGACCGTGTGGCTTATCAGAGCCCACTCCCGGCCCAACACCTCCCAGTCCCAACTGCTGCCATCAGGGCTGCATACTGTGCAACGGGTGCACTCCGGGAGGTGGTCCGGTGGAGGAAGCTCGTCCCCCTCTGGCCCCGTCAGGGGGTGTACCCACAACGTTCCGTCATCGTCCACATAGCCTGAGTATTCGATTGTCCCGTCAGTTGTCGTCACCCGGTATTCAACTGCTGTGATTGTCATTGCTATCTCCTTTCAGCTCTGTATCTGCGGGGTACCAATACACCTTCGTTCCCCCTCGCCGAGGGGTCGGCGGATCACGTCGAACGAGCCCTCTCTCCAGAAGTACTTGAAGTTGCTGTCTCGTCGCCACGAAATACTTGGGCACCGGCGGGGAGAGTCGAGCAACGATTTCATGTATCCGGAGTCCCGGCTCCCGTCGGAGGATCTCCAACACCTCCTTCTGTCGGGCCGGGAGTTTGGGATCAACTTGACCGTACATCGTATCACCTCCTTTCTGGGTCAACTTCTATTCTTCACCACTATTATATTACCTTTTCGGGCCATAATCAATACCCCAATTTGCAGATTTTCGCACCAATTTTGTATGAATCTCAGGTTGATGATTGTTTAGATTGTTTAGATTGTGTGTTTTACCTTATCCGTCTAAGGAGTCTTTTTTGTCCCAGAACTG
>Ga0308400_1000116_pt1 | contig 33828 bp, 26 predicted proteins | sample HotsprSampOS1265_FD_203451 | JGI IMG/M metagenome (GOLD analysis project Ga0308400, IMG submission 203451) | Hot spring phototrophic mat microbial communities from Octopus Spring, Yellowstone National Park, Wyoming, United States - 20060914_OS12-65 ...
GCCAGCTTGTCATAGACGCGGGTTACGGCTTTAATCGATTGATGATCAGGGGCTACCCCCTCGCGTACCAGACCGTAAGGGGTTGGGAAACGATTAAAGATATCGATCTGGCAGACGAGATTCTTCTGCTTGAGGAGGGCCTCAACGGTGTAAAAACCAGCCGGGCCGGCGCCGATGATTGCTACACGCAGCGGGCGCTGTGCGCTTCCAAGGGGTTCACTCACGGTGTACTCCTTTGCTGTCGTTTCATGATAATGGATTGTGATTTACCGCACAGATCGGGTGCAATGTACCATGTATGTTACGCTATGTCAAATGACACTGACACCAAGCAGAGCATGGAGTGATGATTACGAATGACGCCATTTCTTTACCCAATCTGTCATTACCATGAGCGAGCATTGCCACCGTTATCGTGGTTTAAGCCCTGTCGAAATGACGATCAATTCGGTGCGACCCCATAAGAGACTGCGTCGGCACACCACCCAGAGCGGACAAGGAACTTACCTTGACCAGTACAATGACGGGTATTCGTTTTGGAAAAGGCTATCTCTCGTCAGAATAACGGCGCCGTACCGAAGTTCATCCTCAAGCGAAATGGCAATACGTCTTTGCAAAGCAACGATGATCTGATGGTATCCTAGACATATTCCCTATCCTCACCGTATACCAAATCTTGATACGTGGCATATGTTTTTGCAATTCCTCGCTTATATTCCAGGTATGTGCGGCTCCGAGTCGGATGAGACACGGTTTTATACCTGGCGTCATGCGCGTGCTGCGGCCCGCGTTTCTGGTAAGAGGCGAAATGTTACCCCTCCTTATCGATTTATCGTCTTACTGTTTACGCAGTGTAAGTGAGCATGTCGGGAAAGCAGTCAACCAACGATTTTGGAACGGTAATCTGATCGTTTCTGCACGTAACATTCAAGAAATACATAAAGGCTAACGCTGCTTGTGGACGAAGGCTAACTCAACTCTAAAAACATCAAGAAGTTTCCTGACCCGCCAGCTATCTGTAAGCATAGCGAACGGCACATCCGGTACACGTGATAGATTGATAGCAACCAAATTTCATTCCTCCCCATGTCTGGCTACCTGAATCACTATTGGCTCATCATCACCGCTGATTAGTAGCGCCCGGCCCGGTGGCTGGTCGCTGTTACGCTGCTCGATGAGGGGTAAGCTCAAACCGAGTAGCCGAGTGCCTGATTCGTAGCGCCCCGGCCAGAGTATCAGACCATTACGCGCGCCATCGATCACGCGCATCAACGGATCATCGGCATAACTGATACCAGCCGCAATGAGCAAGTGAAACGGTTCGGTGCCGGTCTGTGCTAGTTCAACGAGTTGTTGAAAGAGGTTCGGTGTTGTGCTGTAGCTCTGGGTGAAGTGATCACGCCAACGTTCACGGCAAAGCTGGTAGTCGTCGATTACGACTAGATAACGGTTGGTTGGAACACGACGCAGCCCAACTAGTTCTGTACTTAACGTAGCAATACCCGCTTCGTCGGCGACATATCGCACTGTTTGCGGCAATGTTCGCAAATGGTGCAAACTGCGACGCGGACCATCAATCACCAGCAGACGTAACGATGGTAAGGCAGTAAGTGCACTTTGAGCCAGTGTCAGCAGCGCGGTACTCTTGCCGCTCCGTCGCGGACCAAACACAAGTGCATGGGATGCCGCAGGGGTAAGACACAGCCGTGCTGGACCTGGTGGTTCTGCGGCCCAACCACACACCAGCCGCAACGTTGCATTGGCGTAGTCTGATAGTGGTAAGTGAGTGGTAGACAATCGCTCTGGCAACAAAGCCAGCGGTGGCGGCATCTGATCGGTTTGCAGTGTATTAGATTTCAGCACGGCCACCTGTGCACGTATGGCTTGCATTAGCTCGCGCGGATCACCGCTCTCGCTACACCCCGTCGGTAGTGCAACCTGTACCTCAAGTAATCCTTCATCAGGATGCAGCCAGTACCCGCGGCCAGGTGTCTGTGGCGGCAACTGATTGACTGGTCGTTGCCCAAACACATCAGCATAATCGTTGAGATCGGCCATCCGCAACGCCAGTCGCTGTTCAAAGAGAGCGGCTAGTCGGTAAGGCATATCAGCAGGTCGATCAGCACAAACAATCAAATGCACACCGAGGTCACGTCCGGTACGTGCCAGACGCACCAGATCGGCCAAATCACTTTCGCCGTGGGCATCACGTAACTCATCACGCAGCACTGCCAGACGGTCGATCACAACCAGCAACGTTGGCCCTGGCGATTGACCGGCAAGAACTCTAAGCCGTCGTTCGCGCAACTGATGGTCAAGCTGCCGAAAGAGGGTCACAAGCGCCTCTCGCTCGAAAGGACGCACCAGCGCGCCCACATGCGGTAGATCGGCCAATATACTCAATAGTCGACCATCTCCATCGATTAAATAACACCAAAGTGATGAAGGTGACAGCCGTTCGGCGAGATCGAGCACAATACGAGCCAATACCATACTTTTGCCACTCGTAGGCCCACCAAAGATCGCTAAATGCCCCGAACGTAGATCAACCAGCAGCGGGGTCTGTCGACTCTGTTGGGGTATGTCGAGTAAGCCAACGACAGTTTGCGCATCGGTTGCCGGGATTTTCATCGTTAAGCGGGGTGGAAGTGGCGGATGCCAGATCGGCAATGGTTGCCAGTCCAGAGTTTTAAGATACGCCCGACCAGCGCTTATCAGGCGTCGCCCGATCAGATCGAGATCGCTTTGGCCATTCGCTTGACCGGCCAGCCGTGCCACCTGGAACAAACGCACGTCACTCCCGCTACGCATGTAGGCACGACCGGGAAACTGAGCTGGCAAGAACGCTGCATCAGGGCGCTGAAGCATCTCGCGGCTATCATCACTGCTTCCCAAGCGCAATGCAATAAAATAGCTCAGTTGGCTACGAATTTCATCACTCACTACTCGTGCCGGTTGTTGAGTTGCGATCAGCAGATGCACGCCGAGCGAACGACCCTGCTTCACGACCCGTATCAGAGCACTGACAAATTCAGGACAACTGCGTGTCATCTCGTCGAATTCATCGAGCACAATCAGTAAATTAGGCAGCGGTGGCAACGAGTATCGTCCGGCCAGTGCACGATAATCAGCTATGTTTTCAAGGTGGATACCATAGCGTTCGGCAACGTGACGTAAGGCTGCCTTACGGCGGTGCAATTCACTGCTGATCGCTGCAATCGCACGCATCGCCAGCCGTCCGTCGAGATCGGTGACAAAACCGGTCGTGTGAGGCCAGCCAGCAAAGGGCGCTAATGCAGCTCCACCTTTGAAGTCAACGAGCAACATATTGAGTCGATCAGGGCCGTGCATTACCGCGAGTGAAGTAATAATCGTCTGGAGTAAAACACTCTTCCCCGCGCCGGTTGCTCCGGCAATAATACCGTGAGGGCCATGATGTTGTTCGTTGAGATTGAGATAGCACAATTTCCCTTCGCCCAGGACGCCAATTGGCACGTCATGATGCCAGGCGGTAGATGGACACTGTTGCCAGTACGAGGGAATACCTCCTTCATTGGGAAGCACAGCGATGAGCAGATCGATGAGGCGCACCTGTCGCGGTAAGTGATGACCGGTACCAACTTCGGTTAGGCGAATTGTTGATAAGCGACCTGCTAGACGTTCAATATCACGACGCTCGAAGAGATCGGGCTGAAACGGAGTTACTGGCCAGGCTTCACCGGCGCGCGTCCAACGTCCCATTCGTTGATCAACTTCAACTACTGCTGCGCAATGTTCAGGAACATTTGCCCAATCATCAGCCAGCACCACCACGATGAAACGATGTGCCCCACCATCACGCAGTATTTGACCAAGCGCAGTGTGAACCGTTACCAGCGAAGCACTATCGACAATAATTACAAATGGGAGCGGATGTGCTGATGAACCTTCCCGACGCCGACTCAGTTCGTCAAGGAGGAAGGTTAACAGACGCTCTACCGCGGCTGGCTCAGCAGCAATCAATGCCCGTCCAACCGGTGTTTCATCGATCAATTGACCATGTGGTAAACGCATGATCCACTGCCAATCAGCAGCAGTTGTAACGCTAGTGATTACGCCGATACGCAATTCGGTGGGAGCATGCAATACCGCAGCTTGGGCAAGCATTGCGTAGGTCAGCCCCAATACTGCCGGTCGTGGCCCGGCGATGCCGAGCGAGCCGAGTTGCAGCAATGGTAAACAAATCGGCACCTGGTGCAGACTAGCATATTCGGCGATTAATTGATCGATCCGACGGTCGGCAGGTGCATCTGTGGGTGTAACTACCCGCACAGATGCCGGTAACGTACCACAGCCTAACCGCAACTCTAGCGCATCATCATCACTCAGACGACGCTCCCACAAGCGAGGCTCTGGCGCCCGTGGCCGTTCGTCAGCACCTGCAATCCGGAGTAATTCAGCAGGATCGGGCGCCAGATACCGACGAGCAGCCCGTTCCTCTTCGTGCAAGCGACGTAAGCGGGCTTTGACCGTCGCCAATCGATCAGCAAAGAGTGCTTGTTGCTCAGCATACGTCTGGGCGTGTCGCCGAGAAGCATCGTGCTCCTGGAACAGGGTAAATCCACCGCTCAGCACTGCCAGGATAAGTGCCGGTACTGCCGCCCACCATGAACCGAACCCAAACAGCGCACTCGTCCCAAACAAAAGCGCTGCGATGATTGGTAGTGATGCCTGCATCCAGGCTGTATTTGATCGCGGTGCAGGAGGGTGCGGCGGTGTCGGTAGTTCAACCGTCTCAACACGCCAGCGTGGACGTAACCGAGGTGGCCGATTAAAATTACTGTCCACCATAAGATGCTACCTGTTGTAATGCCGCTCGTTCACGGTTGATCCGAGCTTGTTCAGCACGTGCTCGTTCACTAGCCTGGGCAATTGCCTGCGCAGCCTGTAAACAGCGATCACGCAATTGAACGGCAGTGATCTGCAACGCAGCCTGGCGTAATGCCCATTCATCCTGACGTGGCCCACGCCAATCGGCAAGGAGTTCGGTTGCAGCACGGGAGCGTTGTCTTTGCTCAGCATCCACGGCGGCAGCAACGCGACGGAGGGCCGCAATGGCTGCATCAGATGCATGCCAGTCCCACCAGACATCAGGTTGGCCTGACATAATCGTCCTCCTTACAACTCGTTCGGTAGAACCGAAACACGTATGAAATATTCGGTATGCTTATGCAGCATACCAACTCAAGGTTCAGCCACCAGATCGATAGCATTTGTCGCCGTTGGCTCGCTATCATTCGGCAGATTTGGTGGCCTGTTCTCGCGGTATAGTGCCAGTCATACGTCCACTACCTAGGAGCGTGAGCGTGGCCTTCTAATTTCGGTCGTGACGTGCTCATAAGCGGAACCAGCTCTGAGCCGTTGTCCTATTCTGCTCCGTAGCTCTTCACTTCCTTTCGCAACGGTGTAGGGTGGAAAACTGCTCCTCTCACGCATTCTTCTCTTTTATCTATCTTTCCCCCATCACCATTGCTTGCTGGGTGGGGAAAGAACTGGGTAAAGTTCTCACCGAGACGAGAAGAGGCTTGCCTCTCTTTGACCAACTCACTCAAGCCCATAGCGGGTCTTGCACCCAATTCCACTCATCGATTGAATCGTTGATTGATGGTTTTGGTACCTCAATGAGCTTGAATTGGGTTGGATCGATAGTAAAGGGCAAGGTTTGCACTGCAACGGGCAATTGTGAATAATCGAGATTGTGATAGTCACTGTGGACGCCAGATGGCTGATCGATACGGCCATTCTCCAGAGTGTAGACGACATCGCGGTACCGCGCATCGCTGTGCCCAGCGCCGACCGACAACGCCAGCTTATCATCACTATCGACATAGTGACGGACGATCACCGATTGCCCATTGATCACAGATGGTACATCGTCCCATTCACCTTCTGGTCGTACTGCACCCAGTGTCGTGACACTGGCTAACTGAATATTGCGTTGCGCTAGGGCTGCCTGTACTTGTGGATCGTTACTCAAGAGAATGCACATGCCACCCCCCATGCTGTGACCGGTCAAATGTAGGGTACTACCTGACGGCAATGTCTCGATTAGCCGCAAGATCCGCTCTTGTACCGTCTGATAGTATTCGTTGTAAGCAATTCGTTCTTTGCCACCTGCTGTCTCAATCACCGACACCAGACCGTTGGTACTGTAAGCCATGTTGATCAGGCTCAGTCCATTGATCCCAACCGCATATACTCCCTGTCCTACCTGTGCGGCCCGTACCTCCTCACCTAGGTACGAGCTGATCAAACCGTGGTTGTTAGCCTGTAATGCAGCCGGTGTCACCTGGTATGGTTTGGTCGGATCGCACACAGTATCAGCCGGAGGAAAGACTACAGTTACCGCAGCCTGACCATTTGGTTCAGCATCTGGACCTTCGGCGGGACGGGTCAATGGACGCAGCGGTAGATTACTTCGCGCTATGGCATCGATCCGTTCCAGATTTGCGACCAACGCCCGAATTTCATCGTGCGATAGATAGTGAAAGGCATCGATCCAGAAACCACTCTCAATAATTGCCAGGGCATCAGCCGGATGTTGGACGATTTCTGACAGACGCGGCGCGCTGACCAAACCTATGAGGCTGCCGATTTGTGCACCGGATAAGAAAAACAGGAAGGTGGGAGGAACCCCTACTGTTGTCGTACTGGTACTCATTACCAGGCTCTGGTTGAGGATATGCCAGTGCTGCTCGCGAGTGGGTAAGAGCGACACCCAGGGCAATAGCCAGCGCAATGTCTGCTGCTGCCAGTGTTGCCAGACGAGTTGGGCACCCTCTTGCACGATAGCTTCTAACGAACTGCTTATCCGGTACACCATCGCTACCACTGCTGGCGATGGTGCACCAAAAGAGGCCAGCGGTGAAAGTAGTGGCGTCATTGGACCGAATATTCCAGGTACGAAACGCGCTAGCCAACCTACCGTTGCCAACGAGGTGACAACCGTATCCGCTGCCGATTGCAGGCGAGCGAGTACCTGCTGCATCGTCTGAATGTAGTACCCTATCCTGAGGGCAACCGGGAACGGCTGCCAGGGCAACACGACCGCCCATGCGAGTTGAACCTGCCAGTATGTTTGTGCTACGGCCACAGGCAGGTCAGGCCAAAGCAAACGAAGCCACCATCGTTGGTAGGGCGGAGCCACCTGCACGACCCAGCTTCGCATCAGCCAGGTAGCGGCTCGCAACCCGATAGCATTTCGCGTCAATGAGCGCACCGGTCGGCGGAGCGTCCAGATCGTATGCAAGGCGAGCCGTGTCCCGATGTTGAACCCCGACCAGTGTGACGGAAACCACCGTTGCGTGACTGCGAACGTGGTCATTGTCAGGGTCAGGGCATGATCAAAAGAAATTCTCTGAAGTGCTCCACGATCAGCAGCCTCGATACGGTCGGCTGTACTACGAACCCAATCTACTAACTCGCCGATGGCACGACAATGAGCAAAAAGGTGATCGCTCAGGCCATTGAGTTGCGGCACATCATACTCACGACAACGAGCGGAAAAGTGTTGTAGCGTATGGCTTAGCCGACTTACTTCGGCGTGCAGATGATCTTTCTCAACGGCGACGGCAGCAGCGAAGCGCCGCAGATGATCGGGAATAGCAGCAACCGTGTTCATGTCATGCAGCCTCGCAGATCCAGGCACCAAACTCACTCACTCTGGCGCGCATTCCACGGCCACCAATCGGCCACAGCGCCAGCAGATCAGAGCCGTCAGACTCCGGCGCAATCCACCAGCCTCCGTGTTGCCCGGCGATTACCATCGCACCACGGGCCACTGAATCCGGTTGGCGGAGCTTTCGGATTGCAACGAGCGCATGGCGCGTAGGCTGTGGGCCAACGGTCTTCACCACCATCCGAGCCACTTCCGACGGATGTCCTTGCTGCTCGATCAGCGATGTTGCCAGATTGAGTTCATTGCGTTGGAGAGCGTTGAACGCGGTTAACAGTGCCTCGCCGTTCACTAACAGTGGTTGCTCAATCGCCGGTTCCGGTAGTGTGACCGGCATCACCGTGGTCAGCAAGGTTTCGAGTACCTGCCCTGCACCGGGCAGTAACGCAAAGCGATGCACATCAGGAACAGGACTGGTGTGCATAACGAGATGCTTATCGGCCCGACTGATGTGACAAAGACGGGTCGGTGGACCACTGGCAACAATCAACAGATGTTCGGCCAATGCAGATACACGTAGCGCCGTCGCCAGCTCAGATGGGGGTTGCGGTTGCTGATCGGGTTGGGTGGGCATTGTGAGCAAGTCACGAGCCGCTAGACTACCGGCAGCCGCACTCAGCACACCTTCGAGTACCGGGCGCTCAGGCAACGCGCTCTGACCAAGCGCGAACGGACGTGGTAATTCAAGCAAACCAAGGAGCAAGAGCAGTTCGGCATGGCTGATCTGAAAGGTTTGGGTCATAACCTTCTCCATGACTGATGAGCAACTGATCCAAAGAGGAGCCTGGCCGACAAGAGACTGTATTGCACCATGTTCAGCACACAACAGCCTCTCGTCGCCCTTTGGTCGAATTTTTACTGTCCGCCGGCCTGCATAATGTTCTGATTGATCTGGGCTACCTGTCGCCGTAGTTCTTCAAGCGCATCGCGAATTGCAAGCAACTTTTGATGGGTTTCTGCCCAATGGGCGCGAAATTGGGCGGCCAACCGCCCATCCCAATTGTTAGGGTCGGAGAGCACCTGCCCTTCACGGTTGAGATCGCTGATCTGCTGCAACAGCGGTCCTTGTACAATGCGCTGAAAACGCTCAATGGCTTCGCGGGCTGTGGCGGTCGAGAGTACGCGGTCGCTCATCTGAACCTCCTATATGTGCTGAAAAAAGGCTTGCATAAGTAAAACGCAGCAGCACGCCAAAAGATTCGGTGAATTTGAGCACGAAATTGATCTTGTAGGCACTCCGCTCAACCCGAGCGTTTGTCTGAATGTTCGCTGCCCGTATCAAGTAGGGAGAGACGGCCATCACCTTCTCGCCCTGATTGCGAGGTAGGGAAGCATGAGGAGATTTGGACGCCCTCAGTGGTGCGATTGTCGGCACGGGTCTTCCGGTCTGATTGAGGGGTAGGGGAGCATGAGGAGGTTTGGGATCCCACCTTTACCACTCACCATCTAACCCCTCTTTTCTTTCCGGGCAGGGAAAATGGAGAAAATCACTGACTCGTAACAATGCAGGTGAGACTCCACTGCAAAAAGGTGATCTTTCCACCACAGAGACCACGGAGATCGCAGAGACTAAAGATAATTTTATCTTTCATTGAACATAGGGTTGTGAAAAATTTTTCTCACATGCGCCCAATGGTCAAAAATTATCCTTATTATTCATAAACCTTACAGGCTCTGTGTACCCTGTGTGATCTGTGGTGAGCTTTTGCATTGCACTCAGGTGATAATTCGCGGTAATCGAAACGAACAACAAATGGAGCAGAATCAGGAAATACAACATTCCAGCGAAATAGTAAGGGCAGGTTTGGAAACCTGCCCTCTCTTTGCCGGTCAGCATAATTGTAGGGAAACGTAAGGTCAATTCACCTGAAACTGCTCAAAGATAGTCAAAACCTGTTTTCTGTATTGAGGCCACACCCGCCGACCAACAAGGCCCTCGATCAGATGCTCTAAACAGACCCGGTTGCTAAAAAAGGCCTCAAGACCATCTGCGGGCCGAAAGATACGACCACGCCACGTGTGCGGATCATCGAAGAGAATATGCAACGTTTGATTAGCAATGAACAATCGATATTCCACAGGGTTTTCACTTTCACGTCGATATGTTACTATCTCCCGATCATCCATCGGACGATATGAAAAATCAGAGCATAGAAACATTGTTATCCCCCACCTAAAATGATAAAAACACCTAGCCTGTTCACAAAACTGACAGTCTCAGGTGTTATGCGTGGCGTCGGAGGTCAGCTCGACGCATCTATACAGTAGCATGACGTCGGCAATATTTACACCCACTCCAGGTGGATCAACGGGTGGAATCGAGGTTGGATCAGGCAATGTCGTGTATCCACCCAGACGAGCGTGGTATAATGCGCCGCGGTAGGAAAAGGAGGGTTCTTGAAGTACCAATTGACGCTCCACCCGGTAGCTGGAGCCTGGCATAGCGAGCGCTTAACACTTATAGTACGCGGCGAACGTATCGTCGATGTCGACTATCGCCCTTCAGTAGGTGATGGTACATATGCGCGTCGGCTTGTTCAGGGTGGTCCTGAAGGAGCTTTGATCGCTGCCAGCCGCGTCTGTCCCTATTGCAGTGTGGCCCATACCTTAGCATTTTGTCTGGCAATTGAACAACTTGCCGGCGCAACGCCACCATTACGTGCTCAGGCTATACGTGTCGTGTTGGCCGAACTTGAGCGTGCTGCCTCTCACATCAACACGTTAGCAGCTTTGGCGATGGCGCTCGGCCTGAACGAGGCTGCACGTCTCAGTCAGCTTGAGACCAGATTGCGATCGCTGCTCGTTAGCCTACCCAGTAACGGTAAAACCGCTTACATTCGTCCGGGTGGATTAGCCGCTCCACCCGCCGATCACACGCTGAGCGAGATTGCACAGACAGTCAATGATCTGTTACCGAAGATGGTAACGGTTGCCGAGCAGAGCATTCCGCGTCGCTCGCTGCTGGCCCGAATGGTAGACATCGGAACCCTACACACCTCTGCTGCTAGACAGTTTGGGTTAGCGGGCCCGCTGGCACGGGCCAGTGGTGTTGAAACCGATCTACGCATCCAGGCCCCCTACGCCGCATACCATGTCTTGACACCAGAGCTGGTGGTAGAAGAGGGTGGTGATGTGCATGCTCGCGTTGTCGTCTTGTTGCTCGAAGCGATAGAAGCATTACGCCTAGTTTCACGCTGGTTGCAGAATTTGCCAATCGGTGCGGTATATGAAGAGGTTGCACTGCAAGCCGGTGAAGCTATCGTAACGGTTGAAGCACCACGAGGGCCGTTGCGCTATACTGTGTGCAGTGATGGCCAGCAGTTGACAGAAGTGCAGATTGGAATCGGGCCGCAACTTGATCGGCTGTTGGCTCGATCGTTATTGCAACATGCTGCGGTTGACGATGCACTGCTGATCGCAATTTCGACCGATCCCTGTACCGCATGTTGGCAGGCAGCTACATACGTGATCGGCCGCAGTTAGTTTAGAATTGGTAAGTGTACAATAACGACACACAGGATACCGAAGCGATGAGGATCCGTACCATTCCATAGTGCTGGGCGATTGTAGGATCGAGGACGCATGGGTCTTACCACTGGTTTTATCGGCTTACTCACCGGAGCTGCGTTCTGCTTCAGTCTGGCGCAGATCGGCATCACTCGCCGATTAGCATTCCTGGCCGCGCTGGTTACTGGTCTGGCAATGATAGGTGTTGTTATCAACCCGATAACGATAACACCGCCAGAACCATTCTTAACTATCGGTGCGGTGCCGGTCGTATTACCAACTCCACCCGATCTCAGCGAACGAATATTTGCGATAGCACTTTTGTTTGCCGGGACGATTGGCTTCCTTTCCTTAGCACTCAGTGTACCGGCAGACGCGGAGGGATTCGGTGCTCTTTTCGGGTGGTTGCTGCTTGCGCTGAGTGCGGCATTACTTAGCTTGACAGTCCCCCCGCTCAGTTTTCTGACGCCGCTAAGTTGGGCAGTAGCTGTGATTGCCACTCATGGGGCGTTGATAGCATCTGGGGTTGATCCGGAACCAAACCAATTACCGCCTCATTTGGTTGGTGGCGGAATAGCCGTAGTGACCATTACCGGCCTAGTAACATCCACTGCACTCCTACCAACCGACGCCTTACCGCCAACTGCGTTGATCGGCTTAACCCTGCTTGGCGCCCTGGCACTAGCAGGTGCGCCACCGTTTCACGGGGCACGGCGCGCCTTTGTTGCTGCTCCAGCTCTCATCGGTGCTCTTGGGGCTGGCCTGATATTACCGACCATTGGTTTAGGATTTATTGTACGTGTCCTCCCCCAATTACCACCTTTGCCAACACCAACCAGTCATATCCTGGTCGCCATCGGCGCCTTTGGGGCACTGGGAGCAGCCTTTGGCGCACTCAACGCTGCCTCTGGGCGCGAACTGGTAGGTTGGCAGGGAGCATTGCAAGCTGGGGTTATCCTCTGTGCGGCTGCTCTCAACGATCCGCTAGCCAGTCTGGCAGCATCGGCACTGTTTCTAGCCTTACAATTGCATGCCATTGCCGGTGGGCTCGTGGGAGCAGCTATCGAACGTCAACAAGGCTCTGATCTCCTCGATGGGACGCAACCCACTGTCCGGCTACCGCTGATCGGCTTCCTCTGGGTTGTCACAACAGCAATCGCGACCGGTCTCCCGTTCGGCTGGAGCTTTTGGGGTTGGCGTTGGCTGTTCGAAGCAGCAACCACCGATTATGTATGGGTAATAGGTACGTTACTTGCGGCTGCTGTATTGGGGTTTGCCGGCGGATTACCACTCCTCTTTCGTTGCTGGCAAGGTCGGCAGACAACGACCAGATTCTGGCCAGAAGGATGGTTAGGATCACTTATCCTTGCCCCGTTGATACTGATCGGCTTTGTGCCATGGCTAGCGTGGCCTCTCTGGTTGAGCTGGACACCATTTGCGCCGCCTACCCTTCCTGCCGAACCATTTGCCTGGCCGTTGATCGGGCTGGCAGTGTTGTTGAGTGTGGTATGCTGGCTATTGCTGCGCCAAGACAATCCGTATCAGACGACCCGCGTCGTAGAAGACCCTGCGGTAACCCCGACCTGGCAGGGAATGGGGGAACTATTATACGGTCTTAGTGAGGTAGCTGACGCCCGCACAACCCTGCGACTGCTTAGTTGGGTACTTGATTGGGTAGCCAGTCTGTTCCATACCGGCATGATCATCTTTGAGCAGCGATACTATCTCTTCGGCGTCATGGTCGCACTGTTGGCGATTCTGATTCTGATGGCACAGTAGCTCAAGGACCATCTTCTATGAGCATTGATCTCTGGATTATCCTTATCGCAATCTCGGCTGGTGGTATCTTACTATTGCGCGACTGGCGATCAACCATCGGCTTGCTTATGCTGAATTATATTGCATTGGCGTTCTTGCTTAATGAACAGCCCTTTGTTCCTGCTGACATCGCGCAATTCAACTTCAGCTCGTTAGCGTTGATCAAGATCATCATCGGCGTCTGCACAGCGCTTATTCTCGGTGTGACGGCGTTAACCTTTTCGCGTGACTACGGACTAGAAGATCTTGATGAGTTTGGGCAAGCTGAACTTCGTCGGGCACTGCGGGCGGCTGTTCGTCAACGTTCGGCAGAAACGTCACGGTTGAATGACTACATCTTGCCGTTTTGGTCGGGCATCGCCGGACTGGTTGCCAGTCTTATGCTTCCAATCATCTATCCCATTGCCCCCAGTCCAGGCCTTGATTTTGCCTGGTATTGGCTGGTGCTCAGTGGTGTGCTGGCGATGGCAACTGCCGGTGATGTGCTAAAAATTGGACTAGGCATGCTGCTCTGCACGAGCGGGATTGATCTCTTGTATAGTGCGGTGATCAGTTCGCCAACGGCAAGCGGCTTAAAGATTATGCCGCTCTTACTACTCAGTGTGGTACAAATCTTGTTAGCCCTGGCCATTGCCTATCTGGCCGGCTTGGTATATGGGCGGTTAAAGACGCTCGCCATTAGTGAGCTATACCGCGGATAAATATGCTGTACCTGTTACTCATCTTTTTTCCGATTAGCATGGCGTTTAGCATCTTTCTGCTCCGCCGTTTACCGCGCATCGCCGTAAGCCTAGCGATCGGGACGATCGTCATTGAACTGTTCCTCGCCATGCAGGTACGAGTCGATGATCCAATACGAGTGTTAGGAGTTACCCTCCTCCTCAGCCCGCTGCATCAAATTTTTCTGTTTCTCTTTCTGGGAATTGGGATTGTTACCCTTATTGCCGCCTTATTGTTTCCTCACGGCGAAAATTTTAGCGCTACTGGGCTACTGATCATCGCGCAGACGGTTGCCATTCTGGTTATGCAAGACTCGTTTGTTACGGCCTTGGTGTTAGTGGCGATGGGACTTACTGCGGTGCTCGCAATCGTTGATCTCCCGGTCGGAGCTGGTGTGCTGATCAGCCGACAAACATTGGTCACGGCCCTAAAGTATCTGGTGTTGATGGTTATTGCTGGCCTCCTGCTCTATGCGGCATACGTACTAACCGATATTTTTCGACCAGGTGAATTGCCTGGTCGCATTTCACCAGCTCGATTCATTTTAGCCTTGCTGGCGACCGGTTTTGCTTTGCGTATGGCGCTTACCCCGTTTCATACCTGGCTGGTTGATCTGGTAGGATACGTCGGGTCACTGGCCGCAGTGTTAATTATTGCGCTTCCTATTCCCGCGAGCTTGCTGGTCTTTTTACTAACGCTCCAAAGTTTCCCCACCCTCATCTTCGAGGGGGGACAGGCCCTCGATGTGCTGCGAATTGGGGCCGCGGTAAGTGCGTTACTGGCTGCCGCTCTTGCACTCACTGCATCAACGCTGCGACAACGGATTGCTTACCTGATCACCAGTCATTGCGGTATCATATTCTATAGCTTCGCCTCATTGTCGCTGGCGGGCCTGAGTGGGGCGATGTTCGGGGTGATCAATCTTGCGCTAGCTGTGACAACCATTTTAATCAGCCTGGAAATGATAGAATATCCAACCGGGGGACCTTCTGAGCCAGCGCATACCGATTTACTCTGGCGTCGGCCAATCGCTAGCACCGGGTTATTGGGTGGTGGGCTAGCGCTCATCGGATGGCTACCATCGCCAGGTGGTACAAGTTATCTGCTGACGCTTCAGGCTGCAGCAGAAGCCGGTTGGGGAGAACTATCCGTTCTGCTGATAGCAATGATATTGGCAACCCTGGCGCTCGTCCAATTGGCGGTGCAATACCTGATTGGACCACGTACCAGAACACCCGTTCCTGAACCGTTGCTGCTTAGCGAAACGGAGGTAGATCGCCCTCCCCCGATGCGGCTCCCACGTGAACCATTGGGCGCAAGTTGGCTGGTCGGGAGTTTGCTGGTAACAATGCTGGTAATCGGTATCTTCCACAACATCTTGTTACCAACGATTGAGGCAGCGGTACGCAGTCTGGCAGCAATCAGCGCTATGTAATACAGATTGGCAGAAGGGACCTGCAACGGGCATGATAATGGCAGGATTGGTCGCATTGCTAATATATCCGGGCGGATTACTTGCTATCGGCTTGAGCATGAGTTATCGGTTGCTCTCTGATCGGCCATTGCCAATTCAGGGTGTGTTGCGATTCCCACCTGACCTGATAGGCGGACTGGTATGGGCTTCGGTGGTGCTAGTTGCTGGCGGGTTAGTCTGTTTGCCCTGGCCATGGCACCCGTGGCCGGTACCGTTTGGCTGGCTGAGCGCATGGGTACTGCTCGAATCAGCCGCATGGTTACCGTTTTTACCGGCATTGCTGGCGGGTACTCCCCATCTTGTACGGGCGGCTGTACGTGAAGCACAGATCAGTATGTTAGGCCGAGCCATTCTTTGGGGGGCGGTTGCAACCGGTCTGACGCTCACCGACGAGATAAGCGGATGGTCAAGTATCGGTCATGGGCTTGTCTTGCTCAGCACATTGTTGAGCTTACCAGCCGCTATCAACTGGGGACCATTTGGACCAGAACCATCGTTAGAACCGCAAGGAATTACTGCCGGGCTGGCAACTCGTTCGGCGTGGGAACTTACGTTTGCCCGCGATACAGTGGCGGCGGCGTTGATTGCTACGAGCTGGCTAGGAAGTTTACCAATCGCATTGTTCCCACCCTGGCTCGGATTACTTGCAATCGGTGGGGGAAGCGCTGGAACCGCGCTCGTATTACGCTGGTTACGAGGCCGCTTACCACGCCTGAGTGTACCATCAGCCCTCCGCACGACGCTGATTGGCGCCGGCAGCCTGGCATTACTGGCGTTGATCGTATCTGCCCTGGGACAAAGATAATTACTTCGATTTTCTGGAGAGCAGCGCCATGACCGATGTGATTCTTGTTGATGGACTTACCAAACGTTACGGTCACGTCTCGGTCTTGCGCGGTGTCAATCTGCGCGTGACTGCGGGTGAAGTCTATGGCTTGCTCGGCCCGAATGGAGCCGGGAAGTCAACGCTCATCCACTTGCTGCTCGGCTTTCTCTACCCTGATAGCGGACGCATTCGTATCCTGGGCAGTGCCGATCTGGAAACACAGCGCCGTTTCATCGGCTACGTACCAGAACGTCAACGTTATCACAGCTTCTGTACACCCCGTGAATATCTCACCTTCCTCGGTCGTTGTGATGGGATTCCTGAGACACAATTACGGCAACGCATTGACGAATTATTGAAACTGACCGGATTAACAGACGTTGCCCATCGGTATCTTCGTACTTTCTCAAGAGGAATGCTTCAGCGCCTGGGGATTGCACAGGCGCTCTTGACCGATCCCGATCTGTTGCTGATCGATGAACCGACAAGCGGGTTAGACCTCGATGGTCAGCAAGAGTTGCTTCTACTCCTTAACGATGTCCGACAGCGTGGTCATACGGTCTTCCTCTGCACGCACCGGTTGGCCGAGGTTGAATATCTCTGCGACCGGGTAGGTATCTTAGCCAACGGCCACATTGCGTTAGAGGTCAACGTGGCCGAAGTGCGACAAATGGCCGGAAGTGTCACTGTGCAGACCGGACCACTTGATTTACCGTTGCGGCAACGGCTTGAGATGATTGGACGAGAAGTTACCTGTGATGAGCAGAGTGTGGTAATTAACCCGCATACCCCTGAGTTACAAGCCAGGGTTTTGCAAATATTAATCGAGGCCAACGTACCAATTCATGCATTGGAACCGCAAACGAGCCGACTGGCCCAAATCTACATGCGAACAGTACGCGGTGAGGCGGTTGACAATCTGCTCGTTTCCAGACAACCTACGCTGCAAGTATTGTTGCGCGATGCGATCCCACCAACACCAATCGACGAGGTTGATCCTCTGTTAAAGCGATTACTGCAACGCCAAGACACCAACCCAACAGATCAGAAGGATGGCAGTCAATGATCCAACACAGTAAACAGGTGTCGTTGCTGAGCGGCTTTTTTCTGCTCGAGTATCTACGTTCGGGTCGCTTTTTGCTCGAACTGAGCCTGGTCATTGCCTGTTTTGTCGTCTTCTTACGACCCACCGGAACGCCAATACGCGCCGATAATTTCTTCACGGTGTCAGCTCTCTTTGGGCCGGTATTAGCTGTTCTGATCACTAGTGCCATTATTGGGCTAGGTGATCGCCCCCAAGCATACATCATCCTCGCTCACAGTATAAGTCGTGGCGTATACCTGATCAGTCTATTTTGCGCTGCCTGTGCGGCAGTGCTGATCATGTACGGCATTCTCTGCCTGTTAGTCGCACTATTCAACCCCGTGGCTGAACTCGATCTGATCAAATGGTTCTTAGCGACATTACCACTCTCACTTAACATTGGTCTTATCTCGATCCTCACACTTCTCCTCTCGCCACTCATTTTAGGTACTGGCTGGCGCCTTTTCGTACTGGCGTTGATCGCGCTAGCGTTATCGAGCAATGTGATTGGTGGACCGCTGCTCAATCAGATCGAAGAGATCAACCCTTTCTTGATTACTCTTTTGCGGGCAGTACAAACTCTGTTAAGTGGGCCGCTGGTACCTATCTTCTACGGGTATCAGCTCAGTATCATCGGTAACTTCGACAATGCTTCAGCCTGGGCTAACCTACTGGCTCAAGGTTCGCTGTTATTGGCCTTTCTCGGTCTGGCCTATTACGCTTTCAACCGCCGTGATCTCATCTTTAGCGTATCATAGGGATGGATTCGGTGAGTGGAATGAAGGCAACCGCATCGGCCCAAATCCCACGTCGCCGATCACCGGCTGTCGTGCCGGTTGCCACCAGTGGCGATAGCGAGGGATCGAAGGTGAAGACACCCAAATCTACCCACCAGTTTCGTTCGGCCTCTAAATCTACGGTCACAATCGTTTCGCCGTCACGATGACGCACTAAAAACCTGGCTTCACGTGAGTCATCAAAGCCATTGAGAGCAAACGGGATATAAGCCAGCACCCGATACTGCCCAACAGCGGGGAGTTCTGGTTGCCAGAGAGCAATTTGTGGCGCGGCAAAATCACTGAAACGCCAGGGACGGGTGATGCTACTCGTCAGGTAAGACGGAGCAAACAGAGCGCTTCCGCCGTAGCCTGTATCTACCGTTTGCCAGTCGCCGCTGCGCCGAAAACCTGGATCACCGTTATCAACGATGACAACCCCCGGTGGTGGTGGCGCACAAGGGGAAGGCATATCAACCCACAGCCAGACGCTGATCTGACCAACCGGATTATTGGCCCACGGATCAGGATCGGCGCCACACCAACCGTAAGGATCAACGTCACGTCCCAGATATTGCACCTGAAAATGTAAATGAGCACCGCGGGCGCAGCCGGTATCACCGGCAATACCAATGACGGCACCGCGTTCAACAGTCCGACCAGCCGTCACATCCACGCGGGCCAGGTGCCAGTAGAGCGTGCGATAGCCATTGCCATGCTCGATAATCACTGCACCAGCCGGGGTCTTACAGCCATCATCAGAGTAGCCAGCGAAGACGACCAAACCGGGTGCAGCAGCCAGTACCCGATCTGGTGGTCCCATTGCATAATCCCAACCGGTATGACCATCGTAGGCAAAAGCCGGGTTGGTTTCGGCACGCCCCCAGAACGTATGCAGTGAGCCGTTAGGCCGCAGAAAAGGAGCGTCGTGATCGAAAAAAGAGGTCACCGGGAAGTTGCGTTCAAAAGGTCGGCTGAGAAAGGGTTTGGCCGGTGGCGGCCAGTCAGTTGGTGCCAGTCGTGGATCAAGATCAAATAATCGCTGATACGTCGGCGCCACTCCTGCCAGCAGCGCATCGAGACGATCAGGAGTCGTTGTCGGTGCTAACGCCCGACTCAGCACATAGCGACTGAGGTCAATCGTTGACGGTACAGCAAGTACACTCCCATTGACAAAATTCAACGGCGGGAGCGCAGTTCCATCGAGCAGAGCATAATCACGTAAGGCAGCCCGCAGTTCACGGGTCAACCAACGCAACTGAGCAAACAGGCCACGTCGACTCCCGTTATCGCCCTGAAATCCGGCAGCCCAGGCTAACTGCTCGCTGCTTGGGGTGGATGTGCTCAGAACGCCACTTTGCAGATCCATCAGGCTTAGCAATAAACGTGGACTGATACTGTAGAGATTACTTAATGAGACCAGCACATCGGTAAACGCATGACTACGATTGCCGATAGATATTCGGGCTGTCGCCAGAGGACTGTTACGCGCCTCTAGGAATGCCTGAATCTCAGGACCACTGAAGTTGTGGTCGTAGCTTAGCCGTTGTGGATCGAACAATGGATGGACTGCGGGCAGCGGTGTTGCCGTTGGCATCAAGGTTGGTGTTGAGGTCGGAACAGGGGTTAATTCTGGCGTAGCCGTTGCGAGTGTCGGTATTGCATGAATGACTGTTGGCAAACGTGTTGGCTCTGGCGTAGGAGTCGACAACGGCGGTGGAGCCGTACAGCCACATAACGCGATGGCAATAACAAGCAACAGGTAACTCGTATAACGCATGGCGGTATTATACCAACAGTTGTGTAACACGTTGGCGTGGACACGTCAGGTGTTAAAAGGAAAGGATGGGTTTCAAACTCGTCTCAATCTTGTTCTTCCACAAGGTGGGAGGAAGAGGGTTGAGCAAATAACCATGGCAGAGCAGACTCCAAACCCTCTCCCTACTCACCTCTCGCGCCGCGGTCGAATCCCGTTTACGCGAGCTAGAGGACGAGTTGCAATGGTTGCAGGGATTGCCATCATACCCTGTAACCGATGCGATGGCAATGCGCAGGGGCTTCCAACGCGGGTGCCCCTGCGCGTTGGCGCTGCACCAGGGTAAACTGGACACCACGTCGTGCCCACGCTCCGCATCGTCCTCCGCAATTACCGCGTTTTTTCGTGTAACTTTTTGGCCGCTCAAACGGTTTCTCTATCGAGCACCATTTTGAGCACCAGGAAGACACGATGAATGGAAACCATCACCACCCGCTGCCCGTTGCGCTGCCGCCGTTGCCCCTGCATCCTGCCCAGCGCTGTGCTACAATACCGACAGACCCACCTACCACAGCAAGGAGGAACTGCGATGACCCATCCTACTGCTACTGCACCTGCACCGCTCCCCGAAGAAGACCCCTTCCGCTACGGCTGGCGCTACGTCCGTCGGCCTACCCCCGACGACCCCGACCACCTCGAACCGGTGCCGCTCACCCTCGAGGACGTGTTGCACCCCGAAGTGGGAGACTTCATCGTGCACAGTGACCGTCACGAAACCGACCGGATGTACCTCACGGCGGTGCTGCGCGCTCGGCTCGAAGCGCACGGGCGGGCCATCGTGCTGAGTGATGTGCGGGTGGCGTGGGACGTGCCCGACCTGCGTCCGCACGGACCGGACGTGATGGTCATTCCGGGACTGCGCGAGCGGCGCGACTGGAGCACGTTTGACGTGGCGGAAGCGGGGGTACGACCGGCGTTGATGATTGAGATCACCTCGCCGGAGACGCGGGAGAACGATGTGGTGTGGAAGGTGGCGCACTACGCACGGGCGGGGGTGGCGCAGTATGTGATTGTGGACAACGTTGGACGGCGGGGGGAGCGGCAGCTCCGGTTCCTCGATTACCGGCTGGTAGGGGACACCTACCGGCTGCAACCGCCGGATGAGCGGGGGTGGGTGTATCTGGAGCTGGCCGACCTGTGGGTGGGGGTGGAAGGCGACCACGTGGTGTGCTACGCCGACGACGGCACGGCGTTTGGCGACTACGCGACAGTGGTGCAGCAGGCGGCGGAAGCTGAGGCGCGAGCGCGACAGGAAGCGGCAGCGCGGGCGGAGGCGGAAGCACGAGCGCGAGCAGCGGAAGAACAGGCCCAACGCGAAGCAACAGCGCGGGCCGAGGCGGAAGTGCTGGCGCGTATAGCAGCGGAACAAGCACAACGCGAAGCGGCAGCGCGGGCCGAGGCAGAAGCACAGGCCCGGCGGGAAGCAGCCGCACGGGCCGAGGCGGAAGCGCTGGCGCGAGCGGCAGCAGAACAAGCGCAACGGGAAGCAGCCGCACGAGCGGAGCTTGCAGCCCGTCTGCGTGAGCTAGAGGCCGAGTTGCGGCGGTTGCGTGGATGAGAAGAAGCAGGTGTATTGCAAACTCCACTATCATCTGTGGTAAGTATAGTGAAGATACCCCTATCGTAATGGGCGATAGGGGTTTTCATCATTTCTGATTTTCGGCTGCTTATGATACGCTGACGAATGTCCGTTTGCCTGCCATCTCCACACGTTATGGTGTACGAGTACCTCAAGACTCACAAGTATTTCTCCGAGGTAGGTTGGGAACCCGCTGTATCACGTGCCGAAAGGAGCTATCGACTATTTATTCGTCGAAGACTGCCCATACTCACCAACCACCGTCTGCCAGGCCGCAGGTGTATCAACATCGGTCACTACTGCCGGATCGTCAACGTCTAGCCAGCAAATCTGATCGCTATAGCGCTCTAATACAGTGCGGGCGCCGCTGTCGCCGCTCAACTGATAGAGTTCATTGAATAGAGGAGCAGCGATAATTACCGGATTGCCACGCTGACCACGATAGCGTGGGATCACAGCCAGTACGTCAGGTCGAGATTGATAGGCGTTGATCAATTGTCGCATCAGTCGGGCAGTCACTAGCGGCTGATCAACAAGTAATATCATCGCCGCATCAGCAGTGGCGGGTAATGCGCGGAGACCTGTTGCCAGTGAAGTACTTAAGCCTGCTGCAAAGTCTGGATTAGGAACGATGGTAACGGGTAGATCGCGGAGAGCAGCACGAACAGCATCTTCGGCTGCCCCAACAACCACCACCAGTCCGGTGAGCGGAACGGCGAGCGCTTCTGCGGCGATGTGAGCGACGAGCGGCTGCCCACGCCAGGAGAGAAGTTGTTTGGGTTGCCCTATCCGTACCGATTGACCAGCAGCCAACAAGAGACCGTAGATGTTCATCGCCAGACCTCGCGCAACACGTTGATGAGCACCGCATCCTCGGCAGGAAAGACACTGCGTAGATCGCACAGCACCTGCTCATCAACAATTCGGGCTACAACCGGAGGATCGGCCATACGCAAGCGATGAGCAAGTGCAGTAGCATTTTCAGTTGCAGGTGTAAGCAGAACACCTGCACTCGGTTGAGTGACTCCCGGTAACGAACCTCCTCCTACGGCACTGGCACAATCGGTAGCACGTGCCGGAATACCGACTGCGCTCAGCGCAGCAGCGATGACTTGCGCTCGTGCTAGCAGATCGCTTACTGGCGTACTAATCAGCTTCCAGACCGGAATTTCTTGTAGGGCTGTCCCACGCAGATAACTGTACAGTGTCGCCGCCAGGCCGGCAATGGTACTCTTATCGACCCGTAACGCACGGGCTAACGGATGGCGACGCAATTGCCCGATCAGATCGCGGCGTCCGACGATGATTCCGGCTTGTGGTCCACCGAGCAACTTATCACCGGAAAAGGTCACCAGATCGGCACCGGCAGCAACGCTCTCCTGTACCATCGGTTCGGGTGGTAGCCCAAACTGGCGCGTATCAATGAGCGTGCCACTACCTAAATCGTCGAGTAACGGCAAGCTATGCTGATGCGCGACGGTAGCCAGTTCGGCCAGGGATGGTTCATAGACAAAACCGATCAGGCGAAAATTGCTGGCATGGACTCGCAAGATCAGAGCGGTGCGTTCGCTGATCGCAGCCACATAATCACGAGTGTAAGTACGATTGGTGGTGCCAACCTCAACCAGCACTGCTCCACTGGCGCGCAAGACATCAGGAATACGGAACCCACCACCAATCTCTACCGCTTGCCCACGCGAGACGATAACTTCACGACCAGCAGCCAATGCAATGAGCACCAGGTACACAGCAGCAGCATTGTTGTTGACAACCAATGCCGACTCAGCTCCTGTCAACTGCGTTAGTAGCGACTCAAGATGAACGTGGCGCGAACCTCGTTCTCCCTGAGCAAGATCATACTCAAGATTACTATAACTGACGCCAATTGCCTGCATTGCCGCCCGTGCAGCTTCGCTCAGCGGGGCACGACCCAGGTTGGTTTGAATGATCACACCGGTAGCATTGATCAGTGGCCGCAAACTTGGGGTAAAACTGGCCTTTAAGTGCGTATGAACTGCCGCTATCAATGCCGATACTTCCGGTGGCGAATGACCAGCGCTGATCGCTGCACGCGCCTCGGCCAATACCACCCGCGCCGCATCGCGGATTAATTCGTGCGGTAGCTCCGGCCAATCGGGCTGGACAGCACGGATCAACGTATCAACACTTGGCAACGAGCGAAATGACATCGTTCTCACCCCAAACCATCACGACTCGGCTGGGTTAGCTCAAACGCCTTACGCAGCACTTGCTCATAGGCGGGTGTCAGTTCACGTTTGCGACGTGCCATGACGATTCGCGCCACACTAATCATCGTATCAATTCGATACTCACGAAACACCTCGCCGCCCCAGGTAAAGTGAGGCACATTTTTGGGGGCGCTGTGCATACCGAAGACATTAGAACCGGTACCGATCATCGTTCCACCGGTGAGATGGAGACCGATCCCTAATTTTACATGATCGGCTAGGAAGCAGCCCAACTTGAGAATACCGGTATCAATCTGCCCAATGCCCTCGAGCATTACTCGTACTGAACCGTAATTGTTTTTTAGATCGGAATTGGTTGTCATTGCACCAATATTTACCCATTCGCCGAGCCAGCTATGACCCAGGAATCCATCGTGATGTTTGTTTGAGTAGCCGTGAATAATCGACGCCTCGACCTCACCACCGACCCGGCAGACCGGCCCGATACAACTTTCTGCACGAATGCGGGCACTGGCGATGATTGTGCCGGGACCGATATAGGCGGGTCCCTGGATGTAACTAAACGGTTCGATGTGAGCCGCTTCGACAAAGATCGGCCCATCACGGCTATCAAACACCACTGGCCCAATCAGTTGCGCTGCCGGGTCAACGTAGACGCGCTTTCCGTGCGTAATGATATGAGGAGTGTCGGCAGAGAAGAGTGGGAGACGACGGGCCAGCAACGGTTCGTCGCGAATTAACTGCTCACCAGCCTCAGTGATGAGGTCCCATGGATACCTCAGGAGTGCTGCCGGGGGCTGTAGTTCAACTACACGCGCAAAACGGAGCAACTCGTCGCGGGCAGCTTCTGCCTGCTGCTCACGAAGATAATAGATGATCGCACTGGCAAGCGCCGGAGATACTCGTGCCCCGAGCAGAGTCTCGCCGACGATATAAGCGGTGTTAATCGGTTCACAGGCAAGTGCAGTTAACCATTCAAGGTTGAGTGACCGCCCATTCACCAGCAGAATTGGATCGCTGCTGGCTAATAATGCGGCTAACCCACCGGATGGCCCGAAGTACGCCATAAGATGGGAACGCATCAATCCGTGGGCCGGTCGGCCAAGGATCGCCATTACACGCTCACGTGTCGAGAAGGCGCCACAACGTAGTTCAAAGATCGGACGAGCCTGAACTAATGTTGCAAAGTGGCGCCAGAGTTCATCTTCAAACAGGATGACGGTCATACTGTCTTGTGACCATTGCTCGTATGTAGGGTTGCTGTTCAATCAAAGCATAGCACAAATTACACGCTTAGCAAATGGGGTCGAGGTAAGCAAAGTGGCTGATCAGTCTAGCAGTTGTCATCGATTTGTAATCCACCGTATTCCAAAAGTTATCCACATTTTCGTACAAGTTATCCACATTACGACAGGAGATCGTGGAGATGTTGGGGATAACTTGTTGACCCGCACCTGAAACACACCTTTACGCGAGTGCTACAATACCTCTTAAAGAGCGTCCATGCGAATGTTGATCGTCACTAATCTCTGAACTGATGCGTGAAGAGGGCTAACGATCATACGTGTGAAATCTGCACCAACATTCAGCTACACACTGACGACCACCAGCGGAGAAGTTTTATGACCACGACCCTTGTTCGCGGCTGCTGCCCCCATGATTGCCCTGATACTTGTGCCACCATTACTGAAGTACGCGATGGACGTGCGGTTGCGTTTTATGCCAACCCCGAACATCCGATTACGCAAGGATGGCTCTGTGCGAAAGTACGGCCATGCCTCGAACGAGTGTATAGTCCAGACCGTTTGCTGTACCCGCTTCGTCGTACCGGCACGAAAGGTAGTGGCTCCTGGAAACGGATCGACTGGGACGAGGCAATCGCGACAATTACCGAACGATGGAAGGCCATCATCGCCGAATATGGAGCAGCGGCCATTCTCCCCTATTCGTACAGTGGTACACTGGGGTTACTACAAACCGCGATTGTTGATGCGCGACTCTGGAATCGGATGGGCGCCAGCGCTCTTGATCGCACTATCTGCTGTGCTGCAGCGCACGCTGCTGTTTATGCCACACTCGGCGCACGGTACAGCCCGGATTACGATGATCTCTTGCACAGCCGATTGATCATTCTTTGGGGGCACAATCCGGCCAGCTCTGGCCCCCATGCGATGCCGTTTATCCGCCAGGCGCAACGGTCTGGGGCTTATGTGGTCGTGATCGATCCATGACGAACTGCTACTGCCCGCTCGGCCGATTTGCACCTGCCGATCAATCCGGCGACGGATGGCGCGTTAGCGCTTGGGATGATGCACGTTATTTTTGCCGAGCATTTGCACGATGAACCATGGCTTGAAGCACACACGGTAGGGTGGCGTGACCTACGAGCACGGGCGGCTGAGTATGATCCTGAACGAGTCGCCGCCATTACCGGCTTATCGGCGCAAATCATCATCGAGCTGGCGCGTCGCTATGCAACTACAAAACCGGCGATTATCAAAACGGCCGATGGCATTCAGCGCCATCAGAATGGTGGTCAAACTTTCCGTGCCCTGCTCTGCCTGCCGGCCGTTGTCGGTCAATACGGTGTGCGTGGTGGCGGTCTGGCTTATTCGACGGGCGGTTATGCCGTATGGGATAGTGAAGCCATCGGACACGCCTCGGAATGTCCATCGCCACCCCGTTCCATCAATATGAACCGTCTTGGTGCAGCGCTCACAGGTGAAGTAACCGATCCACCGATTATGTCGCTCTTCGTGTACTGTGCAAACCTGCTAGCTTCCTCTCCCAATGCCGGTCTGATCGAACAGGGATTACGACGAGAAGACCTGTTTACCGTCGTGCATGACCTCTTTATGACCGATACCGCTCGTTACGCCGATATTGTCTTACCTGCAACCAGCCAGCTTGAACATCTCGATCTGCATCGCGCCTATGGTCATCGCTATCTGACCCTCAATCAACCGGCCATTGCACCATTGGGTGAAGCAAAGAGTAATTGGGATGTAAGCCGTCTGCTGGCACGAGCGATGGGCTATACCGAACCGTGGTTGCACGAGAGCGCGGAAGAAGCAATTCGTGGAGTATTGGATGCTTCACGGGCACATAATCCATTTCTGGCCGACATTACCTTTGAACGTCTGCAACGCGAGGGAACGGTACGCCTGACCCTGTCGCCGGAGGATGAAGTTCCCTTTGCCAACGGCCACTTCCCAACACCATCGGGCAAAGTGGAGCTGTGGAGTGCCACGTTGGCAGCTCAGGGTCTCGATCCACTACCACACTACGAGCCACCGACCGAATATGTGGCCCATCCGCTCGCAGACGGATGGCTGACCCTGATTTCTGCTGCGCCACATCATTTTGTATCGTCGAGTATGGCGAACCAACCGAGTCTCCGTCGCAAAGAAGGAGAGCCACACATTGAGATCAACCCCGTCGATGCCGCTGCCCGTAATATTCGCGATGGCGATACGGTGATTGTGAGCAACGAACGCGGACAATGTTGCCTGCGTGCGGTTATCAGCACCAACGTACCGGTAGGCGTGGTCGCTGCCGCAAAAGGTCACTGGGCAAGCCTTTCACCTGACGGTCGGAACGTCAACTGGACAACTCCCGACGCACTGGCCGATTTGGGTGGACAGAGCACATTTCATAGCAATCGAGTGCAGATCAGGGCGGCAAGGCCTTGAGAGCACCCTGACCTGCCCATCCGGATCGCTGCAACGAAAGGAGTACACTTCGTGAAGCGTCTCTCGTGGAGTGGCAATGGTCAGTCGATGACCGAAATCACTATTTTGCTTGGATTGGTGGCAGCGGTGGCGATAGCCGGGCTGACCCTTACCGGTGAGGGAACACGTGATGCACTCTGTCGGGCTGCAAGTGCTTTTGGCAGCAACTGTGGTGATTTGTTGCGTGATAGTTTCGCTCATCTCGATAATTGGACGATCCAGCATGGACGCTGGCAAATCCGTGATGGTCGTCTTTGCATCGAGGGCGCAGGCCGTATCTACCATCCCCTCGACCGGAGCGATTACATTATCGATGTACATTTGGCTCGCATGACCCAGGGGAATGGTTATGGTATCTTCTTCCGCGATTCAGGCGGGCCAGCATTCAACGGCTATACGTTTCAATACGACCCAGGTTACGGGCGAGGTGCGTTCATTTTTCGTAAATGGATCAATGGCAGAGAGCTGTCGGTACCGATTGCCCGCGTTGACGCACCGGCCGGTTATGACTGGTATGGTAGCGACCGAAAGGTGCGCGTGGAGGTACGCGATGATACATTCACGGCCTTCATTGATGGTCAGCCGATCTTGCAGGCCCGTGATAACACATTCACTCGGGGCGGTATTGGGTTTCGTAGTTGGGATGCAACGAGTGTCTGTTTCGATGATCTCAACGTGCGCAGGCCGTAAGCAGGGTGACATGTCATTTCACGTCTGAAACACATCTGCAATAAGCGCTGGTCAGCCCGACTGTACGTGTCGAATAGCTCCATAGTGCGATTAGCGTGCACCATTGTCGGGAGGGATAACAAGAGGCGCAGAAGGCGAAAGAGGGTAAGGAGGAAGCAATGAGTCCGGGTGAGCAATTCGATCCCGATTACTATGTGAAGTGGCGACCACCGCTTATTCCACCTGGACAGGGGCGACGAGTAATACGCATTGCGATCTTCATTCTCAGTGGGATGCTGATGGTCATGGCCGCAGTTATCCTCTGGCGAAGCAACTTGATCGCCTTGCCCGGTGGTCGTGGCGTGATTGTCGGACAGGTGATTGCACCGGGTGAAGGGGCGGTTGTGTTTACATTAGCGAACCCTACCGAAATTCCGGTTGCTGCCGATGGTCGTTTTACCATCCCTGATGTTCCTTCTGGAAGACAGATGCTCTACGTTGGTTTTTCTGGTACTGCCTGGGAAATAGCGGTTGATGTTCCCAATCAGGGGATGGTTGATGTGGGGATCATTTCCGTTGAGACAACTGCCGAGGCGATCAGAGAGAGGTAAGAAGTGGGAAGAGAGCAGCTAGTGTTTCCTGCCCGGCAGTTGTTTACTCCACATCCCTTCCCTCGCCCCTGGTGGGCGAGGAAGGGGTTGAGGAAAGGTGATAGTCATACACCGGCAATCGCATCTCGTACCTGCATAAGCATCGTGATGACGGCCATCGCCCGTTCGTATTCATCGCCAACCATCGTTTGACATAGATCGATGAGTTGATCAATTGCTTGGCGACGTGCAAGCGGTGGCAATGTCATCAAAGTCGCAATAGCAGTTGGATCACCGCTCAACACATTGCGTAACCGATCATCATCAATCGGTGCTGCGCCTAATACGCCGCCGCGTTCACTCATCGCAGCACTGAGTTGCTCTACCGCAGCATTCATCGTACTCTGCGCATCAAAGCTGAGCTGAGGCGCATCGACGGTACTCAACGTACAGGTGTAGAAAAGATCGGCAGCGCGCACAATTTCACCCTCAATCGTTGTGATTGTTGGCGCAGCCGTTGCCATCGCTCCCTCACCCCCCAGCATTGCCGGTTCACCAACACCAACCAGCATCGCCCCAACTGCAAAATGGCCCGAATCGGTACCGTGCAAAACCAGTCGATAATCACCGACAGTCGGATAATCGATCACAACGAGATTAAGGGCCTTCCCTGCATGCCCATAATTCCGTCCCTTTATTCGTCTTCGGCGTCGTGTAGTGCGTGCCACGCCAGCTCCCAATACTCCAGTCGGTGCTAGCGGCGGGCCGGCCGGAACTTCAACTTCCACCGCAATTGGTGATGCCGTCATAATCACCAGGCGTGGCGTAGGCGACGGAGGCGCAGCTTCTGGTATAGCGCCCAACACCGGCGGAGCTACGCCAACCTCTCTAAATACCAACGCCAGCGCCTGCGGACTATCGGGCAGCGCACCGTGACTCACCGGAATTGATGGTAAATTGTTTGCCTGTGGCACAACCGCCATTCGCTGTAGAACAGTCCCGTCACCGTGGCTATCATACTGGCGCGTGAGCGGTACACCATCCGCATAACGGAGTGGATGATCGGTTGGTGGTGGCCCAACGAGTATGGTGCTCAGCGTATTAAAACCGACGCCGGTAATTGTTGTCACCGATACTCGTTGGGTCAACATCGCAACTGACTCCGGCCGATTAACCATCTCACCCCATAGATTCCGGTTTACCATACTGGTTACCGGTTTTAAATGTGGAGGATTTCCGGTCATTAGATAATCATCAATCGGTAGCAGATCACGTACTCCAGGTACCTGAGTATGAATTGTCTTAACCGGATCAAGCTCAGTCTGAATTGGGTGAATATGACGCAAATACCATAAATAGACAGCGAAGACTGTACGTAGCGTCTCATCAGCGTGCGGTTCCGCACCGGCCCAGGCAGTATAGGCTTCCGCTGAACCACGATGCGGGGTGCCAAGAGTTATCAGACAATCAACATCATTGCGATACGCAGACGACTGAATATAACTGCGTGCAACCAGGCCACCCATACTGTGACCAATCAGGATCACCTTATCAGTCCCGGCAGCCTTCTTCGCTCGGTCGATCCAGGGAACAAGGTAGTTACGGGCACTTTCCTCGACCGGCTTCCGCCAGTCGTAAAACGCGACAAAGAGATCGCGATTGCGACGGTAGCCGGCTTGAGTGAACGTTTGCAACAGTGTTTTACCGTAATCGACAAATGGGGGAAAACTCCACCCATTCAATGTTGGACCGCACCAATCGAGCAAGACTGGGAGATTGAACGAACCGGTGAAGCCGGGAATGAAGATCACGGGTAAACGAGACATAGGCGCTCCTTGCTGATGCTACAGTGCGCGGATAGTGTTTGGATAATGGTAGCGCGATTAAAGCCCAAGTATGCAGGCAGTATACGTCAGCGTAAAGATCGCTGCAAGTGGTAGGGTATATCCATAGGACTTTTCACCCTGCCCGGCAGTGGTGATGCGAGGAGCATGGCGGAATGTATTCCTAACCCATCGCATACTCTCTCCTACAAGGGCAAAGGAAGAGAGTAGAGGGAAGATAAAGGGGCCGGGCGCACGCCACAGTACGAACTGGGGACTGCTAAAGCATGGCTTCAGCAGTCCATAATTAGGAATAAGCAACGCTCGCCAATCAGACCTGGCATCGTACCGTTCAAGGCAACTTCCCAACTCATACTCCAGCACGAACGCTAGGCGTGTAAGGGCACACCGCTGTGTACGACTACACGGCAACGACGCAGGTCAGGGATCACCGTAGTATGTGCAGACGTTTATCGGCGAACACGACCGAAAATCGGAATCGTTGAAAACCTCTACCCTATGAAGAGCTTGCCATTGTGCGTGCGATGATCGTTGCTCCTGTTCTGCTATCATTTCTGAATTCACTGCAAAAAGGTGATCTTCTCACCACAGAGACCACGGAGATCACAGAGACTAAAGATAATTTTATCTTTCATTGAACATAGGGTTGTGAAATTTTTTTCTTCCATGCACCCAATGGCCAAAAGTTATCCTTATTATTCATAAACCTTACACGCTCTGCGTGTTCTGTGTGCTCCGTGGTGAGTTTTTGCAGTGGACTCATTTCTGTATTTTCTGCTATAATGGCGCTCTATGAAACAAATAACTCATTGGCTTATCTTCGTTATTCTGCTGGTTAGTTGTCATTCGCCTGCACAGCCAATATCTGATGATCAGATATATGAACCATTCCGCAGCGCATGGCGAGCCGCGGGTGGAATGCAAATTGGACCACCGCTGAGCGAACCGCGCTGGATTGATGACACGCTGGTACAGTATTTTGCCACGATAAAGATCGTTGCCCTGGCAAATGGTGGGACTGTCGCTGAGCTTCTACCGGAACACTGGCGCGATCAGACTCCAGCAGCGGTTATTGAATTGCCACCAGCACCTCAACGAGCGTCACTCACTCTCGCCAGACCGGTGCCGATAGTTCCACCATTGCAATCTATTCCTATCGTCGTACAGATCCCCGCTTATCGTGGCCCAGTTGAGGTGCAGCTCTATGATGCTCGTGGACGGCTGGCTGCCCAAGGGACAACAATTGTTGCCGATGGAAAGGGGGAGATTGTTCTACCGGCAGGCGGTGCGCTAGGGCCGCAGTGGGCAGTAGCCCTGATCGATGGGCGGCTGGCGGGTGCGCGTAGTCAGATCGTGATCCTCGACGCTCAGACCAGCCTGATCAGTGGGCAGAGCGATATTGACTCACTCTATCCCCGCATCAAACGACTCATGGCTGAGGCGCGGGTAAGCTACGAATTGCATGGACGCCTGATCACCGGCTATCGTTCACCCGACAACCCCCTACTCTGGCTGCGCGATCATGTGTACCAGGGACGCGGTTTTCGCTACTTCGAGCAAGATGTGACCAGTCTACTCGATGCGTTCCGTGATGCACAACTACCCGACGGAAGTTTACCCGATGTGATCGACTACCCTGACCGCTATGTAAAAGCATTTCGGAAAGAGGTTGAGTCTGATGTCGAGTTCCTTTACATTCAGGGAGTCTACGAGGCCTGGCAGATGACCGGTGATGACCAATGGTTACAGAGCCATTTACCAGCACTACGACGGGCGGCTACCTACATCACGACCAATCCATTACGCTGGAATGCCAACCGGGGGTTGGTACGACGGCCATATACTATCGACATGTGGGATTTTGCCTATGGCCCGACCACTATCAGCCCCGACGGTAAACCGGCGCCACGCCACTGGATCGAACCTGATACCATCTGGGGCACCTTTCACGGTGACAACACCGGGCTTGCTTACGCACTCTTTCTTCTGGCACGAATTGAGAATCGGGTTGGCGACTCCAAGCGGGCACAACAGTATTACGAACTCTCTGATGCTATTATGCAGCGCTTAAACGAGCTGGCGTGGAATGGCCAATTTTTCACCCATTTTATTCCCGAAGACCCTACGTTCACCCCAACCGGTGTTGATCCTTCTACGCAGCTCAGCCTCTCGAATGCGTATGCACTCAACCGCCGCGTGCTTTCTGTCGGTCAGGCGCAGGCAATTATCGAAACCTATTATGCCCGTCGTGATTTCAACCGCGTCTTTGCTGAGTGGTACAGCATTGATCCGCCTTTTCCGGCCGGAAGCTTCGGGATGGCAGGCGGCAAAGGTGAACAGCCCGGCGAGTATGTCAATGGTGGGATCATGCCCCTGGTTGGTGGTGAACTGGCTCGTGGCGCCTTTACATTTGGCTTCGAGCCGTATGGTCTCGACATTTTACGCCGCTATGCCAATCTGTTGCGACTGACAAGCGCTTCCTATCTCTGGTACTATCCTGACGGTCGGCCTGGAATTTCCGGACCTGACACTATTCCTACCGATGGCTGGGGAGCCAGTGCGATGCTGGGTGCGCTCTTCGAGGGCCTGGCCGGTATCGTCGATGACTCCAGCCGTTACGAGGATACTATCGTTAGTCCGCGCTGGCCGGTAGAACCGTCTGTCACCCGGGCTGAGGTTGTTGTACGCTACCCGGCATCCGATGGCTACCTCGCGTACCGCTGGCAACGTGATGAACGGGGGATACAACTGTATATAACCGGTAGTGGTCGAACGACGTATGTGAGGTTGCTCTTGCCAGACACTGCCGGTACAGAGGTGACAATGACCGTAGATGGCGTAGTTGTCACCCCAACGATTGAGAGGATCGGAATCAGCCGCTATGCCAGCATTGCACTTGAGCGGCTAAATGCGACGATTGCGGTCACATGGCCGTCACGATAAGGCAACGCAGGCATCTCTGCGACGTGTTGCCCTCACCATCCCCACCCTGACCCCCTTCCGCTCCCACGCTGCGGGCGAGGAAGGGGGGATGAGCGGAGCAGGGGTGATTCTGCGTCGACGTCTGTCAACGCTGCCGAGGCCACCAACAAGCTCATCCCTCTCCCGCGCTGCGGGAGAGGGGCTGGGGGTGAGGTTAGCCACCCACCATCCCCTCTAGCCTCCCCTTCCGCTCCCATACTGCGGGCAAGAAAGGGGAGCATGGTTGCGACACTTGTTTTCTCTGTGCTGAGGCTATTACAGCTCCATCGGTTGCTGGGTTGCGTGCGGCTGGCGCTCCGCCAACGCTAACCGCGCAATCTCGCTCCAGCTCTGCACCAGCGCGTTGTAGGCAAAGGCTTCCTCCGGGCGTTTGGTGCGTTCGCAGATGGTGTAGAGCCGGTAGGCCAGTTCGCGCGCCACGTCGGCTCGACTGCCCAGCTTCGCCGCCAACGCCGCCGCCGCCAGTTCACCCCCGTCGTTCAGCACCC
>Ga0308400_1000120_pt1 | contig 33101 bp, 22 predicted proteins | sample HotsprSampOS1265_FD_203451 | JGI IMG/M metagenome (GOLD analysis project Ga0308400, IMG submission 203451) | Hot spring phototrophic mat microbial communities from Octopus Spring, Yellowstone National Park, Wyoming, United States - 20060914_OS12-65 ...
CGAAATACCCCAGGCCAATTCACCAAAGCTACCGGTACCACCAAAAGCCCGACCGAGCAGGTAAATGAACCCCCAACCCACTAATGAGCCAATAATGGTACCGAACACTCCCCCAAGGATAGTAAAGTAAAGATTCGGATTGGATTGTTGAGTGATGGTTGTCCCTATCAAGAGAAGAATCCCATTGATTACACTAGCAATTGCCGCGTAAATCAATGCCCAACCGAGATTATCCCGCTCGTGCCGCTCAAACGTTTGAACCGACGGATTGGTGAGAACTGCGATGCTACCGTTAACCATCTCTTGAATCATGGGGCATGCTCCTGTATTGCAAACAGCGGAAGCAGCCATATTGTACCTCACGCAACGAATATTGTGAAGAGGATGGCTCATGATTCGCGAATCAGGACATGGCTAACTGCGGTTGTACCAATCCCACCGAGCGATTGTGCGAATCCGACCCGAGCGTTGGTCACTTGGGTAGCACCAGCCTGACCACGAAGTTGTTGGGCAACCTCGATTACCTGATAGATACCGGTTGCGCCACCGACATCGCCACGTGCTTTGTAACCACCTGCCGTCGCAATCGGTGTCTTTCCGCCTGGGGTAATCGCCCCCTCGGCAGCATGACGCGGAGCAGTACCGGTTTCGTAACAGCCGATTGCCTCAAGAGCCAGAGTTGCCGCTATTCCATGAGGGTCAGTCAATTCCCACACATCAACATCACCGACACCTAAATGAGCGCGGCCAAGTGCAATATGGGCGCTGGCGCGGGCTGCACTCAGATCGAGTGGATTCCGTCGCCGGTGCAGGGCTGGATGGTCGGTCGCAACTGCCGCACCGGCAATGCGGATTCGCACCCCATCAAGTTCACGGGCCAGATTCTCGTTCACAATCAATAGTGCAGCAGCGCCATCGGCCAGCGTACTACAATCGAGCATATTGATCGGCGAGGCAATCTGGGCCGCCTTTCGGTATTTGCCGGCATCTATCGGAAAGCGATACAGTGCCAGCGGATTCTTCGCGCCGTTGGTATGAGCGTTGATCGGGAAGGGGGCAAAGGCATCGGCAGAGTAGCCATATTCGTACATATAACGACGCATAAGCATGGCCCACTGCGCCGTCAGCGTTACGCCGTGCAATGCCTCTTCGTTGCTATCGGTTGCCATTGCCTGAGCCGCTTCGATCTCATCTTCAAGATGATCGGTGACCTTCTCAACCCCGATCACCAACGCGACCGGTAACCCGTGTTGTACTGCCTGGACCGCCTGATACAGCGCCAGTGCACCGCTCGCACCGGCGGCTTCAACGCGCAGCGCCGGGATTGAAGGCGATAGGCCCAGCATGCTTGCCAGATAGGCGCCGAGTTGACTCTGCCCGTACAACTCCTCGCTGAAGGCACTACCAACGTAGAGGGCGCCAATGTGATGCGGAGCAACACTTGGGACGTTCATCAGTGCAGTACGCGCTGCTTCGCTCGCCAGATCGGCCAAACTGCGCTGATAATGCTCACCAACGGCGGTTGCGCCCATCCCTGCAATATAGACATTTGACATAATAGACCTCTTGTCTTATCCCATCACCAGCTTGCCACGCCATTTCGCGTAGATAGCGTAATCAATCATCACTGCCCGCTTCAGATAGGTGACCGTAAGCGGTGCTCGTTCGCGGCGGCTCAGAATTGCTTCAGTAACGGTCAAAGCGTAGGCGTCAGAACCGGCGCCACTGCCGTAGGTAGTCATAAAGATCGTATCACCTGGTTGTGCAACATCGAGAATTGCACAGAGACCCATAAGCGCTGCACCCGAATAGGTGTTACCGATCTGCGGACTGAGCAATCCAGGTGCTATTTGTTGATCGGTAAAGCCGAGGCGTTTGGCGACTGCTTGCGGGAACTTAGCGTTGGGCTGGTGAAAAACAGCATAGGTGAAATCGGCAGCCGTGCGACCCAACTGCCGCAGTAATTCGCCGGCTGCTGATTGAATCTGGTGGAAGTAGGCCGGTTCACCGGTGAAGCGATTGCCGTGCACTGGGTACGGACGATCAGCGCGTCGGTAGAAGTCGGGAGTATCGGTGACATACGAGATCGTGGCATCGACGGTTGCCAATGCCTCTTCCGCCGGGCCAACGATTAGGGCAGCGGCGCCAGCAGAAGCAGTATACTCTAGGGCATCACCGGGACGACCCTGCGCGGTATCAGCTCCGATTGCCAGCGCGTAACGTTGCATTCCACTGCCTACCAATGCCATTGCGGCTGTGAATGCCTCGGAGCCGGCCTTACAGGCAAACTCCCAGTCGGCAGCGCTTACCCACGGACCTGCCCCCAGCGCATCGGCGACGACTGTGCCCGATGGTTTAACGCTGTACGGATGGCTTTCGCTTCCGATCCACACAGCACCCAGTGCTGAAGCCGGAATGGAAGCGCGGGCAAGCGCATTTCGCGCTGCTTCGATAGACATCGTAATTGTATCTTCGTCAGGGCCGGGCACACTCTTGGCTTCGACCGGCGTACCGTTTTGTCCATCTGTCCAGATTCGGGCTATTTCACGGGCCGCAATCCGGTAGCGTGGAATGTATGTTCCGTACCCAATAATGCCAACCGGCTGTTGAGGTTTCATCATGAGTGATGCTCCGTGCTGATATTCAAGGCATATTATGACATCGCTCGCCGCTCAGCGACGAACACGTATCGCAACCGGCTCACGATATCTGATTGCTAACAATTCAGGGTGAACAGCGCGGCATTGCGCCCTTCAGATGAATGGCGGCCTGCTGAAATTCATATACAGGCCCCAGAGTCATCGGATTAGTTACGGGTGGGATCGCCGACTCGCCGTCCTTCAAGTTCAGCGATAATCTCTTCGGCGCGAGCCAGCTTGATATTGCGTTCGGCAACCATACGCCGGGCAACTTCATCGACCAGCGTGCCACTGGCGCCAGCGGCCATCGCAATCTGACGGGCATGTAAGCTCATATGACCCTGCTGAATACCTTCGCAGGCCAGTGCTCGCATTGCAGCCAGATTATTGGCTAACCCCGCCGCTACACAGACTTCTGCCAGCTCGCCGGCACTGCGTACACCAAGGAGTTTCAATGCAGCCTGTGCCGTAGGATGAACCTTTGTCGCACCACCGACAATACCGACTGCCAGCGGCATTTCCAGGGTACCGACCAGGTTCCCCTGTTCATCGCGCTCCCAGTGTGAGAGGGAGGTATAGCGACCGTTGCGACTAGCGTAAGCATGGGCGCCAGCCTCAACCGCTCGCCAGTCGTTACCGGTAGCGACCAGCACCGGATCGATCCCGTTCATAATGCCCTTGTTGTGCGTCGCTGCCCGATAGGGATCAACGACGGCAAAGGCGTAAGCCCAGAGAATACCTTCAACGACTTCCTCACCGCTGAGACCGTCACGGGCCAGTGATGCTGCCGGTACCACACAACGAGCACGGGCCAACCGGCGGTCGGTCAAGTTCGAGAGGATGCGCAGGTATACGCGCCCCCCGGTCATCTCAGCCAGCAGCGGTGCAACCGCCTCGGCCATGGTATTCACGGCATTCGCCCCCATTGCATCGCGGCAATCGACAATCAAGTGAACGACCAGCATTGGCCCCATGGGGCTAGTTGGGAAGAAACGCACCTCAACATCGCGGGCGCCGCCACCGAGACTGACCAGTGATCGGCTTTGGGCATTCGCCAGCGCGAGAATCTCTTCTTTACGCGCCAGGATTGTCTGCCGGGCCTGGTCGGGATCGCTGACATTAACCAACTGAACCTGACCAATCATCAACGGCTCGGTGCTGCTCGTCTCAAACCCACCACCATCGCGTACCATCCGTGCAGCGTAACTGGCCCCGGCCACGATTGATGGCTCTTCAACCACCATTGGTATCAGATAGTCACGGCCGTTAATACGGAAGTTGGTCGCAATTCCAAGTGGTAGGTTGTATGTACCAACGACATTCTCAATCATCTTGTCGGCGCGTTCGATAGTGAGTGCACCACCCTGACCGCCGTGCAAAGCGCGTAAATCTTCATCTAACAACCCATCAAAGGACTTGACCATTTGTAATCGCTCGAACGGATTGAGCTGGTAAAACCCTTGTAAGCGAGAATTTTTGGTCCCCATAAGAGGACTCCTCCTTCGTACTTGCACCAGATATTTTTCGTATCCGCAATATACGATACCACGACAATAGCTAGAAGGCGGTTAACAACAACTGTCAAAACCTATCATGCACCTGTCGGGGGGCTGTCATGCGAGCTTTTGAGTGCTGAGTAGCCGAATTATGGTACAATGCACAGTATGACACGAAAACACTTGTTCGTTCTTTTTATCAGTCTGCTCTGGGTCAGTGCCTGTTCATCGACACCATCTCTGCCATTGCTAGCCGAGCTTCTTCAAAATCCGCCGGCTTATTCCCAACCGATGGTTGCCTTCTTTTACCGCGATGAACAGGGAGCACGGCTCGTCAGTCATATCAGTGTGAGTTCAGAGCGACCGCTGCCACTCGATCCGCCAACGCAGCAGGTATGGCTTGGTGGTCTCGATCCTCCGCCTGAACTGGTTATCCGCGAGGTGGACGGTGTGCAATATGGGCTGGTGATTGCACAGGGTGTCTGGCGATCTGCCGGTAACTATGGGCCAGGCGGAGGGTGGCTTTATACCATTGAAACACCATCGTTACGGCCGTTCAATCTGGTTGAGGTTGAGCTGAAACAATTGTTGGCCGACAACCGCTACGATGGTCAGGTTGTCAAAACGAAAGCTGCTCTCCTTATTTCCAGCAGTACCAGTTTGCTGGTCGATCTGATCGGACCCGGTGGTGTACCGGCTGCTAATGCGTACCAGATCAAACTTCGGAATGGTGATCGGGATCAGGCTGCGCTTGCCCGGTTGCAAGTGAGTGGTGCGGTGCGCTACGGCTACGTTGAAGTGATTGGTCTCTGGAAACGTGGGCAGCTTGAGCCGTTGTTGATCTCACCGTTGCCGCAAGCACCTTGATAATCCATAGAGATGGTTTCGTCTATGTAACGGCTCGCCCACCAAATGAGCTAAGCGAACGTTCTGTCTGTGCTCTGCGTTCCCTCGGGTGATGTGAGTCGTTCCAGCAATAGGGGTGTGGATTGCACGCGCATTCCGCATAATCGGCTCACGGTTCGACAGATGAAATCTGTCGATGGATGGAACACGATGGACTCCTTGTCCTCACGAGCGCATCCTGATAGACGGGCATAGCAGTGCTGCGCCCCGATCCATCTTTTTCCGCGACAGGATATGTCAGATAGGCGCTTCATCCCGCTCTACTCGGTAGGAACGACGAAAAAAGATGATTTCAGGCGCGGTACGTACCATCTATGCGGGCCGGAGGCCCGCGTACCCAGGTGCAGGCTTGACGAGGGTTCGCTACCTTGTCTTGTCGTCCGTTCGCGATACGGCGACGAAAAAGATGATTTCAGGCGCGGTACGTACCATCTATGCTATGCGGGCCGGAGGCCCGCATACCCAGGTGCAGGTTTGACGAGGGTTCGCTACCTTGTCTTGTCGTCCGTTCGCGATACGGCGACGAAAAAGATGATTTCAGGCGCGGTACGTACCATCTATGCTATGCGGGCCGGAGGCCCGCGTACCCAGGCCCGCGTACCCGGATGCAGGCTTGACGAGGGTTCGCTACCTTGTCTTGTCGTCCGTTCGCGATACGGCGACGAAAAGGATGATTTCAGGCGCGGTACGTACCATCTATGCTATGCGGGCCGGAGGCCCGCGTACCCAGGCCCGCGTACCCAGGTGCAGGCTTGACGAGGGTTCGCTACCTTGTCTTGTCGTCCGTTCGCGATGCGGCGACGACACTGGAAGCGCCACTGCAACTGCATGCCTATTCGAAGAATCGTCTCACGGCGTAGCAGCAGCGCTGCGCCCTGCCCCATCTTTTTCTGCGACAGGATAGGTCGGATCGGCTCTAAAACATGCGCCTGTTGTTTTTGTAGTATCCTGGTACCGACATCTGGGTTCGCTACGCTACTACTGCTCAAGATTGCGGGTCAAAACGAAAGGAATGCTCATGATAGAACGACTACAGCGGCTCCGTACAGCGTTAGCGGAACGTGACTTGCTGGCAATCTTACTCACAGCCCCGGCTAGTCGTCGCTACATTAGTGGTTTCACCGGTAGTGCTGGTGCATTGTTGATCAGTGCCGAAGCAGCATTATTGCTCACCGATGGTCGCTATGTGGTACAGGCTGCGGCTGAGGCACCAGCATTCAGCCTGTGTGAGATACGCCCACCTGCCAGACCGTTGCCCAAACTCGTTGCCGAATTGACTGCTGAACTGGGAATCGGGAAATTAGGTTTTGAAGCTGCCACGATGACAGTAGCCGAATATCGGCAATTGACCACTGCGCTGGGTAATGAGGTTGAGCTGGTTGCCACCGAGAACATCGTTGAAGAGCTACGAATGGTCAAGGACAGTGGTGAGATTGCTCTTTTGCGAAAGGCGGTGGCCATTACCGATGCTGCGCTGGCGGCTGTGTTGCCCACTCTTTCACCTGCCATGACCGAGCGTGAAGCGGCGTGGAAGATTGAAGTCGCTCTGCACGAGTTAGGGGCTGAGGGGCCATCATTTCCGATTATTGTCGCGGCAGGTCGTAACAGTGCTCGTCCGCATCATGCACCGGGTGATGATCCATTGGGTGAAGGACAACCGGTTATCATTGATATGGGCGCTCGCTACGCAGGTTATCACGCCGATCTGACACGCACAATTGTGCTGGGGCAGGCTGATGATACATTCCGTGCCGTTTATGCTGCCACCCTCGCGGCTCAGCAGGCAGCAATACAGGCGTTACGTCCTGGATTGCCATGGTCTGAAGCGGATGTAATTGCCCGGCGGGTTATCGGCGAGGCCGGATATGCTGATGGTATTGCGCATAGCCTTGGTCACGGGGTCGGTCTTGTGATCCACGAAGCGCCATGGTTGCGGATGACAGCGCCTGATGCACCGCCGAGTCCACCTCTGCAAGCCGGTATGATCACGTCGGTTGAACCGGGAATTTACCTTCCTGCTTGGGGTGGTGTGCGAATTGAGGATTTGGTGCTGATCACTGCTGATGGGTGTGAGGTGTTGTCACAATCGCCACGGTGAACGATAGTGATAATGCTCGTGATCGACAATGGTTGGCGCCCTAGAAGTTGTGCTACAATAATGTACAAATGTTCGCATCGTTCAAGTTCATGATGCACGAGACCCACTGGCGGTTACCAGTGGGTCTCGTGTGGGGGGTGGTAGTATGATAACGATTTTTTTACGTGTTCGCAACCCCCCCAAAGGTACTACTTCATGCCAACAATATATAGTACCTTTGGCGCAATTCTATCATGACCATGGAGTTACTCATGAATCAAACTGCGGTTGCCGAGCGGATCAAAGAGCTGCGTAACCTGATCCGACGTTACGACTATCACTATTACGTGCTCGACGATCCGATCATTAGCGATGCCGAGTACGATGCACTCATGGCTGAATTGCGTGCTCTTGAGGCGGCGCATCCAGAATTGATTACCCCTGACTCGCCAACGCAGCGCGTAAGTGGCACTCCTGCTACGCAATTCGCCAAAGTGCAGCATGCTCAGCCGATGTTATCACTTGGTAACGCCTTCACAACTGCCGATCTCCAGGCCTGGCGTGATCGGGTTATGCGTCTACTCGGTAGTGATGCGGAATTAGCGTATGTGGTTGAACCCAAAATTGATGGGTTGGCTGTTGCCTTGACCTATCGCGCCGGCCAATTCATGCAGGGAGCTACCCGCGGCGACGGTGAGATCGGTGAGGATGTAACCGCCAATCTGCGAACTATCGGCAGTATTCCGCTGACTCTGCAATTACCCGAGACTGTTCCTGATGGTATTCCTGCAATTCTGCCAACGATGATTGAGGTACGCGGTGAAGTGTATATGCGTACCGCCGATTTCGAGGTCTTGAATGATCGACTGGCAGCAGCAGGTGAGAAGGTCTTTGCTAACCCCCGGAATGCGGCTGCCGGTTCGTTACGTCAGAAAGACCCTGCGGTAACGGCTGACCGTCCGCTCCGCTTTTTTGCCTACGGGGTTGGTGCTATCGAAGGGGTCACGCTCGGCAGCCAATGGCAGACTCTACGGTATCTCCGTGCCCTCGGCTTTCCGGTCAACCAGGATGCTCGTCGGTTTACCAGTTTTGATGAGGTCTTGGCCTACTGCGAAGAGTGGATGGCGCGACGCGACAAGCTACCTTACGAAGCCGATGGAATGGTGATCAAAGTTGATGATTTTGCTCAACAACGTGAACTGGGAGTAGTTGGTCGCGATCCACGCTGGGCAATTGCGCTCAAGTTTCCGGCTCGTGAAGCAATCACCCGTCTGCTCGATATTACAGTAAATGTCGGTCGTACCGGTGTTGTAACGCCAAATGCCGAACTGGAGCCGGTTCAGATTGGTGGTGTGATCGTTCGTAACGCCAGTCTACATAACGCCGACTACATTGCGCAACGGGATATTCGGATCGGTGATTATGTGGTTGTCAAACGAGCGGGGGATGTCATTCCCTACGTGGTTGGCCCGGTGGTCGCCCGTCGTGATGGCAGCGAGCGTCCCTGGCAGTTTCCGACCCATTGTCCGGCATGTGGATCGCCTCTTGAACGGGAAGCGGGAGAAGCAGCCTGGCGCTGCAACAACTTTAGTATCTGCCCGGCACAACTGGTGCGACGGGTAGAGCACTTTGCAAGTCGGTCGGCAATGGATATTGTGGGGCTGGGTGAACGCCAGGCGGAACTTTTTGTGCAACAAGGGTTGATCCGTGACGTAGCAGACATTTTTTTGCTGAAGGCAGAGCAATTGGCAACGCTTGAAGGATTCGGGCCGAAACGCATTGCCAATCTCTTGGCCGCTATTGATGCTGCTCGTCAGCGACCGCTTGATCGGCTGCTTGTTGGGCTGGGTATTCGTTATGTAGGAACGGTCGCCGCGCAGACGCTGGCGAACGAGTTTGGCTCTCTTGAAGCGATTATGAATGCCCGCCAGGAAGATCTCGAACGTATTCCCGGTATCGGCCCGGTGGTCGCGGCCAGTGTTGTTGATTTCTTTTCACGCCCAGAAAATAGAGCGTTGATCGAGAAGCTGCGTGCTGTTGGCGTACAAATAGATGGCGCAGAAACTCAGGCTCGTCACAGTGATACGTTGGTCGGTAAGACATTTGTCTTAACCGGTACTTTACCTTCGCTGAGTCGTGAGCAGGCGAGTGCGCTGATTACTGCGCATGGGGGTAAAGTAACCGATAGTGTAAGTAAGAAGACCAGTTACGTTGTAGCGGGTGCTCATGCCGGAAGCAAACTCGCAAAGGCACAACAACTCGGAATACCGGTCATTGATGAGGCCGGTTTGCTGGCGCTGGTCGGTGCGGCTGGGGTAGCACCGGAGACTCTCCCATCAGCATCACAACCAACCGCAGCCACCGATGAGCAATTGCCATTACCGCTGCCGGAAGGGGAATGATGATTCTGGCTTTCCCTACCTTGGGGAAGAATGGGGAGCAAGAGGGGCACTGTCTAACAGAGGGGCGGACATAGAACCCGCCCCTTTCTCTTACTACTGACGATCCATCCGCCTGATCCACTGGGCTGGGTCGCGAATCTCGTCCATAGTCGGTAGGTTTTCAGGCCGTTCCCACACTCGACCGGCAAATTGTATCCCGCGTTCCGCGACCACAGCGTTGACAAACGCCTCGCCCTGTTGATATTGGGCCAGCTTCAGGTCGAGGCCGGTCAGACGAAAGATCATCAGATCGAGCATCGTGCGTTGCTTCTGCCGCTGTGCGACGCGCTGTTCGATCTGGCTAAAGCTGGGCAGCAAGCGACGACCAACGGCGTTCATGACGTGGTTACCATACCCTTCAATCAGTGACATTAACGCCTGAATGCGATCAAAGACGGCGCGCTGTTCGGGGGTCAGCACTGTCTCGATCCAGTGTTGGCCGCTGCCAATGCCTTGCAAGAGCCGCACTAGCATATCAAACAGATTGTTACCACTGCTTAGCATTTGACTGCTGATTAGCGCGAAGTTTTGATCGAGTAACTCGCGGAAATAGCGGCGTACCCATGGATAAGCCTCAAACTCAAACGCATGGGTCATCTCGTGCAGGGTAATCCAGAGACGGAATTCTGCGTCGCTCAGTCCCAACTGCTGTTGTACGCGCGCAATGTTGGGTTCGACGAAATAGAGGGAACCACCAGTGGCCTCTGCCGAAAGCAGGCTGAGATCGTATTGCCCCAACACACGCTGCGCAAGATAGCCTAGCAGCCCGCCGATCTGCATGCCCAATAGTTTACTGCTCACATCGTTCATAAGCATGCCCAGTGCCCCGCGACCGCCGCCGTTCTTTTCGTACATCTCTTCAATCGGGCGGAAGAGCTGGCTGAACGAAACGATGTTGGCTTCCAGCCATTCTCGCCGGTCAAAGACAAAGATGCGACTAACCGGTTCGGGTAATTGCACACCGAGATACTCGGCGATCAACGGTTCGCTCAGCGTGACCATACGTGCATACTGTTCACGACGAAAGGATCGATTATCTATCGGCGCCTGCTCCCATTGTGATAGGCGTAGAGCGGCCTGGCGGGCCTGTTCCCAATCAATGAGACCGATGGCAACCCGCCCTTCGCTGCGCGTGCGCGTCTCGAAGTAGTAGCGTGCAGCAAAGCCAGCCGCCATGCCTAATAACAGAGCAGCCCCAAAGCGGCGTAGATCATTTTGCTTACCGGTCAAGGTCGTCTCCTTTCCAGCGGGGATATATGTTAAGAGTCTATCATGCGTCATAGGCTTATGTCCAATACAATGACGAGTATTTCAACGGGCCAGCACTCGCACATCGCCAACCCGACGAGTTATCCGTCGTTCATCGAGGTGTTCAAGGAATGATACCGCATAGCGACGCGAGCAGCCAAAGTGATCACGGAGCTGAGCGACTGTCACACTCCCCTGGGTTTCGATCGTGGCGCGAACCCACGTCTCCATCATGGAATACGTTGCCGGAAGTAGATAGAGGTCTGGAGCAATCTTCACCAGTACTCCTTGATCACAAGCCCAAGCCAACAGTTCATCACCAGGATCAACCGCTGGCGTTGTGTACGGCAGGCGCTTCAGCGCAGTCAGATATTGATCGAGCAGCCGTTGTTGCTCGGCGGTTGGCCGAGGTGTAAAATCGGCCAGACGTACTGTTGTTTCATCGGCGCTAATGAGTCCTTCGGTGAGCGCCGCCTGTAACACTCCCGGCCAGAGGCGGTTTGACACCTGTAAGCGCTGACGCACCTCTTCCTTCGACATGCCACGACGGAGCGGAAAGCGCTGATGGTATGACGTTAACAGATCACGCAATGTTGCACGCAAGCGATCCCAGCCTACGCTGGTGATCAACCCATCTTTACCTAAAGCTACCAGATGTCCGCTGGCGAGTAATGGCGTTAAGGTGGCTTCTACTTCTGAGTCCGTAATCCCGGTCGTGGCTACCACATCGGCCCGCAGCCGTGGCCGACCATCGGCCAGGGTTTGAAGGATGCGTTCGGATGGACTGCCCTGAGCGCGGAGATTGAGCCCAGTAATGACTTCGGCGCGAAAACGGCGATGGCGTACTGGATGAGGATCAACCACAATACCACCGGCAACCGTCCGACTGGGTGAAGGCAGGCGTAAAATGAAGCGATCGCCGACTGTAGCAACTACTGGCGTTGCCAGGCGAATCTGTGCCCATCCTTCGGCGCCACCCGGTAACTCATCGGCATCAAGTAACGTGACCCGTGCGGCGGCTTCACTACTCCCGATAAACATATCTAGAGCAGCGTTATGACAGACTGGTGCGGCCTCACGAACGATCTGGACCCTAGCATCGAGCAACGTTGTTGGTCGTAATACACCTGGAAGTGTCAGCACATTTCCGCGCTTGAGATCACGGTGATGGACACCGGCCAGATTTACAGCAATGCGTGTTCCGGGTTGTCCCTGTTCGACAGGACGTTGATGACTCTGCAAGCCGCGAATTCGCGCCCGTATCCCTTGCGGTAATATCTCAACCTCCTGGCCGATAAACAATGGGCCATCGCGTAGGGTACCGGTGACGACTGTACCAAAACCGGCGATTGCAAAACTGCGGTCAATTGCCAGTCGTGGCACACCGGTTGTCTGATGACGAATTGGTAACGTATCAAGAAGTTGGTCGAGCGTTTGGATCAGTTCAGACAGACCAACCCCGGTGCGAACCGAGACCGGTATGATCGGTGCTGCGGCCAGGCCTGTCTCGGCTAGGACCTCGCGTACCTCATCACGGACCAGCGCCAGCCAATCGGCATCAACCAGGTCAACTTTACTCAAAACCACAATCCCGTGGTGTATCGCCAGCAGATCGATGATCGCCAGATGTTCTCGAGTCTGAGGCATCACCGATTCGTCGGCGGCAATGACGAGTAGTACGGCGTCGATACCACCAACGCCGGCGAGCATATTCTTAATAAAGCGCTCGTGCCCCGGTACGTCTATCAAACTTACCTCACGCCCGCTCGGCAAGGTAAGCCAGGCGAAACCCAGATCAATCGTCATTTCGCGTTGCTGTTCTTCGCGCAACCGATCGGGATCAATACCGGTGAGCGTCTTAACTAGCGTTGACTTCCCATGATCGACATGACCAGCGGTACCGATGGTAAACATTGCAGTATAAGTTTGATAGTCGAGTACAATATCTCTAAAAGTGTGTCCGCGAAAAGGTACGGTTCGCGACTTTCATTTGTCCTTTGGCCCTTTTCTTTGCCCACAATAGGAAAGACAAGGAGAAGTTGTAACTGAAAACTCTCGCCAGAGGACGGTGCTCTAGTGTTTATTATAGTACGATGGAACATGCACATCATCATCTTTGCCGCGTTGATCCAACCTTAGCGCGATGGATCGAGCAGATCGGCCCGTATACGTTCCAGCGCCAGCCCCACGGCTTTGCCACGCTTGCGTATGCGATCATTAGTCAACAACTATCGCTTGCCGCAGCCCGCACGATTCGTGATCGGCTGATTGACCGATTGGGCATTCTCGACCCGAGGACCATCCTGGCTACTGATGAGGCTCTCTTGCGCGCTGCCGGTCTTTCGGCCCGCAAGAGCGGTTACCTGCGTGATCTTGCCGAACGGGTGATATGTGGTCAACTTGACCTGGATCAATTACCGACGCTTGACGATGAAGCGGTGATCGCAGCGTTGACTACGGTAAAAGGTATCGGGCGGTGGACAGCCGAAATCTATCTGATGTTTGCACTCGAACGCTCAGATATATTGCCTGCTGCTGATCTTGGTTTGCGGGATGCAGTGCGCTTGGTATACGACCGACCACGTCTGCCAACATCTGCTGAGGTGCGTCTTCTGGGCGAACGCTGGCGACCGTACCGCAGCATTGCGTGCTGGTATCTCTGGCAAGCACGCCGTATTATATTGCACGGTTAAGCAATATTACGTTGTATCGCGGTTATGAATATGGTATGATGAGCAATAAAAAGTAGAGGAAACGGTTGCGTATGGTGCGAATTGATGGGCGATTGCCCGATCAACTACGAGCGATTTCAATTGAAGTAGGCGCTGCGCCGTATGCTGAAGGATCGGCGCTCATTGCATACGGTAACACACGTGTGCTGTGCACAGCCACGGTTGAGGATGGTGTACCGGCCTGGATGCGTGGTCAGCAGGGTGGTTGGGTAACTGCCGAATATGCAATGCTGCCACGTGCGACCCTTCAGCGTACCCGTCGTGAACGTAACGGCCCAAGTGGGCGTACCCAGGAGATACAACGTCTGATCGGGAGATCGCTACGGGCGGCAGTTGATCTCAGTGCCCTTGGTGAACGAACCATTACTATCGACTGTGACGTCCTGCAAGCCGATGGTGGTACGCGCACGGCGGCTATCAGTGGTGGCTACGTAGCCCTGGCTCTGGCAGTTGAGCATCTCGTGCGCAGTAACGCCATTGAAGTCAGACCTGCTCTGACACCGGTAGCGGCTGTAAGTGTGGGAATGGTGCAGGGAACGCTCCTGCTTGATCTTTGTTACGAGGAAGACAGTCAGGCCGATCTTGATTGTAACGTCGTTATGAACAGCACCGGTGCTTACATTGAAATCCAGGCCACTGCTGAACGAGTACCGGCAAGCCGATCCCAACTCAATGCTCTACTCGATCTGGCTGAATATGGGATCAGACAGATTCTCGATGTGCAGGCGGCTGCTTTAGCGGCTACCCTGCCTAACAATACAATGAGCCGTGCGCAATTACCATAACCATGGTGCGCACCGTCAATCTGCGACGTCATGGCTCGCAATGGTCGCCCTGCCACGGGCGAGGAGGCTCACAATGATAGACGAGACCAAGCGCGTTGCCGGTCGTCGCCACTTACGTTACGGTTTAGCATTCGAGCGCACGCAGCGTCCGGCGTCAGCGGCTGACCATTTTCGCATGGCAATAGCTGCCGATCCGACGCTGCGTGATGCCCATAATGCTCTGGCCTTTCACTATCAGCAACAGGGTTTGCTGGCTAAAGCTGCCGAAGCTTTTGCGGCAGTGGCGAATTTAGCCGATGATTATTTTGCTCATTTCAATCTCGGCTTTGTCTTGATCGAACTTGAACGATACAATGAGGCTGAACGCGAATTTCGCCGTTGTCTTGAACTTGATCCGGCCGATGTCGCAGCCCAACTCGAACTGGCGTATATCTATGTCGCCCGTGGTGAATACGAGACTGCGTTAAGCCTATTGGAAAAACCGCGCCAACGCTATTACGACGACTGGGCTGTTTTTCATTTGCTTGGGCGTTGCTACTTTCACCTCCAACGCTACGATGAAGCTCAGCAGGCCTGGCAACAGAGCTTAGCATTGGCTACTACCCCAGAGGCGCAACTGGAATTACTTTCTTGTTTGCAAAGTGTTGAACGAAGACGTGAGTTTCGTACATGCAACGGCAGCAAAGATGATCTCTATGTCCGTGAAGGTGTGGTCTGTCTTGGTTCGGCAATGGATGATGGTCTGAACATACATCCACTTGTACACTACCAGTTGCGTGAAGAAGATGTTGCTCGTACCGTTCAACGTTTTCTGGCCCTTGCTCGTAGCAGTGGCTGGTATTTTGGTGGAGTCGCCACCCCCGACCCGTACAGCAAACCACTAGCGTTGGCAGTGGCTCAACTGCTAGACGTTCCTCTGCTGAATCTGTATCATTTGCCGACGATCACCGAACCAGTTTTGATCGTCATCGCTGTTGGTCACTCGGCCGATCTTCTGGCTGTTGCCCGTGAGCGTCTGCCTGTTCCCAGTCCCGGATTCTGTCTGGCACTGAATTGGATGCGCCACAGTAAGATGTTACCCGAAATCATTGGTATTATCGTTGAAGGCACGAGTACCAACCCCTGGGAGTCGGCGTTACAGGGGCTGACACCAACCGAACAAGTAGTACGCAGTCAGCAGATTGCCGAACGACTGGTGCAACACGTCAAGACTCTTCCGGCGGAAGATAATCTTCCGCGACAGATTCGCTATTACACGCGCCACCATCGGCGATTGGCTATTAATGCGCTGTATCAAAGGTCGCGATAAATTTAGAGCGTACACGCGCAGCAGCACAACCGGTTCACCTCACCTTCCTCTCTAGACCCTCCTCTCATGTCCAAGGCAGAGGAGGGGAGGTTGTGGGAGGGCGAAACCGTTCCTCCCATCTCTCTTTGTTCTCATCGCTGTCCTATTGACACAACGCTATTGCGCTGGTATATTAGTGTATAATTTACACTATATAGCGAGGCGATATGAACGGTATTCAACAGCGAACTGCCACCGGTATTCTCTTCACCGACCAATATCAGTTGACGATGGCCCAGCTCTATTTTCGGATGGGCATTCACGAACGGATGGCACAGTTTGATCATTTTTTTCGGCAACCACCCAACTACGGGTTGCATTCAGCCGGTTATTGTATTGCTGCCGGACTTGAATGGTTACTCGACTGGATGGAGACCGCTGCTTTTGGCCCAACTGAGCTTGAGGTGCTCCGCAGTCAGCGCAATCGGGTCGGCAAGCCAATCTTCGATGAGGATTTCCTGTCCTACCTGAGTCGCCATGGTCATTTCGGGGGCATCACGCTTTGGGCCGTACCCGAAGGGCGGGTTGTACACGCGCAGGCGCCGATGACAATCGTGCGCGGGCCATTGATGATGGCTCAAATTCTTGAAACAGCACTGCTTAATCATCTTAATTATCAAACGTTGGTGGCAACTAAGGCCAGCCGAATTCGTGAGGCGAGTGGGGCCAGTACTGTGCTTGAGTTTGGCTTGCGTCGTGGTCAGGGCTTGGGTGCGAATGCCGGGACACGGGCAGCCTTAATTGGCGGCGCCGACTTTACGTCGAATGTTGGCCTGGCGCATACGATTGGGCAGACCGCGAAAGGTACCCATGCCCATGCGATGGTACAGGCCTTTCTGGCCCTTGGGATGAGTGAGCTTGACGCCTTCCGGGCCTATGCTGAGGTTTACCCTGACGATTGTCTGTTGCTGGTAGACACTATCGACACGTTGCAGAGTGGGGTGCCGAATGCGATTCGCGTCTTTGAGGAGCTGCGCGCCAAAGGGCATAAGCCAGTAGGAGTTCGTCTTGACTCGGGCGATCTGGCGTATCTGGCTATCCAGACGGCGCTTATGCTTGATCGGGCCGGTTTCCCTGATACGGTGATTGTCCTTTCCAATGATCTCGACGAACTGGTGATCTGGCAGATTCAGAGCCAGATCGTTCAGGAAGCGCCGCGTTATCAAGCCGATGCCAATGCGATCATTCGCCGCCTGGTATATGGGGTAGGTACCAGGCTGGTGACTTCGCATGGTGAGGGCGCACTCGGCGGGGTGTATAAGCTGGTGGCCTTACACGATGGGCAGACCTGGCAACCGGCAATTAAGATCGCCGAGAGTGCAGCGAAACTGACTAATCCCGGTCTGAAACGAGTATGGCGGCTGTACGATGCACGTGGCAAGGCAACAGCCGATCTGATCGCTCTCGAAGATGAAGACCCGGCCAGTGAAGAGGTGATCCGGTTGCGCCACCCCAACGATCATACCCGGCAGCGTGCAGTATCACGCACAGAGCTGACCGGAATTGAGCCGCTGCTGGAGCCTGCGATGGTCCATGGCCGACGTCTAGCCCATCCGGTGCCAATCGAGCAGATGCGCGAACGCCGCCATGCTGACGTCGAGCGGCTTGATCTTGGTGTTAGGCGCATTATGAACCCGCACATCTATCACGTTTCGCTCAGTCAGCGGTTGTGGGATCTGAAACAGGAACTGCTCAATCGGTTTCAGGTGTATTAAACGGAGTCACATGTTGGGGCGGGGCATCGCCTCGCCATGAAGGGTGTATGGAGGAACGCATCTTCTTGTTTCAACGGTAGTCTACGGCTACGATTCCGTTGTCTGGCTGATCATACTCGTCACCGTATCGGTAGGTGTAGATTAACCCCCGCTCACAAGGGGTTGGGGATGATGAGGAGCTGATGCGACAAAACTAGACATGGCACATACGGGCCGGAGGCCCGCGCCCCCAGGCGCCTGCGTGGATCGGTGATCGCCGCGACTGAGAATACGGTTCATTGGCGAACACGACCAACAACCGAAAACTCTGAAAACCGGTTTTCTCACCTATTTTTTATATCGTGACAGTTATAGTATACTATACATGGCGCCGACGTATGACGGGCCGTCGCTGGGGTATTCCCCAGAGGAACTTCCCGACTCCTCGCCCACCGAACGGTGGAAAGTCGCCTCGCGAAACAGGAAGCGGGGGCGCCGGCGGAGTAATCTGCCGGTGACGCAAGACGGCAACAGAGAAGAGTCCCGCCGGGTTTCCGGTAAGGGGTGAAACGGTCGGGTAAGAGCCGACCAGCGTCGGCAGTAATGCCGGCGGCTAGGCGACTGCGCCGACTGATGGGGAGCAAGGTGCGTGGGGCGGGCTTAACGGTGGGAGAACACTGCTGCTGTTCAATGAACCACTGCGCTCGCTCGCATCGCAGCCACGACGACAATCCGGGTAACACCCGGTGCGTTAGGAGTGGCCGCTGCCTTTGGCAGCGAGAGAGATGACGGCTAGAACAGAATCGGGGGTACGGTCATGCGTCGGCTCGCTCGCCCACGGTTCGCGATGCAGTAGCAATTGGTAAGTCGCAAAAGAAGATCGAACCTTCCCCAAGTTTACTCTCTACTCCGATCTTGCCTCCCATGTGCTGGATCAGGCGCCGACAGATTGCCAGGCCAAGACCAACGCCGCTAACTGATCGGCCATTGGGCTGCTTGATGCGCTGAAACTCCTCGAAGATAAACTCTTGATCGGCGGGGGCGATGCCGATCCCGGTATCGCGAACACTAATGCGAATGAAGTCGCCGTGAGTTGCCGCCTTAATTTCGATAAGCCCTTGCGGCCGATTAAACTTGATGGCATTACTGATGAGATTGATCAGCACCTGCTCGAGACGTCCGGCATGAGCCTGTACAAGTGGTAAATCGGCTGGAATTGTTGTATGCAACTGCAATCCATGCTCGCGAATTTGCGGTAACATTTGTCCCACGACATTCTGAACAACTGCTGCAACCGGTACCGGTTCAAGCTCGATTGTCATCTGACCAACTTCCATACGTGAAAATTCAAGAATATCGCTGATCAATCGCATGAGATTGAGACTGGCCTGACGCATATATCCCAGGGTTTCCCGGACTTCAGGGCTGAGTTCGCCTAGTACTCCCCGTTGGAGCAAATCGGTGTAGCCCAGAATAGAAGTAAGCGGGGTGCGTAGTTCATGGCTAACGGTTGCCAGGAATCCAGTTTTGAGTCGGTCGGCGCGTTGCACCTGTTCGTACAGGCGAATTCGGATCAGCGCATCAGTAATCAATTCGCCAATTGCGGTGACCAGTTCGGCCAGCACTGGTGTCATACTCTTTGCTTCGCTTGAGGCTAGACCTAAAATGCCGGTCGCATTCTGGTCGTGACGTAGTGGCGCCAGTAACAGCGAGCGGATGCCCTCCTGGTGGAGACCAATTGCCAGTGGATCATCGACCGTGAGTTCATCGGTATTGATCAATTCCGGTTGCCCTTGCTGAATGCGTTCAATCAGTTTCGCCGCGGCTGCGCCACTGATTACCTGGTCTTGTAATCGCCCAACACCGGTAGGCGTATAGTCAATCTTGATGCTAATACGCTGCCCTTCTTCAATCAAGCCAATCGTGACCCGTTGCCAGTGCCCTTCTTGCATGATGATGCGGGCAATGGTTGTCAGCAGTGAGGATGTCTCCTGAGCAGTATTGGCACTGCGGGCAATTGCGTTGATCAGACGCAAAGCGGCAATATGGCGGGCACGTTCCTGTTCGACGCGGATCCGCTCGCTGACGTCACGGATTAACAGCAGCGATCCGGTCGTGATACCGGCTGCTGATTGTAACGGACGAAGTCTTACCTCGATGGCCTGATGACCACTCTCACAGATCAGCGGTCGGCTAGAGGTCGTCACTGAAGTATTGAGCAGACGGCGCAAATCGTGTTCAAATGGCGAATTGGTGATCAGTTGAGCCAGCGAACGGCCAATCCAACGCTCGCCGTGGATACCGAGCAGGCGGGGAGCATGCTGGTTGATTTCGGCAACCAGACCGCGGCTGTCAAGGACGATTAGTCCATCCGGGAGACCGGCAATCACTTCGCGTTCGGCCAGGGGGGCAAGATCGAACAGTTGATAGCGCATCGTGGTATACATTGCCAGTGCTGCCGAGATGAAAAGCAGGATCGGGGTAGGATCATCGTTCCACGATCCGATTATGCCACTCAGGAACACAGCATTGCCAAATGCTGGAATGAGAGCGGCAGTAAGCATCAATCGGGCATGGTATCGATGAACTGGTGGCGCCTGAGCGGAGGCGCGGGCCAGAATAGCGATCCCGATGAACAGACAAGCGTAAGCGTAGATGCTGTGCATCCAGAAGACCGGTCCTCGCGTCACCGACATCCAGAAGAATGGGCGCGAGGTGTCAGCCGTGACCGTTGACCACCAGAGGTTATGCAGGTTATTGGTCAGCGCGAAGAGCAGTGCAACCAGTTCGGGGATAAAAATGCCGCGCCGAATCCAGCGCGGGACACGCCACCATTCACCGGAGTATGCGAGCGCAATCAGCAGCCAACACGGCCCGATGAGGACGATGCCGACGTTTTGTAACAATGACCAGAACAGGGTTCCTTCAAATGTGGTATCGGCGATACTCAGGGCGTGGCAGAGATTCCACCATGCAATCGCCGCCAATAAGAGAGTAAAGGGTCGCCCGCCACGGTAGTAACGCCGCTTCCACATGATGATTGCCAGACCACCGGCAAAAATTGCCGGAATGAGATAGGCCATAACGAAAGGGAGCGCCGCCATGCGTAAACTCCTGGCGAGTTAACTATTTTACATAATACAACCTGTAGCGTTGTTGTTTGATGTCGTGCAATCGCCACTTTCTTTCATTTGCGAGCATGATGAGTGACGTCTGTATTGTGCGGTTATGTCATGGAACGGTACCAATTTGTCAGCTCCATATACTGCCACTTATTGTACTCCGGAATATTGAACGAAGAAATAGCTCTACTTTATAGATCTAGATCAAAAACCCGTCGTCGTTTCGACGTGACGCACCGGATTCCTCACATACGACCTGAGGTGATAATCGGGTGATCGATCCGACACCAAATGGTGGCGATACCCCACCGTCAATAGGTACGGTATCGCCGATATCGATGTATCACCACCGTTGGTATCAATCGTACCAACGTACCAACCGTGTTGTTCGTATCGACGGTATCGACGAACGGTAGGCGCGAAAAATTTTTCGCCCCTACCGTTCATCGCCCCGGCCCGGCAGCGTGGTTCGCTGGAACCGTTAGGGGCACGGTGATGTCGTGCCCCTACTGTCAAATATTAACGATACCAGTGCCCAGTCATGTTTCGTTCGTGATCTGATATAACTCCGAATTCGGTCTTGACAGATGCGTCATCATTTGTTATTTTAGGGTTGACTAAAAAATATTTTAGTGGAGAAAAATATGCGGTTTCGTGCTATCTTGATAGGGATTGTCCTGTTCGCCTTGACCGCCTGCGCTACTCCGGTCACTGATGGTCGTTTGCGAGTAGTTGCTACAACCGGTCAGATCAGTGATGCGGTGCGGGCGATAGCCGGTGATCGGGTGCTGTTGCGTACTCTGCTGGGGCCTGGGATCGACCCTCATACCTATATTGCGACAGAAAGCGATCTGTTCGCTTTGCAAGAGGCAAATCTCATCTTGTACAACGGGCTTCATCTGGAAGCCGGCCTTTCACGGGTATTTGAGAATATTCATCGTCGAGGGTATGTGCGAGCGGTTGCTGTTGCCGAAGCGGTACCTCAACACTTGCTGCTCGAATGGCCCGATCATGATAAAGCGTATGATCCGCACGTCTGGCACGATCCGCAGCGCTGGCGCTATGCAGTCATTGCGATCCGTGATGCCCTCATCGCGGTTGATCCGGCGGGAAGTGAAATCTATCAACAGCGTAGTGAGCGCTATCTCGCCGACTTGCAAGCACTTGATCGCGAACTACGTATGATGGCCGAGCGTATTCCGCCTGAGCGTCGGATTTTGGTTACTGCTCACGATGCTTTTCGGTATTTCGGGCAGGCATACGGCTTGCGGGTAGAAGCAGTGCAGGGGATCAGTACCGCGACGGAAGCCAGTGCGTCTACGATTCGGGCACTAACTGAGTTGGTCGTTACGAATCGTATTCCGGCCATCTTTGTTGAGACGAGTGTTTCACCACGCACGATAGAAGCGGTGCAGAACGCTGCTCGCGCTGTTGGCCATGAGGTGCGGGTGGGTGGTGCACTCTACTCCGACTCGCTGGGTGAACCTGATGGGCCGGCCGGTACCTATTTCGGGATGATGCGGCACAATATGCAGACAATAGTCGAGGCCTTAACGTCGTAGGATGGAGGTTGTGATGGAAATCGCAGTGGATATTCAGGATTTGACAGTGGCGTATGGCGATAAACCTGTCTTGTGGGATGTTGATCTGCAAGTGCCACGAGGGGTATTGATGGCCATCATTGGCCCGAACGGCGCCGGCAAGACAACATTACTCAAATCGACGCTGGGGCTTGTCAAACCGGCGGCAGGCAGTGTACGGATTTTTGGGAAACCGTATGAACAGCAGCGCCATTTGATCGCTTACGTTCCGCAACGCAGTAGTGTTGATTGGGATTTTCCGACAACGGTGCTCGATGTTGTGTTAATGGGGCGCTATGGTCATCTGGGTTGGTTCCGTCGTCCAGGACGTGCCGAGCGTGCAGCAGCACTTGCTGCACTCGAACAGGTGCAGATGGCCGAGTTTGCTCATCGCCAGATCGGTCAGCTCTCTGGGGGGCAACAGCAGCGCGTGTTTTTAGCCCGTGCGCTGGCGCAGGATGCCGAGATTTACTTTATGGACGAGCCGTTTCAGGGGGTTGATGCGGTCACCGAACGCGCCATCATCAATATCTTGCGTGATTTGCGGGCTGCCGGTAAGACGGTTGTGGTCGTTCACCATGATTTGCAGACGGTGACCGAATATTTCGATCAGGTTGCACTGATCAATGTGCGTCGGATCGCCGCTGGGCCGGTGCATGATGTTTTTACCGAAGCAAACCTGCGCGCAACGTATGGTGGTCGGCTGGCGCCGCTTGAGACGAGTCGGGTTGCAGCTCCTGCTTCGTCGGCTGCTCCGGCGCCAGGTGATTAATGGGCTGGCGGAGGTGACCAATGGAGCTGTTTACCGATTATACTTTGCGCACAGTGACGATTGGTGCGATGCTCCTGGGAGCGATCAGTGGTTTTCTTGGCTGTTTCGCTGTGCTGCGTCGTCAAGCTCTCCTCGGTGATGCGATGTCACACGCAGCACTGCCCGGTATTGCACTGGCGTTTCTGCTTACCGGTCAGCGTGATCCGTTTATCTTGTTCGTTGGCGCCGCTAGCGCTGCTTTGCTGGCGGCACTCTGGCTACTCGTTGTGGTACGTACCACACGGATCAAGGATGATGCAGCATTGGCGCTGATCTTGGCCGTCTTTTTTGGTTTTGGCCTGGTGTTACTCTCGTATTTGCAACGGCAACCCAATGCAGCACAGGCTGGTTTGAAGAGTTTTCTATTCGGTCAGGCGGCTGCGCTCATTGAACGTGATTTGTGGGCAATGCTGGTGGTTGGGGTTCCGGCCCTCGCCCTCGTGCTGATCTTCTGGCCGCAGGTAAAGTTGGTCACTTTCGATCCCGACTTTGCTCGTAGCATCGGCCTACCGGTGCGTGGATTTGATGTGTTACTGACCGTTGTGATAGTAGCCGCTATTGTGATTGGAATCCAGACTGTCGGGGTTGTGTTAATGAGCGCGATGCTGGTTGCGCCGGCGGTAGCTGCCCGACAATGGACGAACCGACTCGAAGCGATGGTGGTGCTGGCAGCGGGTTTCGGTGCACTGGCAGCAATGGCTGGCGCCTGGCTGAGTACCCTCGGTGAGGGGTTGGCAACCGGCCCGCTGATTGTTTTGATGATGAGTCTGGTAACGGTTCTTTCACTAGTGTTTGCACCTGGACGCGGTCTACTATGGCGTAATCTTCGTCGCCGACAGGTTCTTCAGGCCAGTTAAGCGAGGAACACGATGAGTCCCCAACTTGAAGTCCAGTTGATTGCGGTAATCGTTGCCACTACCTGCACGCTCCCCGGTGTCTTTCTGGTCTTGCGCCGAATGGCAATGCTCAGTGACGCTATCAGCCATACGGTCTTACTCGGTATTGTACTGGCTTACCTGATTAGCAATTCCCTAACTTCGCCACTGCTCTTTATCGGTGCGGTTGCGATGGGTGTGATAACGGTGTGGTTGGTCGAACTGGTCAGCGGTAGCCGATTGGTGCATGAAGACTCTGCGATTGGCCTGGTCTTTCCGGCACTCTTCGCGCTGGCAGTGCTGCTTATCTCACGCTTTGCCGGGAATGTGCACCTCGACACCGATAGCGTCTTGCTCGGCGAACTCGCGTTTGCGCCGTTTGACCGCATTGTGTTCTTTGGCCTTGATCTGCCGCGAGCACTGGTTGGTGGTATCGGTACGCTCATTCTCAATCTGACACTGCTGCTTCTCTTCTACAAAGAGTTGAAGCTGGTCACGTTCGATCCGGCACTGGCCGCCACCCTTGGCTTCACGCCGACCCTGATCCACTATGGTTTGATGACCAGCGTCTCGCTCACTGCGGTAACGGCCTTTGATGCGGTTGGTTCTGTGTTGGTCGTTGCCCTGATGATCGCCCCACCCGCCACGGCCTATCTTCTGACCGACCGCCTCCCCCGTATGATTGTCCTCAGTGTTGCGATTGGTATTGCTGCTGCACTCAGCGGCTATTGGCTGGCCCGCCTGTTCGATGTCTCGATTGCCGGAACGATGGCTACGATGACCGGTGTTGCCTTTTTAGGCGCCTTTCTTTTTGCACCACGGCGAGGAATTGTTGCGCAAGTTCGTCAGCAGCAGATTAATCGTGAACGGTTTGCGCTGCAAATGCTGACCCTCCATTTACTCAATCACGAGGGCACCGGCAACGCCGGGGTTGAGTGTCACCCTCATCACCTGATCGAAGAGTTGCGTTGGCCGGCATCATTTGCTGTGACCATTGTGCGACGAGCCGAACAGAACGGATTGGTGCAGCGCCAGGGTGAATTACTCATCTTGACCGAGCAGGGTCGGCAGTTTGCGGATGCGGCGATAGTGGCTTAGAAGGTGCTGGGACGGACGAGGCTCGCGATCTGTCCCTGATACGGCTGGCAAGCACCTGCGGAACAAAGGACGCTTTGAGGCATTCGCCTGGCTCCTTCGTTCAACCGCTACAGGGGCAGATCGGATCCGGCCTTGCCGGTGCGTTAGAATCTCGCCGGCGGGTGTAGATGGGATATCTCTCCTTGCTCATTCCTACATGTCTGCGCTCGCAACATCGATACGCCAAATGGCTACGGCCTGTCGGGCCATCTCTTGCTGACGTTGTTCGAGTAGCGCAGGTGTCCATTCTTCTGGTGCCATGTCTGAAATCTGACGAGTCAGCATATATGCACTCTGACTGTACACGGCTTGTTTTTCGGAATAGAGGGCATTCCCTACTCGTCGATTATCAGCAGGACTCAGGAGCGTCAGATTACCGAGGCGGTAGATAGCCATTTCCCACTGGATACGTGGAAATGATTCTTCCCATTCTTGGGTTGGATTTTCGGGCAAGATGTGTTCAATTGAGGCAGGATCAGTTTCGGGATCACAGGATCGACCAGACAAGTGACTTTCGAGCCTGGTTAGGATGTACTTGACGACCTTCTTGCGTTGTCCGCTGGTAGGTATGGAAAGAGAAGCAAAATCGTTCAGGAATTTTTGATCAGGAACATAAATCGGCTTCAAAAGAGCAAAAATCGCTGATGGTAATGTAGCCCGCTTTTCGATGATCGCCCGTGCCGCTGAGTGGTAGATCGACTCCAGTTCATTTGGGTTTAACGCACTGACTACGGTGTAACGAAATGAAATGATACTAATCATTCTGAGTACGCGCACGAAGTTATCAGGTGTAAGATGCTCCCAGGCGGCAAAGAGCACCGGCATCATCTGGCGGACACAAAACAAGGTGAGTTCACGCACATACTGGCGTGCATCAGGGAGATCAAGCCAATAGCCGTGAGTCGGGTCTGATAAAGCGGCAAACAGTTCAGCACGTGGCTCCAACGCATCGATCAGCGCAAATACCTGTTGAGGTATTTGTACCCGTTCACGTACCAGTCTGAACAAACGTTGGCTACGTACATTTGCCACTTCACATAGCAGGTGATAGCGAAGAAACTCTGGGAATCGTTCTGGTGTAACCGTCTCGATAAGTCGTTGCCAGCGGCGTTGGAGAGCTTGCATATCGCTTGCCACCCTGATCCGCGAGAAAAGATAGTTCTTGAGCAAGTCGGTAATGGTCAATTCAAGACCACAAGCGTTGAGCGTTTCAAAGATGGTGTAGGCGTTCAGTTCATCGGCAACTGTGATCAGAATGAAGAGCAATCGCCGGGCAATGGTTCCTGACAAGAGACGGGTGATCACTGCACCGTCAAGCTGATCCTTAAACAGGTCATTCAGTTTTTCTTTGAAGTACTGAAAGCATTGCCACAACAAGCGGTTGGATCGCGGTAAACCTCGCGGGTTGAGAGGGGGCCGCAATTGGACAAGATAATCCTGGTACAGGGGATCGTCAGTCTCGTTGAGGGTCAGCCGACTACTCTCAATCAGTGAGGCCGGATCACGCTCGCCGATGAATCGATGACGCAGCTCGCGCATACGTTCGCGATTACGATCCGGATCGATCCCCCGTTGCGCAAGCTCACTGAGCAAGGCAATCACTGCCAACGACAGGATACTCAGCGTGGCCATGCGCTGTTGCCCATCAATAATGAGGAGATCGCGATCGCTCTCGGCTTGAACCACCAACGCACCCATGTAGTGGTAGCTGTCGGTCTGATTGTGGAGATCGACAATATCATTCCACAGATCGTCCCACTGCTCTTCATTCCACGAATAGTCGCGCTGGTACGGCGGTACACGGTAGCGTTTCCCGTTCCCGATCAGTTCAAGGTAACTGATCGTGCGCGTGTTCAACATTGTGCCCAGACTCATAAGGCGATCCCCTTATGTAACGGTGTTCTCTAACCTCGCGCACGGTATCATAGCAAATCTTCACGCAGGACGGTACTGTTATGCTGGGGAATCGTCACCTTCCCTTCCCTGGATGAGAGCTGGACGTGTGTCTGAAATACGAGATGCACCGCCAAAGCGCACGGTCGGAACAATGCTGGGTTGGAACGAGGTGTGAATCTAATCTATGGACCGCTGAAGCCACACTTTAGCAGTTCAAGGGATAACTTCACTGCAAAAAGGTGATCTTCTCACCACAGAGACCGCGGAGATCACAGAGACTAACGATAATTTTATCTATCGTTGAACATGGGGGTGTAAAAATTTTTCTTCCATGCGCCCAATGGCCAAAAATGATTATTCATACATCTTAGACGCTCTGCGTACTCTGTGTGCTCCGTGGTGAGTTTTTGCAGTGGGCTCAGGGATGAGTACGATCCGCTTGGAGACCAATTCGGTCACGCAGTACCGGATAGCATTGCGCCAACTGCGAGGCGTATCAATCCCGTCCGTTTTCCCCTTCCGTACGCTGACGCCTGTAGTTGATAGGATGAAATACGGGGGCATTGCCAAGATTGGTATCACGCCACCCGTTCTGCACCAGCGTAAATGTTAAACGACGAGCCGCGTAGAAACCCGATCAGGGTTATGTTGAACTGCTGAGCCAGCGACACCGCAAGCGTAGAAGGCGCTCCAACTGCGGCCACAATCGGGATACGCCCCATCAGTGCTTTCTGCATAATCTCGAAACTGGCCCGTCCACTGACCATTAACATCGACTGTGCCAAGAGATCACGCCGCTCATTGAGCAGATATTCGCCGATCAACTTATCAACAGCGTTATGACGCCCAACGTCTTCATAGAGTGCGTAAAGCTGACCATCAGGCGAAAAGAGAGCCGCCGCGTGTAGTCCACCCGTGCGAGTGAACAGTGCCTGGGCTTGCTGTACCTTCCGGTCGAGGCCGGTTAGCACGGTGGAGCTTACCCGGATGAGTGGATGATCATTGAGTGGGGTACATCCGCGCAGGCGCAGCGACTCTAGCGAGATTTTGCCACAGACGCCGCATGATGATGAGACGAAAAAGAGTCGGCGGACGTGGTCGAGATTGATCTCGAGCGCTGACCGTAGTGTGACAATCAGCGTGTTGAAACGTGCTTCTTCATCGCGATCCGCATCGAGGCAATACCGGATCGTCGCAATATCACGGCGCTCACGGATAATCCCTTCGCTGAACAAAAATCCGGCGGCCAGTTCAACATCGGCGCCTGGAGTACGCATGACCGTTGCCAGTGGAATGCTATGCGTATCACCCTGGGTAACCAGCCGAATCTCAAGCGGTTCTTCAACCACAACCGCATCTTTCGTCTGTTGGCGGTGCCCTTCTCGCACCTTTATAACAGTACGGCGCTGGAATCCTACTCGTGAAATCATCTGCTTGACCTTACTTTACCACATGGTTGAATGTGCTCTCTCTTGCTCTGCCGTGGCAGAGGGGAGATGAGAACCGCCCGCTGCACTACCGGGTTTCCTGCATCACAGTGTCTTTTACCGGATGGATGCTTACCAGAGCCTTATAGGCCGGTACTCCGGCAACCGGATCACGCCGATGTGCATCAATCAAGACATTACCCTCCGGCCAATGTACCTGCACGTTGCCCGGTTTGAGGTCGGCAAACTTAATTCGGGCGCGCATCTCGCCGGTTGCTGAACGGAGCACAACCCAGTCGCCTTCGCGCACACCGAGCCTGTCTGCATCAGATGGATGCATCAGCACATCATCACGATGGGCGCCGTTAAGCGGATCACGTTCACTGTGAATGAGTGAATTGAACTGCTTGCCTCGTCGGGTCTTGAGTACAAACATATCGGGAGGTAATGATATGGTCGGAGGAGTAAGCGGGGTAAAGACAGCCCGACCGTCAGGTGTGCCGAAGTGACCATCGCGACACAGAATACGGCCACCCCATTGAACATGATCGCCTGCTCGTTGCAGATGTTGAATCCCCTCATATTCGGGCACTATACGGGCAATCTCACGCCGAATCTGCTGCCCATCACTGAAGTGGATGAGATGCGCTCGTTCGGGTTGCGTTCTTTCTGCAACATTGAGCAAAATCTCCCATTCACTGCGCGCCTCAGCCGGTGGTGGTGAAATGTACGGCGAGAAAATAATTTCGCGCTCGGTAGTTGTTTCCGTACCACCATCACGCTGTTCGTAACGGGTTGCCGCCGGTAGCAAGATAACCGTCTCGGCTGGATCAACCAGCATTTGCGTTGTCAGCACGATGTCTTGATGTACCCGCAATCGTGGCCGACCGAGCGCCGTCCGAATGTAGTCAGGGTTGGGCATTGTATCGAGAAAGTTTCCCCCAACCGCGTAGAAAACATCGAGTTCGCCAGCAGCAGCGGCATCGAGCATCTCGCCGCAGCTCAAACCCTTCCTATCAGGCACCGTGAAACCCCATTGTTCACTCAACCAGCGTGCGGATTCTGTGTTTATCGGTCGGCCACCAGGAAATGTTGTAGCGGTACAACCCATCTCACCGCCGCCTTGCACCCCGCTATGGCCGCGGATCGGCATTACCCCGCAATACTCACGTCCAATAAAACCACGAGCCAGCGCCAGATTAAGAATGGCTTTAACATTTTCGACCCCATATTCGTGCTGGGTGATGCCCATGCTCCAAACGAACACGGCACTTTTGGCCTGAGCCAATGCCTCGGCGAAGGCCAGCATCTCGGCCTGGGTTGCACCGCTCGCCTGTTCTAGCTCGGCCCACGACTGTTGCGCCAGAGTTGCCTGGACTTCGGCAAAATTGCGGGTATGCGCTTCAATAAACTCGCGATCAAGCCAGTTCTGTTCAATCAGGTGTTTCAGTGTGCCGTTTAAGAAGGCAATATCGCCACCTGTATGAATCTGGAAGAAGCGATCAGCGAGTCGTGTGCCAAACAGAGCACTTTCAAACACACTTGGCACCCAGTAGCGCTCAAGGCCTGGTTCACGGTACGGATTAATCACCATAATTCGCGTGCCATACTGTTTGGCGTAATACAGGTATTTTGTCGTCACCGGCTGATTGTTAGGGGCATCGCTGCCAATAAAGACCAGCAGATCGGTGCCGATCCAATCGCGGTAACTACAGGTCGAAGCGGCAACACCGAGGGTTTGCTTCATTGCCGTCGTGCTCGGTGCGTGGCAGAGACGGGCAGCGTTATCAACATTGTTCGTGCCCAGGAAACGTGCTACTTTTTGAGCAACGTAGTAGGTCTCGTTCGTAATCCCACGTGAGGTTAAATAGAATGCTATCCGTCGTGGATCGGTGTTGCGCATATACGAGGCAATCTCATTCAGCGCCTCTTCCCAGCCGATCCGCCGAAAACCACGCTCACCGCGTCGCCGTATCAGCGGGTACGGGAGTCGGCCTAATGATCGGAGCTCTCGTCCATTCAGATGGTGTAAGGTGCTCACATCGTGCAGGCGTTGAACATCCAGGGGTGGCATTGTGTTCAGGCGCAGCAGATTCAGACGTACCGTACAGAGGTGTACGCCCTTCATTGTGAAATCACGTAACCCAGCCGTTCCCAATGCGCAACCATCGCACACACCTTCGTTCAAGATGCGCCACGCCTTGCCGAGGTTGTCGCGATTCTCCCAGACAGTGCGTACAATTTCCCAATAGTGGTTGGGCTTGATCTGGCCCAACCCATTCGGTACCAGGCTCACCCACGTTGCGGGATTCCAGCGCCGTCGCTTCATAGTGCCACCTCGTGGTTTGTTGTTACCGGGAATCTCTATGTATTGTACCAGTAAATACCGGTGAGGCGGCAACGTTTGCTGAAACAAGTATTTGTGAAAAGTTTCTAGATGTCGCTCATCGAATAGGAACAAAGGGCTTCGACGTGCTTTCTCCAGCGTGTGCGGAGGCGCGGCGCTTCTCGTTCCGACTATGGTCTGGGACCAATCGCTGTGATCTCACTATTCGTGCTCATACCGCAAGCAGGCGTTGGTTTCGTCTCTCCTGCAAGCAGCCCGGTGGGTGGTGTGCTGATGCAATATACTGCACGATACCGTCACTGTATCGTACAAGGAGTGGATTCTTCAGGCCGTTTCATCGTGTCGGCTGGCAACGAACGCTGTAGCGACACGAGTCGCAAAAGCCAGAATCGTCTCCCAATCCCATCCCTGCCAGATACCGTATACCACCCCTGCCCGAAAGACGTCGCCAGCGCCGGTTGTATTCGTGACAACAGATGAAGCTGGTGTGACTTCGTACCATTTGCCCGATACCAGCACACGAGCCGGTTGCGACCCGGCAGTGAGAAAGATCGGGGCGCCGCGCACGTGTTGCAACACCGTAGCTTGATGAAGCGGATCGGCTCCGAGCAGATCAGCCGATGTTACAATGACATCGGCTGCCTGAGCCAGAGGATGGGTCGGATCGGTCACATCACCTACCACGACAAACCGATTGAGTCGCCTTGCCAGCAGAACAACGTCGGTGGTATGCAGACCGTAACGACTGACACTCACGATCTGGGTCATTGCCAGTTGATCGGGCTGCGGTGGAGCTGCCGCAGTTTGCTGACGCAGAGCAATGATCGTTCGTTCACCGTCGGGGGTGATAAGAATATGGCAGACCGGTGTTGCTACGTCGGCACGGCGCTCGATATGGGTCATGAGACCCAGCGTGGTCAGCTCAGTAGCGATCAGATCGCCAGCCGGATCATAACCCAATAGATCGCCATACAGGAGGGGTTGCACCCCCAGACGTATCAGCGCACGCGCCTCGTTGAGCGCATTGCCACCGGCCATCCAGCAACTATTCAGCGCGTGTAGACCATGACCCGGCTGCGGCCAGTATGGCAACCAGATATAAAGATCGGCACAAATTGACCCGTAGCAGAGGATGTCAGACATAGCATGAAAGCTCGCGAAGTTCGTGCAGGCATCCAGCCTACACTCGCTGGAGGTAGAAACACCTCCAGCGGCTACGAACACACACGTCAACTACACGCCGGTTGATGCGGTGGGAGTTTGTTGCCCACGGTTATTCTGGTAATGTGAGCCGTTTTGATCACCGGTCGCCGTCGGCATCCAACTGAGAGCAATGCGCAGCACCTCATCCATCGAGGAGACCGGAATAAGGTTCAGCTCACGCCGCACCTTCTCAGGTAACTCGCCAATGTCTTTTGCATTTTCTTTAGGCAAGATAAATGTACGGATGCCGGCACGGTGTGCGGCCAATGTCTTCTCTTTCAGGCCACCGATAGGCAGCACCTTCCCGCGCAGAGTTACCTCACCGGTCATTGCCACATCACGTCGCACAGGTGTCCCGGTGAGCGCACTGATCAGCGCCGTCGTCAGCGTAATACCGGCGGAAGGACCATCTTTGGGGACGGCACCTTCGGGAATATGAATATGGATGTTCAACTCTTCAAAAATCTTCGGATCGATACCGAACTCAGCAGCTCGCGAGCGCACATAACTCACCGCAGCCTGGGCGCTTTCCTTCATTACTTCGCCGAGCTGACCGGTCAGTTGGAGTTGACCTTTGCCCTTAAACGGCAGCACCTCGATATTGAGAATATCACCGCCGGCGCTTGTCCAGGCTACCCCGGTTGCTACCCCAACCTCATCTTTTTCCTCAACGATACCGAAGGTATAACGTTCAGGGCCGAGGTATTGCAGCACTGCCGCCTCATCAATCACGAACTTCTGCGGTGCACTATCTGAGGCCTCGCTTTGTTCGGCGACCTTGCGCGCCACCTTCCGGCACAGGCTGGCGATCTCGCGCTCGAGATTGCGCACACCGGCCTCGCGTGTGTACTCGCGAATGAGCTTGATAATTGCACCATCGGTAAATTCGATCTGATCTTCACGCAAGCCATGGGCTTCACGTTGCTTGGGGATCAGGAAACCACGGGCAATCTCCATCTTCTCATCTTCGGTATAGCCGCTGATCTCGATGATTTCCATTCGATCACGCAACGGTAATGGAATAGGATCAAGTTGATTCGCCGTTGCGATAAAGATCACCTTGCTGAGATCGAACGGAATCTCGAGGTAATGATCGCTAAACGCATTGTTCTGTTCTGGATCAAGTACCTCAAGCAGCGCCGAGGTGGGATCACCACGAAAATCAATCCCGATCTTATCAACCTCATCAAGCACGTATACCGGACTGCGTGATTTCGCCGTCTTCATTGCCTGAATAATCCGGCCAGGCATTGCCCCTATATACGTCCGCCGATGCCCACGAATCTCGGCTTCATCACGCACACCACCCAGGCTGGTACGCACAAATTTGCGCCCTA
>Ga0308400_1000126_pt1 | contig 32382 bp, 29 predicted proteins | sample HotsprSampOS1265_FD_203451 | JGI IMG/M metagenome (GOLD analysis project Ga0308400, IMG submission 203451) | Hot spring phototrophic mat microbial communities from Octopus Spring, Yellowstone National Park, Wyoming, United States - 20060914_OS12-65 ...
CAAGCATCAGTAGTTCCTCTCTCGACAACGCTGTGGCTCTGTGTATGGTACCACGGTGCAGTGGACTATATCCACTCATCAAAGCAGCCAGGTTGTGATAAGATGCTAGTATGATCCGACTATTGCTATTTGCCATTGTAACACTCGGTAGTCTCTCACTATTCGCGCCGGTCGGTACCTTTCACACTGATCCACCATCGGCTAGCACGACATTCGATCCCTTTATCGCGAAACAAACTGCCGCGATGCGGTCAGACTATGTTGATGCTGTGCTGTATGAAGCCTGGGATCGTTATACGCTTCATCTCTCTCTTGATCCAGAGGGACCACAGCTTCGCGGCGAACTGAGCATGTACCTGACCAACCGCAGCGACGTTGCGTTTGATACCATCTGGTTTCATCTCTACCCAAACCACCCTGATTTCGGGGGACGGCTTGATGTCACTTCGGCTCACATTGATGGTATTCCTGTACCGTCACGCACACTCCATGGCGATACGCTGATCGGGCTAATCCTGCCGCAGGTACTTCTGCCAGGTCACAGCGTAACAGCCTCGCTGACCTTCATCGCCCGTACCCCACGCAATGCCAGTCAGCGCAGCTTTGGCGCCTACAATATGGAAGCCGGAGTCTGGTCAATAGCCTCAAGTTACCCTCTTCTCGCCCGCTACATCCCTGGTATCGGCTGGGATACTCGCCCAATTGCGTCACGCGGCGATTTCACGGTCAGCGCGATTGCGCTCTACGACGTCACTGTAGACGCACCGACTGACTGGCATCTGGTAAGTAGCGGCACGCGCATCGAACATCGCCAGACGTCCGATCAACGTCAGATTGCCCGCTTCGTCAGCGGTCCTCAGCGAGAATTCTACTTGGCTGCACTGCAAGGATTGAAGCAGATACACACTGAAGTAGATGGTATCCGGGTGATCAGCTATATCCAGGCAAGCGATGAAGCAGCCGGAGCCCGAAGTCTAGACATCGCTGCCAGGGCATTACAGGTGTTCAACCAGCGTTTTGGTGAGTACCCCTACAACGAATTCGAGATCATTCAGGCCGCGCTAACACAGTTCTACGGCATGGAATATCCAGGGGTGGTGCTGATCGAGCAAGGCCTCTACCGCCGCAGCGATCTGTTGTTAGAGACAACTATCGTGCACGAGATCAGCCATCAATGGTGGTACGGATTAGTAGGTAATGACGCTCAGGGTGAGGCCTGGCTCGATGAGGGGTTGGCAAGTTACAGTCAGATACTCTACTACGAGATGACAGATAATCCCGCACAGGCGCAAGCCGAACTTGACGCCTTCCGGGCAACGTATCGTCGGCTCCGTGAGCGTGGCGGTGATGCACCACTGGCAACACCACCGGCAGCGCTACATAATGGTCGTTACGTACCGGTTGTGTATGCGAAAGGGGCACTCTTTTTCCATGCGTTACGCCAACGCATCGGCGAAACAGCGTTTGATCGCTTTTTACAGGAATATGTGACGACCAACAGCTTCCGCGAAATAGCAGGACCTGATTTGCTACGTGCCGCCGAGCAGGCGTGTGCATGTGAGCTAGACGATCTGTTTCACGACTGGGTGATAACGGCGGCGGAAGTGCCTATGCCGTAGAGGATGGTGAATTTTCTTTTCACAGTAGTTCTGAGATTTTCTCACGATTAAAAAACTGGATCATTAGATCAGGCGCTGAGAGCGCGTCTGAAGCAAGATTCTCTTGCTCTATGATTGCGAACCTCAGCCCGTCTCTTAACAGTGCAAGAGGTAGACCAATTTCTCTTTTCCTGTATAAGCGGAGAGGTCTTGATGGTTCTGATCCTCCTCGAACGTATCCATTCCTAGACCGGGAAAAGAATGAGGCTGATGGCTCATAACGACCACCAGCCGCTCTTTTTCTGATAAGCGAGAATTTTCACTCGTTTTTGACAATCGGTAGGAAGGAGCGCCACTGGAGCTGAGCCTGATAGATGCTCACTGTGCCACTAACCTCGTTTGCTACGAAGAGCAGTGGCAGACCGTTCGGGCTACTATTGGCCGGAACGAACAGCACAATTTCTGGCCCGCTATCAGGACCAACGCTTGTTTGGTTGAAATTCCGGTTGTTGATATACTGCACAAAAGTCGGTGCCGTCGGGACACTTATGTCAAAAATCATGACACCGCCTTGTCGCTCAAGACCAATGAAGGCGTAAGGTCGATTATTAATGAACCCAATTGCCACTCCCTCTGGCTCAGGCCCCTTATTGTCACTCCTTGTATCGCGGGTGTTTGCGTTATTATCACTATTGAAAAATTCAGGGTAGGTTTCTGCGACGATCCTTTCAATCCGATCACCGCTATCGAAAATCAACTGCCCCTCGCTGCTCCAAATTGAGAACGAGCGCGTACCAAAGACATGAATCTGATCAAAATCACCATCACCATCGAGATCACCACTCGCAGCACTGACGGTCAATCGACCAAGGGCAGTATTGTTCTTTAGCGCCGTAGCATTGGGAAAAATCGTTGGATCGAGTTGATACTGACTAGCACCTACTCGTCGCTCCTCACTATAACCGGTGTAATCACGTGCATCCCCCTCATTAGCAGTGACAAGATAGAGCTGGCCGTTCACCGCATAGGAAGCGATCGCATCTGGTTGGTACATGCCGAAGACTGGCCAGTTGGTAATATTAATGGTATCATCTCGATCACTGGCATCAAGGCCGTTACCCGGCAGAGAGTGATCCTTTAAGCCGAGCGATCGCACCCACTCAACTGTGTTCGATTGCAGATTGATCTTTGCGATTGCATTATTTTCCTGTAAGGTGACAAACGCAAACTGATTGTCGCTCGTCACGGTGATATACTCCGGCTCCAAATTCTTCTGCACTGCATCAGAATCATTTGCCGTTGGCCCAAAGATGCGAGTGGCAGTATCAAATTGAGTGCGTCTGGCGCCACCAACTTCAAAGTCGCTGAATCCAACACTGATTACATCTGCATCACTCAAATCTGCGATATTACCGCTTACCGGAATGATGCTGATCGTTCCGTATGGATCGATAGTGTAATCGTCATTTGGCTCACCTTCATTCGCTACTAGTAGTCGCTGGCCGTCTGGTGTAAACGTCAGCATATCCGGTAATGCACCTACTCGGACTCGATTGCGATACTGACCTTGTGCGTTAAAAAAGACGACCGAACCAGGATCAGTCTTTGGATTTGCTTCAACAGCTACTGCAACGAGATCGTCACGCACTGCAACACTGTTGGGGCCAGCGCCATAGGGTGAGAGATCGATTCGCGTGATTCGAGTTGGATTCGTTATTGTGCTCAGATCAACAATGTCAAGAGAATTGTTATCGCTGTTTGTCACATACATTCGATTGCCGCTAACAGCAACGGTTTCACCAGAAAGATTGCCTAAACCGGTTGTGTAGGTAGCGAGAAGAGTGAATACAGGAGTGGATGACGGGCCAGTAGCACTTGCCAGATGGCTCGACGAACTAACCAATAATAAACCAGCGACGAGGATGGTCAGTATACGAAAGTACATTACAACACCTCACGGCATCAACATAGACGGCTGATGCAGTAGATATTAGAAGAGATTTGTTAAGAAAAAGAAATATTTAGTTTAATTAAAGGTTATAAAACGGCACATGTTGTTTTAATAGGTGCAGAATGATCGCGGGCCAATGATATTACCATGAACAACAAGTTCACTAGATGCCGTTGGCGCTTTGCAAAGTCTCGAAATTATGTTTTATCGTTGTACAATCAGTGAAATAAAGGAACAGACGTGATACGATAAGATAAGGCATATTATGCAGAAGATTGACACGAGCGTAATTCCATAAATCACGGATTGGAACGGTCGGCATGTCTCATTGGTATGAGGAATAATCATGAAGGGCTGACAGAGGATGCTGGTTTCATCATCAAAACAACAGAGTAGGCCGTTATGGACAACGACACGCTTGACTTTATCGCATACAGTACCGTACAACCCTCGATTTGTACCAGTGGACTATTCCGCGCATTGGTCAACCGCTACATAAGTATCGGATATACCTTGACTCGTGGGATTCCATATCCCATCTCGGCGCCGACCAATATCCTGCACGCCGAAACGGAGATTGATGCAGCAATCGGGCACGCCTGTGATTTTTCGCGCCGTCGTCGCATTCTCAATCTGTGGCGGGCATCGTTTTCCTTCGCATTGCACCTCGCGCAACCCACACCGGACGTTATCACCTGGACGCTGTTTGTATGGAGGGATATCTTTTTTCATGCCGACCCTGACCGCACGGAACAGCACGCACGCGAATTGCTCAATGCCGTTACCATCGCTGTTGAGATGCTCCCGACGCACTACGGGTGTCTGGCGACGCTCCACTATCCACCGACGGTTGAGCAGGTCTTGAACGGTAATATCTCAAGGTTATATCCGATAAATTACTTCGGCGATCAGTTGCTCGCTCAGATCGGGCGCACACGGTTGGAACAGGCGCCAGCCTGGCTCAATGTAGACGTTGGGCAGGGGCGCCTCATCGTTCCGGACCTGAACGCCATCTCCCAGGGTGATACCACGGCCTTGCAGGCGGCCAATCGCTATCTCGTCGGGGATACCCTTCCATTGACCACAGATGGAAATGGTGAAATCAATTGACAGTGCCGCCGTATTGGTGAAGTAAGGGCAGTATGAATATGTTAACTCCTCTGGAATGCGAAGATTTCACGTATTTCAGGACAGTTCTAGAAAATGTGTTTTGGCTTGAAACACTGCTGGTTCCAGAAAAACAAAAATTTATAAAATCCACAACCGACAATAAAGAGAAACTCGCCCTTCGTGAAGGACGAGAAATCAAGGGCAACTTTTCACCAAACGAGATGCCGAAGAGAACTTCCTACTAGGTCAGAAGGTGCGTCAACAGCAACATCAGTACATTTTGACAACCGGTAAGCCTGTAAGAGGATGATGGTCGGAACATTGAGCGATTACAGTTCGTTTCGCAAACGATTTTGAGCAAGAGCTATCTGTAGAGAAATTACAGCCCTCCCATCGCACTCTGTTCAAAAGCAAAATTCTGCGGCAGAGATTGCTCGTCTCTCTCACGTTCGCGAGAGCGCGTGGGAGTCGAACCCACCGGCGCAGTTCGTCACTCCGCCCAACGGTTTTGAAGACCGCGACAGCCACCGGGCCATGTGCGCTCTCAATCGAGATTGTAGACAGAGCTATGCGGGTTGTCAACTCTTGCGCCAGAGACAACGGGTGTGTCGCGTAGCAACGGCCTGTGTTGCACCGCCACTTGTTGTCATCGTGTCTGCTCTTACGTTAGAGACAACCGGTGTGTCACACCAACAAGTTCACCGCCCCAGGTAATACTTCAACGTCAACTCGTTGTGCGGCGGTTGCGATTACCTCGCCATCGGTTGCAACCGGGATCGAGGTCGGGCAGGTAACTTCGATCCGGCGTGCGCGTGCCATCATAACCTCTGGTTCATTGGTATGCACGCCACGCATGAGTAGGGGTATCTTACGCAATGCACGGGGGATTGGCATTGTATCGACCATACAGAGATCAAGCAAACCATCATCAAGTTGTGCATCGGGGGTTATCCAAAATCCCCCTCCCTGACAACGACCGTTGCCGACGCTGGCAAAGAAGAGTGGTCGACTGATCTGCCGCCCATCAAAACGCACCGTCATTGGGCCAGGATGATACGTTGCCAATGCCCGAAGTGATGCGATAAGGTAGACGGCAAAGCCGCGTAAGAGAGGAATTTTAAGGCTCTCGACGGCAACTGCTGCATCGAGACCCATACCGAGACCATTGATAAAATAGCGAGTCAGGGTTAAGCGTCCGGCAGTAACACGAATCCGCCCAACATCAATTGAACGGGTCTGGTTGGTGCAAATGCGTTGAACAGCACCCGCGATGTCGTTCTGTTTGAAGCCGGGGAACGATTTGATAAAATCACTCCCTGTACCAAGTGGGACGATGCCCAAGGTCACTGGCACTCGCTTACCCGCCTGGAGAATACCGTTAACAACCTCATTGATCGTGCCATCGCCCCCTACGGCTATGATCCGAGTGTTTCCTCGATTGATCGCCTGGATTGCTAGCTCGGTAGCACCGCCACGCGCATGGGTCGTAAACAGCTCGTATTCAAGGTTGTGTTTACGCAGTTCAGCTTCAATGATATTCCGTCGCCGTCCGACCAGACCGCGCCCTGCTGCCGGATTAAGAATGACTGTTGTCATACGCGCCACTCCGCGCATAATAATTGCGAAAAGTCGGGACACATTGAGAGTGTATGAGAACTGTTCAGACCAATGTTACCCCCTGACAATCCAGGCAAGCAACACCATCGTGAAAAGGTTTCACCACATCCTCATAACAGAGCGGAATAATCCGGGAAATCAAACTTCTGAACCGTTCTCATTAGACGGGATGGTGATACACGTCACGCAATAAGCACGAATGCTCGATACAATGAATTCACTGCTTAACACATCTCAGAAAAATATGGTCATTGTCTCTTGTCTGGTTTTCCCCCTTCCTCTCCTCTACGGGCAGAGGAGGGGGAGACATTGCGCAGACAATAGCCGCAAAGGGATGTGTTAGACCCGCTGCTAGATTGAAACACCTAACAGATCGGCGACAGTGAAAATATCTTTATCGCCGCGTCCAGAGAGATTGACCAGAATGATCTGGTCAGGTCGCATCGTTGGCGCCAGGCGCATCGCTTCAGCAACCGCGTGGGCACTTTCCAACGCCGGAATAATGCCTTCGAGCCGGGCCAACAACTGAAACGCCGCCAGTGCTTCATCATCACTGGCTGCCGTGTACGTTGCGCGTCCGCTGTCGTGTAACCAGGCATGTTCAGGACCAATACTGGCGTAGTCGAGACCTGCGCTGACCGAATGGGTCAGTGCAATTTGACCAGCTTCGTCTTGCAAGACATACGAGTAGGTACCCTGCAAAACACCGGGTGTTGCTGCGCGAAAGCGGGCGGCATGCTCACCGAGGCGATCACCTTTGCCACCGGCTTCCACACCACGCAGGGCTACGCTATGGTCTTCGAGGAATGGGTGAAAGATGCCAATCGCATTCGAGCCGCCACCAACACAGGCCACCACGACATCTGGTAAGCGCCCGGTAGCGGCCAGGATCTGCTCGCGTGCTTCCAGACCAATAATCCGCTGAAAGTCGCGCACCATCGTCGGGTAGGGGTGCGGGCCGAGCGCTGAACCGAGGAGATAGTAGCTATCGGGATTGGTAACCCAGTCGCGCATCGCTTCGTTAATCGCATCTTTGAGCGTGCGTGAACCGCTACTGACGCCTCGTACTTCTGCACCTAGCAGACGCATACGAAAGACATTTGGTCGTTGGCGGGCCATGTCGTCTACACCCATATAGACGACACACTCAAGCCCTAGCAGAGCACAGACGGTCGCAGTGGCAACGCCATGCTGACCGGCCCCGGTCTCGGCGATGACGCGCCGTTTTCCCATCCGTTTCGCCAATAACCCCTGACCGAGGGCATTATTGATCTTGTGGGCGCCGGTATGGGCCAGGTCTTCGCGTTTGAGATAAATCTGTGCACCACCGCAATGCGCAGTCAGGCGAGCGGCAAAGCTTAGTGGTGTTGGACGACCAGTGTACGTGCGGTGCAGATTCGTCAATTCGGCCCAAAAGTTCGGATCGGCCTTTGCCTCTTCATACGCCGCTTCGAGCGCACTAACTGCCGGCATCAGTGTCTCAGGAACGTAGCGCCCACCGTAGGGACCAAAACGTCCTGGTCGTGAAGCAACCTCGTGCATGGTTCAACTTTCTAGCCAGGGTGCGCTTTCAGCGCACCCCTTATGCACCCAGCCAATGATGATCGCAAGCTGTCAGTATCTTTTCGTACCGGGCTTACTTCTGGATCAGACTCTCGTCTTTGTTTTTCTCACCTTCTTCAAGCAGCATAATCGGGATGCCATCTTCAATCGGATAGCGATAACCATTCCGTCGGTTGACCAGCCACTCCTTACCGTTGGCATCAACCATCAACTCAACCGGACCCTTATCACCAGGATCGGCCAGCATACTTAGTAGCTCTGGGCTAATGCTACCACGCTGCCCGCTGTTATTGCTATTGCTGTTGGTCGCCGGTGTGAGGTCGAAAACACTATCTTCTTGATACTGACGGACAGCTCGGAAGATGGCAATTGCCAGTCCGATCACTGCTACAACACCGAGGATGCGCAGCACCTTTTTCATAGTTTGTTCCTCCTTATTTCTAACCTCTTTTGCGACGATGGAAGCGTGCTTGGGTGCTCGCTCTTATTGTACACGACTTTGTTTACGTTGCCGCGAAGGTTCTTCTTCAACCCACACTCGTGGTGGTTGATCAGGACCATACCAGACCAGCAATTGACCATGCGGGATACCGTCGGCGTCGTTGATAATTTCCAGGAACGGATAACGTTGGGTTGGGCGGCGCATGGTTTCAACATCGAAGACGATATCGGTCCAGGTACCGGTGTTGATGTACACACGGTCATGATCTAGCTTAATGACACGAGCCAGATGGGTATGGCCACAAACAAAAAGTCGATCAGTGCGGTACGCTGGTTGCCGAGCAAGAATAGCCATTTCTCGCGCTACTTCGTCATTGAACGCTGCCACTTCGCGACTGGCCTGACGGCGCGCTTCATCATGTACCTGGTCAACGACTTCTGGCAGATTTCCGACGGCTTCAGCCGCAGCACCAAACTGACGGGCAATTGCCTGATGCCGGGCAACACGCTGGCGGCGAAGGGCAGCAATTGGACGCCAGAACAACAGTAGCGGCGAGCGCTTAAGCCATTCATCTGGTTCGCTGGAAAGATGGTGTGGCGGTGCCCACGCAGTTACTTGCAAGAAGCCAACAATGCCACGAGTAACAAACCGACGTGCATCCGGGTCACGCAACCGTTGTAAACTCATTAAGTACCAGAAAAAAGCTGAAGATGGCTTAATATTGTCGATCAAAGGCGACAGCGGAAACGGATCATCTTCGAGTTCGTTGATCACCTCTTTGACAAGCTGCGTCCCACGCACCACTTCAAACGGTTCACTGATACCGGCAAAGTTGATGAAGCGATTCCACGGATCAAATTGATTGCCATGGACGATATAAACGCCACCACCGTGATAGCTGATGCCAAAACGCAAGCGATGATCGTCCGCTGCGAGATCGAGTGCCTCGCGTAAAACCATCTTTGCCGTCGGATAGTGCAGCTCAAAATCGTGATTGCCGATCAGAATGGTTAGTTGATGACCTGGCTGTTGCACAAAGCGGCGCAATGCGTCAATAACGCCAGCGTGAGCAGTGAGGATAGCCTGAAGGCGACGCGCTGCCGCACGTGGGGTCCATTCATCATCGGCGACATCGGGCAGACTAACCTGCAAAAATTCAAAGGTGTCGCCGGCAAAGATTAATTCGGTCGGTTCACGACTGACATAGTGATCGAGAAACGCGATCAATGTTTCATCGTCGCAAAAATCGTCTTTACGATCGCCAGCACCCAGATGTAAATCGCTGACAACAATGCGACGCCGGCGAATATCGATTGACTCAGGACCTATCGGAGGGGTCGTATATGGCGTGGGTCGAATTTGTACGCGACGGATGCGCAAGACAATCGAGCGCAGCAGGAGTAACAATGTGATCGCGACCGCCAATCGCAACAGCAAACGCAGGATCCAACTGACAACCTTCATAAGAATGTTGACACTAGCGTTAAATCGTTGCTTCGATTGGCGAACGTTGGAACGACGAAGCATGAATAGGTCCTGTTTCGTGTAGTCAAGGAGTTGTGTTTCTTCACATTTCCTGATTTTTCTGGCCAACAACCAGTAGCATTGATCGTGTCGGCGGAATAGCCATCGTTAAGGCAAAAAAGAGCGCTTTTGCCAATACCCGATGTGGCGCGCGAAGAAGACGGCCCGCCTCAAGGCCTACTCGCTCCCATGGAGCCTCGAACCGCCTGGTTTGGATACGAAAACCCGCCTGCTCAATCAGCCAGGTTAACTCATCCATAGTATAGGTACGACTGTGGGTTGTATAGCGTGCCTCACCTTCTAACAACATCTGGTGACGGAACTCTTCTGGTGTATTCAGGCTCTGCCAGAGCAGCATGCGGAGGATAGCGCGCGCTCGACTTTTCAGATAGAGTTCATTCGGCGTGGTGACGAGCAACCGACCGCCTGGGCGCAACACACGATAAAACTCGCGCAAGATCGGCAATGGCGAATAGACCATGTGCTCGATCACCTCTGAGAAGACGACCCAATCAAAGCTGGTATCGGGGTAAGGTAGTGGCTCACGTTCAAGATGTACCTGGCGCACCTCTACCCCTAATCGATCCCAGAGAGCTTTGCGAGTAAATGGATCAAGGTCAGCACCACTGACCTGAAAACCGGCGCCAACGAGAAGTTCGGTGAAATGACCTGGCGTTACACCAACTTCCAGCACTTGCGCGCCATTGGCTGGCCCCATCGCTCGCAACATTGCCGCGAATCGGTAGCGGTGTAATCGAAAATAGGCTTCTTTCCCATCTGCCCGAGCGCTCTGTTCGACACGGGCAAATAATGCGCTCTGGTCAACTTTTGTCATTGTTTGTTCGTCAATCATAGTGACAGTCGTTCGCTCAAGCGATCCCGCGTCGTATAGTATCATACTCACAAAAGAAGAGCGAGTCGTCGGGGTATCCGCGGTAATGTTTAAGGAGTAGTCAATGTCTTCAGCTCCTTCATCTTCAACTCAAATACGGCACGAGCTTAGCCGCCTATTCTTACGCTGGCTGATCTACTCACTCGCGATCTTTGCTGCCGTCTGGATCGTGCCGGGCATAGAGTTCAGCGGGCCGGGATGGCAAATCGGGATCGTCGCTCTCCTCTTTGGCTTTCTCAATGCCTTGTTGCGCCCATTGCTCTACCTGCTCACCTGTCCGCTGGTCATCTTGACACTTGGTCTATTTGGACTGATTATTAATGCCCTCCTGCTGGGTTTGACCTCTGCGCTAGCCGATCAATTGGGGATTGCGTTCGTGGTGGATGGGTTCTGGCCAGCTTTCTTCGGTGGACTGGTCATCTCGCTAGTCAGCACAACGCTGCAATACCTTGCCGGTGATGTTCAGGTCCGGATTGTCGTTGAACGTCGGCCACGCGAATAAATGCTGGCCCGGATGGCAGCTCCGTCGTGGTGGGCAAAGGTGAAACCCGCTCCCAATGCGGTAGGTCAGAGCAGACCGAACGGCGAAGTGTGCATTGAAACGCGAAAGAACACATCTTTACTCAAACATTCCCTTTCGCCCCTCAACCGAAAGAAGACGGGAGAGGGGCGACCGGTGCCACGCAAATGCACTCTCCGCAATCAGATTCGCTCGCGGGCGCGATGCAGACGGATCGTGCGTGTCAACAAGGTTGCACCAAGAAGCAGCACGCCGAGGAATGGAATACCGGCGCTCGTGTTTGGTAACGGTGCTGTTCCGCCAGTCTGACCACCCGCTACCGGAGAAGCTGCTGACGGAGTAGCAGTCGCTGACGTGCCACCACCTAGTACTACACCCGTTGTCCCTGTTGTCACAGTAGCAGTAGGAACAGCAGAAGCGGTTGGCGTAGACGTTACGGTAACGGTTGTTGCGGTGAAGGTAGGACTGATGATCGGTGCAAGGGTTGCGGTCGCGGTCGCAGCCTGCTGCTCTCCAACCACCAATACCGTACTGATGTTCGAGAACACCGGTCGATTCAACTCTCGGTAGGTCGCCTGGGCCTGTACCACCAGCAATGTACCGGTAGCTACATTCGAACGAATTCGGGTCGCAATATTGATTTCAATCCGCTCACCTGGCGCCAGATCGGGCGCAACGTAGGATACCGTCTGACCATTGATAGTCGGATCGGTGCCACGACTCGCGCTTGCGCTCAGAATCCGTAGATTGGAAGGCATGACACTGCGTACATTCACTGCACTCACCGTCTGTGTCGGGTGCGTATTTCCGAGCACGATGGTAAAGACAATATCTTGGTCGGCGTAGGCACTCCCCCAATCACTCGTCAGCCGCAAGAGCAGATCACTCTCACCAAATACAGCCGGCGCCGGTGGCTCGGTTGGAGTCGGCGAAACCTCCGGTGTTGGCGTTCTAGTTGGTGAGGCTGGAGGCCGCGGTCGTGGCGTTGCAGTTGGCCGTGGCGCAACCGTTATTACTGGTGTTGGCAGCGGTGGCTCCGTTGGTAAGACGACCGGTGGTTCGGTCGGAGCTGGTAGCGGCGCAGTTGGAGGCGGTGGCGGTTCAGGCGGGCGTGGTTGAGGCGGCGATGTCGGTCGTGGTGTAGATGGTACAGGTGAAGCAACCGGAGTATTAGTTGCTACTGGCGTAACGGTCGTTATAGGTGTTACCGTCACTACTATTGGTGTGACCGGGGTTGGAGTATCAGTTTCAACCTGGGTCGGAGTATTCGTAATCTGCGCGGTAGGAGGAACACTCCCCAACACCCGCACTGTAACTACATTAGAGACCCCAACTTGCTGGCTCCCCTGTTCCAGTACAGCCTGATTAGGAATATTAGATCCTTCGCTAGCAGACGGTCGTACCCGCACTTGCAGTGTTACTGAAGCGGGATTAAACCTGCTCACGTTCAAGGTACAGAGTATTGTTTGACCAGAAAAGCATGTACCGCCAAACGCCGATACGCTCAACAGCTCCAGGTTAGAATCTAACACATCGCGCAAGGTGAGGGTGATCGGAGTATCGCTCTGAGTCGTAACCGACAGGCTATAGCTGAAGTCTTGACCGATACTCACCGTCGTCAATGAGGCAACTTTTGTAACTCGGGTTGCACCCGGTGTCGGTGAGGGAGTGAACGTTGGAATTGGCGTTGTTGTAATAGGGGTTGGAGTAACAGCAGTCGGTGTAACGGGTGTCGGCGTAACCGGTGTGGGAGTGTCAACCGTCGGTGTGACGGGTGTCGATGTAACCGGCGTTGGTGTATCAGCCGTCGGCGTGACCGGCGTTGGTGTATCAACCGTCGGCGTGACCGGTGTCGGTGTATCTGGAGTCGCCGTCCCCGATGTAGGCGTACTTGTCGGTACCGGTGTAAATGTTGGCGGACGTTGTTCCAGCTCAATCGTCGGCCCGGTAGCTTCCATCAACCCCTGCGCAGGCGCCACTGGCGGTTGTATCCAGTTCAGACCTTCTACGATGAGTGGAACAACTATCATCAAAATACTTACTGTAATTGCCATCAACTCCCAGATCGTCCAGGGTGCTGGCCCACGACCTCGACCGGAAGGAAACTGAGCTGAGGGTGAAGGTTTTGGCGACATACAGACTCCTCGCCTCAACTGAGCGGACGCGAATCGATCAGATCGGCGATGACGATCAGGCGCTGCGTATCCCAGTTGGTACAGGTAATCAGCGTAAGCACAGGCGTTGGTGTCGGATCCATCACTTCAACCTGAGTAGGCCAGACGTTGCGCATGTCGCGCACACGATAGCGATATGACCAGCCACCCGTTTCCAGAAATATCTCATCACCAATCTTGAGTGCCGGAAGATCTCGAAACACTGCGCCACGTAATCCGGCATGACCGGACAATACGGTATTGCCTGTATTCCCCGGAAGAGCCGTGCCGTGATGATAGCCAGCAGCATATTCCGCAACCTGCCAAGCACCATCCACAACAAAAACCTCATACACCGGCGTATCGAGCTGAATAGCCGGAATACGTAGCCGTTGCGGTCGCGGATCGGTTTTGGGGAGTGATTGAACATGCGTTTGCGGTGCAAGATAATCGGCTGGCTCAACCGCCAGTTCGGGCGCAGTAAATGGCAATGCCGGGAGATGCGGAGCGGCGGCAGGCGGTGAAACCGGTGTTGGTACAACAACCGGCGTGGTGACAACTGTAACCGGTGATGAAGCCGACCCCCACCATGCCCGCCACCAATCCCGTCCATAACCATCGATCAGCCAGTAGGCAAAGACGATGACCATTGCGCAAAAAAGAGTTATCTCGGCAAGAAGCAAGGCGCGATCAACCCAGGTACGCACCAGAAAACCTTGCAGTGCATCGCGGCGATACACAGCATGTGACCGCAATTGTATCGGACGGAGCGGATCACGCCGGGCAGGGAGATCGTGTAAGAGTAATTGTTGCAGCAACTCATGATCGCCGGTAGGTGGTACCGGTGTCGGTGACGACCGTCGACTGGTAGAACGGTGCTGCGGAAAAGTGGTCATTGCTTTGCTGTTTCTGAAGCATGTACCGGCAAGCCGATTGCAAGAATTATACACGACGATACAACCCTCTGCAATAGCCTGACCAATAGAATGAGCTACAAACGACGTTCTCCTACTGCCAGGTGTAAAATGAAGTGGGAGAATAAAGAACGACAATACACGAGCAGGATGCGCTTGCAATGAAATGAACCACACTAACCCAACGCCGCACAGAGACGCTCGACGCCAACGGCAAAGGTTGTCGGTTCAGTCAATGCCGACAGCATGATATGACAACCGGGAACCTCGCCATAGAAGTAACCTGGATGCACAAACACGCCCCGTTCGAGGAGATAGAGTACCAGCCGCTCTTCATCATCCCACCCGTCAATAGCCGGAAAGAGATAATACCCACCGGCAGGTGGTCGGGCATGAATGCGTGGATGATCGGTAAATCGTTGCAGAGCCAGGGTCAAATTGGCCCGTACTCGATCAACCATCATACGCACAAAGGTTTCACCCTGCGCAAACAGCGTCGGCAAAAGATGCTGACTTAAGGCATTGGCGCCTAGCAAGGTATCGTTCAACAATTCGAGACGAGGGGCAAAGACTCGTGCCGGTCGGTTGAGCACGATCCAGCCCAATTTGAGATCGGGTAAAGCAAAGAGCTTTGAGATACCGTTCAAGGTAAACAGCGGCAGATCAGGGTGCAGAGCAGCCAACGGCGGCGTGTCTGACACTGCATACGTAAACGGGGCAAACACCTCATCACAGATTACCGGTATACCCAATAAATCAAGGGTTGCCAGCGGAGTATCTACAATTGCTCCGGTAGGATTATGCGGCGAGACAATGATAATCGCCCGTGTGCGTTCATCGACGGCACGTCGCAACGACCGGGCATTAATCCGCCAGTTTCGTTCTTCATCGAGCTGATAAAAACGTAGTTCAAGGTTACGCAGTGCTGCGAGGTATTCAAAGAGCGGGTAGGTAACGTTTGGCACGAGCAGATTATCACCGGGATCGGCCAGCAGAGCGAAAAGCAAACTATAAGCTTCACTCGTACTGGCCGTCAGAAATACGTCGTCAGGCTGAAGCACGAGCGGCGGCGAACGACGTGCGTAGTATTCAACCACTGCCGTGCGTGCTGCTAGATCACCGTGCGGATCCGGATGATAGCAACGTGTAGACCAGTAGGAAGCAGCGGCGGCAGCCAGAATTTCGGCAGGAAAGATCAGACCCTGCGTCGTCGGATTACTGCTGGTCAGATCGATCAAATCACCCTGTGCCGCCCGTGCATCTCGCGCTAATGTCAACCGGTTTGGCGTCAAGTCAAGCTGTGAGAAGACACCAGGCATCGCTTACCGACCATTAAGCGAAGTAGTGAGATGACGCCAGAACGCATCACGCTCACCTGGAATAAATGGCATGTACAGGGCTACGCGATCCAACAATCCCTCATAGCGTTCACGCAGTGCTGCCGGTAAATCGGTGGGCTCGGCTTCCACGGCAAACGTAGCCACCATCGTATCATCGATCAGACTGCTCATCTCGGCCCAACGCTGCTGAGCGGCTAACCGTGACAACTCTTCACCCAATTCTCCCCAACCATGGCATTCCAGCACAGTACGATAGGTTGGCGTGGAAGCGTAGAACGCAATTTGTTGTCGGACGAATGCACGCATGCGCTCACGTTCTTTTGTGTCGTGACCGGTGATGACCAACGCACTACCGGCAATCGCACAGGCAGAGGGTTCTCTACCGGCTGCTGCGGCACCGGCAGCAATGTGAGGTCGCAGCACTTCCCGCAAGTAGCGGGCGCTACTAAGCGGGTGGGCATGAAAACCATCGCAAATCTCACCAGCTAAATGAGCAAGACCGGTATTGACACCGGCAATATAGATCGGAATCTCTGGATGCGCGATAGGGCCCGGACTGAAGAACGGTGTCATCAGAGTATGCTGGTAGTATTGGCCCCGGTAATCGAGTTTCTCACCGGTCTGCCAGCAGCGCCAGATGGCTCGTAACGCGCCGATATAATCACGGAGTCGTCCGACCGGTGAGTCCCACACACTACTAAACCGACGCTCGATATGAGCCTTCACCTGAGTACCTAGCCCCAGGATAAAACGTCCACCACTGAAACCGGCCAAATCCCACGCAATCTGGGCAGTGACCATGGGACTACGCGGAAATGCAATGGCTACCGCTGTACCGATGGTCAGATGATGCGTGTGCTCGGCAGCAATGGTTAAAGCCAGAAACGGGTTATGGGCTGTCTCTGGCGCCCATAACGCGGCAAAACCGATGTCTTCAGCACTTCGCGCTACAACAGCAGCACTGGGTAGCGGATTAGCATTAACCTGAAACGCAGCGTCAAGAAGGAGCATGCACGCTCTCCAATCTTCGGCACAGCAGGCAATCAATCTCAGCCTTTGTGCAACAAGATTATCATCGAACTTTACAGGAACTCTACACCTTATACCACACTACTTCATCGTCTCTGAGAAGAGATGAACAGCAAGCTACTGTCGGTGGATACATGCCCAGGCTCTCAACATCAGGGGCGGAGCCGGGAGAGCAGGGCCGTCAACCGGTCATAATCATCTTTCAACAGACGGGCCAGCTCGCGCCCCACACGTATCAGATAGGTTGGGCCATCACGTCGCGCCATCGCGATAGTTCGTACCGCTGCCGTAAGCAACTCATCGGTTGGCAACCCAGACGCCAGCAAGAGGGTGCGCAGAAAATCCAGATGTTCACCAAATGCAACCAATTCTTCGTCGCTACAGGCATAGACCGAATAATGTACCGGCGGCGGTTGTGGTGGCAACCGCTGCATCAAGCGACCATTGTGCCGATAACCAACCGTCAACGCAGCAAATTCCGTCTGGAGCACCTCACCAAGATCGGGATGCGCACGATAAATCTCGTCGTCGTAGAGCAGCCGACCCGTGTATGTCCGACCGCGCACCACTGCCCGTCCACCTGGTTCACGGCTGCCGGTGTGGATATTGTACACCAGACCGTAGACTACCAACGATTGATCGGTCGTTGTTGCCCGTACCAACGCGCCGAATGGTGGTGATTCGAGTACCTTATACGAAGCAGCAACGAAATGGGTAGTCGAAGATTCGAGTACCTCGCCTATCCGACCGTTCTGCGCTCCTGAAGTCATACGCTACCCTTGCACGAACTGTTTACTCTCACGCTTTGCCGAGAAACCAGGAGATAGTTCGGCTTGACGCAATGCACCAGCAACCATTTGTTCAAAGACACGCCGTTCAGGACTCCGAATCACGGCCTGTTCGTGCGCTCGTTGCAATGCCACCGGATAGCCCTGCCCACGTGCCGCCTGATCATACACTAGTGCGTGAACGTGGTCAACCAACTGCGGGTTCGTCGCTACCCACGCCGGCATCTCGACCCGTGCCAGTTCACGGCCAATACGGAGAAAGAAAAAGTGAATCTGGTGATGTTCATACCCTTCAATGCTGATCCGACTGAACGAGCGAAATAGTGGGCCACGCTGACCTTCTTGTAAACGTGGTGCGAAGAGATCGGCATCAATCAGATTTTGACAGATCATACACGATGGGATTTTACCACGCTTGGCATCGCTACATTGCATACAATTCGCACCACGCTGGCCATCAACATTCACATCAGGACAGAGCATGAGCCGCACTAATCCCATCACTTCCGGCGAACGAGTCCGACTAATGTATGAAGCCACCGGGATTCCGTACTGCTGCATCTGCTCCAGATAGGTAAGATATTGGCGCAAATAGTGATCACGGATCGGCGGTTCGGCATTTGCCAGTGCCCAACGGATCAGGGTACCATCTTGCAATGCCAGCCGGGGAATAGTAAGCCGAGTGAGGTATTGTCCGGCTAAACGACCCAGGGCAATCCCTTCTTCGATGTCACGCCGTATACTCAGCAAGGCCCCCTCAATCGGGATGCGCTGCGTCTCATGAGCAATGTACAAATCCGCTTCCGTGAAATAGAGCCGGGGTGACGATTCAAGGTACGCTTCCGGCTGCGCGCCATACTGGATATAGACCTGACCAATATTGATCAGATAGCAATTGACCTCACCGTGTCGATCAACATCAATATGCGAGCCATCGGTCGCGACAACCGCATAGTCGGTTGGCACATTACCTAGATCGCGCACAGTATCTAGCGGTTCAACCGGCTCGGCCAACAGCCAGTGCGCAGAATCTTTACTTAACTCAACAGCTTTTGCCCAATATTGCTCACGACCGGTTTCATCCAGATAACGTTGGCGAAGCTGCGCAAGCTGCTCATCGCGTTGACGAACGGTAAGCGCCACTTGCTGGCTCATGGTGCGAATCTGTTCACTCAATGCAGCAAGATTCAGACTCATATTCACCCCTTCGCTCATCCGTTCGTGTCGTTGAGTATAGACGATCTCATACGGTTCGTCAATCTGCTCGTATACCGCGCGGGTGATCAACCCACCCGCGATGTATCATGCACGACCGAAAACTGGGAACTTTGAAAACCTCTATCAATGGTATGATAAGCTAACGCACGCAGGACGCGGGTCAGCCCGTCTCAGATTAGCACACGGCAAGAAGAGTCAGCTATGCAGATTCAGTCATATCAGGCAGCGCTCGATTACATCTACAGCTTTATCGACCCCGCCCGCCAAGGCTCGCCTGATCCTACTATTGCCGCTCGTGCCCTGGCGCGAATCACGGCATTATTGGCCGATGCCGGTAACCCACACCAACACCTAGCCGCCGTCGTAGTAGCCGGTACGAAGGGGAAAGGTAGCACCTGCGCCTTGATCGAAACAATGGCTCGCGCTGCCGGTTTGCGGGTGGGTCTATGGACCTCACCCCACCTCAGTTCATACCGCGAACGAATCCAGATCGACCGCGAGCCAATTTCTCAGACGACGTTGATCGATCTGGTCAATGAAGTTCGGCCGATTGTAGAGGCGTTTGATACCACTACGTATGGACGGCCCAGTACCTTCGACATTGGCTTTGTGATGGCAATGCGCCATTTTGTGGCTGAACGGGTTGATCTAGCAGTGGTTGAAGTGGGGTTAGGTGGTCGTTACGACGCTGCCGCCACCATAACACCTCTCGTTTCGGTAATCTCGTCAATTAGTTTCGACCATATGGCTATTCTGGGGCCAACCCTGCACGATATTGCGTTCAACAAGGCCGGTATTATACGCACAGGAGTACCGGCAATCACCGTACCACAACACCCTGATGCAGCCGCAGTATTTGCTGCTGAAGCACAGACGGTCAATGCGCCGCTCTGGTTGGCTGCCGAGCGTGCTGTTGAACCATGGATCGCGTCTGGTCAACCGCTGGCTTATCCCGCTGCACCCCAACCTGGTCGTTTACGAGGCTCGTTTCAACGCGAGAATGCGCGGCTGGCGATGGGCACCGCGCTGCTGCTACGGCAGCAGGGGCTGGCGATTGATGATCAGGCGATCCGGCGCGGCCTGGCTGAAGCCTGGTGGCCTGGGCGCTTTGAGCTGATCAACGGTCCGCCAAGGATCCTCATTGATGGTGCACACAACGGCGACTCGGCCCAGAAGCTGTGGCAGGCAATTACCGAAGAACTGCCACACCGCCGATTTGTTCTGGTGCTTGGTACTTCCCGCGACAAAGACATTACCGCCATCGCGGCTGCATTGGTCCCCCATGCATCACACGTGATCATCACGCGATCAAGTCATCCTAAAGCAATGGACCTTGACCGCATTGCTGCTGAGGTGGCGCCGTTTGCCTCGGCACCGATCCAGATTGTTCCAGTTGTTGCTGAAGCATTAGCCAAAGCTCAGGAGCTGGCAACAGCAGATGATCTGATCTGCGTTACCGGTTCATTGTTCGTCGCAGGCGCGGCCCGCGAGGCATTGGGTTTAGCGGTAGCCGATTAACCGGCAAGACAACGTCGTATTCGATCGGCTCATCGTTGTCAGCCTATGATGAAGCGCTGGTATACGAACGCAAACCAACGCGCCAAAAGGCGCGAGCAGCTAGCAAGAGAAGACCAGCCATCATCGGCGCTAATAGCAGATACAATGGATCGAGCAACCCAATGAGTGCAGCAGCCGGAAACGTGGTCAGAAAGGCGATGGGAATGATGAAGGTCAACACCAGACGAATCCACCAGTTGTAGGCTGTAACTGGGAAACGACCAGTTTCATAAATAATGGTGAGTAATTCGGTGATGTTCTCAACCTGTACCAACCAGAATGCGCTTGTCACCAGCAGCATCCAGATTGCATATGCCATGACGATACCGCAGATGAGCAAGAAGAGAAAGGCGATAATCTGAAGTAGTGTTGGCCAGAACTGTCCCATCCAAAGACCATAGCCGATCAGACCAAACCCGATCAGAATATCAGGAAGCACAAACAAATTGATCTGGCGCAACGAAGCCATAAACTGGCTATCAACCGGCTTGACCAGCACAAAATCGAGCGTTCCTTTCTGGATGTGCTCAACAATTCCGGTGATGTTTGGCCGCATGATACCGTCAAGTAGCCCTTCAAAGATGCGGAACAAACCCACAACTAACAGTGCCTGCGGGAATGTCCAACCACCGAGAGTACCGGTAAATTGAAAGAAGACAAGGATGCCAAGCACTCCCCAGAATAACCAGAGAACGCTCTGGAAGAGAGCGGTCACGAAGTTCACCCGATACTCAAGGGCAATCTGCAAACTATTATGAAAAAAAAGAGCAACAAGACGAAGATAACGGAGCATTAGGAGACCCCTGCCACCCCAAAACGGAAGAGAAAGAGAGCAATGGAGCAGGTACCCTTCACGAGGGATGTTCAGACATGCTCCCAGAAATCACGCACCCACCGACGAAATCGGCAGGGGCAGGTGTTGCAAACCCACCCCTGGCCGACACACCTGCACCCTTATGCCGATAACCGACCTACATTCGTGCAAAGCAGGCAAATTGAGGCGCCAGTGCCGGAGGTAATCGGCCAACAATATGAGCGCCCTCACTCCCAAACTCTTCAACCTCAATCACACCGCGCTGCCGCCAGAGTGCAACCAGATCGTTCCGCTGATATGGGATATACGCATCGACCCGCACCATGTGCCGGGCCAGCGTTTCCACGATTCGTTCACCTAACGTCTGTAATCCCCATCCGCGTGCAGCCGAAACTGCAATAATATCTTTAGGCAACCCCATTTCGGCCGCGATCTGACCGACATCCTCAGCGGTTGCCCCTTCGAGCAGGTCAATCTTGTTGAGGACGGTCAGAATCGGCTTATCGGCAACACCTAATTCGCGCAGCGTTTGCTCGACCGTTTGCGCGTGCTCTTGTGCATTACGATGGGTAACATCGACGACATGCAGCAGTACATCAGCTTCCTCAATCTCTTCCAAGGTTGCCCGAAACGCCGCGATAAGCTGTGGCGGCAATTTCTGAATAAAACCGACCGTATCGGTCATAAGTGCAACGATATTACCGGGCAGCAACACCTGCCGCGTCGTCGGATCAAGGGTTGCAAACAGCTTATCTTCAGCTAGCACGTCAGCGCCGGTCATCGCATTGAGCAAGGTGCTTTTACCGGCATTGGTATAACCGACAAGCGCGATCACCGGTATCCCGGCCTGTCGTCGGCGCTGGCGGTACAGCTCGCGGTGTCGGTGAACGTCGGCCAGTTGTTCTTTCAGCCATGCAATGCGGCGCTCGATCAACCGACGGTCAATTTCAAGCTGCGTCTCACCAGGTCCACGCAAGCCTACCACGCCACCGGCAGCCGTCCCACCCGTACCGGCCTGTCGTTCGAGGTGTGTCCATTGACGGCGCAAACGAGGCAGCAGGTACTGGTACTGCGCCAGTTCAACCTGGAGCCTTCCCTCGTGAGTACGTGCGTGGCGCGCAAAAATGTCGAGGATCAGACCCGTCCGATCAATAACCTGAGTCTGTAACTCCTCTTCAAGATTGCGCGTCTGGGCCGGACTCAATTCCTCGTCGAATACGATAAGGTCAGCTTGCGTTTGCTCGCGCAATGCAGCGACCTCTTTTACCTTACCGGGGCCGATAAAAAACTTTGGTTGTGGCTCTGGCAGGCGCTGAAAGATTCGACCTACCACCTCAAGCTCCGCTGTTTTGGCGAGCAGCTCTAGCTCATCAAGAGAGTCTTCGACTGGCCATGGACTGCGTAGGCTGGCAATCTCCGCACCTACCAGCAAGGCGCGTCGGCGTGGTGACGTCGTAGGGTACAGGCGTTTTCCGTCGTGAGTTCGCAAGGCGTTAATGTGTGTCTCCTTTGACTGAATATTCAATCGTCTCATCATTATCTGGATTATAGCACTGTTCGTTCATCACCTTCAAGGCCTGAGATCATGTCTGCAAGACAACCAGATTGATAGGTTCATGTTTATTATACTGCACTGTGCAATAGGTATCCTGGCCTGCAAATAGACAATTCACGACCTTTTAACGTTCTTTGTCAATCTGGAGGTAAAAAATCCCGTGGTGAGAAGCAGAAGAAGATCGATTGAGGCGTAGCGGCGCTGTGCCTGTAATCCCGGTTGCACCGTGAGACGGGTTTTCGGATCGGCTCTCAACGATCACAATGTGTCTAGTCGCTGCAAAAGTTCCTGCGCCTGGCGGACAATTTCCTGACGTTCTGTGTGTGTCAAGCGTTGCAAACCCAGCACTGCCGGCCCCAGTCGTGGATTAGCCCGCAGCGTCGCTTCATGAACGATGAGAAAATGCCAGTATAGTGTGTTGAACGGACAGGCGCGCGGCCCAACCCGTGCTTTGCGGTCGTAAACACATCCGCGACAGTAGTCGCTCATTTTGTCGATATAGGCTGCACTGGCAATGTACGGCTTCGTTGCAGTCCGTCCACCGTCGGCATGTAAGCCCATCCCGATCACGTTGGGGGTTACTACCCATTCGTAAGCATCGACATAGCACTCGAGAAACCAATCATTCACTGCACGCGGCTTGATGCCTGCCAGAAGCGCAAAATTGCACAAGATCATTAACCGCTCAATGTGGTGACAGTAGCCACTTCGTAAGACGCGACGAATAACGCAGCTCATGCAACGCATGCGCGTCTCACCACTCCAGTACCACGTCGGTAACGGACGCTCGGCCTGCCAGGCATTGGCTTCCAACAATGCCGGCATCAATTCCCAATAGCGGTAGTAGATATATTCGCGCCAGCCAATAATCTGGCGCACAAAACCCTCAACCGAAGACAACGGGGCCAGCCCCCTGTGATAAGCGTTCACCGCCGCAGATGCCGTTTCCAGTGGATCGAGCAGCCCAATATTGAGAAGAGGTGAGAGCTGCGAGTGAAATAAGAGGTCATGATCGGCACTCATCGCATCTTCAAACGGGCCAAAGTTCGCCAGCCGGTGTGTGATAAAATCTTCGAGCGCAGCCAGGGCCTGTGCCCGTGTCACCGGTAGATCGAAGGTATCTGCTGAACCGATTGCCTCGGGGCAACGATGTGCCAGATCATCAATAACCTGTCGAGTCATCTCGTCGGCGGGAAAGCGCAACGGCTGAGGTACCGGACGACCATCGTAACGACGCCGATTCTCACGATCAAGATTCCAGACACCACCGGTTGGCTCACCGTTTGGCTCGATCAGTAAACCGGTTTGTCGACGCATTGCCCGATAAAATGGCTCCATAAGCGCCGGTGAGCGTGATGGTGGATAGCGTTCAACCAGGAAGAGCGTGTTAGGGAGGATCGTCACTGCGATACCCAGTTCGGCAGCTAGATGCTGCTGGAATTGACGGGTATTGTATTCGGCAGCCGCCATACAAACCAAATGTCGTACATCAAACTGGACAATGTGATCGCGCAGACCCTGCAAAAAATCTGCTGCTGAACGTATATCGACTTCATAACCAGCCGCACGCAGTTCGTTGGCGAAATGACGCATTGCGCTGACGATCAACACCAGCTTTCGTCGATGGTAGCGACGCTGATTGAGACGGGCCAATGACTCGATCAAGACAACCCGCCGCCCTGGGATGAGACCGGGATGACGGGAACTAAGCTGATCACCGAGAATCCAGACCGACTCTTGTGGATAACTTGTATCAGAACCAGACATACAGTTATTCCCGATAACACAAGACTATGCTGTAGACAAGAATGGGCAAAAACATCTTATCGTGCTTTGTGAGCCTATCTGAGTCACTCCCATCGTAGGGACACAGTGCTGTGCCCTTACACAATCCTGCTTGATAGAATTGGAAAATGACGAAACTTTCGCGTCGCAGCCACTAGCACAAAGCAGTTCTTGCTTTCCCGTTGAAGCAATCTTGCTACCGGAGAGCAACGGACTGGAAAGCACACCGTCTCCTAACGCGCACGTTACTGACGGAAGAGGCGATCAAGGGCTGCATTCCAGGCTTTCATCCGTTCTGGATCACCGCCGACATCAGGATGGTGGAGACGGGCCATTGCCTTGCGGATCGCATTTACTTCATCTTCACTGATCTGACCGGCCAGTGAACTGATGTCAATCACCGCCTTGGAACGCTGTTCTTCGTGGAGTGAGGCTTCGAGGCGTTGGGCGCGAGCACGCCACATATCCCGTTCGTGACAAAGAATCGTATTTTCGCGCATTGTCTCGGTAAGAGTTTCAACCATTTTGGCATGGGCACGCTGAGCTTCCTGCGCAGCCGCCAGAGCTTTTTCCAACTGGCGACGCAACGACCGGATCAGAGCGTGGGCGTCATTCAGTTCACGACGCAACAACTCTAGCTCACGTTGGGCACAGGTATTACTGGTTGGCGTTAACTCATCCGAGGTTAACACACAAAACTCCTCACACCGTTAATCACTGTACTCAGTATAATGCAAATCCAACTAACAGTCGATAGTAGTTCTATTATAGCGCATAAAAAGCGGTATGGGTCACCGGGCATTACCCGATGACCCGTACTGATGTGGCAACGGCCACTTTCTGGTGGCCGTAGGGGGATTATGGGGAGCAACAGTGAGGATTGGGAGGATACACGTCGGGCGATGTCTGTTGCTCCATCGCTCGACCTGTGAAAAGTATAGCAAGCTTAGTCACAATCGTCTATCCGCCTTAAGACCGATTCTGAGTCAGTATAGCATCAATGGCAGCCACCACCGAAAGCCATGCCGTACTAGAGGGAGTCGTTAGCTCAAAGTGTCCACAAGCAGGGAGAATAGTAAGGTGCGCCGGATCACCGACCTGGCAAGCTGTAGCGACAAAATCAGCTACGTATGCTGCCGGTACGATAAGGTCTTCGTGACCGACCAGATGGCGATGCGGTACACCGAGTGGCAAGAGCGCACGGGGTGATGCCTCTTGATAACGTACTTCATCGTTGCCAACAAGTTCGGCACAGGCAGAACCACAGGCCGTTTTGGTTACACCCTGAACCAGATCGGCTACAGCAGCCAGGGCCACCACACCGTGAATTGGCAACGGGTTCGGTGTATAGATCTGACTGGTGATAGGGAGCCTGGAGCGAGCGGCCAGCCAGAGGGCTAACTGCCCACCTGCCGAATGCCCGACTACAATGACACGGTTCAGATCGAGCATATAGGGCTGCGCCAGATCGCGCAACCGATCTACACCGGCAGCAACGTCCAGAAACGTATGCGGCCAACCGCCACCGTTACCGAGCCGACGATACTCAAGACTCCACACGGTGTACCCACGTGCCCGTAGATCAACACAACACGCGCTCAGCGGGGTGAGATCATAGGCAGCCTGCCAGCAACCGCCGTGGATCATCACCACCACTGGCGTCGGTTGTGTAGTATCAGCAAGATAGAGATCACCAAACTGCCAGACTTGATCACCGTAGGGAATACGCTCGTCAGGATCTATCACTGGTTGAGCCAGATAATCATTTACCGTCAGCATGACGTTTCAGCTTCGGCCCAGGCCAGATAATCGGCCAGTGGGCCATTGAAATAGACATGCACCACCTGGTTAAAGGTAATCCGACTTACGGCGTCCCATACTTCTTCTGGATCGGTACTATACGCGACCAGCATCGCCCGCTCTGGACGCTCTTCATCTTCACCGGGAGGGATGACCAGCGCCAGCCACTGCCCTGGGTACCGTTGTTCAATCAGCGCGACCGGCTCTACCCGACCACGTTCAACCATACCGGTATAGGGGCAACCACAACCACAATCTGGCCCGCAACTGCTATGGTCACCCGTCCCACAACTCGGTGTGGTGCCACCATGCGTAGCACTGGTAAGCTGAATCACCACCGGCATAAGCGTCATTTCCTCTCTGAACACCTAGCCCAACCCCGCTGATCACGGGCCAATCCGTTCCATTCCGCCCATATACGGGCGCAACACTTCAGGAATGAGAATACTCCCGTCTTCCTGCTGATAATTCTCCATAATCGCAATAATGGTGCGGGGTAAGCCTAAACCTGAGCCGTTCAAGGTATGGAGAAACTCTGGCTTCGCTCCGGGTTCTGGGCGATAGCGAAGATTCGCGCGGCGGGCCTGAAATGCTTCAACGTTCGAGCACGAACTGACCTCCAGCCATTCGCCAACCCCCGGCGCCCACACTTCAATATCGTAGGTTTTTGCCGAACCAAAACCGAGATCACCCGTACAGAGCAGCTTGGTGCGGAACGGCAAGCCTAAGCGTCGGGCACACTCTTCGGCATCGCGACGCAGCTTCTCGAGCGCCTGATAGCTCTGATCAGGTGTCACAAACATATACATTTCAACTTTATCAAACTGATGTCCACGTTTAATGCCACGCACATCACGTCCGGCACTAAACTGTTCTTTGCGAAAACAGGGCGTATACGCGACGTGATAGATCGGCAACTGACTCGCTTCGAGAATCTCATCGGCGTACAGGCTGGTGAGCGGCACTTCAGCCGTTGGTACGAGCCACAGCCCTGACTCCTCATCGCGATAGAGATTATCGCGGAACTTTGGCAATTGACCAGAGGCCCACAACACCGACTCCTTGACCACAAAGGGCGTATAGACCTCTTGATAGCCCTGCTCTAAATGGAGATCGATCAACCACTGAATAACGGCGCGCTGGAGACGGGCACCGGCCCCTCGCATGACGTAGAATCGTGAACCGGCCAGCTTCACGCCTCGCTCAAAGTCGAGAATACCTAACGCTTCCCCTAGCTCCCAATGGGGACGAGCGGGAAATGGTAATTGACGCGCTTCACCTTCTTGATATACCACCACATTGTCCCGTTCATCCACACCATCGGGTACGTCAGGATGAGGCAGATTACGAATTTCAAGCATGGCCGCTCGTTGCTGCTCTTCCACTTCGGCCAATTGGCGATCGAGCGCCGCAATCTCATCACCCAACCGCCGCATTGCCTCGATCTTTGCTTGCCGCTCGACCGGATCTTTCATCGCGCCAATCTGCTTCGAGACCGTATTCCGTTCAGCTTTACGAGTTTCAACCTCGTAAATGAAACGTCGGCGCTGCTCATCAAGTGCCAATACCTGATCGATGATGGCTCCATCGACCCCACAACGAGCCAATCGGCGCTTCACTTCATCGGGTTGCTCACGAATTAGTTTGATGTCAAGCATAGGCTTAGCCAGGGTTCAATATGCCGTGCGACGATGGCACGGACGATCGTGTAAACTGCATTATACCACGGTGCATCAGACAGCACCGATCCGGCTGTACCGCCAATCTACCGGTTGACCATTGGCGTAAGGCATCACACCGTGAAACGGACGAGGGTCATTATCAAAGACGAGCGGCAAAAACAGCCGATCACCAGGCCAGAGGGGTAAATCCATTACGCGCTGGAGCGGCACCCATTCGAGTGTACCTTCCTCATTTCGGGGCGGAGGTTCTCCGGCAAAACTGGTGATCAAAAAGATAAAAGCGAACCAATCTTCACCATTTTTGCCAAAACCCGGCCAACTGATCGTCCCACGCAATGTCATTTCGAGCGCCGTAATACCCGCCTCTTCATACAACTCACGTTGAATACCGGCTACGACCTCTTCATTCCGTTCGAGTTTACCACCTAATCCATTATATTTCCCTAGGTGTTGATCGCCAGCGCGCGCATTACGATGTACCATCAACACTGATTGTCGATCAGAAGACAAAACGTAACCAAGTGTAGCCAGAATTGGTGTGTAAGGCATAGAAACCTCATTATTTACCATGACGTAAATAAACCATGCTCACCACGACGTACCTCAGCAATACGGCGTACACTCCCGGCCTCAACCCCCACCGGCAACTGATCGGGATGAAAGAAACGTGCATCACAAATCTCAAGATCACCAACTGGTGGTAGTGCTGAGCCATCGGCCACCGCCGTAAACACAATAATATAATCGCTCAGGCCATGCGCCAGGTAGTGAAACACCCCATGCAAACCTGTAATTGTCACCGGGCAACCACTCTCCTCCAACACTTCACGACGGGCCGCATCAGCCGGCGCCTCTCCTCTATCAATTGCACCGCCAGGTAACCCCCATGGAGCTGCCCCACCCCGATGATGCACCAATAGAAACTCATCGCCACGGCGCACTACAACCCGAACACCAATAGCGCGGGGCCGAAGCACACGCCAGGCGACGAAGCGCAAAAGAATTAACCAGCGATAGAGTAGGGTCAGCCCAAATTCGCGCATGAGCGTATTCCTAAATTATCACATAAGTGCCCCCTTCCAGGATGGAACGAGGGCACTAACTATTGGATACTTCTTTTCTGCACTAATACCAGCAGAACCACTAATCATAGAGGAGTTTGCAGTGTTCCCAGCTTCGGGTTACCTACGATGCCCGAATGATGCAACAGAGGGGTGACACAGACGAACATACTGTATCCGCTACCGATGAATCCCACCCTGTACGATAGCTTACGAGCACGGCCGCTGGCCCGCAGTGCGATGAGCGGCTGGCACCCACCGGTGGCGCCTCCTCCTCTATCACCCTCCAGGACACCCTCGTATGCTTCCCAACCTCTCCCAGCAAGCGGGGGGGGGAACCCACCTCGCCCGATACCGTGACGGGCATCACCAGCAAGGCGGTGGAGACGTATCAGGGTTTCATCCACGCCGCGCAGGATACGAGCCGGAAGCCCGCGCACCAGGGCAAATGGCTTTGGCAATCGTCGTGCAGGAGGGAATGATGTTCATTGGTGAACACGACCAACATCAGAGCACGCCGAATACCTCTCTGGATCATCGCGCTCACCTCACGCAGCACCTATCACGTTCGTTCACTGCTTCCCGCTTGCTGTCGCATACGGTTAGGAGCCTGACATACGGTTTGCCTGGTACAAGTTAATTCATCAGCAGAAAAGACACCCAGAGAGTTTACCTGGGATCATCTCTCTTAGTGTTCTCAGTGTGAGTCTTTGCAGTGGACTCACATTTTGTATAACTCGCTTTATGATAGCATGCTTGAAACAACCGGGCAAACCAGCTTATCAAAATCAGGCAGCAACAAGCGTTTTGCACAATATGCACGATGACAATCGTTATGAAAGCCGCAAAAGTGTCACCGATGAACACAGTGTGAAACCAATCCCGCGCACCGGACAGAGAAGGGTTGGCTCGTCAGGATTCACCTCAATCTTTTGCCGTATGCGATACACCCGCCCCTTCACCAATTCACGAGCTTTATAGTGACCGGTATCTTGTGAATACAGCATCTGAGCCAGCGATCGAAACGAAGCTATCTGGTGAGGCGAACGCGCGATGTGTTGCAAAATTTCTGCTTCACCGTCACTGAGCTTAATAAGCTGGCTCCCAATGGTGATACAAGATCGATCGGCATCGATCATAATTGGTGGCCGGTCTGTATATGAAAACAATGACGATGTCTCAGAGAGACGCTTAAAATTGTTCGATGGGGTACGGTACGATCGTTGTTGTATCCGCTGTAGCACATGTCGTACATTTTTGGATGACAGGGGCGGGGTAATATATTCAACAATATCATATTGACTAAACGCTACTTCAAAGTTTTTACCGTACAACACTGTAAACATTCCCGATCTTTTCATAGAAAAATTTTCCAAAATATCACAATTAAGCAATGGAGATATGTCTAAATTAAATAATAAAAGATCAAAAACACAACGTTCCAAATAATCACGAGCAGCAGCAAGATCATTGATTGCTAACACTGCCCAATTAGACCGATTAAGTTCCATAGCCATCCCATTACGAAGCCGAGAGTCGCGCTCAACGAGAAGTGCAGTGCCTTTCAACATAATGAATGCCTCACCTGAGCAACAGAACAGTGTTTTCGATTATAATGCCTTACAATACAGACCAGCAATCACCCGTTATTCCTACCCATGTATAGTACCACTCTTTATATGTGAATATGTTTTTGATAATATATACAAAACGAATAAGAATACCCGTCACTAATTTCATAAGATTTATGTTGCTTATAACAAAATTCAATGGAAGAGACCGATTTTTGACATAATAGCCTGAACATAAGCATCATTCACTCATTTCGATTCGGTATTATTCGTCCAGTGGTATAATACGGTTATGGCAAAGATACGTACTATTTTCGTCTGCCAACAATGCGGCGCTCAGCAAAGTCGCTGGATGGGAAAGTGCCCTGAATGTGGCGCATGGGATAGTTTGGTAGAGCAGCTCGTCACTCCGCCTCGAGCTACCGGTAGCGGACGGGCATCTTCTACCGGCCAGAATCAACCTGTCCGGCTGCGTGATGTGCCCTTGACCGATTTTCAACGTCTCCCGGTCTACGCCGATGAGTTCGCCCGTGTTCTTGGTGGTGGGCTAGTACCTGGCTCGGTGGTGCTGATAGGTGGTGATCCTGGCGTTGGCAAGTCAACTTTGCTCGGTCAGGTTGCCGCACACTTTGCGGCTAGTGTCGGGCCAGCGCTCTATGTGAGTGCAGAAGAATCGGCCCAACAGATCAGGCTGCGCGCCGAACGACTCGGCCTCCACGCCGATGATCTCTTTCTCCTGACTGAGACGTCACTTGATCTGATCATCGAGCACATCCGCAATTTACACCCCCGGCTTGCAATTGTAGACTCGATCCAGACAGTGTATCTCCCTGAGTTAACCAGCGCTGCCGGGAGTGTTTCCCAGGTACGCGAAGGGGCTTTGCGTCTGATGCAACTGGCGAAGGAGACCGCTATTCCGATTGTCCTGGTTGGTCACGTGACCAAAGAGGGGGCAATTGCCGGTCCACGGGTGCTCGAACATATCGTTGATGTTGTGTTGTATCTTGAAGGGGATCGCTTCCACCAGTTTCGGCTCCTGCGTGGTGTAAAGAATCGCTTCGGTAGCACCAATGAAGTTGGCGTATTTGAAATGACCGGTGACGGCTTGCGCGAGGTTCGTAATCCTTCTCAAGTCTTTCTCGCCGAGCGCAATACCCAAAGTCCCGGTTCGACAGTTGCAGTAACCCTGGAAGGAACCCGTCCGTTACTGGTTGAGGTGCAGGCGCTGACATCACATACCGGGAATGCTCAACCACGACGGACGACCAATGGCTTTGATCTCAATCGACTGCTAATGCTTACCGCCGTCCTCGCGAAACGGGTCGGTATTCCGCTCTTTAATCAGGATTTGTATGTCAATATTGTTGGCGGTCTGAGGATCAGCGAACCGGCAGCCGATCTTGCGGTAGCGCTGGCGATTGCCTCATCGTACCGTAATCAGCGCATTGATCCCGACATCGTCTGTCTCGGCGAGGTAGGGCTGTCGGGTGAATTACGTAGTGTCAGTCAGCTTGAACGTCGGCTGAGTGAAGCGGCAAAGCTAGGCTTTCGACGTGCAATTGTGCCAGCACACTCTACGCTCGAAGCACCAACCGGTCTGCGCATCACACCAGTACGGTCTCTATCTGAAGCCGTTGAACTCCTCACCCGCAAAACGACACCTTCCTCTGCACAGGACATTGATGAAGGGTGAGATATGAGACTAGGTCTCGATCTTCTCGTGCGCCTGCTTGGCTTTGGCTGGATGGCATATCTTGGCTTCTGGATCGGGCGCTCGCTCTCAGGGCCAAATCCAACGGTTGAACAGACTCAAGCGACTCTGTTGCTGGCGCTTGCCGGTGGCGGCCTGGGGCTGATCCTTGCGCCACGGGTCATTGTTGATCCACTGCGCTCTCTTT